>Ga0209515_10000165_pt1 | contig 125537 bp, 139 predicted proteins | sample Subgroupgradi54m_FD_187454 | JGI IMG/M metagenome (GOLD analysis project Ga0209515, IMG submission 187454) | Subsurface groundwater microbial communities from S. Glens Falls, New York, USA - GMW60B uncontaminated upgradient, 5.4 m (SPAdes)... ... | reverse complement strand
TCACAACTGATGCAGTTGAGAGACAGAGGGGACACTTGTATTTTTTCATATGCCCCATATTGGCATACTTTAGGCTCTTGAATCAACCCTATGGTATACTTTTATCAACCGAAATTGATACGGTGCCCACCGCGTCAAACGCGGCCTTGCCACGGGCCGAGTTTGTAAGCGTGTCGCGTCTGACGCGACAATGAACTATATAATATATGAACGAAACGTTTGACGTTTCAAACAAATATTACGTTTATATACTCTTTAGTTATAAAGATAAAGGTTTATATATTGGTTATACCACTGAACTTAAGAATCGACTAGTTCAACATGCCGCAGGTAACGTGACTTCCACTACATCGAGAAGACCTTTAAAGCTTATTCACTATGAATATTTTCTCAATAAGGCAGATGCTAAAGCTCGAGAAAAATTTCTCAAAAGTGGATTTGGAAGGCAACAACTAAAACAATTCCTAAAACAAACATTAGTAATATTTCAGTAAAATAAAGTTTTTTATTCAAAAAGTGCTCACACTATAATATTGAGAACACCCCATCTCCACGCGTAGTGCTTTTTTATTGGTCGATCTGCATCACACTCGAGTTTTTTTCTTCCTATACGGTATAATAAGAACCTATAAAATGCAAAAACAGCATTATGCGTTGCTAATTTTTGCGTGATTTTTCTGCACTTTCACATTGCGATTCAGCTTAAAGCAAAAGCTTATAGATAATTACTATTATAGAGTAGTTTTCTGCAAGCCTTTGCTTTAGATAAGAAGCAGGGCTGAGGGAAAAAGGTGAAAGCTTACATCGAGGTCAGTATCGACTTTGGCGACGTTCAGGAAGTGAAACAAGCGCTCGAACGAATCCTATCCGACCAGGTGACAGGCGCGGGTACATTCACAGTCGAAGTGCTCGAAGACAACATCGGAAATGCGACTCATATGGTGGTAGTCTCGGGCGTGACAAGAGAGACAGTAGTGTTGGTCCGAACAGAATTCTCCGAAATTCGTGTGGTTGCGGATGTATACCTCATGCCGGTCAAAGAGCCCGACGAGACGGCGACCGAGGCCAGTGAAAACAATGCGGCAGGAGTAAACTGATGCGCACATTCAATGGTCCCGCAGAGATTCAAGCGGCACTCAGGGCGGTCGTCGGGAACAATTCAACCGCACAAATGTCTACACTCGGGGCATTCTGCTTCATCTTAACCGACAGTGTTTGGAAGCTGTACCTTTCTCATCTTCCGAATTCTGCTCCGACCATCGAGGTGGTAACACTTACCGTGACATCGAGGATCATGGAATTCCATCCACAACTCGGATACAAACTGTTCGCCGAGTTCGCTCGTCAACACGGGCTCGAATGGCTCGACGTTTTCTTTGACCAACAGTGGGAGAAGTCCGAGGCTCATACGCTTTACCACAGAATCATGAAGGTGGTCAACCGACGGCAAGACGGACCGTACACTCCACCTCCCGAATCTGACCTCACGCTTATACAATTCGCTGACTGATTCGCTCTGTGCCCATCAAGCACTACGCGGGGTCCTATGGTGACCCGCCCCACGCGTAGTGCTTTTTTATAATCTACGGATTTACCTGCAGATTGACGTCTTTGTACAAATATTCTCCGTTTGGTTTATATATTTTTATCCCAAGTGGAGTAATTTGCTTACCGGTAATGCCATGGAAGTATTTTGAAAGAGGCAGTTTATAGGTAAACGGTTTATTCGTGAGAGTATCTAACAGTAGTCCTGATCCGATAAAGAGTTCCACTTTATTTGCCTCACCCGTTGTCTCAACCTCCACGTCAACCGTATCATTTACATTAAATATTTGATTATCTGTAGGTTTTACTATTCGTGCAGTAATATCTGAATCAACTACCTGTACAGTTACCGTATCAGTTAAGTACGATCCATCTTTCTTATACGCGTAGGCGGTGAGATATACCTTATTTTCTGACGAAATATAAGTGCTTTCAGGAATCCGGATATTAAACTTAAAGGGAGGTTGTGAAAGCGTAGCAGCTTCAAAACCATAATCTTTACTTGTCAAGCCGCTCGCAACTCCTATAACCACTTTGGTAATCTCACCTGAATCAGCCACAGACACATCCAAACCCACATATTCTCCTTTTTTATAGGTACTTTTAGGAAGTGGCGCAATAGACACCGGTGACTTTTTCTGCGGTGGTTGAGTATAGGTAGCGCTCGTTGCGGCTGAGATAGGTGATTTTGTTGGAATGACTGTAGTAGATGGAGTGGCTGGAGGGGAAACCGTGGGGACTGTGGTGTTTACTATCTGAGCTGAGGGAGAAGCAACAGTATTCGCTACATTTTTATGCTTTGGGGTGAATAGGACAGTGAGCGAAAGGAGGAGTGCAATAAGTTTGTCCATCGCTGATAGTATACTTCACTCCCAACCCAAGCGCAAATAATTTGATAAAATAGGAAGTAACAAATGCCGCCTTAGCTCAGCTGGTAGAGCAACACTTTTGTAAAGTGTGGGTCGGGGGTTCGAATCCTCTAGGCGGCTCCACCCTTCGCTCAGTTATCGGAGCTTCGGAGTGGCAGGTCACCCTTTGTATTTAAGCGAAGGGTGTCCCCCAACGAAGCCCGAAGGGCGAAGTGGGACCAGACCCTATAGCTTAATTGGATAGAGCAATTCCCTTCTAAGGAATAGATTCGCGTTCGATTCGCGATGGGGTCACCATTTTTTAAAAAGTATCACTTCTAATGCTATTGCGAGGCCATCCTCATCTGCTTTTTTCGCAATGAAGTCGGCTTTACTCTTCAGCTCCTCCATGCCATTCTCCATAGCAATTCTATACCCCGACAATTCAAATAATGGCAAATCGTTGTTTCCATCGCCTGCTGAAATCACTTGATTTTTAGGTATTCCCAACATGTTTAGTAAAATTTTTAACGCGTGTCTTTTTGTTGCATCTCGATGGGTAACATGAACATCAAAACAATCCGACTTCCAAGAATGCACCTTATGGGTAACAATGTTTTCTATTCGTTGTAATTTATTCATAATTTCTTCCGTATTGTTTTTATTTAGTTGTTCGATGAAAATGATTCTTTCTGGACCTTTCACAACCTTTTCCTTGGGTGGAGCACTTGTTTCCTCGTCACTAAAAAAGACTTTGCAATGATAGGGCTGTATTACTTTAAGAACTATTTCTACTTGAGTTCTGCTCATATCCTTCTCCCATAGAATCTTTTCGGTCACAGGGTTAATGATTTGAGTACCGCCAGATATAATGCAAGGATCGGTCAACTGTAGCTTTTTAATTATAACTTTGGAGTTAAACAAAGGGCGGCCAGTTGCAACACAAACTTTCATCTCTTTCTTAAGCTTTTGTATAACATCTACCAAATACTGGGTTGGCGTTCCATCTTCTCGATTGGGTATTGCAGTCCCATCGATATCAAAAATAAGCATCTTAAATTTCATCTTACGATTATAACATTTTGATTATATTTAATTTCTATTGCACCTCCGAAGTGGACCAAGAGAGATAGATGATATAATCAAATTATCTATGTCTACGACAGAAGGAAGGTTTATGGTTGCGGTGGGTGCAATTGTACAAAATACCAAGACGAAAAAAATATTGCTTATACAAAGAAGCCTGTCGCTTTCTTTCCGACCGGGTGTCTGGGAATATCCGATTGGACGCATGAAACAATTCGAAGAGCTCGAAGACGCGCTCCATCGAGAATTGAAAGAAGAAATCGGCCTTAAAACATTTATTATTGTGAAACCAATTAATGTTTTTCACTTTTTTCGTGGAGAACGAACAGCAAAAAATGAAGTTGTCGGGGTTGTTTACTTAATAAAAACTGAGACAGAAACAATCACGCTATCTGAAGAGCATGATACATACAAATGGCTTACCTTACAGGAACTTAAAACATGTACTCTTGAAGACTGGGTTTACAAGGATTTAATGCTCTATATTAATACGCAGAATATGTAGTGTAGTTTTCTTCCACTTCGAAGGTGAGATGACACCTTTACCCTGCTATAATATAGTATGAAAAATATTGGGAAGATTGTGCGGATTGCGAAGCCACTCTACCATCTAGTGGCGATATTAGGAATCCTCATTTTAGTGGGCGCGCTCCTTGAACTTGTCACTCCCATTTTCTCCAAACTCATCATTGACGAGATTGTAAAAAAAATTAGTGGTACGGGCGCATCTGTCAATCGACTAATATTTCTCATTGCACTTGCCTTTGGATTAAACTTTTTTGGGATTATTGTCACGGTTGTTTCCGAACGAATCGGAGATCACTTCGGCGGACGTTTGCGCAAATTTCTCATAGAAAAATTTTATGAAAAGGTACTTTCTCTGCCGCAAAGTTACTTTGATTCTGAGGTCTCCGGAAAAATTCTCAATCAACTAAGCCGAGGAATTGACACTATTCGAAATGTCATTAACGCTGCTTCAAACTTTATTCTCCCCATGTTTTTACAGAGCGTTTTTACCATTATTGTAATGGCGTTTTATAGCGGATGGGTAGCTTTTTTCACGTTTATCCTTTTTCCTATTTACCTTCTGATTAGTTACTACTCAACGAAAAAATGGGGAGAGCGAGAAGTGGAAAAAAATATAATCGAGGATTATTCGCGTGGGCGCATTCAGGAGGTTATTGGCAATATAAAATTGGTAAAGAGTTTTAACAGCGAGAAAAATGAGTATGAAACCGTATCTCGTAACTTACAAAAAAGTAATGAGATTTACGCTAAACAAAGTCAGGCGTTTCATGTATACGACTTCTTTAGAAACCTTAGTCTCAATATTGTACTTCTCGCAATTAACGCAATTGTATTTTATAACACCTATATCGGTAAGTTAACTATTGGCGAGATGGTTCTTATTATTCAGTTGGTAAATCAGGCGCGTCGACCACTTTTTGCAATGTCATTTATTCTCACTCAGATTCAGATGGCCGAAAGTGGCTCAAAAGAGTTTTTTGAAATTTTATCTATCCCTTCATCTGAAAAAATTGATCTGCCAATTCCTGATAAAAAAATAACGAATCCCTCTATTGAGTTCAAACATGTTTCATTTAAATATGAGCAATCGAAAACCGTGTTGGAAGATATTTCATTTACTATGCACGCAAAAGAAAGGGTTGCGCTTGTTGGTCATAGTGGCGTGGGTAAATCGACCATCGTAAATCTCATTCTTAAATTTTATACTCCAACAGTAGGTGAAATATTTTTAAAAGGAAAAAGTTATGCTGAGCTTGATCACCGCACAATTCGAAATAATATTGCACTTGTATTTCAGGAAAATGAATTATTTTCATCAACTATTCAAGAAAATGTTGCCTACGGCTCAAAGGCCACGGAAGATGAAGTTATTCAAGCTCTTAAGCTTGCAAACGCCTGGGATTTTGTGCAAAAGTTGCCAAAGGGAATAGAGTCGCAAGTGGGTGAGCGGGGAGTTCGATTATCTGGCGGACAGAAACAGCGCATACAGATTGCCAGAGCTATTCTCAAAAATTCACCGATTCTCATACTGGACGAGGCAACGTCCAGTTTAGACTCAAAGTCTGAGCGAGAAGTACAGGTGGCACTCGAAAACTTAATGAAAGATAAACTCGTGATAATCATCGCCCATCGTTTTTCAACGATTCAAAACGTACATAAAATAATTGTAGTGGACGAGGGAAAAATTGTAGATTACGGTAATCCACAGGAACTTTCCAAACGAAAAGGCGTTTACTCAGATCTTCTCAATTATCAGATTGAAGGCAACAAAAAACTTCTTGAACAGTTTGAAATTTACTAGGATACTGTCATTTTTTGCTATACTTGCACTATGAATGTTTCCAGAGGAATTATTATCTATAAATTCGTACTTGGGCTGGTCGAGTTGCTCTTAAGTATTGGGATTATGGTCTATGGGAAAAAAATGTATATTATCTACGCTCATTTTAGATCGCAAAGTCTTCTGGAAGACCCTCATGATTTGATTGTGGTGGTCACAGAAAAATTTCTTCCCTACCTTCTCATGCATCGGGGATATTTAATTCTCATTCTGTTTATACTTGGCGTTGTAAAAATGATTGGAGCCGTGGGTTTGTATTACAGAAAACACTGGGGCCTAGACTTATTGGTCGGTCTCACTTTTATTTTATTACCGTTTGAACTCTATCAATTACTATCAAAATTTACACTTCTTAAACTTATATTTCTAGTCATCAACGGCTTTATCTCACTGTATCTCGTAGAATTTCGCCCTAAAGATTATTTCACTTCATTTAAAGAAAGAGTCAAAAAACAACGCGAGCCGTAATTAATCCCCGCATAACTCTTAGTGTTTTTTGGGATTAGTTGCAAGACGAATAGCGGCTTTTATTTGTTCTGGAAGGGGAAGCTCTTTAGGAATTTCAGAGAGAATATTTTTGACCTCATTACTTTTAAAACCCAGACTTATCAGAGCGTCAACCACTGTTTTCTCATCGTCAGTTAAATACATTTTCTCTAACTTAAACTCGCTGTTTAATTTTTGTGAGAGTTCAAGAATAATTTTCATAGAGGTTTTTTTACCCAATCCTGGCACTTTTGAAAAAAACCCTACGTCGTTAGTTGTTACCGCCTGGACAAGTGACTCAACGGTTGCATGAGAGGTGACGGTAAAGGCAGTCTTAGGACCCACCCCATTTACTGATAAGAGGAGACGAAAAATTTCATGCTCACGTTTTTCTTTGAAACCAAATAGTATTTGAGTATCTTCACGGATGTGGTGATAGGTATAAACTTCAAGATTATCTCCGGGAGTCGTAGTAGTAAGAAGTGAAGAGGTGAGAAACACTTCATAGAATAACCCACTTGCAGTTTCAATGAGTCCAACGTTTCCATCAATTTCAGAAAGAGTTCCTTTTATTTTTCCTATCATAGGGTGTGGGGTCTAGCTCTTCAACTCATCTCGCTCGATTTGCCAAAGTCTATTATATTTTGCAACTCGCTCGCCGCGGGAAGGAGCACCAAATTTCACAAAGTCCGACTGCACTCCCACGGCAAAGTCAGCAATGAGTGAGTCATTTGTCTCTCCTGAACGGTGAGAGACGATGTAGCTAAAATTATTTTTTCTGGCAACATCTACCACCTCAAGTGTTTCCGTAATGGTCCCAATTTGGTTTGGTTTTACCAAAATAGTAGTACAGGATTTTTCTTTAATTGCCCTCATAAGACGCTCCTTATTAGTTGTAAGTAAATCGTCTCCGACCAAATAAATTTGATTAGAAAGGGTGCTTGCAAACTGAGCCCACCCATCCCAATCATCCTCCTGAAGTGGATCTTCAAGAATAAGAATCGAGTAGTTATTGATGAGAGATTTTACAAACTCCATATACTCTTCACGTTTTAACGGGTGGGGCTTGTCTTTTAAAATATAGCGATCATCTTTGTAAAAGTGGGACGCGGCAATATCCATGCCAAAAAAAATATCAAAGCCAGGCTTTAAATTTTTGCGTGAAACTGTTTCATTCAATACTTCCATTGCGTCAACATTTGCGGCAAAGTTTGGGGTAAATCCACCCTCCTCACCCACTGAGATATTCGCGTTTCTATATTGGAGAACTCGTTTAAGCTCATGAAAAATTTCGACCCCAAGCTGATAGGCTTTAGTAAACGAATAGGAGGAGGTAGGGATTACCTGAAACTCCTGAATTTCCAGCGTATTGTTGGCATGTTTACCCCCATTGATAATATTGAAGATGGGGGTGGGTACCCGTTCAATTTTAATCTCAGAGGAAAACAATTTTTTGTAAAGTGCGTTCACATAGCGAAATAGCGGCATGCCCTGATCCGCAGCTCCGGCTTTTAAAATGAGCTGGGAAACGGCAAGGGTTGTATTGGCGCCAAGCTTGCTTTTATCTTTCGTGCCATCAGCTCGAATGAGCCACCCATCGATTTCCTGCTGTTTTAAAGGTGAGGCACCGATGAGTTTCGGACCAATGAGGTCGTTTATGTATGAAACTGCGGTTGTAACACCCATGCCGTCCATACGCGTCTTCACGTTGTCACGAAGCTCAACTGCCTCGTGTTTTCCCACAGACGTACCCGCTTGAATACCGGTTGTGACCGTTACCCCATTATCAAGGGTCAGGCTTCCCTCAATAGTAGGGTAGCCGCGAGAATCAATGATCTCGTGTGCCGAAACGGATTTAATTTTAGACATAGGTTTCGTGTCAATTTACTTCTTTAAACTACTGAAGTGTTTTCCCTCAATCTGGTGAATGAGTTCTCTTGTGCGGTAGGCCGCGTCCGGATTAATGGAGACACTTGTTACCCCATTTTTCACCAACATCTCAACAATTTCCGGATAATCTGAAGGTGCCTGACCACAGATTGAACAGGTAACTCCATATTTTCGACACGTTTGGACAATGTGCTCTAGTACGTTGATAATAACGGGGTTTCGCTCGTCATAAATATATGCTACATCCGCGTTGTCTCGATCAACTCCAAGTAACATCATCGTGAGGTCATTGGTACCTATAGACACCCCATCTACCCCAATTTTTAAAAACTCTTCCAAAGCGAGCGCTGCAGCTGGTACCTCAACCATAATCCAGAGTTTAAACTGAGGAAGGGACGAGAGACCAGACGAGTTAATGAGCTCTTTAATTTTCACCAACTCCCACGGCACTCGAATAAAGGGAATCATAAGATGGAGATTTTGGTATCCCATGGCCCATATGTTTTTAATTGCTTCAAGTTCCAAACAAAATACCTCAGGGTTCACAATGTAACGTGAGGCTCCCCGAAATCCAAGCATAGGATTTTCTTCTTTTGGCTCATAATTGGCTCCCCCCTTTAAGTGGCGATACTCATTTGTTTTAAAATCTGTTGCGCGATATATCACCGGCCGGGGCGCAAATGCTTTCACAAATTTTGTAAGATCGTGAGTGAGGCGTTTGATAAACACAGACTGCTCGCCATGTTTTATAAATTCTTTTGGATGTGTACCAATATTGGCAATCATAAACTCCGCGCGAAGCAATCCCACTCCATCAACATCTAGCTTCGCGATACGTTCTGCTTCATCTGGCTCGGCTAAGTTTACATATACTTTTGTGATAGTTTTAATTTTTTTATGAGGTTCCAGCTCCTTCTGTGAATGGTGAGCAGTAAGTTGTGAACCTGAGAGTATACTTCCCTTAAACACATCGCCAGATTTTCCTACAACAGACACGATCATGCCATTTTTCAATATTTTCGTGGCATTGTTTGCGCCAACCACCGCGGGAATCCCCAGTTCACGGGAGACAATTGCGGCATGAGAGGTGCGACCACCCTTCTCAGTTACAATCGCTACAGCTTTTTTCATTGCAGGAACATAGTCGGGATTTGTTTGAGGCGCAACCAACACGTCTCCTTTTTTCACCTTATCAATCTCACTGGGCGACTTAATAACTCTCACCGGACCAACCCCAATGCCAGGGGATGCCGGCGCCCCACTTACCAGAAGAGTTCGTGAAACATTCGTGCCCTTTTTATCTGAGGCGGCCTGTGCGTCTGTCGTAGCCTGTACCGTAGTGATGGGGCGGGATTGCACAATAAACACACGTTTACCCTCAATTGCCCACTCAATGTCTTGGGGAAAAAAGTAATGATTTTCTATATCTTTTACGAGAAGAGTCACTTTCATAATCTCCTCGTCGCTTATTTTTTGACGCGAACCTTCAGGCTTTGTGAGCTTCACCTCACGATTTCCATGGCCACTACGCACATATTTTGAATTTTGATACTTCAGCTCTTTTTTCAAAAGCACAAGGGAGCGCTTATCAACCTCATAATGGTCGGGGGTCACTTTTCCCTGCACAATATACTCGCCCAGCCCAAAAATTGCCTCAATGACAATCTTATTTTTATCATTATTTACCGGATCAATACTAAACGCTATCCCTGATTTATCAGATTGGGCCATACGCTGCACTACGGCGGCTAGCCCGATTTTAAAGTGATCGAACTTTTGTTCATGACGGTAAAAAATTGCCCGCTCTGTAAAAAGTGACGCCCAGCATTCCTTCACTTTGATAAGTAAACTATTTTCCCCCTCTACATTTAAATACGTTTCCTGCTGACCGGCGAATGAGGCGGTTGGAAGATCTTCCGCAGTTGCCGATGAGCGAACCGCAACAAGGGGTGGGGTATAGGCATTTTTAATTTTATGAATGCTTTTTGCAAGTACGCCTAAATCTTTTCGAAAATACTTTTCCTCCTTAATAGTAAGCTCGTCATAAAACTTTACAATTTCACGGCCAATTTCCTTTGGCATTTCAGCTTTGAGAATGAGTTCTTGAATGTGGGTCGAGGCCTGCTTAATTTCATGAGGATTATCGTAGTTTACAATAGAGAGAAAACTTTTTATTTTTGTGTCAAGACCTGCGTTTTTAATAAAGGTGAAGTAAGCGTTTGCCGTAACAATAAAGCCGTAGGGGATAGGCAGGCGGACATTTGTCATCTCTCCTAAGTTTGCACCTTTTCCCCCCACTAATCCCACATCGTTTTTCGCAACTTCTTCAAACCAAACGATATTTTTCTTTGAAACACCCATTTATTAACTATAGTTGATTTTAGAGAGAGTGTGCAAGAGCAAATGAGGTATAATATACCCATATGTATTATGGAATACTCGAATCAGAGTCATTAAATAACCCTGTTATTCTCAATAACTTTGCCACTAAAAAAGTTATTGTTGAGTCCGTACCATTATCACCCCATCCCTACTGGCATATTTTTGTGGTTGAGGTGGAGGATCGGGATATTGAGAAAATCACCAGAGACTTATCACTTGTAATTCAACCCAGCTGGTTTCAGATTTTCTGGAATAACAATACTGTGTATGTGGTAATTCAAAACAAAGTCTTCACATTAAAACGTGAGAAAAACTGGAGTTCAAAAGAGTATGAGGAGATGCGAACATACGCAACACAAAGAGGCGTAAACGAGGAGTATCTTGATTTTAACCAAAACTTTGACGAATACGAGAAAATAATCACTTCTCTTTAACGTAAGCGTGAAACCTGGTGAAGTTCTGCGAGTATGATTTGATTCTGCTGAAGAGGAGTTACCCGAGTATATTCAAGATCGAGTTTTTTACAAAGCGCGACTACATGGGGAGTAATAAGATTTAATTTACTTCGTGGACAGTTGGGAAAAAGGTGATGTTCAATTTGGTAATTCAAGCCTAGATACACAAAGTCATTCAACCAGTTTCCCTCTACATTTCTGGTCGTAAGAATTTGCTGCTCAAGAAAAGATATCTTTGCTCCTTTTTTAATCTGCGGCATCCCTTTATGATTGGGTGCGAAAATATTCAACATATAAATACCCGTTGATAGATTTACAACGACAACAATTAAAAGTGCTTTAGGAAAGGGAAAAAGAAAGAAAGGCGCGGTAAACCAAAAAATATTGCCTATGGTAAAGATAAGTAATTCTGGTACCTTTTTTAGAGAAAAGTCTTTAAAAAAATAATCAAGACTTTTAAGGCGAAATGAGATGAATACGAATAGTCCAAGTATGTAGTATAAATAGACTTGATAGCGTGTCAAAAATCTTTCTATACCCTTCTTTGATTTTATTTGCTCTTCTGAAAATGAAAGGATTGGAATATTAATGTCGGGATCCTCATCCTCCTCATTTGGATGCGCATGGTGCATGTTGTGGCGCCATTTCCAATTACTGTACCCCATGCCAAATGGAGTACTGTATAAAAACCCAGCAACATCATTCCATACCGTTGACTTAAACATTGCGCGGTGACCTGCGTCATGAAGAGAGCCAGAAAGTTGCACTGAAAAAAACGCCAATATTAAGCTCCAGAAAATAACAAAGGGAGTTTGAGAGGTAGTAAAAAGTTGATAGAGTGAGAATGAAAATCCTGCCGTACCAAACAATGTATTCATTGCGTAATATAAATAATCTCGCTCTAAAATACCTTCTGTAATGACTGTTTGACGAAGCTCCGTATACGCTTTAGCCGCAGCATCCATCTTGATTGAAGAAGTCTGCAGAAGTTTTCTATCAGTTCTTTGCATAGTAAAATTATATTATACACAGAATTATGAATTTTTGTTTCTATTTCAACTCTACAATAAGCTCTGATATAATGCTTAGATGGAATTTAAGCCGGCAATCTAATACACTCTCGAAGTGTATATTGTCTGTTCCGACTGCATAAAAAAAGAGGTGGGTTCTGGGTAAAGTTGTCGCCATGTTGACGAAATGGCAACAACTCTCCACCGTACTAACACCTCATGGATTTCGCGACCTATTTCCTTTCTACGACATAGTAATGATGAGTGCTGGCAACACCTTCAGTATGATAGACCTTAGACATCGTTGTGTCGTTTCTGGCTCCAAGAACCAGCACGTAATCGTCGTATTGATTTCCGAGTAGTCTGTCCAGCGCAACAACTTCGGCGATTCCCTCCAGGTTTCGCGTCAAGTTGCTTCCCAGTTCACCAACGTCATACCCTTCTTTGCCTTTGATAAGGACATACTCTGTTGGCGCAGATGAACGGGAACTCGCTGTCTGTTCTGATACAAACAGCACATGTATACGTCCCTTAAAATCTACGCCCTTTTTAAGGGTAAACGCGTGCTTGAAGATTTCTCCTATTTCCTCCGCGAGTGCGCCGTAGTAGCCTTCAACTATGGCAACGAATCTGAAATCGCCGTCAATGTGATCTAATCTCTGGACTATCGGAACAGATCTGAGAAACTCAGTAAAAACTTCGTCATCAACAGAGGTATCGATCAGTATATAACCCTTCACCTAATGTTCCTCTTTCTCCGAAATTTGATAGTGCGCTGCGGAGATGATTATACTAATTTGTATTTAGTAATTCAACGGTGCGGTATTTTAAAAACAAACACCATAGAGTATAATTCCTAAAAAGGATTGCATAATAGAAGCTTGTTTTGACAACCTTTTGGCACGTTTATAATTTGCAGATTACAGATTCTCGTGAGTGGAGTTATGGGGCATACCCAGAACGTCACTCATGAGGGTGATAGAAAAAGAGAGGAGAGTTCGATGGCTTTCAATGTAGATACGGTCGCTCAGATTCATCTTCCCGTTGTCTATAAGTTTTCTGTACATGGTAATCGGCAACGGCCGGGGAAGCCTGCAAGAAACACCAACCCCTATGTTTCATACTCTCTTCCCGGTGGTGTTCATGTCGAAGATCATCGAACCGATGTTCTTTGGGCATACTCCGTAACAAAAGCCGCCTGGAAAACTGAGCTTTATGACAGAGGAGAGAAAATGGTTCCTAGAAAAATTCCAGTCCGAGACAATATGCCGGATCTTCCTCGAACGAAGTTACCACACTATTTTGCAGTACAAGCAGCCCTTGTATACATCAATGCTTCGGCGCGCGTAGTGACTTCAGGAAAAGACCTCTTGACGTTCACTGAATCAGCTAGCAGGCCCGTCTCTTTCCTTCACTTCGCTCCTTCGCAGCGATTCGATCGGACGACAAATCGATATGGTCAGTGGTCTGATCATCATGCTATCGGCGCGGTTGTGTTAAAAAGCGCTGGCGGCTGCTTCACAATTACTTCAGATCGCGCGCGAGCATGTGTGTGGGGCTCGTACTGGATCCAAACAAACAACGATTCTTGGATACCGATCACGCATAGCTACTACCTCTCCAGTACTCTCAACGCATACCTACAGGAAGGCATAGTTGATGTGAATGACGCATTTACTTATGTCTTTAACAGCAGGGTGCTTTCGCGGTAATCTGCACATTCTCGGGAGAGGTCAGTCAGCAGGGTACCCAACCCTCGCCACCTCTCCCAATTTTCACTTCTGCTAGGCATAAATCCCGTTTGACAACTCTCTTAGTAAGTTGTAAAATACTTTCTACATGATGATATTTTTATCATGATGTAGCACTGGACGCAGTAATCCCTGCATTCCTATCAGCTTCATCACCCAAGCCAGTGAAAGAGACCCTTGACTCAAGCGTATTGAACGTTTAAAATAGTTTCTCTCAAATCCTTTATGGCTTGAGATTTTTTAAGTTCTCGTCGCTTGGGCCTGTAGTCTCAATTGGCTAGAGCGCCTCGTTTGCAACGAGGAGGTTAGGGGTTCGAGTCCCCTCAGGTCCACCCTTCGCTCAGTTAACAGAGCTACGGAGTGGCACAGCCATTTTGCATTGACAGTACGGAACGTGTTTAGGATTTGCACACTATTTGATGTAAATTCTGAACATTTTCTGTTCTATCAACCCCGATTCAATCGGGATCAAAGAACAGGTACTTTGACAATTTGGAGCGACATAAAACAAACGAAAGTTTTTATACACAGGTATAAAATAATACATCTTTGAAAAATGAGTTTTTTAACTAATCGAAAGAGATGGGAGAGTTAATGCCAATGGTGGATGCCTTGGCAGTTTGAACCGAGGAAGGACGCGTGTACGAGCGCGATAACGACGGTGAGCCCTCCAACAGGCGTCACAAACCGTCGGTTTCCGAATGGGGCAACCCCTTTCTGCGCAAGCTGAAAGATCCCGCCGCAAGGCGGGAGGGGAACCTGGGGAACTGAAACATCTCAGTACCCGGAGGAAAAGAAATCATATGAGATTCCGTAAGTAGCGGCGAGCGAAACCGGAGCAGTCTAAATCTTGACGTAAGTCGAGAGGTTGCGGGTCCACTTGTAGGTTTGTTTTCGATACGAGAATGTTCTGGAACGAACAGTCATAGAGGGTGATAACCCCGTATTGGAAATTGAGAACAAACTGTGTGGTTTCCCAAGTACCACGAGGCACGGCAAACCTTGTGGGAAGCTGGGTTGGTCACGATCCAAGACTAAATATTCAAACTGACCAATAGTGAATGAGTACCGTGAGGGAAAGGTTAAAAGTACCCTGGTGAAGGGAGTGAAATAGAACCTGAAACCATTGGCTGTCAAACAGACAGAGTCCCTCTTCGCTCTTTGCTTCGCAAGAGCTTCGAATAGAACACGTTCTCTATTAACTTTTAGAGGACTGTGTCCCTACCGAAGCTTACTACGAAGTAGTGAGCGTAGGGGGATGATGTCGTGCCTATTGAAGAATGAGTCAGCGAGTGTCCGATTTGGTTGCTTGTCTAAGCCATTTCATATGGCGGAGGCGTAGCGAAAGCGAGTTGTAAAAGGCGAATATGCAACTATCGGACGACCCGAAACTGGGTGAGCTAACCATGAGCAGGATGAATCCCGCCGTAAGGTGTGGAAGAGGTCCGAACCCGTTGTTGGTGAAATAACATGGGACGACTTGTGGTTAGGGGTAATATGCCTATCGAACCCAGAGATAGCTGGTTCTCCCCGAAATATATTTAGGTATAGCCCTTGTTTTTAAGTCCAGGGGTAGAGCTACTGGATGAGTTTGGTGCGCGCAAGCGTATCAGACCCAACCAAACTCCGAATACTGGGCGCACAAACAGGGAGTCAGACCGGTCCGGATAAGCGGGTCTGGTCGAGAGGGAAACAACCCTCACTTTCATCTAAGGTTCCTAAATGAATATTCAGTGGAAAAGGCCGTTTTATTTCCAACACAGCAGGGAGGTTGGCTCAGAAGCAGCCATCCTTTAAAGAGTGCGTAACAGCTCACCTGAATACCCCGCCTATGGCGGGGCGGAAGTAGAGCGCCTAAAATGATTCGGAGCTAAATATTCTACCGAAGATAGAGATGTCCGACTTTACGTCGGACGTGGTAGGGGAGCGTTCTTATTGCAATGAAGCTTGACTGTAAGGTTGGGTGGAGCGGTAAGAAGTGAGAATGCTGACATAAGTAGTGAATCTTCCGATGAAAACTCGGAATGCCGAATGTTCAAGGTTTCCTCAGCAACGTCAATCGTCTGAGGGTTAGTCGGATCTAAGCGACGCGTCAATGGCGCGCCGCGATGTACAAGCAGTTAATATTCTGCTACCTGGTGTTGTGCGTTATTACTTTTTATGTGACGAAGTATGAATAGCCGAGCCTTCTATATGGGGGTTTAAATGGTAAGAGTAATTGAGCCATAAATGCAATCGACCGCAAGGTTGAGAGTTGGTGATTTTAAGTTTCCGGGAAAAACATAAAAAGGAGTGCAATATCAGTCCGTACCGCAAACCGACACAGGTGATCTGGTCGAGAAGACCAAGGCAGACGGGTAATGGTAGTTTAAGGAACTCGGCAATAAATCTGAGCGTAAGCTTTGCGATGTGCTCTGTCCCGCCTTTGGCGGGATTACAACAAAAGTTTGTCAACCGACTGTTTAGCAAAAACTCAGGCTCCTGCAAACCTGTAAAAGGGATATATAGGAGCTGAAACCTGTCCGGTACTGGTAAGTTAATCGCTGCGGCTGACCCCGCCTTTGGCGGGGAAGGTTGCGGCGCAAGCTCCAGTGAACGACAGCTCTAACCCTGAGAGTTCTAAGGTAGCGTAGCCCCTTGCCGGGTGAGAATACAAGCCCGCACTGGCTTAAAACGGTGAAGCCCTATCGTGTTGCGCTAACAAGGTAGCGTGTTAAAACGAGGGTAATACCGTGGGTAAGTCTTCCCGATTAATATCGGGATGACCCCGTAACGACTTGACTCGTATTTGAGTCAGAGGCATAATCTAGGTTATGCCTAATACGCCAGTGCCTATTACAGAACCCATTGGTTATTATCTATCAGGATATACCGATGGAGAGGGAAGTTTTTGTGTATCTTTTTCTCCGCGATCAAAACTTACTATTAAACTTGAAGTTCGACCAAGCTTTTCGGTTTCTCAAAATGGAGATCGCCAAGAAATATTGTTGTTATTTCAACAATATTTTGGGTGTGGTACCATTCGTAAGAATCCAAACGATCGAACTTTTAAGTATGAGGTCAGAAGTATAAAAAATTTGGTAGAAAAAGTGATTCCATTTTTCTGTAAATATCCTTTACTTTCCTCTAAAAAGAATGATTTTGCAGTATTTGTTAAAATCTGCAATATGATCTATGAGGGAAAGCATTTACAACGAGAATTTTTAAAAGAAATCGTGGAATTTTCCTATCAAATGAATGGTCTGGGAGCTCGAAGATATCATAAAAAAGAACTTCTCGCTGTACTTAGGTAAAGATATAGTCTATGCCTCAAGTAATTGAGGATTATACATGAAGTTCCGGCCCGCATGAAAGGTTTAACGAGTTGACGACTGTCTTGAACTACTGCCCGACGAATTTGAAATGGCTGTGAAGATGCGGCCTACCTGCACATGGACAAGAAGACCCCGGGAGCTTTACTGAATCCTGATATTGATGGAAGGAAGTTAACTGTTGAGCGTAGGAGGGAGTACTCGATCGCAAGATCGGTACACCAATGAAACACCTCTCTTTGACTTTTTTTCATCTTACCCCGCCTTGGCGGGGGACAGTGTTAGGCGGTCAGTTTAACTGGGGCGGTTTCCTCCAAAAAAGTAACGGAGGAGCGCAAAGGTCAGCTTATTCCGGATAGAAATCGGAATGTACGTGCATACGCATAAGCTGGCTTAACTGTGAGGGTGACTACCCAAGCAGATGCGAAAGCAGGCGTTAGTGATCCCCCATCCCGACGTGATTTTCGGGAGGGGCTTAACGAATAAAAGCTACCCCGGGGATACACATACTGTGTCCCAATTTTATGGTAACATAGAATTAAGTATACGGCTAATAACGGTGAAGCCCTCTTGTTTGGTGGTTTAAGGTCTTGCCACTACGAGGGAACAAAGGGTAATACCGTGGGAAGTCGAAGGAATAAAATGACAACAAAACAAAAAATTGTATTGATAGGAACAGTTTTAGGTGATGCGTATTTGCAGAAAACAGGAAAGAAGAACGCTCGCTTGAGACTTGAACATAGCATCAACCAGAAGGAATATTTGAATTGGAAAGTAAGTTTGTTTAAGAATTACTTCCAAAGCAAAATTCAAATTCTTCATAGAATGAACACTGTCTGGAAAAGAACATACTCTTATGTTCGTGCCCAATCAACATCAAGTGCAGAATTTGGAAAATTCAGAAGATTATTTTATAACGAATCGAAAAAGATAATTCCACAAACTATCAATGCTCTTTTCAAGAATCCCCTTTCCTTAGCGATTTGGTTTATGGATGATGGATACTATTATTCTCGAGACAAGATGTCCTATATCTATATCTCAAATTTTGACAAAGAAAGTATGGGACGATTATTATTTTGCTTGAGAAATAATTTCAATCTTTCACCTACACTAAAGCAAAAAAAGAAAGGATTTGTTTTGATATTTAATGTTTTAGAAACGCAAAGGTTAATGTTTTTAATAGAGAAATTTATTATACCAACCATGCGTTATAAAATTCCTTTTGACCCCGTATCGACTGAACAAAATCCTCTAAAAAAGGAAAGTAGTGAGATGGTTGCATAAACCATAATACGCCGTACTCCCGCCAAAGGCGGGATGAAGATATAGTCAGTGCTGCAAGAAATTGCAGATTGTATTCTGTAATACAGAATTATACGAACAGGCTGGTCTCGCCCGAGAGTTCATATCGACGGCGAGGTTCGGCACCTCGATGTCGGCTCATCACATCCTGGAGCTGAAGTCGGTTCCAAGGGTCGGGCTGTTCGCCCGTTAAAGTGGTACGCGAGCTGGGTTCAGAACGTCGTGAAATTTACACGCGACCTTCAGTAGTAATATTGAAGTAAAATTTGGCTAATAACGGTGAAGCCTTCCTTTGATAATTGAGTCTTCAAAGATGGTAATACCGTGGGAAGTCGTCTCCGCCTCTGGCGAGATTGACCCCGTATCGACTGATTTCCTTATGTAAAGTACAAAGGAATGAGATGGTCAAACTCAGATAATTATTTGAGAGGCCATAATACGCCAGCCCCCGCCAAAGGCGGGGTGAAGATATAGTCAGTACCATTCGAAAGAATGGACCGTAAAGAAATAAAAACTTTACTAGGATATCTATCCTATAATACGGAGACAGTTCGGACTCTACCCTGTGCAGGCGTTTGGATTTTTGAAGGGACTCTTCCTCAGTACGAGAGGACCAGGAAGAGGAAATCCCTGGTCTACCGGTTGTCCCACAAGGGCAGCGCCGGGTAGCTATATTTCCCAATGATAAGCACTGAATGCATCTCAAGTGCGAAGCATACCCTAAGATAAGAAATCCGTATTAGTTCGCCAGTAGATTACTGGTTTGATAGGCGTCAGGTGTAAGCAATGCAAGTTGTTTAGCCGAGACGTACTAACGAACGATCTCCCATCTCTTTTGCTAGTTAAAAAAACTGTTATGTTCGCTCCAATTGTTAATGATTTGACAGCTACATAAAAAGAGCTTTCTACTCTTTGATTTGTGAAACTCTAGTGACTTTTCCTGAGAAACCGTTCTGTGAAAATAGGACTGGCAACTCCATATTAAGTGAACCTTCGAAGGGAGTAAACTTCTTCTTCGAAGGTTTGCCCGTTTCAATGATGTGAACTAATGACCCGTTAATACCTATCTCTGTTGAAAAGCTCCTAACTCCAAATGGAACAGTTACTGGTTGGATAAGTCTTACCGCAGACAAAGAAGTATTTTTAAAAGGGAGTCCAACTTTTAATTCACCAATATACTCTGCTCCCTGAAAAATTTCCCTCTCCATAGGGTTATCCGCAATAAGATATTTCGTAGGATCAACCGGAATAATTGCGCCACTGTCTAAATAAAACTCCATAACTGCGTGGGCTACTGACATGCGCGCGCCAACAGGAACAGATTGTAAAAGTGGCAAACCTGTATCTGAACGCATGATATTAAGTATCGTATTTGCAGGGATTGAAACAACGTTACTCCGCAAACCTGCATGTTGTCCTAAATAAGCTTGAAGAGCAACGTAGTGACGACAAATACCATAACCCGTATCAACAACTCTCGATAAGGGAACCTCTGTGCCGTCAATAATGTACTCTATTACCGATAACGCTCGAAGACGTTCTTCAGGTGAAAGAGAAGCCAATACTTCAGGTGTCGGATAGGTAAGAGTACGGTACACAATATCTGTCAAAGGCCTGATTCTTTCAATCTCTGGTAAGGTCCTTAAATCTTCAGCTTGTTTCGCTAATGCCGCTATTTTATCGCTCGAATCTATTACAGTTGGTGGCCAACTTACTTTAGAACCTACTTGAAGTACTGTAGGAACTTTCTCTATGTCAATTGCTAAGCGAAGGGGCTCATCTTCCCGATCAAGTACAAGATGTTTTGCAGAAATAGTGTATTTTGAAGAATCACGATCTATCGTTATACTACGACCCGGTGATTGCATTCTTTCCGAAGCTGTCATGAAAACATTATACTATTACTATAGGTTAAAATCAACCGTATCCCTTGATACACCTATAATTTTAATATAACATGATTGTATGATCCTTCTTGCCATTGATCCGGGTATTGAAAAAGTGGGATATGCTTATTTTGAGAAAAAGGTAAATGGAAAGACAACTTTCGCCTATTTAACTTCGGGACTTATTACTACACCCAAAACTGATCTCCATCAAGACCGTTTATATAGTGTTTATAATAAGTTAAAAACACTAATACTCAATCAAAAACCAGACCTCATTATTTTCGAACAATTATTTTTCTTTAAAAACGCAAAGACTGTTATAAAAGTAAGTCAGGCGCAGGGTGTTATTTTACTTCTTGCCGCACAAGAAAATATTCCCACAAAACTTCTCACACCGCTCCAAATTAAACAAATTATTACTGGCTATGGAAATGCTGATAAAAAATCCGTACAAAAAATGCTTCCTCTATTACTAAAACAGGAATTTAATTTTAAAGAAGACGACCAGTCTGACGCTGTGGCATGTGGACTGGCATACTGTTATCTAAACGAAACGTTAGTTGGTTAGTTAGTAACTAAGTAACGTTTAACAATATATGAAACCCGTAATCTTACTAGTTCTTGATGGATTTGGACTTGCACCACCGGGGCCGGGTAACGCCATCACACTAGCTAATCCTCAAAATATTACCTCATACTTAAAAACATATCCCAATACAACCCTCCTTGCCTCGGGAGACGCGGTGGGATTACCTCGCGATGAGGTAGGAAATACCGAAGTTGGGCACATTAACTTAGGTGCCGGACGCATTGTCTACCAAGACCTGCCGCGTATCAACATGAGTATTGCTGACGGCTCATTCTATGAAAACGCCGCGTTTTTAAAAACTATAAACCATGTTAAAAAAACAGGAGGGAATCTGCACCTTCTCGGTCTTATTGGTGCGGGTACAGTACATTCAAATATTGATCACCTCAACGCACTTCTTTATCTGGCAAAAGAACAAAATCTAAAACAAGTATTTGTACATGCTATAACTGACGGTAGAGACTCACCTCCACGTTCAGCATCCGAGCTTATCGCGCAATTGGAAAAACGGATGAAAGATATTGGTATAGGAACAATTGCTTCAATTATGGGCCGCTACTTCGCGATGGATCGTGATCACCGATGGGAACGTACTGAAAAAGCATATCGCTGCCTCACTAAAGGACTTGGTTTAAAAAATATTTCAGTACTTGATGCTATTGCTGTGGCTTATCAACACGATCAGACAGATGAATTTATTGAACCTACTAATATTGTTGATGCTCACGCGCCAATCGGACTCATCCATTCCGGAGACGCAGTTGTATTTTTCAACTATCGTATCGACCGACCTCGCCAACTTACTAAGGCATTTGTGCTTGATGATTTTGAACACCAAGCAAATATCTCCACCTCCTTTGATCCTTACGCTACAAAGTATTACAAAACTCATTTACACAAAGATGCTCCTACTCAAGACGTTGCGTTTCATCGCGGAGAGAAAATAGCAAATCTCCTCTTTACCACGATGACTGAGTACGAAAAAGGTTTATCCGTAGAGATAGCATATCCAAAGGAATCAGTACTTATGCCTTTGGGCCGGGTACTTTCTAAAAATAACTTACCCCAGCTTCGGATGAGTGAGAGTGAAAAAGAGCGGTTTGTAACGTATTATTTTAGTGGACAAATTGATTTTCCCTACCCCCTTGAAGATAGACACATTGTGCCCTCACCTCAGGTTGCAACCTACGACCTCAAACCTGAAATGTCCGCGCTCGAACTCTCGTCCGGCGTTATTTCACATATTGCTGAAAATAAGTATATGTTCATTTTGGTTAATTTTGCCAATCCCGACATGGTTGGTCATACGGGAAATATTGACGCAACAGTCAAAGCTATTCAAACGGTTGATACCTGCATTGGGCGCATTGTGTCGGTAGCCTTACAATCAAATGTCACTGTATGCATAACCGCAGATCATGGGAACGCTGAGCAAAAAATAAATCCTCAAACAGGAAAAAACTCTACTGAACACACTGGAAACCCCGTACCTTTCATCGCGATTAGTAATGACTTAAAAACAAAAAATCACCCTGTCCAACCAGGGATTCTTGCAGATGTTGCCCCTACTATTCTCAAACTCATCGGTATTCCTATTCCACCCGACATGACCGGCCGAAATCTTTTAGAATAGCCTGTGAGGAGAGGTATTGACATCAGTTTAGAATTCTGATATTACTTAATGTAATGAAAATTGAACAGAAAAAGTGGACAAAGGAATCAGGGTGGGTCGAACTTTCTAATAACAATTTAAAAGATACTGCGAATCTCATACTTGTCTTTGGTGATAGCACACTCCTTGCCGATCCCAATCATTTCACCGAAATTAAAGCCATGTACCCAGCCGGCCACATTCTCCTGGGCTCAACAGCTGGTGAAATTCTTGACACTCATGTGTATGATAACTCTATTACCATAACCGCGGTACAGTTTGAACAAACCCAGATTAAGACAGCTGCTGCAAGAATTGACAAGATGGAAAATAGTATGCAAATGGGGGAACAACTTGGATCCTCACTTTCACCTGAAGGATTAGTACACGTCTTTATACTTTCTGATGGATTGCATGTGAACGGTAGTATGCTCGTAAAGGGTCTTATGAGCAAACTCCCCACAACAGTTGCGGTCACTGGTGGACTTTCTGGTGATCAAGATCGATTTAAAATGACAGTAGTTGGCCTAGATAGCCCACCCGCTCAAAACACTATTGCCGTCGTTGGTTTTTACGGAACAAAGCTTAAGGTTGGATACGGCTCCATGGGTGGATGGGATCCATTTGGCCCTGAGCGTTTAGTGACAAAATCAAAAAATAATGTCCTCTTTGAATTAGACGGCCAATCCGCACTCGAACTCTATAAAAAATATCTGGGGGATCAGGCAAAAGGACTTCCTGCAACGGGTCTTTTGTTTCCCTTAAATCTACGCCTTGAGGGAAAAGAAACAGGACTTGTTCGGACAATTCTCGCGGTGAATGAAGAGGAGGGAAGCATGACATTTGCAGGAGATCTTCCTGAGGGCTCATATGTACGACTCATGAAGGCAAACTTTGAAAGACTGGTAGACGGGGCAACTGGCGCGGCCACAATGAGCGGTGAATCAATTGGTGCGGGCAACGCCGAACTTGCAATACTCATTAGCTGTGTTGGTCGAAAACTGGTACTAAAACAAAGAACTGAGGAGGAAGTTGAAAGTGTGAAGAAAGTATTGGGAAATGCCACAATCACCGGCTTTTATTCCTATGGCGAGATCTGTCCGGTCGCCGCAGCTGAAAAACAGTGCGAACTGCATAATCAAACAATGACTATTACTACCTTTTCTGAAAAATAAATGACGCCGGATGAACAAATTGCTCGAAAGACAAATAGCCAAGTATCTTGGCATCTCATTCACCTCCACTAAAGAGCTTATCGCCTTCTTTAACTCTATTTCCGATACCTATGATGGGTTTGATCAGGATCGCGCACTCGTTGAGCGCTCACTCGATTTAAGCTCGCAAGAACTTATTGAAACAAATAAAAAACTTCGAGACGAAGCTAAAGCTCAGGCGGAAATTTTAAATAACCTGAGAAAAGCCACAGCGGCTCTGCGACCTGAGGAGAATCAAGAATCAAAATGGCTCACTTCAGAAGACGAGGTCATGCATCTTGCCAACTCACTCACCAACCTTATTGAGGAGAGAAAACTGCAGGAAAAAAAACTCATACGTCTTGCATCATTTCCTGAGGAAAACCCAAATCCAGTCATTCAAATAGATGTGAAAGGAACAATTATATACCTCAATCCCAGTGCAAAAAAAGTATTTCCAGATCTGCACATTGGCCTCTCTAAACATCCACTCGTCGACGGATTTTCACTAAAAGAATATGAACGGCGCGAAATTACTATTAGTGAAGCCGTATATGAGGAAAAAATTTGCTTTATAGCAAAAAGTAATGTGGTGATTTTATTTATCACTGATATCACTGAACAGAAAAAAGCCGAAACTATTCTAAATAATCTCGCTGACGCTATATTTGCGGTTGACGGAAAAGGAGATATTATTTATCTCAATCCGGCTGGTGAAAAAATCTTGGAGCGTCCGCGGGAAGAAATACTTCATACCCATTACGGCGCAGCATTTAATATGTTTTTTGACAGTGTGTCAAAAAATAAATATACTGTGCTCCTCGATCATCTAAGTCCCGACCTGAAACTTTTTATTGGCCCGAAACAGTTGCCGGTTGCGGTTGCTTCATCCCCTCTTAATCATAACTCCGGCCTTACCGGTCGAGTAGTAATAGTTCGTCCTCGCAGTTAATTCGCGCCAACGCGTGTAAGAATTTCTGAAGCGTAGTTACTTCCCTTTTTCATAGCCTTCTCGACATTTCCTGACAAAATATACTCAGCAATAAATGCCGCGGTATACCCATCACCCGCACCCGTTGAGTCAACAATTTTTTCAACCAAAATTGCCGTTTGATGGGTCACCGTGCCATTTACATAACTATAACTTCCCTTTTTATCCAATGTTACCACAACTACTATTTTTTTGAGAAGGGGAATAAAGTCAGTTACATCTTTTTTAAAATCAATTGAGGTAAATTTTTTCTTTATCAGATCTGCGAATTCGTGGCCATTTATAATAAGTATCTGTATTTTGTTTAGAAAATTTGCAAGTTGATTTATTGGTCTTCTACAGTCTTTTACCCCAAGGTTTGCAATGGTCACAATATTTCTTTGTTTAAAAAAGTAGAGCAGCTTTATTTTCTCAATGAGGGGGACATCAGGAAGATTTCCAAAATAAACAGCTCTTGTTTTTTCAAGTCGTACTAAATCCCGCTCTGATTTTAGAATATGCTGATTTGGCGTCTCAAAATTAACAATAGTACGCTCACCCTTTTCAGTGAGGAGAATTGAGGAAATATCCAGATACCCCTCCTCAAGTTGGCATAAATAGGCCGTAACATCTTCTTTTTTTAATGCGTCAAGTATGACTTCTTTGAAAGAGTTATTGCCAATTTTTCCCAAAACTGCTGTTTTTAAACCACTGCGCTGCGCACCAATTGCCACGTTTGCCCCACCTCCTCCTATGCCAAAGTAAAAGTAGTTAGTGAAGTATTTGCCTCCTAATGCAAGCTGAAAACGATTATCCTTAAACGTCAGCGACTTATCGCGAAAGTAGAGATCAATTGCAATATTACCAATGGAGATTAAATCATACATAAATTTAGTATAGCAACTCTGTCATTCTCGCGAAAGCGGGAATCCAGAAACGTCATTGCGAGCGAAGTGAAGCAATCTTGTTAAAATTAAACTCTCACTAAGCAAATTTTAAACGCCGATATAAATTATGTGCTTGTTCCCATTCGGCAAGTAAGTTTTCCCAGTTTATTGGATTTTGTAAGAAGTAAAAGCTACTATTACCTGATCTGCCAAGCAGAAGGTCTAGTTTGATAGCGTGAGCAGTTCCAGCAGATACTACATCTGGCCTTTCTCTGTCCATAACTTCCAGACTATGAATATCTCTTTTGATGGCTGTAAAAAATTCACGTCCAATAGGCTGAGTTGCGCCTGAAAAATTTTCTTCTTCAACGGGGAAATGCGTACTATCTTGTCGTATCCACTCTTGAACATCGGGATGCTCAAGAGGTATCACATTAAAACCATTATCCAATAGCCACAACGCCAAATGCTCGGCATGATTTCTCAGTAGTTGCTGCCTATATTGTTCTGGGTTCTGTTTAGGAATCTCGCCATTTACACTACCAGTCTTTTTAAACTCTTCCTCTACTCGCAAAAAGTCTTTAATCCATTGCAATTGGATTGGAGGAATAATTTCATGAGCAACCTTGACCTGAGTTCCAGATCGTGCCAACTGAATTGACTCAAAACGTTTCTTTACAGCAGGCAGGTCTGATTGATTAGCAGGATGATCATACCCAACAATGATTGGATTGTAACTTGCTTGTCTAATACTTTCTACTACGTTTAGCGGGTATATTCCTTCAGATAGTTGAACAAATCTTTGCTGAAATTGTTTTGGAAACTCTCGATGTGAAGCACCATGGGGGACTTCTCCTGGATCTGTCATAATAGTATAGTTCTTAAGATTAATGATAGCATATTATCATATACTTTGACCTTCGAAGGTCGATGATCCAAGGTCGAAGGTCGTATATAATTATCTTATGCTTACAATCATCTGCGGAGAGGATTCGGTAAAGGCTCGTGAATACTACCAGAATGTAAAGAGAGAGTACGAATCAAAATCCCTCTCCACTCAAACAATACACCCCAAAGACATACAAACCACCATTAAATTAGGTGAACAAACTATAGATTTATTTTCCCATAAAATTGTCTACTTTACTGAAAATCTGAATGGCTACTTATCTCGAGCAGGAAGAAAATTGCCAGAAGGGTTTGAGGAGCTTTTTCAATCAAATGAAATTGAAATTATTGACTGGGAGTCGGAAAAATCAAGCAGAGAATTAAAAATTGCAAAGCTTGGAAAAGTAAAAGAGTTTAAGCCCGATAAAACAATCTTTCAACTCCTTGAGAGTTGCGTACCAAAAAACAAAAAAAACTTTATAGCGCTACTTGAAGCGATTTCCCAATCCGCAGACGAAGTATTTATATACACTATGCTCAGTCGCCATATTCGAAGCCTCTTATTGGCACGAACCAATTCGTTTTCGAGTAGAATACAGCCATGGCAGCGAGGAAAATTGTCAACTCAGGCACGAGAATGGGATGAAAAAAAACTTATTGGATTTTATGAGGGCTTACATCGCATTGACGTGGCATTAAAGACCAGCACAACACCCTATTCGGTAAAAGAGTCGCTTGACATCTTAGCCTGTTATTATTTATGATAGTATCATATGAATAACTCAGTTCACACAGAAATTCCTGATAATATTTTTCGCGGGTATGATTTGCGTGGTATCGTAAATAAAGACCTTAATGAGGAGCGGGTCGAAGTCTTGGGTAAAGCATATGCCACCTGGTTATTGCAGAGAAGAATTTATGACTGTGTAGTTGGTCACGATTGTCGTAACACAGGTCCTTCATACAATAAGGCAATGATTAAAGGTTTAACCGAATCAGGAATTACTGTGTATGACATTGGGATTACCTTGTCTCAAATCTCCTACTTTGCTCAATACTATTTTAGAACAAGGGGACTCGTCATGATTACTGCCTCACATAATCCAAAAGATTATAATGGATTTAAGTTTGGAACAGGTTTTTCAGAAACAATGCTCACTGAGGATATCCAGGCGTTTAAAAAATTAGTTAAATCAGGTGAGTTTGTAACTCGGCAACCTCAGGGCAAAATAATTGAAAAAGATATTGCTGAGGAATACAGCAAAGACTTGTTTCGTCACTCAGATCCGATCAGAAAGTTTAAAGTAGTAGTTGACGCATGTGCCGCAACCGCAGGCTTATTCTTACCAAATATTTTGCGAAAGGCAGGTTGTGAGGTAATTGAGCAAAACACCAAACCAGATGGTAATTTTCCGGTCGGCACACCTGATCCGACAGAAAGTGAGGTCCAGGAACGTTTGGCAAAACGGGTCGTTGCAGAAAAAGCTGACCTAGGATTTTCATACGACGCGGATGGAGACCGCATTGGAGTTGTTGACGGGAAAGGTAACCTTATCTGGAATGATGTTCTTGTTTCTCTATTTGCAAAGGATATTCTTCATTTCCTACCCGGTTCAAAAATTATTTTTAATACTCTCTGTTCTAAGCAAGTAAAAGAAGTTGTCACTGCCACAGGAGGCATTCCTATCATCTGGAAAACTGGCCACTCATTTATTAAGGCAAAAGTGCGTGAGGAAAATGCGCCGTTTGGCGGAGAACTAAGTGGACACTTTTACTTTGTTGATAATTTTTATGGACATGATGACGGGGCAGTTGCATCACTTCGCATTCTCTCCTACCTTACGAGAGTTAACAAATCACTTGAGGAGGCTGTTAAAGAACTTCCAAAATATGTTGCAAGTCCTGAAATAAAAGTTGGCTGCCCAGACGCCACAAAATTTCAACTGGTGAGCGAAAAAATAGGAGGTGAGATAAAAAAGTTATACCCCAGCGCACAGTATGTGGAGATTGATGGAGTACGAATGGATACTGATAATGAGATGATGATTATTCGCGCCTCTCAAAACGGTCCGTATCTCACCGTTAAATTTGAAGGTAAAACACAGGAAGCGTATGATACTTTAAAAAAACAGGTAAATGATATTCTCCATAAGTATAACGAAATAAACTTTAGCGAGGGTGTAAACACAAAATCTTTGCTATAATAAGAATCATGCCCGATTCGGTACCAGAGCCTATTGCTGAGAAAATATACGAACCTACCCTCGCCTCACCCATTGCCGAAGACGTTGAGGAACTAGAACTTTCCAACTATACAACCGCGCTCCTTGACGCGTTAAAAAGTATTCGGGAGAAACCTGCGCCTGATGACCTATCCAAGCTTTCCGTTTCACAAACTGTCTCTTTTTTAGCTATTGCCTATGAGAAGCTGCGAAACGCAGTGGAATATCGAGAAGATCATCTGGTACTGCGCGCTGCAATTGAACGAATTTTAAAACGGCGTCTCGCACTTAACCCTGAGGGCACAGGTGAGGCTGAAAATTTACTTCGTGAACTCACCTGGGCACGCTATTTTCCAAACGAAAGCTTAGGAGACCGCGATATTGATTCTATTCAAAAAATAATTAACAGATACAATAAAATTAAAGCACATCTTCTTTCTCGCTCCGCACAAAAAACTCACATCACCCTCTTCCAACATTTATTTGAATTTTTAACCTGTGAAATAGAGGAGACACTTGACCCAACGGCAACTATACGTTTCGCAAGTTTTACCTACTTTATATTTCAAGTACTCAAAGATCGTGTGCGGATTGTCGGACTTGATGAACAGAAAAAAAATGCGTACCTACTCGTTGCGCTTGATAGAACATATCGTAAAAGTGACCTTCCCTATCTTCGCTACCATCTTTTTACAACTTTCTACACTCCTCTCACACAACTTTCTGATGATCAACTGGAAAAAATATTGCCGGATTTATCCGCAATCCTTAAAAAAATTGATGAGATGATTGTGAATCCTCATGTGGATAGCCTCTCAAAATTTATTAAAAAACAGCTCCCACCTTTTTTAATTTTCTTTGATCTTATCAATAAAAAGGGGAAAGAATTGCTCACTATTTTGAAAGATAAAAATGTACTACAACATGAGGTAGAGGAGCTTTGTCGAGAAAAATATAAGCAGGTAGGATCTCGCCTCCGAAACTTAGCATTTCGCAGTTTAATATATATTTTCGTCACCAAAATGTTACTTGCCCTTATTCTTGAGTATCCAGTTTCTCAGTTTTTATATAACGAAGTGAATACTACCAGCATTTTAATCAATACTATTTTTCCCCCTGTATTAATGCTTGCCATTGTTCTCTTTTTTAAACTTCCGGGTGAGGATAATACAAAGAAAATCTTTAATCGCATTATAAATATTATTGACAAGGAAAAAGCCATTGATACGCAGGTATCCGCAATTAAAAAAAGAGGAGATAAAAAATCCCTAAGAGTGTTTATTTTTACTGTCGTATACTCTCTTACCTTTCTTCTCACACTCTATCTTATACACTACGGTCTCAATCTTCTCCATTTTAACGTTGTAAGTCAAGCTATTTTTATTTTCTTTATAAGTGTGGTGTCATTCTTCTCGTACCGAGTTAAACAGGTTACTAATGAATATAAAATAGACGAGCGCGAAGGTTTCTTAGGACCTATTGTTGATTTCTTTTTTCTACCCATTCTTGCTTTGGGTAAATTTTTTAGCAGAGAAATAGGAAGACTTAATGTGTTTATTATTTTTTTTGACTTTATAATTGAGGCGCCATTTAAAATGATTATTGATGTGTTTGAAGAGTGGATTAAATTCGTTCGAGCACGAAAAGACGAGATTGTCTGATCATGTTAGGTATTTCTCTACTGTCTCCAATAAAACACTTATATCAAACGGTTTTGCAAGAAATCCATCCGCTCCTGCCTCAGACGCAATCTGTTCAGTATTAGTAAGCGCTGACATAACAATAATGGGAATATTTTCTTTGTCTTTACTTGCACGAAGCTGTTTAATAACATCGCGTCCGTCAACTCCCGACATCCAAATATCTAAAAGAATAAGGCCCGGATCTATTTTTTTAATTCTCTCTAGTAAGTCTTCGCCATCAGAAATAATCTCAGTTCTATAATTATTTTCCTCCAGTATAATTTTTACAACTTCAGATATTCCTTCATCATCATCAATTACTAAGACTGGCTTTTTCATAATTATAGTCTTGTAAGAAAGCGGTAAGAATTAGTTAAGAAGGGAAATTGAATGTTTTAATTTTTCCGATCTTAAAGCCCGATTGAGAATCATGTATGTATCATAATCAAACTGCGGTTCCCGAGAAAGCACGTCGGACGGGTTATTGTATTCATAGCTCAAAGATCCCAGAAGACACCATTTATCAACCACAAACCCCTCTCCGATATTTTCTTGTGGATTTGTTTCTTTGATGAGTATGGGACCTTTATAGGGCCAGGGTTGAATTTTATTTCTATGAAACGCTTGCACAAATCTCATATTGTATCTTATCGAGGCTTCTTTACCTAAGCATGCACCGTTACAAATTCCTAATTTATGGCTAAAACACGAGCTATTTGTTTTCTCCAAACTCATAAATTTATTGCATAACTGATAGTTTTTCACCAGTAATTCTAAATGCTGTTTTGCCTGCCGCTTTGACCGAAAAATTCCCAAAATTTGATCAAGCATATCTGCCATAATCGATTTCGTTTCCTGTATTTTCACACTTTGATATCCCTCTTGAGTAATTTCTTGTGTTAACAAAACAATAGACTGGGTAAGCCGCAATCGTCTGTTGTAGAGCGGTTGCATAGATTTAATGAGCGACGATTCTTTAAAAAGAGCTCCCAGTTCTCCTGCAGTTACCATAGTTTCAATACGGGTGGTCTGACTACAGATACTCATCTCGCGACTACTCTCATAATCATTTGAAAAATGTGAAAGTACCCGCTCTTTGATATTGATACTTTTGCCAATATAGAGGGGCATATCGTTCTCACCATAAAAAATGTACACGCCTGGAGATTCGGGTAAATTATCAAACACGTCTGCAGAGAGAACGGTTGGAAGTGACGGTTTTTTCAGTGCCAAGTCTACTGCATTATGGAGAACTTTCGCGTCAATAGTCTGCAGAAGGGTTTGATAAAAATGCCATAAAACCTGTGCGTCGTCAAACGCACGATGTCTAGTTTGACAGGTAAAGCCAAAACGGCTAATCAGAGCGTCAAGGTTATGCCTTTTAAACTTAGGGAATAACTGCTTTGAAAGTTTTGCGGTGCAGAAGTGTTTTGAGGTATAGGTCGTATCATATCGTTTAAATTCATTTTTTAAAAATCCGTAATCAAAGCGAACGTTGTGAGCGACAAACACACAATCGCTTAATCGATCGAGTATCTCACTTTTTACCTCACTAAAAGTGGGGGACTGCTCCAATTTCTCATTTCGAATTCCCGTCATGTTTTCAATAAAGGGAGAAAGATATACCTCAGGATTAATAAGTGTTTGATACGTATCAACGAGCTGGTTATTTTCAACGCGAAGTATTCCAATCTCGATAATTCGGTCATAAGTAACCCGACTTCCGGTTGTTTCTATATCGACAAATACTAATTTCTCAGGTAATACCATAACGCTGAATGAATTGTAGGCAGTAATCTCATAGTAACATATCTTATAGGGTGGCGTCAAGATTAATTCTTGACAAAATACATGTCATCGTATATCCTATCAAGTGAACAATTGTTCTTTTATATGAAAAATAAGATTGTTACTAATGATATTTTTACCCCACAGGGAATGTTGGGCAATGTTGCGAAAAAACCCAACATGGATTTCCTCATGAATATTTTTAATATTCCCCGCATTTATAGTGTGTCGGGATTTGGCGAGTGGAGTGTCGGTCAACACTCAGTTGCAACCGCGTTCCTCGCACTTTACTGGTCAAAGTTTAATAAGTACTCTCCGGAAAAACGAGATCGATTAGTTACTCTCTCCCTTATGCATGATATTCATGAGGCAGTAACGGGCGATATCCTTCCGTATTTTAAAACCGAGGAGATTAAAAAAACCATAAACTTAATTCAAAACTCTATTCTGAAATCTTTTGCAATTGAAGAAGATAAACTACTGAAAGAGGACCTCAAGCTTATTGATCTCGTTTGTTTTCTCTATGAAATTTCTCAATCTTCACCAAAGGGAATTAATCCTACTAAACAACATCTTCTAAAAAATATGTACAATCGCCAGAAACAGACCGTTTTCGAGTATGCTAAAAGTGTTGGCATTGAAAAACAAAAAGTAAAAGACTTTTTACGCGAGATGAAATTATAATCCGGGATCCAGTCTGTCATCCCGAGCGATTAGTCGAGGGATCTCCCAACTTGTTTGGGAACTCGCATGCGCGAGAGATCCTTCGACTCCCCCTCCGAATCGGAGGGTTCGCTCAGGATGACATATATCTATGAACACAACTCTAATATCAAAACCTTGGACAGATTATGAACTCGTCGATTCTGGCGGTGAGGAAAAATTGGAGCGATTTGGGCCCTATGTTTTTTCTCGGCCAGAACCAAAAGCTTTATGGAAAAAAACTCTTCCCGTCAGTACGTGGAATAAAGCTCAGGGCAAATATTTTCGAAATAATGAGGGCGGCGGACTATGGAAATTTAATACCAAGATTCCAGGTGAGTGGACTATACACTACAAAGATCTCACCTTTCTTATTAAACCAACAGGGTTTAAACATATGGGTATTTTTCCTGAACAAACTACCCAGTGGGACTGGATGAGGAATCTTATAAAAAATTCAGAGAAACAAATTAATGTCCTTAATTTGTTTGCCTATACGGGTGGTGCGTCTGTTGCGTGTTTAAAAGAAGGCGCAAACGTCACCCATGTTGATTCAGAAAAAGAAATCCTTACGTGGACAAAAGAAAATGCTCGATTATCAAAAGTCGATAATCGGCCGCTCCGATTAATTCCTGAAGACGCAATAAAATATGTAAAGCGAGAAATAAATCGAGGAGTGAAATACGACGCGATTATTTTAGATCCACCAAAATATGGTCGGGGAGCAAACGGAGAGGTGTGGAAAATTGAGACTGATCTGCCAAAACTTCTTGAATTATGCAAATCCCTACTGTCTAAAAATCCACTGTTTATACTGCTAAACGCCTACGCTGTTTCCTTCTCATCAATCACGCTGCACAATCTCATGAAACAGACAATGGGCGATAGAGGAACCGTAGAATCAGGTGAACTTGCAATCGAACCTTCACAGTCCAAAACCCTCCTCCCTTGTTCAATTTTTAGCCGGTGGTCGAGGCAGTAAACTGTTCGACAATATTCCGAATTTCTTTCTTTTTTTCTTCAGTTACGTGAATCACCACAACACCCACGTTCTGCTGACCATACAACACAACTGAGTTGAGGGGAGCAAATAACACAGCGGGAATAACAAGTAAATCTTCCTCACCATCGATTGTAATTTGAGATGACATACGTTGTGTAAAAAAGCTACTAATTTGTTCATGGATAATTTTTGCGGCAACCGGCTCTATGGTACCCGCTTTATTTATTATTTGCTTTTCATTGTTAGGAACGGAGTCTCTTAACAAGTGGCGTTGTGTTTTATAATCCACAACCTTAAGGTCAATAGAAGTATCACTTTTTTCAAGCTCCCTCGCTACAATATCACCAACCGTTATAACAATCGTTGGCTTCTGATCACGTAAAAAATCTACCGCTTCTGCAGTGGTATTTTTAACCTCTCCAAAGGGCTTACGTAACTCATCACGAAGAACCTGGGGAAGATGTAAAGTATGAGAGGCAAATAATTTACTATAAGTAAATCCACCCCTGTCAATTTCACCCGCTCTGATTCTTGAAGAACTAATTTTTACGTTGTCGTTTCCAATAATTAACGGGACAAGAATTATTCCTAATTCCGGTAGGCTATTTTTACGACGCCGTTCATTTATTGTTAAAGCGTTTTGCTTTGTTTCCTCGGTTACGACAATACCATCAAGCTCTTTGTCTGTGGGAGCAAACCCAAACTCATCAGCAATAGGAATAATTTCTGCTCTGTCAAAAAAATTATTTTCTTTAAGAAAATGTTCCATTGCTTTTTTCCGCTCTTCGTAAGATTGAATAAGAAAATCAAACTGTTTCTGCGGTGAAAAACCATCAACTGTAAGGGCAATTTTTACTTTACGTGCAATCGCAAACGATTTTTGCAAAAGTATTTCATGTCCCTTATGGAGATGGTCAAACGTACCACCGACTGTAACGCATGCATATTTTTGATTCACGAACTTATTATATAATATAGGATGATCAAGGGATTCTGGGAAACACTCAAAAAACCAATTATTGGCTTGTCACCAATGGACGGCGTCACTGATGCCGCGTTTAGGTTTATAGTCGACAAATACGGTAAACCCGATATTCTTTTTACTGAATTCACCTCCGTTGAAGGTATTACACATGGTGCTCACCAATTATTGGAGGCATTTATTCACCACGTTACCCCAACTCCCACTGTTGCTCAAATCTTTGGTTCAGATCCGAAAGCGTTTTACAAAGTAGCGTTTATTCTCGGCGAGATGGGGTTTGATGGTATTGATATAAATATGGGCTGTCCCGATCCACACGTTGCCAAAAAGGGTGGGGGAGCCGCGCTCATTTTACGCCCTTCACTTGCGCAGGAAATTGTTCGAGAAACTCGCCGTGGTACTCAAGACTGGGCAAATGGCCGAAAAATAGGAGATACTGGTCTTAAAAATTCTGTGATAGATTTTGTAAAAGATTTTCAGACGAAATTTTCATTACAACCGACTCTTCGAGAACTGCCTGTTTCTGTAAAAACGAGAATCGGGTATGACAAAATTGTAACTGCCGAATGGATTCAACAACTTCTTGAGGTTGAACCCGTAAATATTAGTCTCCATGGAAGAACATTAAAACAACTTTATTCTGGAAATTCAGACTGGGAAGAAATTGGAAAAGCTTCGCTCCTTACGAAAAAAACAGCGACCACACTGCTTGGAAATGGTGATATTCGATCGATGGAAGACGCGCTTCATAAAATTAAAACATATGGTGTTGATGGGGTACTTATTGGCAGAGCAGCGTTTGGTAATCCCTGGATTTTTAAAAATGAGACCGCAACGTTAGAACAGAAATTTTCAACTGCGCTCGAACATTGTGCTGTGTTTGATGAGCTCACACCAAAGGCTCACTTTCTCTCCCTCCGCAAACATCTCGCCTGGTACTGTAAAGGCTTTGACGGTGCCGCGGAAACGAGAGCTAAGTTGCTACAGATAAATACCCTAAAAGATGTCGAACAAATATTAAGGAATGTAACAACTGAGTGATTGTTTGAGCTTTTCTATGCTATCCAGGTCGTGTATAGAGATGGAAAGAACGTTGTTGTTTAATTTCCGAAGAATTTTTAATTTTTCTTCCCGTTCTGTATCATTCAATAGATCGTGCTTTGTTAAAAGAACTATCTGCTTTTTTTTCATAAGCACTGCGCTGTACTGCTCTAGTTCTCTATTGATGGTTTCATAGTCTTTTACCATATCAGCTGAGTCTGAGGCAACGCAGTGGAGAAGCAATTTTACTTTTTCAATGTGCTTTAAAAACTTTATTCCTAAACCTTTTCCGCCTGACGCACCCTCAATGAGACCCGGAATGTCGGCAATAATGTGGCCATCCATCGCGCCCAAATTTGGTTCAAGAGTAGTAAAAGGGTATGATGCAGTTTTTACTCCTGCTGCGGTAAGTTCGTTCAGTAGACTACTTTTCCCCGCGTTTGGTAATCCAATAAATCCATAGTCAGCAATTAATCGGAGAATTACTTTGTATATTTTTTTCTCACCTGGTTTACCAAACTCAAAATCTCGAGGTGTTTGATAGGTTGCGGTTTTAAACGAATCATTTCCCCGGCCACCCATTCCTCCCTGACATAAAAGTAGGGGAATGTTTTCACTTGATAGTTCAACTTCATGATTAGTTACAGTATCGACGAATGATGTGCCTGGTGGAAAATAGAGGGTAAGATCTGCGCCGCCAATGCCGTGCCGCCTATTTCGGTCACCGGGCTCACCCTTCGGTGCATGATATGATCGTACACGTGCGTATTTGTTAAGATTGAAAAGATTCTTGTCAATTGAGGCGTATACCGCGCCGCCATTTCCACCATCACCTCCAGAGGGACCATTTTTTCCTGCAAAAAAAGCAACTCTTCCGTCCCCTCCATCTCCACCAGAAATAGTTATCTCAATTTCGTCAATAAACATATCCTATATTATAGTCTACAAACTATTTATTCTGTGGGAGAACCTTTTCCATAACGGGAGTTTTTAAAAAGCTATTTATCGGCGGAAGAAATTTAAACTGCATGAGTAAAAATGCTCCAAAACCCAAGATAATAATGAGACCCACTGTTGAGCCAAGTGCTGCAAACACACCCTGCAAAAAACTCCGCCATAGTAAATATTTTGAAGTTGGATATACACGCTCCACAGCCTGAGTAAGAATCTCAAGTTTTTTAATGAGAATACGATCATCTTGAGAAAGTTGAAAATATTCCCTTGCTCCTTTTCGAATAGCCATAGAAGGAGTATTATACTCCTTTTTACATTACCTGTATAATTACGGCGATGGCAGCAGAACCACGACGGACATTCCTTGGACAACTTGGCGTAACTGGTGCAACCGCAGTGTTTGCGCCGCAAACTTTTTTAGAAGGAACACTTTCTGCTGAAGTTGCTGGTAATCGTTCACTTGATTGTCCCATTGTGTTTATCGATCGGGTAACTCCTTCGTTTGGTGCTACTATTAATAAAACATTGCGTGACGGGTATTTTCCCATTCAACTCTCCGAGATCAATGATTATTTTCAAACAGGAAAAGGCCGGTGGGAATCAAGAGGTGCAAAACCCATCGCACTTGTGTTTCGTACTCAAAACTCACATGAATTAAAACAAGCACTGGGTATACTAATCGAGAATTCGTTACAAGCTACTTTTGCACTCCGGCCAGATTCAACAAATCCGGCCAATGTGACAAATGAGGAAATAAAAAAGATTGCGGAAGTTCGTGAGGTTGCAGCATATGCGGGAAACAGCGACCACATTACCAATACCCGAATAAAAATGCGTCAAATTACGGGGAAAGACATTTCGTCACTCGTATACACACCCGGAGATTATGACGACCGAACAATTGCTAACGCAAGAGAATTTAAACTTGCCGTAGGTAATGGGAAAACAGACAAGCAAACCTATAAAGATCGTTTAAATCTTTCAGGAAAAATAGAGGGGAGAGAAAAAGTAGTTGTTAATCCATTGTTACCAATAAAATTTGGAGATCCTATCACTCCATTTTTTTATGACACGTTTGATGATTGCTATACCGAGGACCCTATCGTGCAGCTTCTGGATTCTGCTAAACAATCTGGTGACAAAATAACTTTTTTTCCTGTTGGCAGAGCAGTGCAAAGATTTCCCTATCTGTGGCGTAGAGTATACGCCGAAGGTCATGCTATAGAAAATCACACATTTAGTCATCGTTATTTAACAAGACTCACCGACCGAGAAATTGTTGAAGAATTTTCTGCGCAAAGAACGGTGCTAAAAAATATTCTTGGTTCAGATTATGAGCAACACTTTTTCAGACCACCATTCGGCTACTATGATACAAATATAATGCACATCGCTTATACTGAATTTGGTTTGGGAAACGTAATGTGGACTGCGGATACACTTGGCTGGCAAACAAATAATAATCCGCTGAGCCAAAACGATACAATAGTAAGTATACTTTCTGCTAACGCGTCAGGCGCGATTACTAATGGCGGCATTATTGTGCAGCATGGAAATCCAAATGATGTCGCAGCATTTCCAAAAATTGCTCAAATCGCAAAATCTCGAAGCATTCAAAGTTCAACTCTTCCTGAAGGGTTTGTAATGACAGCATAATATATGACACTTCAAAACAAACTCCGTTTCGTTTTAATAAATGTTGTTCCTCCTGTTTTTAATGAAGACGCGGCTCAGTATGACCTCGAAGAACTTAAATCACTGGTTGAAACATTTGGAGGCGCAACTATTGTTCACATTATTCAACGGAGAAATAACCCAGATCCGAGCACCTATATTGGATCGGGTAAAGCGTATGAGTTGCAGGAAACGGTGCGCCAAGATCGCATTGACATAATTGTACTCAATAGTATCGTGAAGCCAACACAGATTTTTAACCTCACGAAAATTCTCTGGACGATAAATCCAAATATCCAGGTATGGGATCGGGTAGACTTGATTCTCCATATTTTTGAAAAACACGCCCATACCACTGAAGCAAAACTTCAGATTGAACTCGCACGTATGCGACACATGGGTCCCCGCATGTTTGGTCTCGGTGGCAACCTTTTTTCCCGACAGGGAGCTGGCATTGGTACTCGAGGGCTGGGTGAAACAAATACCGAGCTCATGAAGCGACACTGGCGAAATGAGATGAAGCAAGTCCAGACGCGACTTGATGAGACAGCGCGCAGTCGTGAGCGTCAAATGGAGCACCGGCGAGAGATTGGCTTTAAAACAATCTCAATTATCGGGTATACAAATGCCGGTAAATCTACTCTTTTTAATCTACTTGCTAAAAAACGAAATCTTGCGCAGAATATTTTATTTGCAACTTTGGAAAGTACTATCGGAAAATTATATCTACCTACTCTCAAAAAAGAAGTGCTTGTTTCAGATACTATTGGATTTATCCAAAATCTTCCCGCGCAACTTATCACTGCGTTTAAGTCAACACTCATGGAATCAATTCATGCAGATCTTCTGCTTCATGTGATTGATGCGAAAGATCCCCATGTACATGAAAAAATTGAGGTGGTTGAAAAGATTTTAAGTGACCTCTCTATCAGGGGCAAAAAACAGATCTACGTTTTTAATAAAATTGATGAGGGAACTATCCATCAAAAAGAACTCCTTGAGATGTATGGTTCTTACGAACCGCAATTTATCTCCTCCAAAACAGGGGAGGGAATTCCAAAACTTCTCCATTCAGTTGAAAAGTACTTACCATAAAAAAAGCGCCGATACAAAATGAACTCAAAAAAATGAGTAAATGAGGCATCGACGCCTTGGCGGGTGTAAACGGTTACCAACCAGTACTGAAGCTAATACAGCGCGGTTGTATACCGTTTTTGTTTCTGTTTGATGGTTGGTAAGGGAGCGGGGGAGGCTCCCTAACTCTGAGAACTGATGAGGGGTTAGGCCACTCTGCGAACGCCGAGGGCTTCAGCCTCGATCTCGGCCGCTTTGACACGCTGCGCGCTGCACAGACCTGTCAGTTGCATGCTGGGCTTGCCCTGAATCTGCCGCTCACTATCGAGGTAGTCCTGTACTCTCTTGAGGAGGTCATCAGCAAGCCCCTGATTGATGGGTGGCAATCTTGGTGCCGGAGGTGGCGCGGGAGGTGCTTGTGGGACAATGGGTCTGTCGAGCACCGCGAGGCCGCCAACCGACCTGCCAGAGAAAGCAAGATACCGCGCGAATGGGCCAGAAAATCGAGCGAACAAACCGAACATATACTCTCCCATGGGAATATTTTTTTGCTCACCGTCTCCACTTCCCCCGGCAGAATCCAGTTGCCGTACGTACAACATGATCCAACCTGTGAAGACTGTGAGATCAGATGACGTTTAGCGCCATCTCATCACACAGTCCTCACTCAAACAGCTATAATATCAATGTGCTTTAAGCATTATATCGTACCGCCAACCTACACGCAATAAAGAACACATTGTTCCTAAATGCTCTATAATTAATACTTCTATGTTTAAGCAGAACAGAAACTTACTAATTATCGCCTTAATTGCGGTGGTGAACGCCTTAGGATATGGCATTATCATTCCTATTCTTTATTCATACTCGATGAGGTATGGACTTACTGATTTTCAAAACGGACTCCTTTTTGCAACATTTTCACTCTGCCAATTTTTTTCAACACCGATTATCGGCAGACTATCTGACAAGTATGGCCGCCGCCCGTTACTTATTATATCTATCGCCGGCACTGCAATATCGTTTCTTTGTATGGCCTTTGCGCCCAGCGCGCTTTTTCTTTTTATTGCCCGCGGACTTGATGGCATAACCGCAGGAAACATACCTGTTGCTGCAGCAGTAATTACCGATACGACCGAACCAAAAGATCGGGTAAAGGGATTTGGCATAATTGGCGCGTCGTTTGGATTCGGATTTATTTTCGGCCCGGCAATTTCAGCGCTGACCGTTGGCATCTATCCGTCATTGCCTTTTATTATCGCCGCGGTTGTTTCTATTATTGCGGTGATCATTACTGCACTATTTTTACCAGAAACAAATAAACATATTGGGCAGGTTAAACATGATAAACTATTTGATTTTACGAAACTATTTCACGCGTTGACAAATAAAACAGTGGGCGCGACGCTCCTTCTCACCCTTCTCTTTTTTACCGCGTTTTCTATGTTTATTTACGCGTTTCAATCGAGCGCGATAAAGATCTACCACATGAGTCCTAATAAAATTTCATTGGTATTTACCCTTTTTGGTGCACTCGGACTCGTTTCCCAACTCATTCTCCTTCGTATCGCAACAAAATTATTTGGGGTAAAAAAAACTTTTATAACCGCGCTCATATGGATCGGCACTGCGTTTCTCCTTATGTTTCTCGCACGAAGCGTAACAGAGTTTATCGCGGCAAATATCACACTAGCTCTCGTCAATTCCTTTATTCAACCATTGTCACAAACAATTCTCTCTGAAGAGGCAGATCCAAAAGAGCAGGGAGAGATGCAGGGACTCAATACCTCATACATGAGTATCGGTCAGATCATCGGCCCAATCTTAGCAGGTATTGCCGCAACGTACTCCGTAAATTCCCCCTTCATCGGTGCAGGAATCATGGTATTTATCTGTGTGTATTTAGCGTCTATGATTTTCAAACATCTCGAGAATAAAAAACTCATAAATACTATATAATATGTATTGTGCGCACTGTAATTACCACCAAGGGGTTTAAACTTTCAGAAAAAGATAAAGAAAAACTCGGGAGCTATGTCTCCAAACTCTCCCGTTATTTAATTCAATTCAGAGAAAAACTTCCGATACTTACTTTTATTCTGAGAAAAGATAAAAAAGTCAGTGCACTCCCAAAAGAACCAAGTCCCTTCTATTATGAGGGCACCATTCGATTACGTCTTCCTAAAAAATCATTAGTCAGCCATATTCGAGAAGCTTTTACTACTCAGGCAATTGAAAAAGGGTTTAGGCGAATACTCAAAGAACTCCAGACTTACAAGGGTAAGCATTTTAGGGGACACAGTAAATATAGAAGTAAGGAATCTCTCAAATCCCGTACGTGATGGAGAAAAATACCACGCAAGTAAGCTTCTTATCGTGAGGTAAGATGCTCCCGAATTATAGTATCATCAATATATGAAGAAAACTGCGTTGCTTCTGGTTGGAATCGTTGGTGCTGTCATCGCATACAGTGTGATGGGTACAGTACAACCCCAGTATGGGTTTTCAAACGGACAGGTATGTGGTGGGTTTGGTGGAGAGACGCGTCAATTTAAATGTCCTGTTGGATTTAAATGTCAGTATAACAATAAGTATCCCGACTCACAGGGAAAATGCGTTCTCTCGCCACTTTTCACCCTCAACGAGCTGCGACTAAAATATATAAAATAAAGACCTCTTGATAGAATTTGCGCCACACTCATATATGCCAAAAAATACTGTGGTGTAAAATAAATCACCGAAGAGAGTCCACTTGAGAAAGGGAAGACCCATTATGTAACTTTGTATCAGTCCGTCAAGTCCACGACTGTACATACCGCTCGCCCACACACCAAAATTAGTGATAAGATAAAACTGTAGTGAACAGAAAAGTGAAGCCGTGATAATATATGCTACTTTTTTTCTTCTCCGCAACCACAATCCAATAAGTCCAGAAATGACAAAACTTCCCCATACATAGAGCGTGGTTGCATGAAACATCGCAGTAATTGAATATACATGACTAAAATCAAATAAAGGAAAGCGGTATGGATTTACATACAACAATAAGTAATCAGACATCATCATCGTGACGAGTGGAATAATAACTGCAAAACGTTTATTAAAATACGTTCCGCCAAAAAGCGCAGTTGCACTAATTGGTACAAAATTAGGAATATGCGGAAAAAGTCTAATCAACGTACTGAATATAATAATGATAAAAGTGACCATATTTACATCCGTAATTTAAAATACCAATAGACTATCGCGCTCATAAATGAAACAAACGAAAACCCTTGTAGTCCTATGCCTACATCTGAAGAAGATTCTGTCTTAACTTGCTGAATGACTTCAGTATTTACTCCCAAAACTTCTGGCGTAATCGTTGGTACCAGCGTTGGCATAAATGATGGGGTTGGTGTTACGGTCGGTATCGGTGTTGATGTAGGTAAAGGAGTTGCAGTTGGTACTATAGTTGGGCTTGGCGTTGGAGTCGCGGTCGGTTGTGATGTTGGAGTAGGTATAGGTGAGGGAGAAGGTGTAGGAGAAATCGTAGTCTGTGAAACTGTGGGAGTAGGAGTAAGTGTTGGTGGATGAAATATCCACGAATTTCCGCTGATTGCAATCAGAGCATGGCTCGTAGTAGACGTATCACTTCCATAGCCATTCATCCAGTGAAACCCACCATCTCCTTCTTGCTGTGCGATCAACCATGTCCGAGCATGTATTGCTTCTGGTGAAGTTGCAATCCCCAGTGTGTTGAGCGCCATGAGCGACCACGCGGTTGATGCACCATCAGGATCTGTACTAAACGATGAGGCATCGTACCGAAATCCTCCATTACTCTGTTGCAGGGTGAGCAAATAATTTTTGGCACGGGTGATAGAGGTGTCAAGATTGGAATTAGCCAGCCCGCTATTTTTTGCAGCCTGCAATGCCTGAATTGCTGCTGCAGTATCGTTACTGTCAGATGTATTTGAAGATGGATCAGTTGACCAGCTAAAACCTCCATCAGTATTTTGATGAGAAATAATAAAGCTCAGAGTGTCCTGTTTTATCTGCATGCTCGCAGTGCTTCCACTTGTGATAAGTGCCAGAAGTCCAAAGACATCATCATTCAATTGCGTAGTCAAGCCGATCTGATTATTATTGGAGAATGTTTCTAGTCGTTGGACATAATTTACCCCACCAAAATTTGTAGGATCGCCCCCAATTGCCACTATCGCAAGGATTCTTCGTTCCCACTCAGTTGGAGAAGCTCCCGCTCCCGGCTGGTCTGCAAGAAGATAATCTTTTAAAGAAACAGTTGACTGTTTGACTGTTGAAACATCAATGGCATGAATCGAAAAAGCAATTGCTGCCCACTGCGACTCTCCCCCAAAACCAGTAATTTTGCCACTACTGTCTTGTTTTGATCGTAAGTAATTAATTGCGTTATCTGTAGTTGTATCCGCATATACTGTTACGGTGTTGAAAAAGATAAGAATAAATGCAAGCACAATAATTTTTTTAATCATATTCAGTTAGGGCCAACGTATATCCAAGAAATAGAGTCATTGTTATTTACTTTTACATAACTGCATCCCAATGGCGGAGCTTTTTCGTTCACTTTGTATGTCCACCACACTTGGTTTTCCTTCCCAATCTCATTTATTTGATATACACCATATGTTTTATACGTAGTATCATATTTCATGTTCACACTTCTAATTTTTCCTTGCTGCAACGCTTGATTTAATACATCGCAGTGATTTAAATCTGGAGGAATACTTAGTGAAAAATTTGGAAGACCCGTAATGGATACTGTCACCTGTAGCTGTGTGATTCGCCCTGCTTTTGCGATAGTTGGTTTTTGAGTACCAGTGGGGGGCGTGGTGGGAGTTTTCGTTGGAGTGATAGTCGATAAAAAAATAGTGGGCGAAACAAGAGGTGTTTTTTTTGGTGTCGGAGTTTGTAGAGAGAGAGCAGTCGTAATCGTTTTACGCTCTATTATTGGCTTCTGAATATAAAAAGAGGCGGCAAAAGAAATATAAGAAAGAATGATAAGTGCCCAAAACAGATTCCATTTTGTTTTCATATGCTCGTATGGCTCCGAGCACGAAGAAGTTACGCATTAAAACGCAGACTTCCTTTGCTCGAAGGTCCCACTAATGTGGGAGATAGTTAAAGGAAGGTTTTCTGGCTGTAACAGTTACGGCATAGCCACGGACTTATCACCGTGATTACCCATTCCTTAACTTTTTGTCAATTACCATGAGAATACAGTACATTTCACAACTCGTCAACTATATCTTTGTACCTCCTTTAAAATCAAAGTCTGACATTTGTAGTGATATAATCAAGTTATGAATATTGAAAAAGTTATTGGGGACTATAAAGGATTTTTCTCTGACCTACTTGAACAACTTATACAACTTCATATCGATGTCCAGGGAATGCCGGTAAGTCATATTTGTTATCGCGTGAGTAGTGTTGCAGAATATGAAACCATTCGCGATCAACTTAAATCGTTTTGTTCTGCATATAACGAAGAGGATTTTAATGGAAGACCTATCTCACTTCTTATTGTAAAAACTCCGCTCGTATTGTCCAAAGGTTTTACCACAACTATGATCGAACTTCCATCTCCCCGCGCGGCTCACACCTATCCAACAGGACTTGAGCATGGGGGAATTATTGTAGGTGAAAAACTGGACAAGTTTAAGGATAAGTATAAAAATGTATTAACGGGTGAGAAAGATAGAAAGTACTATTCTGTTCCTTTTATAGAATTTCCCAATGGAAAAGTTGTGAAATTCTATAAAAATTCTCTTAAAGAAATCGTCGAAAGCGAAGGCAAGAAGTTTCTTGATACAATCAGGGTATGAAAATTTTTGTTACACACTCAAGTAATTTTGATTTTAAAAATAAACTCTACCTTCCCCTGCGAAACTCTCCTCTCAATACTCTCCATGAAATTAAACTACCTCAAGAAAAAGGATACGAGGAAATAACGAAAGATATCATTAAGAATTCCGACATTGTTGTTGCGGAAGTTTCCTACCCTTCAACCGGACAGGGAATAGAACTCGGGTGGGCAAACATTTTTGCAGTTCCGATTATTTGTATCTATAAAGAAGGAAGTAAAATTTCAAATTCTTTAAGTAAAATAACTGATCGTTTTATTACCTTTACCGATAAGGACGACATGATACGTAAGCTAACTGCAGAAATAAACTTGCCTTCATAACTGGAGTATTATCAAACGCACCCGCGGGGTGCAGTTGCTTGAAAATGTGAGTCCAGAGAGACTCGAACTCTCAACCATCTCCTTAAGAGGGAGGTGCTCTACCAGTTGAGCTATGGACCCTTTTTTGTACACCATCTGGGACGATGTTCGGACCCATTTTACCTCAATCATTGATCCAAAAGAGAAAACTCTCCTCATTACCGCCTTCTCTCACTTTAAAAGAAAGGAGGAACGGAAATGAACTGGTTCAAAAGATTATGGGTCAATAAACAATCTTTCCCAGAAATAGTAGATTCTATTCTATATGATCAAAACACGTTTTACAAGAAATTTACCCAAGATTTATTGAAAGCCAAAGATTTTACTAGTCCAAAGCAGGCAAGTCTTTTGTAAACCTTACCAAATCTACTGGATATACTAGAGAGTCTCCATTTTTATACACAGTTATAGTTTGCCCATGCATCCATTGAATAAACTTTGCAAAGGTTTCTTTACCCAACACCTGCTCTATATTCCTCATTGTGTATCCTTTAATACTTCCATAATTAATCAATTTCAATTTAGGCTGTTTTTTCTTCATAATTATTTTTCACTTAAAACATAATAAGTAGAAGGGCCTTTACCTTTTCTCTCAATTAATCTCATATCCATTAGTCTTTGTAGGTCAGAAGTTCTGGTAGCCTTTGCTCTATCTGTTAACTTTGAATAATCTTTATCTGCAATAAAACCATTTTCTCTGATGAAACCTAGGATTTTAAGATGATGATCTTGTAATTGAGTCTGGGGACTAACGCCGACTTGGGGAAGTGATTTCTGCACTCTTAGTAGTTCATCAATAATCCCTTCTGTGAAATATTCTAACCAACTACTAAAATCAATATTGTCTTTTAATTCATAGTAATTACCAAACTCACCAACACTTTGAAAATATTTTGTGACATTTTTATTGTAATAATTTTCAAAGCTAAAAAGATTAAAGGTATTTAGATTCATCTGTGCAAGTAAAACTTTAGTAGCTAATCTCGTTGTTCTACCATTCCCATCCATAAAAGGGTGAATTAACACCATCTGCTTATGAAATATCCCCGCCAAAATTAAAGGATCAATCTTATCCCTTTTGTCATTTACAAAACTAATCAAGTCTTCCATCATTGGTTTAACATCAGCAATATCTGGTGGCAGAAAAACTGGGTGTCCAGTTCTTGGATCGTTAACTTGAATAGGTTGTTGTCTTAATTTACCAGTATCAGAAGCAGGTAGAAGCCCATTTATAACTTGTTTTTGGATTTTTAATATAAGGTCACGCGAGATTTTAACCTTATCCTTTTCCAACTGCTCATTTAAGTCTTGAAGAGCCTGATTATAATTTAAAACTTCTTTTTCACTATCTCGTACATACTGAGGCTTGGATTTAAGAATTTTTTTAACTTCTGTTAAAGGAAGAGGATTACCTTCGATGCTTGTTGAAGCATAAGTTGAAACCTCTCGTGCAGTTCTTTCTAGCTCTAACAAAACTACGTTAGGGAACCTATTATCATTTAGTTCACTTACTAAATTATTGATACGCTTAATATTTTCTAGAAGATTGTGGGTAATAATATATTTTGGCTCAAACATAATAGCCTAATTATAGGCGATTAATAGGCGACTGTCAATAATGAAGAGTTTTGGCTACACCAAGATTAGCCCGATATATCAATCTATTCGTATGTTTAAGACTCCGAAGGTCTGCTCCAGTGCGCCCGGCAGGATTTGAACCCGCAACCTGATGGTCCGAAGCCATCTGCTCTATCCAGTTAAGCTACAGGCGCTGCACGTGCAGGATAATAATCGTAATGTTATATTATACTACGTACTATAACTATGCTCTATTTGATTTTATACGTGTTTGTTCTCATTCTAGAACTTATCTTTGCCTTTGGACTGTGCGCGTTTGCGGTATCGCTCGTCTTTTCCTCAGTTATGGGTTCTCCCTATGTTCCGACGAAAAAACAGGAACTCCTAGATTTCTTAAAAGAAGCAGCTCTTAAAAAAGGAGATATCTTTCTAGAGCTTGGGTGCGGTGACGGCCGGGTGGTACGAACCGCGGTTGAAGCGTATGGCGTGAAGGGGGTAGGAGTTGATATAAACATGCTTCTTATATTGTGGGCAAAGCTGAAAGCAAAACTATCACACACAAAAGGGATTGAATTCAGAGTACAAAATATTTTTAAAACTGATGCCTCACACGCAGATGTCATTTACTTATTTCTCATGCCCGAGCTTATTGCCAAACTCGCCCTAAAACTAAAAAAAGAGATAAAGAAAAATTGTGTGGTGATGTCTCACGGATTTAAAATTGCCGGCTGGGATAAATATATTGTCAAAACAATTCCCCACAAACCTTTTCCAACCTACTACTACAAAATAAAATAACTCTCAAAACATCCCCAGTACAACTCCCATAACCAGAAGGGACACGAGTTGGTACCCTGTATTTATGGCAAATAGTTTCCATTTTTTGCCGCCAAACAATACGTCGGTTGCCTGCACTGGCATTACAAATCCAAGCCACATCCAAAATGCAGTTGTCAATCCTGTGGTGAGCCGATCATAGTGAAAAAAGTTTGATGAAAGTGTTATCACATGCGATAACACATACGCCATAAGAAGAGTTAGTACAAAACTTATCGCGTACATTTTTCCCATCTCTTTTTTCGCCTTTTCCATGCTCTCTTTGGTATACCCCATGAGCTTCATCCAGGGTTTTCCAAAAAGCATAGGACCGTACCAAAGGAATCCAACCGCCATTGCAGCAATTCCTGCGATAAGGAGCGCAATATAATTAACTTGTATATTCATTATTCTTCACCTCCTTTCTCATTTCAATTTTAGATCTACTAGTTATATAGTATCATGTAGGAAAAAGGAAATGATCTAGTTTTGCATTGGAAACAATGGGGTAGTTCGCGTTTGGTTTCTTCGCCTTCGCTCAATGACTTTATCCAAAAATTCTGATGAAACTATTTGCCCCACAACTTTTCCTTGCGTGAGAATAGTGGATCCACACAGTACCCTACCTAATCCACCAAGAATATTTTCTTCAGGAAGTCTCGTAACGACTAGATTCAAATCAACTTCTGGGACTGCTGGGTTCTCAAAATCAAGTTCAATTCTCCTTAACATTGGTTTTTGACCCTCGGGAATGTGCCCAGTAAAATGATACAGGAGAAGTGTTGCCTGCCCGATTGCCTCACCCTGGTCTACTCCGCGCAGTACACCTCCGAGGTGTCCACTGCACCGTTCTTCTGTTACTTGTAAAATTCCAACCCCGGTTGAATAGTCAGGACTAATATACATCGCGTCAACCCAGCGCATTCTCGGGTCAGTATATCCAAACGTTTCGAGAGTTTGCGTAACAACATTTCGTGGAATATACAAATATTTTTCTCTATCAGTAAACTCTGGAAGTGGTGCTCCTTCAGTTCTGCTCATAGGCAAGGATTATAGCAAACTATATGGTGTAGTATAATCTCTCTGGACGGGCTTCTAAATTGCATGGGAGCTCAAATTTCACCGAACCTTGAATTTTCGCGAAAAGAAAGGGGAATAAGATGCAACCAAATAACATAACTTACCGTTGGCTTGTGGGTCCGTGTTCTTTGTATAGTCACGACTATTACTGGAGATACTATTACCAATATGACGACTGGGGGGAAGTCGCCAGAGCACTAATCGAGCAGGATAGGGAACAAAAGAGACTAAAAAAAGAAGCCCAAATTCAAACCGCGGAGAGGTTTGTCATTGGAAGTAAGCAAATTCTCATCCTCGTTACAATTCCGGTCCTTGGACTCCTTACTACGGTCTGGCCGGGCTTTTTTACTCATTCAACAAAACTGTCGCTGTTTGACGTCGGAAACCCCATGGTGCTCATGATCTGGACAATGTTCCTACTCGAGGTTGTGAGTATTTTCCATGCAATTCATTGTCGTATCACCCTTGCTCGGCTGAAGCGCGAACAGTAACCTTTTTTTTCGCATTTTCTGCGGAGCGGTCGGTAGTCGTTTACTATCATTCTCACTACCACCGCTCCCTTTTTTCATATATACTATCCCACCATGAGGTATGAATTATCACCGGTAGAAATGGGGACGATTTATAGAGAAGCTTTGGTTGAAAATCAGATTGATAATCGTCATGAAGAGCTTTGGATAGATATGGTCTGTGGGGTAGCTCATTCTTACCTGCCCACGGATCCAGTCGTTGCCTTTAGGGGATATTTATGCCGCAGTCACCAGACACACGAGGCCAACCGTATCTTAATGCTCTTGGTCAAGGGGTACAGAAAAATACTTCGCCACTATGAAGACAGTTCTGAGAGAACGGTCGCCGCAAAACGACTCATAGAAATGGCGCTCGATGCATTTCCCTACGAATTCCGCGTACCTTCGTTAAATTAACACAATAAAAAAGCGTCGGTGAGATGGGTATGTTTTGGGAAAAACAGAAACCATGTGGTCCGACGCTTGGAATATGATAAGTACAGTTGATCGAACTCGTGAGAGTGGATGAAACCCCTCACGAGCCCGAAACCTGCTAGTAGGACGAGTGGGCGTAGCGCGGATCGTAGCCGAATGCGGCCGCGAGATCGCCGGTGAACTGCGCCATCTCCGTGACGGAGCAATTCTTGAGGACGACGCCGCCGAACGCTGAGGGCGCCTGCTCTAGCTGCTCGAGCATGACGCGGCTGACGACCTGGTGCGCGACTGGCATGGTCCGCTCGACGCACGGCCGATCAATGGTTGCGATTTTGCCGTTGGTCGGCAGCCTGAGCGCTGCTTGAATCAGAACGATCTCGTCGTCCCTGATGGTACACATCGGGACGTTGTCGTTTGGCCTGCCGATCGAACGCAGTTCACGCAGCACGTCGCCGTGAATCGCCCTGGCGATGCCGTTGCGAATAGAATCGGGATACCGGCTCGTCGGCGGCTTCGGCGCAGTCGTTGGTTGAGCCGAAGCTGGTCTGCTAAACAATGCCACCATGAGTCAACTCTCCTTACGTACGATTTATAGACATCATGGCCTCTCCTCATGTTCACCCGGTCGCCTGAGGCGACCCATGAAGATTGCCGCCATACCGTCAAAATATTTGACCTCATAGTGGCAACCTCCATGAATTAACAGTACTTATCAAGATAAAATGGAAAAGTGCTCAAAAAATAATAAAGGCATGCAAATAGCCCATATTATGTATTGAAACTCTATTATACGGGTCAATCGCAGTAATTTCAACATTTTCTTTAAGCCTTTCCAATAGTCTATTTCACTCCCGAAGTGGAAATTTTATTTTTTGTGAAAGACGAGATAAGCTAGCGCTGAAGACAGAGCCATTACCACCACTCCTGTTACTGTATCCATAACTACTACAGACCACGACCATTTTATAAGAAAGGAAATATTGATGAGACTGTATATGCCATAGATCATAAGGCCGATGAGGCCACCAACAAATGCAGAGTAGGAAAGAGATTTCTTAAATGCATTTGTCTCCATGAGAAAGTAGGTAATACCTGTTGATAAAATAACGTATTCAAAGATGAGAGGAAGAAAATTAACGCTTTCCATTGGTTTTATTACGCCTATCAACTCTTTTGCTTCAAACCCCCCTGTTATCCCAATATGAGCAATTAAGTCTAATATAAAAGACGTAACAAAAACAGTGATCCATAAGAGAGCATTTTTTTTGTAGTTCATATCTATCAGTATACACCACGTACTACTATTGCAATTACATTTTAAGAGGTATATTATTTGCGTATGAGGTATCTGGTAGGATTACTATTGGGACTTGCAATACTCCTAGTCACTCCAAACACTACGCTTGCCGGAGGTGGGGGAGTAGACACCCGCATCACCACCGGAGACGATCCACACTGGCTCGCTGTGCGCGTATATTTCGACCCCAAACTATTCACCTGTCGGGGCATGGTTGCTTCATTTAGTTTTGCCAATCCTGAAAATGGAGATGTAATTAGTGGAAGCGAGGGCGGTAATTCAAGTAAAATCACGAATGATGCAAGTTATGAAACCGTTCAGGGAAAGCAGTATCTCCGCTGCTCTACATACGTCAAAGTCCACTCCGACAAACTTACCACCAATAGATTATTCAATATTTCCTACAATGGAGAAAATCTTGAAGGAGGACGAACAATCGCCCTCAGCTTTGGTAGTTCTTTCTCTGAATCGACACTTCTTCCATGGGAAAATTCCTCACCTGTTTCAGATGCTCCCACGCCCTATATTTATTTTCCAACAAATTTAAATCTTACTATCACTGGCCAATCCCCATTTACCGGCATGAAAGGTCAGATGCGACATGTATTTCTTACCTGGACGGGTGAACCCGGAGACAACGTGTATTACCGCGTGTATGAGCGGCCAGAAAGTGACGCGCCTCTCGGTACTGCCGGATGGGCATACAGCGACACCACATTCGCCGGACCGAGTGGCTCTGTAGACTTAGCCGCAGATGTTGACTGGTACCTTCGTGTTGAGGCGTGCACTAAAACATATCCGAATAAATGTATTAACTCTCCGAGCGTATTTCTCGCAAAAACCTCTTCAGGAAATGCGCCTTTTATCTCAAGCGCGCCCTCTCCCGCGCCTACCGTATACGTTGACAAGCAGGTTGAAGAACTCAATAAAAAAGTGAACGCGCTTCAGAAAGAGGTAAATGCCTCAAAAACTCGCCAAAGTGCACTCGAGCAGACTGTTGAAAACCTTCTTAAATTCATCCGTACCCTCTTTCCATTCTTTGGCAAGAGCTAACATGAACTTCAAATATATACATCCGGATGCACAGGTAGAATGGGAATCGCTCGTTACATCAAACCCTGCCTCAGGCTACATGCAGTCTTTTTTCTGGGCAGAGTTTAAAAACACCCTTGGTTGGACTACTTTTAAAATCGGCATGTTTGAGGAAGAAAAAATAGTGGGAGGGGCGATAGTTGCCAAATTTCCCTACTCTACACATAAAAATATTCTCTACATTCCCGAAGGTCCCGTCATCTCGTACGACGCTCCTCATGCCGAAGAGATGTTTCAGTCTTTCATGGCAGAGATTGATACAATTGCAGATCTCACTGGTCCACAACTCACCTCACACCTGAGAATTGAGCCAAAGCTCACCCAGCTACCTTCCTTTTTTAATCGGTTTCAGAAAGCGCCAATAAATCAGCAACCACTCAGTACACAAGTAATTGATCTTATCCTATCAGAGGAACAACTAATGGCCGCGATGAAACCGAAGGGAAGGTACAACGTAAAGATTGCGAAACAGCATGGCGTACGCATTACACAGACCAGTCCGCAATCTGGCATGAAAGATTTTTTGCGTCTTTATTTACAAACCGTTGAGAGGAATAAATTTGAGGGAAAAGATGCTGATTATTTTGAGAGATTAGCGTACGCTCTGTCACTTACCGACACCGCTCGTGTTTTTTTTGCGACCTACAACGGGAAAATTCTCGCCTCGGCTATTGTTCTCGGCTTCGGTAAGATTGCGACATTTCTGTTTGGTGCCTCGTCAAGTGAACAGCGGGAACTCATGGCACCCTACCTTCTTCACTGGGAAATTATTCGTTTCGCTCAGGCAAAAGGATACAGGGAATATGACTTCTATGGCGTGTCACCTGATGAAACAGACCACACCCACCCATGGCAGGGTATTACTGCGTTTAAAAAGAAGTTTGGAGGCCGCCAAATCAACTACATCGGCGCGTATGACTTTGTCTACAATCAGAAACTATATGAGGAGTATCTAAAAGAAAGCGGAGAGATTATTTAAATTGGAAACTGCCTAAGACATGATCTAAAACCTGTCGATTCACTGGCTGATCAGATACTGGAGTGTAAATAATATCTAAGAACTTATCCGCATCAATCATTACAAATATCCTTTTGTTCGCTGGGTATTTACCTGGGTATCTAACAGCCTGAGGTAGAATATCATAAGATTTTCCCTCTTTGCTTCCTACTTTTATACTAGTTATATCTGAAACAATATTGGGTGTTGTGCCATTTTGAATATCTCCAACCCTTTTACTCTGAATAACCTCATCTAATGTCTTACCAGAAAGACTTCCAACATCAACACTAATTATCATTAGATAATCCGACGTTTTGGTATTTACCAAATAAAATGTACTTGAGTCGGGAGTCCATGTCCTTAAAAATCCTTCATTGGGGTATTCTACTGAATAATTGGTCTGAGTATAGACTTTCCACCCTGTAATTGTTATTGGGGATGGACTAGGTTTAGGCGTTGGCTTAGGCGTGGGTTTAGGTGTAGGTTTTGGTGTAGGTTTAGCGGTTGGCTTAGGAGTGGGTTTAGGTGTAGGTTTTGGTGTAGGTTTAGCGGTTGGCTTAGGAGTGGGCTTAGCTGTAGGCTTTGGAGTCGGTTTAGCTGTGGGTTTTGGAGTTGGCGTAGAATTCATGGCTAAAACACGGCTGGATGAGTCTTGATATTGACTGCCTCCTGTCGGAGAACTGGATTGGGCATAGCCACGGGAAACAGTAGAGTTTGAGGCTAATACGGCTACAAGGCCGGCTGTTGCAAGAAACGCTTTATGAATCTTTTTCATAACAAACATATTCTATAATATCAGTGCTCTTTTGTCAAGTGCAAATTAACCTATAGTCTGGATTTGTAATTGACAATACCTGCTCTTTTTCCTATAGTGATAACATGAGTAAAAAGCTTACGTTTTATTTTTCACTCTTTATACTCATACTTGGCGCAAACATTTTCCTTGCTTTTTCTATGTACTCCCACGCGAAGCGAGTGGAGGCAAGCCAGAGAATTTTGGCCGAGATTGATATGCAAAAAGAATTCCCCACAAGCTCTGCACCATTTGTAAATGGTACTCTTGAAACGAATGTGGTGGCAGGAGACGCGCGATCAAAAAATCTCAAGCAATTTTTTAGAAAATACAACTCTGCACTCTATGACCATACGGATCATATTGTTGCCGTATCTGATAAATATCAGTTTGACTACCGACTACTGCCGGCAATTGCTATGCAGGAATCAAACCTGTGCCGATATATTCCTGAAAACTCACATAACTGCTGGGGGTGGGGGATTTATGGCGATGTTACGACCAAATTTGACACGTATGATGAGGCAATTGACGCGGTGGCATATGGCATAAAAACCCACTACATTGACCATGGACTCGTTACTGCCTCAAGTATTATGCAGAAGTACACGCCATCGTCAAACGGCAGCTGGGCACGGGGAGTGAATAATGTGTTGGGATGGTTAGAGTAACGTTACTGCACTGATCTCGTAATCTTCTGTTCGTCCGAAAGCGAATACTGAGTGCCTTTTTCTTTAGTACGTGCGACAAACAATGATCCACGCTTTTTTTTCTTTGAGATCATTGCCTGCATCCAGGTACGTGACTCTCCGATTTTTGCGCGAAGCGCTTGTAACAAATTTAAGATTACCTCTAAAAATCTCTGATGATACACACCGGGATTTTCTGAGACTCCCTCTATTGACAATTTCTCCGCGTCCTTTATGAGTTCAGAAGACTCGTGTTTCACCACGACCACTGCTTTTTTAATCTCATTGGTAAGCGCTTGAATTTCACGGGTAACAATCTCTTTCTCATGGTAGTTGCGGAAGTTAAAAATACTCTTTTCCACTTTACGCCCCACTGGCTTTTGCTGTTCTTGCTGGTTATACCAAATCGCTTCTTTATCGGTCATTCTATCTGGATTAGACACGTTACCAAACATTTGATCAAAAACGTCAGTTGCGCCGTTTACTAGGGATGTACCAAAATCATTGAGAGATTCTACCGTATTTTTCTCGGTTAATGAATGAGGTTTTTTTACAGTGTTCTGAGTCTTGACGTACATATTCCTATTTTACTACAGGCTACGCAACATTTCAAGAGTCTTTTGCTTCCGAAGGACTGATGCGTAAAAATAGGCGTTTTCCTGGGCCGTTTTACGCTCAGCCTCGTCTTTTATGGTGGCAAACAGGCTATCCATCTCTTTTTGATCAATAGTGATGTTTTCCTGATCCGCAATCTCCGCGAGAAGGAACTCGATTTTGTAGGTATCCTCGATCTCTTTAGCCATGCGACTTTTTAGCTCGTCCATGGTGGTATTTTTTGACTTTAAGTAGGCGTCAGCAGTGAGGCCAAGTTTTTGTATGTCATCAAGAAGCCGGCTTAAACGTTGATTCATCTCCTCTTGCACAATAAGATCGGGAACCTCAACTGATGTAGATCGCAGCAACGTGCTTAAGATCTCATTCAGATTTTTCTGCTTGTCTGCCGACTCATCGTCACCAGGCGTCTTTGCGGCGGAGGACTGTGCACCTTCTTGTCCAGGTACCCATATATTTGTTTTTTTAGTCGCACTATTCACTTCCTTTATTTTTTTCTTGTAATCTTTCAGGTCTATGACCGGCTTTTCAGCCACACGGATTCTAAACTGCCACTCCTCATTATCTTTTGCGCTAACTAATTCTACCTGAGGTGAAACTATAGGCTTTAAATTTTCTTGCTTTACTATTGCTTCATATATCCCCGGCAACATATTGGGTACCATATGATTGTAAACTTTTTCCTTTGAGATATGTTTTTCTGCGATACTTTTAGGAGCCTTCCCCTTGCGAAATCCCTCGATAGTTAATTCTTGGTGAAGTGTGTCAAAAGAAGTCTGATAATGTTTGGAAACCTCGTCAGGAGAAAGAGTTATAAGGAGCTCTACAGTGCTCTTTGGCAATCGTTTTAGTTCATGCTTAACCATGGTTATAATTGTACAGCATCAGGCTTTAAATACAATCGAATTTGTTCCTCTTCACGCTCAAACTGCACCTCAATATTTCTCACTCTCGCAGCCCAGGTCGGACTTTCAGAGTAAATAGAACCAATTTGATCAATAGTAAGTGCACCCTTGTTAATATAGTTTAGACGAATTCCGCGCCCTACAGCCTCAATGCCCCCATCCCACGTGTCATACATAATAAGACCACCGCCCCAGCCAAACGCGTTGTGTGATCCAGGGTAGATAAATTGGCCAAATGTAGACTCAAGAATTGCGATAGAAGGCAAGAGGTAACAGTTCAGCTCATACGTTTGACAGGTGGAAATAAAGGCGTCAAGTGAGCTAATCATTGGTGAATGGTAGCGCTCCATAAGGTTTTTTATAGCATGTTTTTTTACATATAAATCATTCTGCGCGTTGACAGTTGAAATATTTGTACTATTAGAGGATAGAATAGTTGCAGAGGAACCGGCAACTTTCTCAGCATAAGCCGGTCGTGAGAAGAACGTGAACAGTATTACGAGAAATAGTGTTGTGATAATTTTTCCCATAAAAAAATCCTAAAGCTTTTCGAACGAAAGTTGAAAAACCTTAGGATCTAGTGAGTAGTATAGCACTTTCCTATAGGCTTGTCAAGCCCAACCTTATAATAGATTTACGGCTAATTTAGCCATACTACCCTGTCATTCCCGCGTAGGCGGGAATCCAGTTATGGATCCCCGATTAAGTCGGGGATGACACAAAACGTCCTCTCATAAAGATGTATTAAGCGTCAAAGCAGATTACCACAAAAGAAGAAGGTTATTTGGTAGAATAGTCTAAGTCTTTAGTGTCATCCACGACTTTCAGTCGGGACTCAGAATGACAATAATAGAGTTATTAAGCTGGGATCGTAGCTCAATTTGGTTAGAGCGTTGCCCTGTCACGGCAAAGGTTGCGGGTTCAAGTCCCGTCGGTCCCGCCCTAGTGTATAATATCTTCTTTACTCTCGACCATAAATAATTGCATTTTATGGTTACAGTAATGCACTTTTACAAGTAAGTAGACGCACGTGTGGTGTTTTAAAACATCAGACGCGCGTCTATTCTACAAAAAGAGGGGTTGGACATGTCGCGCAGATCACACACTCCCGCACGGAAAAATTCAGAGAGAAGGGAGAAGAAGCGAAAGACGTCAGAGATTACATCGCCTGACCCGAACTCGCGTTTCGGCCTGCCGCCATTTGATCAGGGACCTACTCAAGCCTCTCGCTTCGCACCGCAAAACAGTGCGTTCGGTAGGAGGGTAGGTGATTCATAACACATCCGTCTCCGAATACGCAGAGAGGCTCGCCGGGATCTTCAACGTTAGGGCAAAACTCTGGGAGCAAAACTCAGACGAACTCCTTGAGGTTGCTGAGATAAGATTCTCCCTCAATCCTGAGGCAAGAGAAATTGTCGTTGAGTACCTGGGAAATCTGACCGACCACACAAGACCCGCACTTGAAAGGGTGCGTTGTCAGGTCGGTTGCAAAACCTGGTGCGCAGCTAGATCCGTAAGGTTCGATCAGAACGGCGTTCTTCGCTATAAGGCTATAAATCCAATCGTCCACCCCATAATTCTCGAGTTCTACACCTCCGAGAGGTAACGGAGAGAACTCACCACTCACCCGGGCATCGTTTTTCAGGACACGTTTTTAACGTCCTGGACCTCGATGCCCTATTTTTTTGTATAATCAATTGTCTGGACTCGTAGCTCAGCTGGCTAGAGCGTCACATTGACATTGTGAAGGTCAGAGGTTCAAGTCCTCTCGGGTCCACTTTTCGAAGAAAAGCACCCCTAACGAAGTCCCGATCCGAAGGATCGTGGGCGAAGTGGGGGCTTGTTTTGTAGCATATAATCCATTGACTCTGTTAATATTTCTTACTATTCTGTAAAGACTATGATCACAGACAAAGATATAGAAAAACTAAAGACAGTGTTTGCCACTAAAGATGAATTAAAAGACACAAAAGATTCGTTAAGAAGCGAAATCAGGAATGAGATAAAGCAGTCAGAGAACAGACTCGTTGAAATGATAACCTCTGTCAGCAATGTAATTATTAAAGAGATTAAAAAGGAGATTAATGAACTCAAAGAAGATGTCAACGATATCCTTGAAAATCATGAAAGAAGAATCGAAAAACTAGAACTTAAACGTCCTGCACGCAATTAGTTATATCCTATAGTTTGACTTTTTACCTGATTTCTGCTACAATCTCCATTGATAAATAACCCTGAAACAGGCACAAGCAGCCTCTTTTTTGGGTTAAAGGGCACTTTAACTTAAAGGTGGAAAGAAAAATTGAGGTGGATGGCACCTTGCAGACAAATCTTGTTTGTAGGATGCCATCCATCTATGGAGGGAGATTGATTTTAAGCCACAAGCTAGAAAGGAAGGAACAATGGCTCGCTTCGACGTATTCTATCAGTTGGTCATCTTCATTCTACGCCCGTTTCAAGCTGGAAATCTCTCGAAGGGTGATACTCAGTTCGTCGCTGAAAACGCGCGAAAACATGCCAAAGTTTTGTGGCTTAACTTCGGCGCAATTATTTTGGTGGCCTTCGGACTCCAAAGCGCGTCGAGCGACGCCATCGGTCAAATCATTACAGCGTTGATCGCGCCAGTAATGGTGATGGGGGCCGCCTGGTTTGCCGTCAGTTTCGGCGGGATTCCTAAGCATCTCATGAACATCGCGATGAGCGTGACGTTCTGGATGTTTGCGGCGTTTCTCACCTCGCTCTCGACCATGTTCGTCGCCGTCTTGTATTCGGTTCACCCGATTATGTGGCCGGTGTTCGTCCTCATTTACTTGGGAGCATTCATCAGCTGCGTCCTGTACGACACGGCTGACGGCCTGAAGGTCGGACTAGACGAAGCGGTGCTCAAACACTCAAGAGCGGCTCTCCTGTACTACATACGAGAAGGCATCTCACCAGACGACCAACGACCGACATAACATCTTTCCACCCAATGGTGGCAAGTGCAGGCGACACTATTCGCCCCATTTGCCACCAACTTTTTCCTCAGTATACAAATGTTTGTATTTTGGGGAAAACGTTCGCACTTTAATAATTAGGGTTTAGGACACAACAACCTCGCGTTTTATACAACACGACAGCTGAAGCAATCAAAAAGCATGCTTCAATACTGTTGTGTTTCGTAAAAAATACAAAGGAGGAAAGCTAACAAAAAACAACTAGCGCGTCACGAAGAATGGGGAACTCACCCCCAGCTGAAAAGCAAAGATGAGAAAAAAGGAGAAGTCATGGACGACAATCAAAGCCACACACACACACAGCAGCTCATCAAGCTCGTCGAGGCGATCGACAAGCTTCGTGAGGCTGTAGAATGGCAGACTGGTCAAGTAAGCGCACTCAACGCGCGGCTCAGTCATAACAACGATCTTCTCGAGGTGCTCGCTGGCCCAAATGGCCAAATGTCAAAGCTCAACCTCAATGGCATTCCGCAGGTGGCGGAGGCTATGAGGCATCTTCGTGAGCCACTGGACCGCCTATCCGCCACTTTGGAGCATACCAGCCGACGCGGATACTAAGCGAAACCGTCAACGACGACGCAGGGCGGATCGGCGATACGCGCTGGTTCGCCCCAACATTCCCTCATTCAACAACCTAAACCCTATTTTTCTTTAGTCCATAAATAATTTTTGGCTTAAAGAAAACTGATTATGTTTAAGCTTTTATTTGCTTAAAAGACCTTAAACACGCACCTTTACATATTGGTGGAAAACAAGTGAGCAGTACACACTGAGCCAATATGAGGCTCTATGCGTACTGCTCAAAAAAAACGCGAAGGAGAATGACATGACCCCGCAAGAAATGCGAGCTATGGAAATTACCATTGCCTGTCTCAAAACTGGTGCAAGAATACCAACTAGGCACAACCTCTATCAGTTCATCGATCTTGACGAAACCTTCTTTCCTGCTTCCTCACTAGGTTCGCAGGAGGTATGTATCGTCTTGCAAATCCCTAACAACAGCGGAAGTCTTGAGATTAGGGCGGTCGTTTTTTCTCCCGAAAAGGAGTTGGGGCAGGCTACAATTACTGTCGTTGGCGCAACAGACCAGTCATACTTCAGGTGGTCCCGTCAGGCCACATACTTCGATGTAGAACTGATTCCTCTTCTCAATAAGGTCTCTATTCTTTGGAATGGTGGCTGGGACGACTATGTGGTCGACCCATCGTCAGTCCGTGAGATGAGCCCTGCGGAGAAGTCGGAAAGAAAGATCTGGCCGACTATTGTTTTACCAGATCACACTGAATGGCTGAAGGGAACCTTCCTGGAATCTAACAGGAATCAGGCCGTTGCAACCGTAGGCCCTACCCAGTGCTTACGAATTGTCCGCCATCTTGCCGGTGGCGACTAACGACCTGAAGATTTCCACCAACCACGAGGCAGAGGGAACAAGCGACCCAAATCGCCAAAACCCTCTGCCCAATTTTTTGTATTTTCTCAAATAGATAAATGTTGTATGTTTGAGAAAATATATCAAACCTATTTATTTGCTAAATAGGCTCGAATATTTTCGGTACTTTAACAACTAGGGTTTAGGAGTTTTTAGACTGCACCTTGGTATTGGGAACTGAGGCGCAGTCTAAATATGCGGCACTGCCGCAAAAGGAGAAAAGATGTCTTACTCGTTCGCGGACACCACATACAATCACACTACGCGTGCGGAGGGTTGCCGGTTCCTCTCATGGATGGTGCCCGCCGCCGTCGCAGTGCTCGTATTCATCTTCGTTCCGTCAAACGCGCATGCTGATCTGATTATCGCAATCCTCGCGACCATCCTCAACGTCGGTGTTGCATTTGCAATCCTCTGGTTGAGTACGCCGTTCTGGAACGCTCCTTGGACAACCTGGAGTCACATCAGTGTTATGGCAGTTTGGCTCATTCTCGGATGGGGCGTTCAATGGGAACCTAACTCGGTCTTCTTCATCTCGGGCACCAGTGCGACGCTCGCGTTAGTACTGTATGTGCTAGAAACCAGGCCTTTCTACCGAAGGAGCGTTATGAGCCAACCCGGTGAACCAATACAGTTCGCGCTGTATCGGCACAATGGATGGCTCGGGCAATTACTCGGACGAGATGTCCAATCGCAACGAAGAAGGAAATCCCGTCAGGAGATCAAACAGTAACGGTCCAGGGCGAGCGATTGAGACACGCTTTGTCGCTCGCCCTACCTTTTCAAAACAACCTAAACCCTAATTCTTTTTCTTATACATACCGCTCGATTAGTTCTTCAGGAAAATCAAGATTAAGAAGTTTTTCTGCAATTTCATCTTTTTTCAATCCTTCCTCAACCCACATAGTTTTCAAACTCTCAATGGTTTCGCGCATTTCATAGGGAAAAATAATCCATTCATCCAGACTTCGCAGATAAAAATCTGGCATATGGCTTGTCCAGGGTTTCACATACACCGCGGCAGTTGTAATATGTGACGCACCCAGTTCTTTGAGATACTCAATGCCCCGCATAAACGTTTTTCCAGAATCTGAGACATCATCGATAAGAAGGATATGACGATTATGAAGCTTTTCCCCGAGTTTAAATGTAATTTTTGGTTCAGATTTTTGCTGAAGATCCTTGTAACTTTTTACCGTGAACGACGCAACGGGCAAATGTAAAAAGTCTGAGAGCACCTGCGCGCTTACCATACCGCCACGGGCAATTGCAACAATAAGGTCGGGTTTCGTTTTACTCTTCTCAATTTTTTGAGAAAGAGTGTATAGTTCGTCCTGCAACTTCTCCCAACTTACTACATTAAAATCCATACCAATAAGTATACCGCAAAATAAAAATCCCCTCTTTCAACATATCCGCGTATGCGGTCCCGATTTACATCGGGAAGAGGGGAACGAATAACTATCGAATAGTCACCGCCAGGGAAAAAGCCAACTTGCGTACCACAAAAAGATTGCGGCAATCGTGAGACCTATCAGCGCCATCCCCCATGATACCCCTTGATCATACTTCAAACGTCGATCAAGGAGACTTGAGGCAAAGATGAGAAAGATAACAACCCCCACTAAACATCCAAAGAGAAGCAGTACCCACAAAATAACTCCCACGATCAACGGGATTATTATTGTGTCGGCATGCTGCCAAGGAAAAAACCACGAGGTGAGGTAATAAAAACCCGCGCTGAGGATAGTGAAGAAAGGTAACCAAAATGAGAGAGCTTCTCGAATTTCCGCCGTAAGAACGCGGTGCTGAATCCTTTCTTTAACAAAAACGAAAATCATCAGACTAGACATGAGAAAATTCAGCAGGAATCCTACTCCGAGCAGGGAAAAAAACGCCCATATGACTAGAGTTGGTATCGCAATGGTAACGTAGCTCACGGTACTTCCCCTTTCTATTCGATAGTGATTTCAAAGTTCGCAAAACACGAAGTCAGTACGGATATACTGACAGTTTTGCGAAGATATTGTAACACATACGGTCATTCAACCGAGTCAGTTGAATATAAATTTTCCAAAACGAACCTGCGAGGTTCGTGGAAGGCCGATGGGGCAGTCCAATTTTAACTGAGTCCGTTCGATTTGGAGTTTTTTTTTCAGATTGACAAGACTCATACCATCTATTACACTCTCCTTAATGAAACTTGTTTTTATCACCACAACTACCAACTCCGCCTGAGGAGGGTTTGTTGCGTGGCATATCGTAAACCCTCCCAGACGGAGGGTTTTTTTATGCTATAGTTTTAAAAGTTATATAATCAAAATTATGGAAAAACAAAATTTAGATAATCTTCGCCATTCGTGCGCGCATCTTTTAGCAAAAGCGGTGCTTGAACTGTATCCCGAATCTCATAATGCCATTGGACCTGCAATTGAAAATGGTTTCTACCAGGATTTTGAGATGAGTGTAAAAATCTCGGAGGAGGACCTTCCCAAAATTGAGAAAAAGATGAGAGAGTTGTTGCCTAGTTGGAATCATTTTGAAACAAATGAAGTTTCTATTGAAGAAGCACGAAAACTTTTCAAACATAATCCGTATAAAGTAGCATTGGCAGAAGAGTTCGAAAAGCAGGGGAAAAAATTAACCACGAATAATCCTGGTAATTTTCTTGACCTTTGCAAAGGTGGACATGTAGAAAATCCAGGTAAGGAACTTCAACATTTTAAACTTCTTTCTATTGCGGGCGCTTATTGGCGCGGAGATGAAAAGAATAAAATGTTAACGAGAATTTATGGTACCTGCTTTCCTACAAAGCAAGAGCTTGAAAAATACTTGTGGCAACAAGAGGAGGCAAAAAAACGCGATCACAAAAAACTGGGGAAAGAACTGGAACTGTTCATTTTTTCCCCAAGCGTTGGTCCGGGTCTTCCACTATTATTACCAAAGGGATACACAGTACGTAAAGTAATCGAAGAATATCTGAACAAACTTAAAACAAAGAATCGGCTTGAGTTTGTCTGGTCACCTCACATTGCGCGAAGCGAACTGTATAAACAAAGCAAGCATTGGCAGAAATACGATGCCATGATGCCGCCATTAAAGATCGAGAACGATGAGTATACGTTAAAACCCATGAACTGCCCCCACCATTTTCAGTTGTATTTATCTAAACCACGAAGCTATAGAGATCTTCCTATTCGCTACGCTGAGAATGCAACGGTCTATCGCTTTGAAAAAAGCGGAGAAATTAACGGACTGCTCCGGGTACGAGCCGTGACACAAGACGACAGTCACTGGTTTGTCCCCCATGAAAAACTTGCAGAAGAAATAGATCGCGCAATAGGGATGATCAAACAGATTTATACTACTTTCAATCTTGATAATTTTTATGCCCGAATCTCCGTAAGAGATTCTGAAAACTCTGATAAATATCTGGGTGATAATCAAACGTGGGAGGGTGCAGAGCAAGAACTGATAAGCGCAGTTAAAAAACACGCGATCAAGTATGAGATTGGGGAGGGGGAGGCCGCGTTTTACGGTCCGAAGATTGATTTTATGGTGAAGGATAGTATTGGTCGTGAATGGCAACTTACTACTATCCAACTTGATTTCAATCAACCAGAAAATTTTGATCTAACCTATGTCGGCGCTGATGGTGAAAAAAAACGACCAGCAGTGCTTCATATTGCATTTCTCGGATCAATTGAGCGATTTATGGCAATTCTTATTGAGCACTACGCCGGTGCGTTGCCCTTCTGGTTATCACCCATACAGTTTGCCATTTTACCTATCGCTGAGAGACATCTTGCCCTTGCAAAACAGGTTGCAGAAAAACTCATTAAAGCAGGCATCCGGGTGGAGGTTGATGAGACCAATGAATCGATTGGTAAAAAGATCCGCCTCTCTACCTTGCAAAAGATCCCGTATATGGGTATAATAGGGGATAAAGAAGTTCAGAGTTCATCCTCTGGCGTTCAAAATATTTCAATACGAACAAGAGAAGGAAAGGATTTAGGAATTAAAAATATCAACGATTTTATTAGTGAGGTACAGACTGACTATTGAGAAATACCTATAGGCCGTACAAGCCCAAAAAATTTTACCATTTAAATTTTAATATTCCGGCAACTACGCTTCGCGTCATTGACCAGGAAAACAAACAGGTAGGGGTCTTAACCAAAGATGAGGCAGTAAAAACAGCCCAAGCACAAGAACTTGATCTGGTCCTTATTGCACCAACCGCCAATCCGCCCGTTGCTAAAATAATTGATTTTAAAAAATTCTTATATCAAGAAGAAAAGAAACAGAAAGAAGCAAAAAAAGGAATTAAAAAGAGCGTTGTGAAGGATATTAAAACTTCTCTCTTTATCGCACCAACAGATCTTGAGCGATTAATTGAGAAGGGAAGAGAGTTTTTGGAAGACGGGTATCAGGTTCGATTAAATCTCGGCTTGAAAGGCCGGGAGATGGGCAAACAGCAGATGGCCTACGACCTTTTAAAACGATTTATTGCACAGTTAGGTGAGGTAAACGTTTCAAAAGAACCAAAGATGGAAGGCCGTGTGATTCGCGCGGTTGTCGCAAGAAAGAAATAAAATATCAAACTATGGGAAAACAAAGGACACGAAAAGCTGCGGCAAAACGATTTAAAGTCACGAAAAATGGCAAGATTTTACACCGCTCACCATACCTGCGGCATTTACAATCAAAAAAATCAAAGTCTCAAAAACGACGATTGAAACAGATGAAACAGGTAACGGGAGTGTTTGAAAAGAAAATTAAGCGAATGTTGGGGATTAAATAATATGGCAAGAATAAAGGGTGGTACTACAACTCGTCGAAAACATAAACAAGTTCTAAAACTTGCGAAAGGTTACTGGATGAGCCGCGGCAAACAGATCAAAAAAGCAAAAGAAGCAATTCTTCATGCGGGAGAATATGCGTATGCTGGCCGCAAACAAAAAAAGAGAGCCTTTCGACAGTTATGGATTATTCGATTAAACGCCGCACTACATATAAGTGGCATGTCTTACAACAAATTTATTAATTCCTTGAAAACAAAAAATATCGGTCTGGACCGAAAAGTCCTTTCACAAATTGCAACTGAATATCCCAAAGTCTTCGACCAAATCGTACAGAAAGTGACTCAGCAAAGCTGAGTCATCCTGAGGAGTTTAGCGACGAAGGATCCCCCTCACTTCGTTCGGAATGACAAGAGCGCATTCTCTTGTATAATCTACTTATGAACTCGCACGATGATCTTCTGAAGAAATTCGAAACCGATCTTAATGCCATCACCACCCTTGAAGAATACCAACGCCTTGAAACTAATTATTTGGGAAGAAACGGGAGTATAAATCAGGAACTAAAAAAAATAAAAGATCTTTCTGTTGAAGCGCGAAGAGAATTTGGTGAAGCTGTAAACAAAATAAAACAAGACATTGAGCAGCAGCTTTCCTTAAAAAAACAGGCGCTTCTCACCACAGAAACTTTACTCATTGACGTAACTCTTCCCGGCACCCCTTATCCAAAAGGAAGTCTCCACATGGTCACTCTCGCAATTGAAGAAATTTCTCGCATTTTTGAACACATTGGTTTTATCCGCATGTCTTACCCTGAAATTGAGTGGGAACATTTTTCTTTTGAAACGTTAAACATGCCAAAAGATCATCCGGCGCGAGATGACTTTGAAACATTTTTTGTAAATGCTCCCCCGCATAAAACATACGGAAAAATGGTTCTTTCGCCACACACATCGTCGGGCCAAAACAGAGAAATGCTTCGCGTTGGGAAACCTCCCATTCGCATGATTAATATTGCGAAATGTTATCGCCCCAACTGGGACGCAACCCACGTACCAATGTTTCATCAGTTTGAGGGAGTGTGTATTGATGAGTCGGTGACTATTACCCATTTAAAAGGTACCATTGATTATTTTGCGAAAGAATTTTTTGGAGAAAAAAGAGAAACCCGACTACGACCCTTTCATTTTCAGTTTACTGAACCGTCATTTGAGGTCGACATCACCTGCGATGTGTGCGATGGAACGGGGTACGTCTCTTCTGTCATTCCGAGCGCAAGCGAGGAATCTAGCCAAAGGCGCAACGCTTTGCTGGATCCTTCACTAATCGTTCAGGATGACAAAGTAAAGTGTAAAGTGTGTAAATCCGGCTGGCTTGAACTTGGGGGCGCCGGTATGATTCACCCAAATGTGTTAACAGCAGGTAATATTGATCCTGAAAAATATACGGGCTGGGCGTTTGGCATTGGCGTTGAGCGCGTTATGATGATGAAAGGTGGCATAAATCTCGACGACCTTCGTATCATGTACAGCGGAGACGTGAGATTCTTAGAACAATTTTAAAGGTTCTCGACTAATCGCTCGAACAATATTTATTCTTCGAGCGAAGCCGAGAAGTAAAATTATGAACATAAAAATAACTTACAACTGGCTGCTTGAATACCTTGAGACTGATGCAACTCCTGAGGAACTGCAAAAATATCTCTCGCTCTGCGGCCCCTCAGTTGAACGCATTGAAAAAGTTGGGGACGATTATGTATTTGATATTGAAGTCACCTCAAACAGAGTTGATATGGCCTCAGTGTTTGGCATTGCCCAAGAAGCACAAGCAATTCTCCCAATGTTTGGTAAAAAAGCTCGCATAAAAAGTAATCCTTTAGAAAACTATACTTTTGATTCTATTCCAGAAACTCACAACGAGAAACAGCTTGATCTGCATTTGACCGATCCTCATTTAGCATCCCGAGTGAGCGCTATTGTTATTTCAAATGCTACCATCAAACCTTCACCAACTAGTATCCGTAAACGACTCGAAATGTGTAATATCAGGTCAATTAATAACGTTGTTGATATCTCAAACTACCTCATGCTTTCACTCGGTCAACCCACCCATACCTTTGATTATGACAAAATAAAAGATCATAAAATGATTATTCGAGAAAGTAAAAAAGGAGAAACAATTATGACCCTTGATGATAAAAAATTTACCCTTCCGGGAGGAGATATTGTCGTTGAGGACGGGAGCGGTGAACTCATTGACCTTGCAGGAATTATGGGAGGTCGTGACTCTGCGGTGAGTGAACATACAAAAAATGTTCTTCTTTTTATCGAGACATACAACAAAAAAAGAATCCGTAAAACTTCTATGCTCACCGGTCAGCGATCAGTTGCAGCGACCTATTTTGAAAAGGGACTGGACGAGGAGCGAGTTGAACCGACTTTAGTATATGGCATAAAACTGCTTCAAGAATATGCGGGTGGTACTATTGGATCAAAAGTGTACGATATCTATCCAAATCCCTACAAAACAAAAATAATTCTTGTTTCACAAACAGATATTACTCGCATACTGGGTGTTGATATTTCATCAGATAAAGTACTTCTCATTTTAAACAACTTAGGATTTGAAACACAAAAACGTCCCAATGGTGTGTATCAAATAATGATTCCCTCTTGGCGAAAAGATGATGTTGAGATAAAAGCAGATATTGTTGAGGAGATAGCGCGCATTTACGGATACCAAAACTTACCCAATGAAATCCAGCAAACAATCTACATAAAACAGCCACATGACGTCGCATTACTATTTACTATCCAACAAAAAGTAAAGTATTTCCTTAAACATATTGGTCTCCATGAGGTAATGAATTACTCAATGGTCTCAAAAGAATTACTCGAAAGTTTAGATCTCAGGCCTTCGCAACATCTTGAACTTCTTAATACGATTTCTGAGGAGATTCGCTATTTTCGTCAATCCCTTATCCCCTCACTTGTTAAGAATATGAAAGAAAATGAGGGACGAAAAGACATACTTACCTTTTTTGAAATTGCAAAAATATATGTACCAATAAAGAATGATTTACCTACTGAAAAATATAAACTATCCCTCGCCACAAACACCTCTTTTTCAGATATAAAAGGAATTCTTGAGGCATTATTTAAAGAACTTAATATTACGGATTTTTCATACGCTGTAGCAGGTGATCACTTATTAAATCCTCAAGCTCATGTTATGGTTGCGGGACACAAAGTGGGAAAAATCGGACAGCTAAAAGCAACCCTACAAGACCGGCTTCAAATAAAAGAGTCTGTGTTTTTGGGAGAGCTTGATTTTGAGGAACTCATAACTCACTACCGATTAGTCACGCCTTACACACCGCAAAGTCAGTATGCCACCGTGAAACTCGACCTTACTCTAGAGCAAAAACAGGATATGAATTTTGAGAAAATGAAGAAAAAGGCCTTTGAAATATCACCCCTCTTAAAACAAGTAGAGTTGATAAATACGTACAAAAATAATATAACCATCCGCTGTTACTTTAGCTCATCTGAACAAAACATAACTGAGGATGAGGCAAAAGGAGAACTTGCGAAAATCAAACGAAATGTAGCGTAAAAGCGACTGACATTCCTACACTCTTCTATTATTATGGAAAATATGCTCACGAAAAGCGACCTTGCTGCCATCAAACAACTAGCTTCACATGTCATTCAGCATGAACTCACAAAACAACTTACTCCTATTAAGAGGGACATTCGAGAGTTACGAAAAGATCTTCATTTATTAATGCTTAATATAGTGAAGCCAGTAGAAGTAGCCCAATACAATAAAAAGAAAGACTAAAAACGATGAGGTAAATAATAGAAAATCTGGGTCAGTTTTATACACTCGTGCGCGTACTGTTTTTTTCTTCACTTTTTTTGCCATAAAAAAATGGTAGCATACATTAGTTTTAAAATACAAGCAGAAATATGAATAAACAAAAAGTGCTCAACATAATCTCAAAAGAAATAGAGGAATGTGTCATATGCCCAATCGGTAAAAGTGGGAAGGCAGTAGTGGGTGAGGGAAATCCAGACGCGGATGTGGTGTTTATTGGCGAGGCCCCAGGAAAACAGGAAGCACTCATCGGAAGACCGTTTATCGGTAGGTCTGGCAAGCTCATTCGCGGGCTTATTCAAAGCATAGGTTTACAAGAAAAGGACGTATATATCACGAGCCCTGTCAAATATTTGCCAGATCGTGGCACGCCCACCCGTGAAGATATTGCCCATGGCCGGATACACCTTATGAAACAATTGGATGTTATTGATCCAAAAATAATTGTACTTCTGGGAAGTGTTGCGACACAAGGAGTTTTGGAGGAAAAAGTTCCCGTCACTAAACGTCATGGACAGGTGGTTGAGAAAGAGGGAAAGAAATATTTTCTTACCTATCACCCCGCAGCAGCCCTCCGCTATCCTCCAGCCCGAAAACTACTGGTTGAGGATTTTGAAAAACTGAAAACAATTATCAAGGAGTAGGCGTTGGAGTAGGAGAGTCCCATGGCTTATTCACCCCAATTTTAATTGTTGAATCACACGTATTATCTTTCTCATTTCGTGCGAAAATTTTCACCTCATATACGCCATCATCAAGTTTGGTCGACTCATTAATCTCAGTTCTATTATCGTCAAAACTGCGAATTTTATTGCCATTAATAAATACTTCCAAGTGTTTGATTGCAGGCCCTGAAATAATTTTTGCCTTTATATCGACAGATGACCCCACCGTTGCATTATCTGACGGCGACTTGATTGAGCAGAATATTGAGTCTGATGAAGCGCTCGACGTTTCAGTTGGAGGAAAGCTTTTATTATCCTGGTGATCTTTAAGCCACGTATTAATTCCCTCCTGCCAGCGATTTTTTCCATCACTTGAAACAGGATCATCTTCTGAAAATACCGTAAAATCTTTTTCCTCATAATTTCCCTGACGAATTTCTAAATCATTTGCCAACTTCCCGTTTGCTTTTGAAATTTTTACCTTCTTATATACAGGGGAGAGTGCTTTAGGCTCAGTTCCTTCAATAAAATACTCGTCTCGGGTAGGCGAGCCATCTTTCGGTGATCCTCCGGCATACGCGTCAATCTTCATCTGTTTCACTTTTTCAGGCTTATCCATAATTCCATCAGAATATTTTTTAAGAAGCTCAACCATAAGGTCGTGCCAGATAGGAGAGGCGCCGGTGACACCAGAGGCAATCTTGGGGTTCATTGGCGTATTATCATTATTTCCAACCCACGCGCCAACAGTCACCGATTTTGTAAATCCAATTGCCCAGTTGTCACGTTTATCATCAGTTGTTCCTGTTTTTACGGCGACAGTTTTCCCGGCGACACGAAGATAAGAGTTTGGTCCAAACGCATCAACGCGAGCATAGTTGTCTGACAAAATATTTGAGATGAGAAATGAGACTTCTGGTGAAAAAACTTTTCGCTCATGAGGTTTCACACTTTTGTAAATTATTTTTCCATTGAAATCTGTTACCTCATTAATTCCCTGCACGTCTTTTCGAATGCCGCCACGCGCGAATGTTGAAAATGCAGAGGTCATATCAAGAAGTGTTGACTCTCCACCTCCCAAGGTAATGGCGAGACCATATTTTTTCATATTATCTATTGTTGGGGCAAAATTATGCAATCCTACCTCGTCGGCCTTTGCCAAAAAGTCATGCACCCCAACCATCGCAAGAATTTTTACTGAAGGAATGTTTAAAGAATTGCCCAGCGCGAATCGTAGCTGCACAGGCCCTCTGAATTTTCCATCATAATTTACCGGCTCGTAATCTTTTTCTCCCTGATTAGGAAACGTCGTTTTCACATCCATGAGTACTGTTGCAGGTGTATACCCTTTTTCAAAAGCAACGGCATAGGTAATTGGCTTAATGGATGAACCAGGCTGTCGATTACCCTGTACCGCAACATTAAATTTTCCATACTCTTCGTTATTAAAGTCGTATGATCCAACCATTGCCAAAATCTCACCAGTCTGTGAGTCAAGTACCACAACAGCCCCATTTCCAACCTGCAGTCCTTTTAGGTTTTCAATCTGGTCTTTGACAATTTTTTCAGCCGCAAGCTGCGCATCAAGGGAAAGGGTAGTTTTTATCCGCAGCCCCTGATCTAAAATCTTATTCCCAAACTCACGCTCCAGCTGGTCTTTTACGTAAAATACAAAGTGGGGAGCGGTGATTGCGAGTTTGGGACTCGTAAACTGCAATTTCTCAAGATCCTGGAGCGCCTGCTGCTCTTGAGCAAACGTGATGTATTTATCCTCTCTCATCCGGCGAAGCACATCTTTCGTACGCCCTTTCCACGCGTTGTTTTTTCCAATAAAAGGTGAGTAGTAACTTGGACTCTGGGGAAGACCCGCGAGAAATGCAGACTCGACCAGATTTAAGTCTTTTGCCTGCTTACCAAAATATCCGCGTGCTGCAGACTCAACTCCCCAAAAACTTCCGCCATACGGCGCTTCATTTAAATACATCGTAAGTATCTCATCTTTTTTATACCGACGCTCTACCTCAATTGCCAAAATTATTTCTTTTATTTTTCGAGAAGCAGTACGCTGAGAATCAAGAAGTACGTTTTTAATAAGCTGCTGGGTAATCGTTGATCCACCCTGGGTGCCTCGCACTAAAAACGCGCGGATAATACCTCTTTCTGAGATACCACTATGATGGAAAAAATCCTTATCCTCAACCGCAACCGTACCTTTTTTTATATAATCTGAGATCTCGTCAAAATTTACCGGTACCCGGTTACGATCTTTGTACATCTCGTAAAGTACTTTTCCGTCACGGTCATAAAAAACTGTTGATGAGTCGGTTTTTTGAGATAATTTTCCCGGAGAGGGAAGATCTTTTGAGTACCATGCGAAAACTCCTAAAAAGAAAATGAATCCGCACAGAATAAGACCGATAGTACCAATGAGCAAATAGACAACGAGCCTCTGTTTTATATTGTTTCCCTGATATCTTCGCCGTGAAACGTACATGCATAAAAGTATACAGTATTTAGTATCGGGTTCTGTATAATTAACTTCTATGAAGAGACTAAGAAAACATTTTAAGGTTGAGAAAATTTGGAAAGTAATTGTGATTGTTTCATCAATTCTTTTAATACTCTCCAGCTTAGCTCCGCTTCTTGCTCTGCGGAGATGATTCACCATGGACATTTACGATTCCATCGACTCACTACCCAACACCAGCAGCATCACTATTCGTAAACTCAAACTACTTGAAATTGCAACATATTTTGATCTCTTACAATACTTTCCCTCACGGTACGAAAACTTTTCCCTCATCTCGCCCATTGATCGATTGCAAGAAGGAGAGATTGTAACAGTCAAAGGAAAAGTAGTTGAGTCAAAAAATGTGTATACCAAGCGGGGGATTACGCTGCAAAAAGTAATTCTTGCGGACGAGACGGGACAGACGGAGATTGTCTGGTATAACCAACCGTATTTAGTAAAAACTTTTAGTCCCGGCACCACACTCGCCGTTGCTGGCTTAGTAAAAAAATTCCTCTCGACCTTCACTCTTGAGCCAAAGGAGTATGAGATTCTCCGATACCCAGAGCAACCAACTATTCATACCGGCCGCTTAGTACCAATATATCCAGAGAAAAAGGGAATCTCAACAAAAACAGTGCGAGAGAAAATTTTTAAAGCTATTTTATTACTTAAAAATGGTTCTCCTGACAAAAAGCTTCATAACCTTGAGTGGCTACCACAGGTCCTGATCGATTTTAATGCCCTTACGTCGCTTGAGGAGGCCCTTGAGCTCGTTCACTTTCCAACCTCACCCGCGACTGCAGAAAACGCGAGAAGCAGACTTGCGTTTGATGAACTCTTTACCATGCAGCTCTCCTCAGCACTCGTTAAAGAACAGTGGAAAAAAGACACGGTCTCGCTACCGTTTGAAATCACACGTTTCAAATCTGAGATTGATACTTTTATCCAAAATCTACCATTCAAACTTACCGCGGCCCAAGAACGGGTGTATGGAGAAATTCTTTCGGATCTTTTGAAAAAAAATCCTATGAATCGTTTCTTACAGGGAGACGTGGGATCGGGTAAAACAGTAGTTGCGGCAATTGGTGCCTACATTAGTTTTTTAAATGGCTACCAAACGCTTCTTATGGCACCAACCGAGATACTCGCGCATCAACACTTCGCAACAATATCAAAGCTCTTTGAGTCGTACAAAATTACAATCGGACTACAGACTGGGTCAAAAAAATCACTCCACCGCCATCCTGATATCTTAATAGGAACACACGCTCTCCTTACCGAGTCGGTTTCATTAGAGAAAATCGGTCTAGTTGTTATTGACGAACAACACCGATTTGGGGTTGCACAGCGCGCAAAACTGAAACAAAAAGGCATGAATCCTCATCTTTTGACAATGACCGCAACCCCAATTCCCCGAACTATTGCCCTCACTTTGTATGGCGAACTTGACCTATCCGTGATTGATGAATTTCCCGCAGGTCGGCTTCCTATAAAAACATTTCTTACCCCAAAAACAAAACGTGACGACGCGTATGCCTGGATCAAAACGCAGATTGCAGAACACAAAACACAGGTATTTATCATCTGTCCGCTCATTGAGGAGTCGGAGACTGAGACCTTGAGTTCAGTGCGCGCGGCGAAAAAAGAGTATGAATTTTTGAAAAATACCGTGTTTAAAAATGAAAATGTTGGACTGCTCCATGGGCGGATGAAGGGTAAAGAAAAAGAGGCAATGATGAGAGATTTTAAAGATAAAAAATATGACATCTTAGTCTCAACCTCCGTTGTTGAGGTTGGGATTGATGTACCAAACGCAACTATTATGGTAATTGAGGGAGCTGAACGCTATGGCCTCGCACAACTGCATCAGTTGCGGGGACGGGTGGGGAGAGGAGAGAAACAATCCTACTGTCTGCTTTTTACGAGTGAGGGCGATGAGAAAATGAACTCACGGCTCAAGTTTTTTGCAAGTACCTTATCGGGAATTAGACTTGCGGAGTTTGATTATAAAATTAGAGGTCCGGGTGCAATGTTTGGCACAAAACAGCATGGCTATCTCGACCTTAAAATCGCAGACCTTTCCGACTTCCAACTTATCTCAAAAGTAAAAAACGCCGTACAGTATTTACTTACTCACTACAAACTCGAAGACCTTCCAGAAGTGAAAAAGAGGGTGGAACACTACCAAATCTCCCAAATCGCGAGAGATTAGATATAAAAAATGCCCTCTATCTTTGCAGAAATTCGTCTTTGTGACGAATGATCCAAACGTTTGGAATCTAGAGGGCGGTAAAAATGAAACTTACTAATTATTACGTGGGGTGGTTAACCTCCTCGCCGAGGAAATTAATGTCCTGAGTTCGAACTATCATATAGCGACCCATGATAATTCTCCAGAGTTCGACCGCGAGCTGGAGGGCGAATGCTTCATCGTCCCAGTTATCCACACCACTGACACCGATTGCAAAGCCGAGAGAAACGATGCCACCAGCATGCACGACATCGCCTGTCTGGAGCAATTCGGGACGGTGCGCATTGACTTCGCGAGTCGATCGTCCTTCGCGATAGGCAAGGGCACACTTACCGTATGCAATTTGATCATACGGATGTTCGAATGGCTGATTGTCAAGATTGTAAGTTCTCTCGAGAAGAAGTGCGTCCTCAAATTCAACGCTTAGGTCTCCACGATAGGCCACGACAATTGCCAAATGAGACCGTTTAACCATACCCGAACGCATGAGAGGGAAAATTACCCTCTCGACAAAATCCGTGACAACCAGATGAACTAAGTCGTGATTGAGAAAATGACTAGACACTTTTATTCTCCTCGTCTCGGCTCAATTCGTTGAGCGCGAGCTCTCTCTAAACACGTTCTCATGTTTAGGGACCACTCGCGCTCTTGTGAGTTTCTCATTTTTAAAGTACCATGATATACGCACAGTATAGTACTGCAACAATCTAAAGTCAATTTACGCATACGCACGGGTGCGGTCTGTAGAAATCCAACCTCGGGGGTTGGAGTTGTTGTCCTGACAACGTAAAGGATGAAGTATTCCAAATTTTTGAAGACTATAATCTCAGCGGAACAAATAATATCCGAGTCGGTTGAATGGCCGTAAATCAGACAAAAAAACAGGCGGGGAGATGTGACAATGTTGTCACCAAGGCGATCTTTCGATCGCATCTCACCACCTTAGAAACCGAGCGTGATATAGTGGGTATCACACCCAGCCGAATTGGTTGGTTACTAGATTACGTCGTCGTCGCGAGAACTCGGAGCATACCTAGTCAGAGCTTTCGACATCTTAGCACGCTCCCTTGCCTTGTGGTGTTCCGAACGAGCCACGGTATATTCGTAACTTAGATAACTACTGTAGCTCTTCCGCACATGAAACCCCCTACTTTGAGCGAGCGCGTGTACCTGCCAGAAGCGCTCTTTACAATATAGGGCGTTTGCATTAGCCTCCTCGAGCAAGGAGACCTTAATTCGCTTCGCCTGGTATTCAAGGCGCGCGAGTTCCTGGACGTCGAAAGCTGTTTGCATGCTCTCGGCCAAGTCTGTCAGACGCTCCTCGATCCGTTCGTCTGAACACTCATGAGGATTCTTGCCGAATTCCTCACGAAAAATCCGATTATTCCGGTAGGCGAACGGCCAACAGACGATGCGGATTGGCAAACTGATGACCCAATAGATAACTCTGCCGGGAATTCCAACAAAGTCACCTACGCTATCGGCGACCTGTCTGCCGAAAAAGAACCAAGCCATTGCATAGATCCCGCAGACGACAACCACATATAGCGCGAATGCAATGACCACTTGATAACCCAACGCGAGGCTAAGAAACCAACCAACGATGTCAAAGAACACGTGTATCTCCCTTCCTGAGATCTTCTCAGGAAATGCCGGTGCTCCGGCTTTTTTGCCTCTCGGAGCTTCCGATGAGGGAGTGAGATCTTCTCACTCTTCCTGTGGTTCCCACTCAACCACATTGATACGGCTATTTTACCTTAAAATGTACTAAATGTCAATACTATAGGTCCAAAATTAAAGCCGTAATTTAGCCTAGCTACTTGTTTTTTTTCATACGCCTGATATACTTACCATTAACTAACTATGGCTCCGCAACCCAAACGAAAACATTCTACCCAAAGAAAAGGTAAACGCCTGGTAAGTAAGGTTATTAAAGCCTTACCAAAGCTCGTAACCTGCAAAAATTGTGGCCGACCGAAATTGCCCCACAGAGTTTGTAGGAATTGTAATAAATAAGTGAACTAAGCACCGTAAACTAACTTCTATGGATAACCGTCACCTTGAACGGATTAAAATCGTACAAAACTTATTTTCTGCAAGTTTTGAGGAACTTCAGAATAACCAACTCCATGAGAACAACGAGTTAACGCGCGACATTTTAGCAAACAGTACTCGTATTGATGAAATTATTACCGCAAGCGCCCCAAAATACCCGGTTAACCGTATTGCAAAAGCAGATCTCGCAATCCTTCGTCTCGCCATATATGAACTTATCATAAAACCCGTTGAACCATACAAAGTTGTCATCAACGAAGCAGTTGAACTTGCAAAAGAGTTCGCAGGTGAGCGCTCATATGCATTTGTAAACGCAGTCTTGGGAAGTGTTGTTACTAACTATATTGAAAAACATGAATAATCCCTATACCGATCTTGAAAAAACAATCAATATCACGTTTACTAATCGAGAACTATTAAAGAATATATTTGTACATCGATCTTACCTTAATGAACATAAGGATTTTTACCTTCCCTCAAATGAGAAATTAGAGTTTTTAGGTGACAGCGTGCTCTCACTCGTCACCTCAATTTATCTCTACAAAAACTATCCCATGCTTGAGGAGGGTGATTACACCGACATTAAAGCCTCAATTGTCCGTACCGAAAGCTTAGCTGACGTTGCGGCAATACTGCGCCTTGGAAAATACTTATTTCTCTCAAAAGGCGAGGAGCAAGGAATGGGTAAGGATAATCGAAATATTTTGGCCGACTGCTTTGAGGCCCTTATTGCAGCAATTTTTATTGACCAGGGATTTGACGTAGCATACGAATTTATTCTCAAACATTTATTTCAGGATAAACTTGAGTACATTGTAAAAAACATGCTCTATTTATCACCAAAAAGCAGGCTGCAGGAAATCATTCAGGCAAAGTACAAAGTGCTTCCCCTCTATAAAATACTTGACGAGAAGGGACCTGAACATAAGAAAGAGTTTAAAATCGCCGTATGTCTGAAAGATCGTACCCTCGGCACGGGGGAAGGTAACTCAAAAAAACAGGCAGAAGAGCTTGCGGCTAAAAATGCGCTGGAAAAAATGACTGTATGACAGTATAATTGGTCATATGTCAGCAACTATTAGACTCATGCGTTTTGGCAAAAGACACTACCCCACCTACCGAATCGTCGTGCTTGATAAACGAAAAAAACGAGACGGCAGCTATATTGAAAAAGTAGGATTTTACAATCCAATGACTAGCCCTGCAACTATAGATATTAACCAAGAAAAATTTGATAGCTGGATTGCAAAAGGTGCTCAAATCTCCGAAGGCATGCGCAAGCTGTTATTGTATAGAAAGAAATAACGCTTAAAAAGGGTTCGTTTTAGTTTTATAGTCTTCACTCGCTCCCGTATCAGGCGCTTTAAATACTACCATTGTTTTTGCTTTTACCTTTTCCATAAGCTGTAAATCTATTGGCGTAATTTGGGTCGTAGAAGTAACAGTTTTATTAATCGGTTTACTATAAAAATTAAGAGAAAGTTTTATTTTCTCAGTGTCCTCAGTTGAAAACTCCACCTTTTCATTCGTCACCAGCCTACCTCCTGAGAACTGGTAATCTTTTAAAAAGGCAAGAAGTGCGTTTGGATTGCCCTGTCCTTCAACAATGAGTGAGTATTTCTCCCGTGAAGTCTCTGAAATATTTATTGTGTAGCCCGTGACAATAAAACCACTCTGTTGGGAAATTTTTTCAATCGCGTAGGTAATGGTAAAAAAATCCTCCGTGTCAGGAATAAGTTGAGCGAGTAACTGGTTATATCCGTCAATCTGCTCGCTTACGAGGTTTTTATTATTCTTGAGAATAGTTACTTTCTGTCGAAGGCTGACCACCTCGGTGTCTAACTTCGAAGCTGCGTCACTCGCCTGCGCGAATAAGTTGTAGGTGAAAAAGAGAATGAAACATAATATGACAAATCCACCGAGTGCAATGATTGTGGAAATACTTCGTTTGAGTCGTATTGATTGCATATTAGTTAACTACCTCCGGTAAATTCATAAATTTTCCCTCAAAATGAAGTTGGTATCCTTTCACCCCACCCAGCTGATTGAGCGAGAACGTAGTAAGTTTGAGACTCTCAAAATTTCTCAAAAAATCCTCGGATTCGACATAGTGAATGTAGCGATACATATCGTCATAATTAATAAATGTGATAAGAAATTCTGTTTTTTTTGATTTATCAATCTTCATTGTCTGAATTGTTGCCGAACTGGTCGCTGGGGGAAGAGAGTTTTTGAGAATCGTGTAGTAGGGGAGGAATGCCGCGTCATCTTTGAGAAATGTTTTCAGCTGATCTTTTTTCTGTAAAAAATAAGTAGTCTGGGCTTCTGCAGTTTTATTTTGACTTAGATACTCAACCAATTGCTTCTGTTCTTGAGTTGCGGTGGAGACGCGACTATTTGTTGTTATGGTTAACACAATAAGCACAATGAATGCCACAAACAGTATGGCGCCCACAATGGTGGAGTAAAAAATAGTTTTGTCAGCGATTATGCTCGTGACATTCCGGTTGGTGGTTTTGTTGAAAAGATTGAGTCTTTTTTGCTGCGTCATAGAGTACCCGCAATGACTGAGACGAATGATGTAATATCGTTGGCCGCAGACTGATAAATGGGATTGGGAAGAATAATATCTTTTATAGGAAGCGGGAATGTGGGAATTGAGAGAAGTTCAGTGAGTTTTTTATCAAAAAATCCAATACTATTATCATAATTAAAAGTGTGTACTAAATCTACCGGCACGTTTAACCGCTCACGAGCAGCTGCCGCGAATTTTTGCATCTCAGTAGTAAGCTCTTTTGCGATTGGTAGAATAATATTCTCAATATCGTATGACCCAGATTTAGAAAAACCAATTGTTTTTAAAAATTCTCCCGCTTTCTTATCGTCAATATTAAGATTTACTTTTATTCCCCGTAAAAATAAATCAACACCTACTTTGAAAGTACGTGTCATCACCACCAGTCCAGACTGCCCGTCGATAAGGTAGAGTGAACTCGTGTTGTAACCAAAATTGAGTACTAAGGTTGCCGCAGCCTTTTTTGCTTTGAAAAGTTTTTCAGAATATAATCTCCCCACGACTGACAATTCGTTAGTAAGATTACCCGGCACAAGACCTACAAGGTCAAGTGTCTTTTCAATTTGTGCGACTATTTTTTTGGGTGCCGCGACTATGAGAACTAGGTATTTTTTATTCACCGGGTCTTCACGAAGAATCTCAATGTCAAGATTTGTATCGTCAATTGACATAGGAATAAACTCATCAGACTGGTAGCGAATAGCCGAAAGCAGTTCTCGTTCCTTAAGTTGCGGCATCTCAATAATCTGTGAATAGGTATAGGAGTCGGGGAGGATAATATCAACGATCTTCTTCTTTGAAGGCATTACTTTTACGAGTTGCTGCACAAGTTGTGCCTGTCTTTCAATAGTCTGGGGAGTGTCATTGGAAAAATAGGAAGGCGCTGTTTCTACTACAGAAAGCGTTGTTAACTCGACTTTTCCCGCTGTCTGTTTTGTATCACAGACACGGGTAAATTTTTCCTGAAAATCAATCGCGAATGAAGTGTCAGACATGCATTAAGTATTCATAAAATCCCCACTGAAGTCAAGAGAATTTAGGCTCTATTGGTTGCGAAGCTTCACACTCGTCTGATAGCTCATAGTTGCGGTCTCTTCAACTCTCGTACTCGAACAACCACCAGACGTCTTGTAGCAGATGTCAAATGATATTCCCACAATAGCTGGAGAAAACGCTGCGGATTTTTTGCAAGTAAGCTTAAAATTTTGTATCATAACTTTACTCGTCGTAAGGTCACCAGTTGTGGTTGCGCTTCCCGAGCTGATTTTGTCTGGGGTAAAATAAAACCTAAAGTAATTACTATTTTTATCTTTAAAGTAAAAGTTGCCATTTGAGCCTGAGATATTTTCCGTGTCACCCGCGTTCGCGCACCGAGCAGTAGTCAACGCCTGGTCAGTGTAAATACCTACGGCATTATTGCGAAGGACCGTGTCCATAACAGTTAATACATAGTCGCCCTGACGTTTTACCTCTGATAATCGCAGTACTTTTGTCTCCTGTTGCAGTACTACAAAAATAATGGAAAAAAGCGCGGGGAGTGCCATACCAATAATTGCAACCGCGATAAGCATCTCAATAAACGAAAATCCTTTTTTATGCGAGTTATTCATACAGGGTAAAAAGTGTATTAATAGGAACTTTATAGATGTTACCACCCTCAGTCCACTCAACAGTAACCGCGACATTTACCGTACTGATCAAACCCCCAACAGCACTACTCGTAAACACAACGCTTCGCTTATATAGTGAGTTTATATCGTAACTACTGCAACTTCCCCCCGCGGGCCACCCTGCAATTGGAGACGCGTTGAAACAGTAGGTACCTGATGCTTTTGAGGTGAATACATTCCAGTCAGTTTCCTTTTCAGAGCGAAGCCATTCCACCAGGTCTTCGGCATATTTTGTCGCGATGATTTTATGCTGATTAAACTGCATGTTGCGAAGCGAGGCGGTGGCAATTCCTATTGCAACCACAAAAAAAACACTCATTATAGACACGAATATAAGCACCTCAACCAATGAAAATCCTTCCTTATTTTTTATCATTAACATCCGGTTGTATACACAGCGCTCGTATCAATGAGTCCGGCGGGAGAAATAGAAATATCCATACATTGACCCGTTGCTGTTTTTAATGTAATAGGATTTCCTAAACTGTTAGGGGCAATACCCTGAGAGAGAGGCTTAAATAAGATTGCTCCTGTTAAGGATTTGATAGATATAGCGTTTGACTGAAACTCATAATTTGAGACAATTTTCGCAGTACAACTTCCACCCGCACTACAGCATTGATTTAACTGGTATTTGGAAGAGGAGAGAAGCGCCACTTCATATCCGGCAAAATCAGTACCTCCGTCACACGCGGTGTATATGTGCGAGGCGGTCGCCTTTTTTTTTGCAAGATCGAGTACATCCGCGATTTTTTTTGCTTCAGCCTCAAGCTGTTTTTGCTGGGTAAAAGTACTGTAGTAGGCAAGTGATTCACCGGTAAGTACCAGCACAATACCAATAACTACTAATAACTCTATGAGAGTAAAACCCTTTTCAAAATTGGTCATATAGGTATGATTATTTTTGTCCGTACGGTCCAAGACAGTAGTTGCAAACCTGTGACCCACCACAGTTGCCACAACTCGAGCTACTCCCTCCCTCGAGATACGCACCAAGAGTATAGTCTGACGCGCTTGCCGTGAGGTAATACGTGTAGGTTACGCAGCGCGGGTCAGTGGGAATTTTACTTAAATAGATATTCCCTGAGGCATCAGTGAGTGAAGCTACTGCACAACTTAACGTAAGAGTCGTTGGATACGTACTATTAGCACTCCGGTATTGTTCAAGTGCTGATCTAACCTGTTCAAGATCTCCCTTACGTCTAGCGTCACGAGCACTTTTATTCAGCGAGGTAAAAGAGGCTGCGGCACCCGCGGCAAGCAACCCAATAATCGTTGCGACAACCAAAATCTCAATGAGGGTGTATCCTTTTTTCATAGGTTATTGTTGATTACTTAAACAGTAAGGAGTGGTTGATTCTGATTCAAGGGGCGGAGTGTCGGGAGCACAGACAGTATACGTATTAGTCGCGGCAGTATACGTATAGGTGTACACATTAGTACTTTTGGGATCTTTTGGCATACTATTTGAGGCAATAAAGGTTGTTGCCGGAGAATTACACACAATACCTGAGGCAATAGAGACTGGATAGGTAAACCCGCATACAGAATAATACTGCTCGAGCGCGTTTTTTATCCCAACCAAGTCTCCTTTTCGCTTTGCGTCTCGTGCCTTTTTTTGTGCAGTTGAGTAGGAAGTTGCGCCCATTCCTAAAAGTAAAGAAATAATCCCCACAACGATAAGCATCTCAAGTAACGTAAACCCTTTTTGTAAAAATTTCATATTTTCATATTATGGTTCGTTTATGGTATAACTTTTACCACTTGCGCAGGAATAACTGCCGCTGCAATTTGCGTTTTGACCATCAGGATCTGCTTTATTTTCCAGACAAGCGCATAATGCGTAGGTAAGGGTTGCGTTCACGGGATTATAGTAATAGGGGACAGGCGTGAGCGTTTTGGGATCACAGGGAGTTTTGGCCATGTAGGTAACCGTACCCGTAGCGTTAGTGAGGGGAGCACCACAAGCGGGAAGTCCTACAGGATAGGCGATAGGCACACTGTCCTGACGGAATCCTTCGAGTGACTTTTGTAGCTGCCTGAGATCGTTTTTGCGCTGTGCGTCGCGCGCCTTTTCACGCGCCGCGTTAAAATTTGGCACCATAACTGCCGCCAATCCGCTAATAATTGCAATGACAACCAAAAGCTCAATAAGCGTAAACCCATTCTTCATTACTTCAATAGTAATATATATCAAAAAGCAATGTCAAGGACGTGGCGCTTTTGTTATGGATGAATGGATGAGAAGTAGAGTGTTATCAACAGTAAGTGATGGAATGATATTATTGCTGGTTAAGAGTTGTCGAAGTTTCAGTGTTTTTTTACATATACGAGCTGCAGCAAGTGAACCGTTCTGCATTTCCGCCTGAAAATACGAAATAATCTCCGTGAGAAAAAGCTCGACCTCTTCTCGATTTATTGCGTCAAGCGATGTGTTTGCTAAGAAATTTGTTGACAGAGCGTTTATCGTGTCTTGGATAAGTTTTGTTGTAGTTGGCCGAATTGGTATTATTTTTCTTTGAAGTCTGACAACCATACTTCTCGATTGAATAGTTGGCAGCACCGCATCAAGATTTTGCACGGGGAGTATAAACTGATTGTCTAGGCTTTTTTCTTCAAATGTTTTAAGAAGCGCGTTTTGCGGTTCAGCGCCAGATTTATCTAAAGCCTCAATTATAAATAAACGTCCTCGACTTGAAGAAAGTATAAGCTCTTTTTTTACTTGACGAACCTGATCTAAGGTGAGCTCAGTTTTAATCGGTTTCACATGAAATACTTGTGTATCGGAAAAGTTATTTTTTCCCTGGTAATTTTTTAAAAACCCTTCGACATCTAGCGCAGACTGATAGATCAGGAGAATGGGTAGCATGTATTGCATTTTATCACAAACAACTCTATAGTAAAAATATGGCCATTTCTCCCAAACAGTTTCTCTCCGCACTTGTACAAACGCAGATTATTACGCAACCTGAGGCTGATAAATATGAGGTAGAATCGCTCCAAAAAAATATTCCCATTGACTCGTATCTCCTCACCCAGACTCCGTTAAAAAAAGAGATTGTATTAAAAACAAAAGCAACATTTTTACATGCTCCTTTTGTCGACATCTCAACCGCCGCAGTTGATCCTCAGGCGTTAGGCCTTATCCCTGTTTCTATCGCGCGAAAAGATAACGTACTTCCCTACCTGTTTGATTCAAAAACTGAGACACTTTATATCGCAACCGCAGATCCCCTCAATCTTAATCTCTCTGATTTCTTGGAGCGAAAAACAGGGAAAAAAATAGTACTCGCCCTTGCTGATACTGATGATCTGTTAAAAGCGATAAACATATCCTACACACAGGGTCTATCTCCTGAGGTAAAAGAAGCTCTGCAGGAAGTTGCCTCACAAACTCCTCAGCAGCAACAACAGGAACAACAATTTAACACCACTATTCGAGAGGCGCCTATTGCTAAAATCGTGAGTACTATTCTGGAGTTTGCAATGAAAAGTCGTGCCTCAGACATTCATATTGAACCCCAGGAAACAAAAACGCGGGTACGCTACCGAATTGATGGTATTTTACAGGAAAAACTTTCGCTCCCAAAATCTATCCACGAATCCCTCACTTCACGCATCAAAATTTTATCCGAAATGAAGATCGATGAGCGACGAGTGCCACAAGACGGCAGATTTAATTTCAAGCTCGGCGCTGAAGAGGTTGATCTTCGTGTCTCAACGCTCCCAACGGTAAACGGGGAAAAAATTGTGATGCGACTTTTGAAAAAAACCGGCGGCATGCCCACGTTAACCGAACTAGGATTGCGAGGAACACAGTTTAAAGATCTGGAGGAAGCGTTCAGTAAACCCTTTGGCATTGTGCTCGTCACCGGACCTACTGGATCGGGAAAAACTACCACCCTCTACTCTATTCTCTCACGATTGAATAAGCCGGGAGTGAATATTGTTACCCTGGAAGACCCGGTTGAGTATCAGATTTCTGGCATCAACCAGGTACAGATTAACGTACAGGCAGGGCTTACGTTTGCAACCGGCCTTCGGTCATTCCTACGACAAGATCCCAATATTATCCTGGTTGGAGAGATTCGTGATAAGGAAACAACCCAACTTGCCATTCAGGCCGCGCTCACCGGACACTTGGTATTTGCAACACTCCATACCAACGACGCGGCAACTGCAATTCCCCGTCTTATTGATTTAGGCGGCGAGCCATTTCTCATCTCCTCAGTCTTAAGTGCCTCAGTCGCCCAACGTATCGCGCGAAAAATTTGTCAGTACTGCAAAGAGACCTATACCCCTGAGCAAACGGTGCAGGATGAAATTAAAACGATACTAGGTGAATGGCTCCCAAAAAATTTTAAAGACGGCGCGCCTATGCAACTTTTTCGGGGAAAAGGATGTGAGGAATGTGGAAACACCGGCTACTATGGTCGTGTCGCGATATTTGAAGTTTTGAAAATTACCTCAGCATTGAATAAAATGATACTACAAGAGGCCTCATCCAAGGATATTGTTGAGCAAGCACGCAAAGAGGGACTCATTATTATGAAACAGGATGGGTACTTGAAAGTGCTTGATGGATTGACTACTCTTGAAGAAGTTATACGTATTGCCGATGTGTAAAAACCTATGACCACTATTCAGGATCTTTTAAAGATAACAATTGAGCGAAAAGCATCAGATTTACACATTGTGCCGACTTACTATCCGTCAGTTCGTATTAATAATGAACTCTACGCAATTCAAATTGCAGAGGTTATTACCAAGGAATCAGCCGAACAGATGCTCCTCTCAATCCTTACTCCCGAACAAAAAGAAAACTTGATTACGAATAAGGAAATTGATTTTGGGTATGAGGCATTTGAAAACCGTTTCCGGGTAAATGTATATTTTGAAAAAAACATGCTTGCGGGTGCGTTTCGCCTTGTGCCCTCAGTAATTCGCACTATAGATCAGTTAGGACTCCCGCCAATATTTCATGAATTTACTCAGTATCACCAAGGATTAGTTCTTGTTGCCGGCCCAACTGGAGAGGGAAAATCGACTACGCTTGCGGCAATAATTAACGAAATAAACATGAATGCCGCAAAACATATTCTCACCATTGAAGATCCCATTGAATTTACCTACAAGCCTGCAAAATCAATTATCTCTCAGCGAGAGCTTCAACAAGACACTCATTCACTCACACTCGCCTTAAAGTCTGCACTTCGTGAAGACCCTGACATTATTCTCATCGGCGAGATGCGGGATTATGACACTATTCAAGCCGCGCTCACTATTGCGGAAACAGGACACCTTGTATTTTCAACGCTTCATACCTCAACCGCCTCAGAAACAGTAAACCGTATTATTGACGTCTTTCCCGCGTCCCAGCAAAATCAGATTCGTACCCAACTTGCCTCAAGTTTGCGCGTGGTAGTAAGCCAAAGGTTGGTACCAACGATGAACCGTGACGGTCGTGTTGCTGCCCTCGAAATTCTCCTTAACACTCCCGCGGTTGCCTCAGTGATTCGAGACGGGAAAATCTTCATGCTGGATAATATCTTGCAGACCTCAGAAGAGCAAAAAATGATGATGTTTGAAAAGTCGCTCGCACACCTCTACCAAACAGGAGTAATTAGTCGTGACACTGCCTACGCCTACGCGCTGCGGCCAAATGAGATTAAAAAATTCATACCATGAGATGTTTTTTTCATACAAAGCGCTTAAAAAAGATAAGATAGTACGGGGCCGGGTAGAGTCAAATAATGAAGCTGACGCGATATTTTATCTGAAAGCAAATGGTTTTTTCCCCATTGAGGTAAAATCCGCGGCACAACAAAGTACTCTGTTGAGCGCTTTTTTTGATAAGGTAAGTTTTGACGATGTGGTCCACCTTACCCGCCAGCTTGCCATTATGTTGAATGCTGGTCTCACCCTCATCGACTGCTTTGACATTTTAAAAAAGCAAATCACTAAGCCCTCGCTTCTGAAAATTCTTGACGAGATTGATCGAGAAGTACGAGGAGGCAAAAGTTTTTCAACCGTCTTAAAAAAGTATCCCGGCCATTTTTCGAATCTCTATATCTCGCTCGTTCGCTCAGGAGAGGCATCAGGAAAGTTAAGCGACATTCTCCTCAAACTCGCAGACAACCTGGAAAAACAGCGTGAGTTTCAAGGAAAAGTAAAAGGTGCCCTTATTTATCCGGCAATTGTAGTTGTCGCTATGTTTGGCGTCATGTTTATAATGATTACTTTTGTGGTACCCAAACTTCTTGGGTTATACAAGGATTTTAATATCACCCTTCCCATCACCACTCAAATTCTTATAGCTATTTCTGATATTTTCGTAAAATTTTGGCCGTTTATGATTGGAGGTATGGTTGCAGGTGTCTTTTTCCTCAAACGATACCTCGCGACAAAACAGGGGAAATATGTATTTGACTCGTTTAGTTTGAAAGTGCCAATTTTCAGTAATATTATTAAGATGTCAATGCTTGTTGACCTTACCCGCACTCTTTCAATTCTCATCGGCTCAGGAATCTCTATTTTAGACGGATTAAGCATTGTCATTGACACAACAACTAATGTGGTTTATCAGAAAGCGTTTACCAATATTTACCAGCAGGTGGAAAAGGGGGTATCTATTGGGCAGGCTATGCAAAATGAACATGTATTTCCCCCAATTCTTGTGCAGATGGTAACTGTTGGAGAGCAGACGGGACATCTTGATGACACACTGGGACGGATCTCACACTATTTTGAGATGGAATCTGAGATGGCGGTAAAAACAATGACTACACTTATTGAACCCACAATCCTCGTGTTTTTAGGAGTAGGGGTCGGATTTTTAGTTATGGCCGTTATTACTCCAATTTATAATTTAACAAGTGCTTTTAAATAATGCTATTGACAAAAAAAATATATTCTGCCATGATTAATTTTAAGTATATGAAAGCATTAAGAAAGGGTTTTACGTTAATTGAACTTCTTATTGTTATTGCTCTCCTCGGTGCACTTGCAACCGGTCTCCTCGCCGCCCTTGATCCATTTGAACAACTGAAAAAAGGCGCAGATACTGGTACGCGAAACTTAGTCTCTGAAATTCATGGAGCAATTATTAGATATTATGCTATTAAAAACAATATGCCCTGGTGTCCGAATGGTTCGGCTGGTGTGGGTTGTTTGGCAGATCCCAACAAAACAAGCCTAGATGTTAGTCCTATGGGTCCACAAGCAACTGCCGGAACTGCGCTTGCCAATATTGTCCAGACAGGTGAGTTGAAAACCAATTTCTCAGATTTGGCTATAACCAATCTTTCTAAAGTCTTCGTCACTGGTTCACAGACAAATGTTACTGTAGTTGTATGTTATAAACCAACGTCAAAATCATTCATTAATGATCCCAACACTATTTATACTAAAGACGGTGTTAACACCTGTGGTACTGCCGATGCTACGCACATCACCTGCTACTGGTGTGTCCAATAAAAAGGGTTTTACACTGCTTGAGCTCATTATTGTTATTACTATCCTTGGAGTTTTATCGGCACTCGTTTCTGGTAATTTTCTCATATCTCTGCAGAGGGGTCGCGACGCGCATCGAAAGGAAGACTTAAATCAGACACAGCGCGGGCTGGAACTTTACTATGAGGATAGTAGAACCTACCCTCTCACAAATATCTTTAATAGTACACAACTCTGTCATCCTTCAGGATGCGACACCCGCACCTATATAACTAAAATCTCAGATGATCCCTCAACGAGCGCTGGATATAAGTATTACTATGAATCTGATGGAACCTTCTATAAACTATACTCCTGCATAGAGAACACGCAAGATCAAGGATCAGGAGTACTTCAGAGTGGATATGTAGGGACTAACTGTGGAGCCTGTGGGACGTGTAAATACAAAATGACAAGCTCAAACACTAATTAAAGGCTTCCCAGTTCCTTTTGAGCTTCTTTATTAGCGGGATCTATTGAGTTAATAATAAACTCAAACACTTTTTTAGCCTCGTCTTTTTCGCCATATTTTTTTAAAAGCTGACCTTTCAAAAAGTACGCGTCTTCATAATTTGATTTTAGTGAAAGTGCTTTGCCTACACTCTGTAAACTCAAATCTTTATATTTCTGCACCTCATTTTTATCTTTCACCTCGTCACTATGCAGAGTGTAGTAGAGTGCAAGATTGTAGGGAAAGTGGGGGTCTATAGGCGCAAATATTTCACCCGTTTTCAAAGCATCTTCGCCTTTTTGCAAATCTGAAACATTGAGGGTTGACTGGTAATAGAGATAGTAATTTTTAGCTCTCGTTTTCCAGTATGACTGATTCGCACGCGAGGCACGAAGTGAGCGGGCGTTGTAGGTATCAGACAAAAGAACCAGTTTTTGGCTTAAATCTTTTTCCTTTTCATACGCAGCGAAGAATGAAAGATTTGCCAGTAAGAATGATAACTTATCTTCATACACATGTTCATAATGTAAATGTTCAAGTGTATAGTTTAGGGTTGCGGCAGCTACTTGATATTTTCCGCTCTTCATACTACTATCAACAGTTGCGTATTTTAGATCTGCCATAAAATAGCGAACCAAATAATCAACGGAAAAAAGGAATACAAAAATAATAAGAGCAAGCGCAAGGAGACGACGAATATCATTTATTTTTAAAGCAACTAACTCTTCCTGTTTCTGCCCTTTATTTTTTACCATGAGAAACGCGGGAATAAGGTAGAAAAACAAATTAATAGTTGTGGTTGAAAAACCAAAAAAATTTGTAATGATAATAGATAGATACGCTGCAAGTAAACTACATGCTAATAATTTACTGTTACCGATAAAAATCCTTCTTAATAAGAAGTATATAACAGAAATTATTATCACCATGTAAGCAATCAATCCCACATATCCCGTGGTTGCAAAATAGTTGAGAAACTCATTATGTGCTTTGTTGTAAATAAAATCCCACTCTGAAGTTAGATTGTGTTCGATCGGTCTCTTAAAATTGTAGGAATAAGCAAATGTCTCAACCCCCGTTCCAAAGAGGGGATACATTTTTCCAACCTCAACTGCACCTTTCCATACAATTTTTCTAATCTCCCATGAGTCAGTTACTTTATTTACTGAATACGCAGTAATAGGCTGGACTACTGCGGATTGTGTTTGTTTTTTTTGAAATGTAAAAAATGTATCAATGCGAGTTGAGCCTGTTTTTATAACAGCTATTAAAAGAAGCAGTGTAAAACCAACACCTAAAACTTTTTTTGCAGTATCTTTTTTCGCAGGAGACTGAATAAAAGCAAGCATGCTAAAACAGAGAAAACTAATAACTGTTGCGGCAATTGCTGAGTCTGAACGAGTGAACAAAATAGCTATAAATGTCAAAACACAGTAGGCCGCGAAGAGAATTGTTTGTAGGTGTTTTTTTGCATGAGAAAATAAAAAATAGAGACCAATAAAAAAATGAATAGAGAGGTAGGCACCAAGCCAGTTTGGTTGACCGAGCGTTGAGAACATTCGCTCAGTGGGATGGAAATCCTTTGTCCAACAGCTCACGTCAAATGAATGAGTAAAGATAAGGCATGATAAGTCGTGACCAAATTTTCCCGGTAATCCCCAAGCGATAACGAGTACGGAGGAGACAAGTGAGACAAGGAGAAACTGTTTGAGATATTTTTTGTCAAAGCTGTCAAGAAAAATATAAAAAAGGAGTAAGTAGGAGGAAATTGACAAAAGACCACCGTTGAATCTCCCATAATAACCAAGGAGAGAAGTTTGTCTATCAATAGAAAAAATCGTTGAGAGAGCTTGAGACGCGAAAAACAAACCAAACGGAATTAAAAAAATTGATTTCGGGTGTTCATGCTTTTTTCCCAAAACTAACGAAAGAACCCAGGTGAAAGTAATAAGAGTCGTCATAAAATAGATAAACATCATTTTGTTAAACTCAAAGAGTTCGGATGTTTTTGAAAACATGAGGAAAGGCGTGAGAAAAAAAAGGATATAATAAAGAAAGCGGATTATTTGATATAACATACAATGTCTAATTTTATACAAAGATTACAAAAAATCCAGATACCATTTATTTCTTCATTCCATGTCTACTTTGACCTTGGTACCTCAACGACACGCATTGCTATTCGAGAAAAGGGAATTGTACTTCGGGAACCCACCTATCTCGGACTCAATACAAGAATCAAAGAATACATTTTTTTTGGAACAGAAGCAAAGACAATTTTAGGAAAAACTCCAGACTTTATCCATATTATTCGACCAGTCATTAATGGAATTCTATCCGACTTTGACGCAGAAGTTGGGCTCGTTAACTATTTTGTGAAAAAATCAGTCTATCCGTACTTAAGCCAGTATAAATTTATTAAGCCCACAATCCGCGGATTTTCTGTCACCCCATCTATCGCAACCGAAATTGAGCGAAAAGCTGTGGAGGAGGCGCTTGAAAAAGCAGGCTGCTCGTCTGTCTACATTGTCGAAAAACCACTCGCAACTGCCGCAGGATGCGGATTTGATATTTTTTCCCATCACCCTCGCTTTATTATTGATTTCGGCGGCGGTCTTATTGAACTCAGTATTGTTTCAGGTGGCGGCATTGTCGCCCAAAAAACATTAAAAAATGCTGCCGAATATATGAATAAACTTGTTGCAAACTATGCCTACTTAAAACACGGCATTATTTTAGGTGAAAAAACATGTGAGGATTTAAAAATAAATCTTCTCAGTTTTGTGGGTGAGGAAAAAACAACAATGGTGAGAGGAAAATCTTTGGAAACAGGCCTCCCAAAATCGGTACGCATGAAAACCTCCGACATTAAAGAATCCCTCATCACCTCGTTTAATCAGATTATGGACGCGGTAAAAGAGCTCATAGAAATCTCCCCACCAGAAATCGCAGACGAGATCTTTAAAAACGGCATCACCCTCACCGGACAACTTGCAGGAGTTGAGGGACTGGATGAGTTCTTGTCAAAGGAATTGAAGGTGCCAGTTGAGCGGGCAGAGCATTACGCTGACGCCACAATCCACGGCCTCATGACAATCGACAGCAATCCTGAGTATTTCTTTAAACTGTTTGGATACAAATAACCCACCTGCTATAATTATGACCTATAAAATTCATAGAGCATAAGCTGTTCTCATGAATATGGGTACTTTTAGGCTTAATTACCATAAGTAACCTACGAGGTTACCAACGGCCTGCTACAACAGTCCATGTAATACCATTTTTGCGTAATTTAAAACGGTGCTTTCTGAGTCCATAATTCTCACCGCTGCAGTGTGCTGTTGTTACGGTCCAATTCGAACCTCCGAGGTTCGAAAGGTAGTAAATGAAACAATTGAGCGGTGATAGCGGTTGACTTCTACCCAACCTTCAGCTAAAATAGAATTTCTTCTCTGAATTTTTACATTGTGGATTATCTCATTGAAAAGTGAGGGAGTACTTTGACAAAAAGGTATTTAGTCTAGTAGTCGGGTTAGGTCGATCCCGCCTTTGGCGGGAGAGATCCTAATTTTTTTTAAGAGTTTGATCCTGGCTCAGGATTAATGCTAGCGGTGTGCCTGAGATATGCAAGTCGAGCGGTTTGACGCAAGTCAGACAGCGGCGGACGGCTGAGTAATGTATAGGAATCTGCCTCTTTCTGGGGGATAGCTCGCCGAAAGGCGGGGTAATACCTCATGTGCCCTCCGGGGTAAAGGACGTAACTGTTCGGAAAGAGATGAGCCTGTATTCTATCAGGTAGTTGGTGGGGTAATGGCCTACCAAGCCTATGACGGATAGCTGGTCTGAGAGGATGACCAGCCAGAGGGGGACTGAGACACGGCCCCCACTCCTACGGGAGGCAGCAATCAGGAATAGTTGGCAATGGACGAAAGTCTGACCATGCGACACCGTGTGCGGGATGAAGTTCTAAACGAGCGTAAACCGCTGTGGTAGGGGAAGAAGTCTCGACGTAAGTCGGGGTTGACGGTACCCTACTAGAAAGGAGCCGCTAACTGCGTGCCAGAAGCGTCGGTAATACGTGGGCTCCAAGCATTATCCGGTTTTATTGGGCGTAAAGGGTCGTGTAGGCGGTATATTAAGTTATCTCTTAAATTTCCTCGCTCAACGAGGAGCATGGGGATAATACTAATATACTAGAGTTTTCTTTAGGGAGATTGGAACTGAGGGAGGAGTAGTGAAATGCGTTGATACCCTCGGGAACACCAGTGGCGAAGGCGAATCTCTGGAAGGAAACTGACGCTGAGACACGAAAGCTAGGGGAGCGAAGCAGATTAGAGACCTGCGTAGTCCTAGCCGTAAACGAATGCTTGCTAGCTGCATGATTTCCCTTTTTGGGATTTCGTGTGGCGTAGGAAACCCGTTAAGCAAGCCGCCTGGGGAGTACGACCGCAAGGTTAAAACTCAAAAGGAATTGGCGGGGAGGCACACAACCAGTGGAACATGTGGTTCAATTTGATACGAACCAAAGAACCTCACCCGGGTTTGAAATCCAAGCGTCCTATTTCCTGGAAACAGGAGAAATTCGCAAGAAGGCTTGGACAGGTGCTGCATGGCTGTCGTCAGTTCGTTCCGTGAGGAGTGCCCTTAAGTGGGACAACGAACGCAACCCCCACCCCGTGTTATATATGTCACGGGGGACTGCCTCGATTTCTATCGGGGAGGAAGGAGGGGCAGACGTCAAGTCAGCATGGTCCTTATATCCGGGGCTACACACATGTTACAATGGACACAAACAAAGAGCTTCGCAAACTCGCAAGGGTAAGCAAATCTCTGAAATGTGTCCTCAGTGGGGATTGAGGTCTGCAACTCGACCTCATGAACGCGGAATTGGTAGTAATCGCGGGTCAGCTATACCGCGGTGAATACGTTCTTGCCTCTTGCACACACCGCCCGTCAAGCCAACAAAGTCGGTAGAATTTGAACTCGCCTCTGGCGAGGAGGATTTTATCGGCGATGAGGGTTAAGTCGTAACAAGGTATCCGTTCTGGAAGGAGCGGATGGATCACCTCCTTTCTATTTTTTTTCGCAAGAAAATAAATAGAAAATCGCTTTCGAATTTGAGCGATTCATAAATGCAGGTTCACAAATACTGTTAGGATAACCCTAACCCGGCTAGTAGACTAAAATCACATTATCTCAATTTTTGCTCCTGGATGGGGAGTATTGAAGGCGTGCACCCCTGTTGTCACTTCTTTCTCCGTAAAATGTCTCCATGCAGAAATTTCTAAATAACGATTGTCTTTTTGACCAGACGATCCCGGATACATAACTAGTTCTCCAGGAATACCCCCAAACAAATTACTCACATACTTTGCTTTTTTCGTAACATCGTTAATTGTTATACTCACCTCATCTCCATACTCATGCTTACCTTTCAACTCCTCAACAGTAATTGTTGTCTTGATATTGCCAAAATTATCAATATGACCGATATAAAATCCCTGTAAATCTGGAATTTGATCAATGCCAATCTCATCAAGATCCAAATCGTCTTGTAGCGAATCCATGAGGTAAGCTACAACTCGAGAATAAAGGTCTCGTGATCGAAACTGGCTCCCCTTATCTAAACCGTTATACACAAATACGTTTGTTACTTTTTCCTTAACAAGTGAAAAATCATATCCTGCATTTGGTCCACACAGATACATTCCTGATGCCAATCGCACAATAATAAATTGTGCCCCCCGCGCCTCGTCAACCCCAGTAGTTGATTGCATGCGTGTATCGGTGTTTTGAAAAATCACCGTCTCAAGGGGTCTACCATACTGCTCTTCTGTTTCCACAATCTGGGAAACAAGATAGGCCGTATGAATAGTTGAAGGATAACTTGCGATAAATGAGACCTCAACCTTACTTGGATCTTTTGCAAACCCACACACTGCAGTTCGTATCTCCTGCTTGGATAAATCGTCGGAGGCCAAATCGGCTACAAGAATAAGTCTTTTCATTGGTTATAAATGGAAGAAACTTCCTACCCCTCCAATAATCGCCGCGAAAGATATAATAATAGCAGAACCAACGAGTAGAATGTTTTGAAATCTCGTATTTTTGTATTTTCCCATAAGTTCAACATTATTTGCCAGCTTATAGAGAAAATAAAATATGACGGGAAGCATAATACCATTCAAAAAGTCAGCATACAACGTAATATTAAAGAGTGAGACCTGAGGAAAAAGGGTGACTACCATACCGAGAAGTATTTGAAAAATAAAAAATCCGTAGAATAACTTACTTTTTTTAAAATCAACATCCAAACTACCCTCATACCCAAAAAACTCAGAGAATGCGTAGGCTGTTGCAAGAGGCACAATCGCGCATCCCAAAAATCCTGCAATTAAAAGTCCTATGCCAAAAAGCACACCCGCAAGCTCACCCGCAAACGGCTTAATGGCGAGCGCTGCCTCAGAAGCGTTATGTATGGGAATGTTATTTTTAAAGAGCGTTGCCACAACCGCAACCATTATAAAGAGAGAAAAAATATCTGTGAGGAATGCGCCTACATAAATCTCCAACTGCTCATACTTCAATTTATCTGGTGTAAGTTTTTTATCCTTTACATAACTATTGATAAAGAATTGACCCCACAGGGTTACCGTAGTTCCCAACACCGCAATTGAGGTATAGAGATAATCGAATGAGATCTTACCCCGTGGAATAACGAGCGATTGCAAAGTAAGTGACCAATCAGGCTTTGCAAGAATTGCTGAGGCCAGATAGGCTAAATAGAAAAAAATGAGAAACAAAAAGAATCGTTCAATTTTTGAATATGACGAATAAAGAATAAAAATAAAAAGGAAAAATACAACAACAGGTAAACTAATTCTGTAATCAAGATGAAACAGTTGTAGGCCAGATTTTAACCCTCCCAGATCCTGCAGTATTACGCCAAAGTTCACAAAAAAAAGGAGACTAAAAACAAGAAGTGAGATGCGTATGCCAAACCGCTCTCTGATAAGATCAGCTAATCCTTTGCCCGTTACAATCGCGAGGCGCGCACCAATTTCCTGAGTAATCATCAACACTATCGTAATTGGAATGAGCGTCGTAAGCATCTGATAGCCAAATTTAGATGCGGCAACCGAATAAGTTGCAACTCCTCCGGCATCATTGTCCGCAAATGCGGTAATAAGACCAGGTCCGAGGACTAAAAAGAGTATGAGGAAACGTCGTTTAAAACGGTAGAAAAAATTCATACATTACTTTAATTGATTTAATACTAAATCAGGCAAATCGTCAAACGCAACAATCCCAAGCAGGTGCCGATCATTATCAATAACGGGCACTGCGTTCAGCTTATATTTAAACATTTTAGCAAGCGCAATCTCTTCGGGAGTGGTAAGATGGATAACCACAATATTTTGCGTCATAAATTTATAGACTGGCGTATCCATATTTTGCAATAACATTTCATGAAGGCTAAATATACCAACCAGCTTTTCCTCATTATTGAGTACATATACATAGTTAAGAAATGACAAGTTTACTGCCTCTTTTTTAATTTTGGAAATGGTATCTTTTACTGTTTTGTCAGACGCAATAGTGAGATACTCTGCGGTCATCTTCTCACCAATGGGAGTACGCGCTAAGTGCATGAGGTGGCGAATTTGTTTCACCTTATGAGGGGGGACAAGGAGAATGATCTCCTCACGCCTACGCTCAGTAAGGGTAAGAAGAATATCCACCGCCTCATCAGAATCGATAAGTGAGATAATGTGCGCTGCTTTTTCCGGAGAAAACTGTCTAAAAAGTGCAGTTTGGTAATTAATGTTAAGAGAGGAGATAACATCAGCGGCATACTTTTCATCAAATGATTTTAGAATTCTATCTACATTTACAATATTTATTTTTTCTAAGTAGTCAGCGAGGTCCTCTGGCAAGATTTTTTTTAACCGTTCTTGCTGCGTCTTTAAAATCACCATACCGCGGGCAAGCTCAAGTGGCTGAATATCTCCCCAGGATAAAAACTGAGGATTCAATTTGATCTGAAGTTTTTTGAAGATACGGGTTGTAATATCAGCGATTTTTAACCAGCGAAGCACGCCGAGAAGACCAATATCAGCTCCCGCTATATAGTATCCAGGTTTATCATTAATCGCAATGTCATTCACCCTCACCACTTTGCTTCCCGCGATATCAATAATTTGTTTATCGAGCAAATTTCGCTCGAGATAGAGTTCTTGGTCACTTATCTCTTGAGGTTGAAAGTTTCGCTCAACAGTAATAACGTGATTAATATTCTTAATAGAGGCACTCGGAATGTGGAGTTTGTAATTTTGTAAATCGCGAATCACGAATGTGGTGATTTTAGGGGTGTCTGATACGAGAAATGAGAGGTCAACCAATTTGCCCACTTCTTTCCCCTCTTCGGTAATGACTTTTTTTCCCTTTAGCTCAGAAAAATAGAGCATGGTTTGTATTATACACAACTGCAATAGGCGTTTGATATAATAATACAATAGTTTTGCTCAATGGGTGCGTAGTTTAATGGTAAAACACATCTCTGATAAAGATGAGAGCGATAGTTCGATTCTATCCGCACCCACCAGGAGGACTTTACAATTCGGCCGCTTAGCTCAGTTGGTAGAGCACTCGGCTTACATCCGAATGGTCGGGGGTTCAAGTCCCTCAGCGGCCACAAGAAAACAATAAAGATTATTGCAATAACAAAACTCTGAATTGTCTGAATTGACAGTAAAACCTACTAGATATATAATTTCGTTCTTATGCAAAGATCTGAAAGAAATGAATTGTTATCAAAGGGAAATCCAAATATACTAAGAGTTATCCCCAGCTGGAAGGAATATTTTTTCCAACACGCAGATACTTTAGCATCAGACTGCGTCGTAACTGCACAGGGGGGAACGATTGATTCAGTGCGAAATCATCTCAACAAGCTTACACCCATTCCCCATTCGGTAGATATTCCTACCACTCGCGGACAAAAAGCATCAGACATTGCCAGAAGCTTTACTACCCAAAGTGTTTCAGCTGAAACACTCGGCGCTCTGTATCCATGGACATTAATACAAGTTGCTCAAATACCATGGATTGAATCGAAAGTGAGATCCGCAAGTCGCATCAGCAGTTTTGATTCGGCACAAGAACGGAATAGACATTTTGTTGCATCAATAGTCTATGATAATAACGCATTAGAAATTATCAACAATATACTGAGATCGCAAGGAACCGATACGCTCGTAGACAAAGCGACTCTTGAAGCAATTATTCTTTCACAAAAACTTGTTTCCTCCGGCAAAAAAATTGTTATTGCTGGTGCTGCAGAATCAGGATATGAAGAAAACTCGGACGCAATTTCCAATATAACGTCTGGGATTTATGTGATGTTAGAAAAACTCTTACCTGGCGGAGTTTATACAATTTCTTCCACAATTACCAATGAGGGAGAGATTATTACGCAAGTTCTTCCAGGACTTGGATCTGCAAAATTAAGAGCAGATGGTAAAATTTACGCGCCGAATTCAGGACCAATTCTTACCATACAAAATGGAATTGTCTTTATACATCCTCTGTATACTGCAATGAAAAATCGATTCTCATATTTTTCATTGCTTCCCAACTTTTCAGATATTTATTTGCAAAACAGTACAACTATTAATAGATTGCAAGAAGCCTTAGATACTGTTGCTTCAGAAACTGTCGTAAATGATCCTTCTATTTTGGATCGGCATTATGAGGACGGAAAAAGAGCGTTTGTCATAAAAGCAAAAGGCGCTGGTAACGCAGACGATGAATGGAAAACAAAAATCGCCGATATTATTGCACGGAAAGATACAACAGTTATCGTCATAACGAATGCTGATAGCGGAGACGTGAATCTTGAAAAATATGCTGCAGGATTGTATAGTCCTGGAGTTTTAAGTGGCCGAACACTTCGTGAAGAAGCGGCCCGCGTTTTAGCAGGAATTATTCAAGATCTTAGTATACATGATCAGCTTTCTATACACCCTCAAAAGCTCATCGAGTTATTTTGTTACATTTCTGGAATGATTGAACTTCCCTACACTGACACAACACAAGCAAATTTTGTCTTAGAATAGGTAGGTCTAAGATCCTTTAATTTTTGATATAATCGGAGGAAACTTTCGAATACGGGGTTCCAAACCACCGTTCGAATTGTCCACCTAGAATGAATAAACCACACAAAGTGGACCATGAGTATTCTCCAAAAGAATACAAGGAAATTCAGTCTCTGTTGCAAAAAGTTGATATATTGAGAAAATATATTAAAAAGGAACAGAAGTAGAGTATGAAAAATATAGAATACATAAAAATTATTGTATTTGTACCAGAATCTCATGCAGATATTATTCGAAAAGTACTGGGGGATGCCGGCGCCGGGAAAATAGGAAACTACTCCCACTGCACCTTCACAATAAAAGGCACGGGGAGATTCCTACCTCTCAATGGAGCGCATCCATCGATTGGTGCCGTCGGAAAGCTTGCGACAGTAGCTGAAGAGCGAATTGAGACTATCTGTCTTAAAAAAATGTACAAAAAAGTAATTGCCGCTATGAAGAAAGTCCATCCCTATGAAGAGGTTGCCTACGACATTGTCCCTCTTCTAGGTATGTAGAGCCTAAATCAATCGCCGCGGTTTCGAATAGACTACTCTAACAATCTAAAAATAATAACACCTCGGGACGTATATCATTTTTCCAAGGAATAAACTTGCCGTTGGTCAAAGAAACGGTGCTTCCAACCATTGTCCATCTGCAAACAATCAACCGTAGAGTACCCATCTTCAATTGCGTCTTCAAATTCCGTGTATACCATAAAATTTCCAATTCCCTTAAACCGATTGATATCATTTCCACCCTTCATTGTGTAATACGTATCTTTGTAGGTGATGATGAAATCAATTGCGGCCAAGTGTTGTTGAATATACGTTTCAATAAATCGTACCTGGTAAGACTTCGCGTTTCGCACCATATATTCATAGGTTAATCTTCGATCTGCGTCAACCAAATCACTCTCGTCTGTTGGATCTTTGCTAAATCGTTTAATATTCATCTTAATCATCATGTTTAGTTTTTTTAAGCTTTTCCGCTTGGTGATTACGACACGCGGATTCATATCGTCAATGCGATTGTAATCTGAGCGCAGATTATAGCGATCCTTTTTTTCAAATGTTTGGAGTAGATCATCCATTGTTGAAACGCGCGAAATATCTTTTATATTTTTCGCGTCATCTTGAATAAATGAGGAATATAGTTTTTTATGCTTCCACCGTTCAGGTACAGTAATGCAGTTAAGAAGCATATTATTTGGTGCAATCTGATAGAGAAGATCAATTAATTTCTCTTCTTTTACAAAGAAACTATTGTCCTCCATCCAGTCACTCCCAAACCATAAATATTTTTTACGATAGGGACTAAACCACAGAGGCAACATCCCTAGAGGCTTTTGACGCTCGTAAATTGTATAAAAAAACGGCGTGAATCCATATCCACTATGCCATGCCATACGAAACTCCCACAAATCAAAAAGCGACTTGTGAGGACTAAACTCTTCCCATAACTCTTCACATTTTTCAAGATCTGAATGAACTTTCACCGTAAGGCGCGGAATTAATTTCGATAAACCATTTCTATAAAAAAAATGGTTCTCTTTTGTGCGCGGAATGTAGTGGAGAAGTGGTAGATGTAAATCTAAAAATTGATGCATAAATTTTATGTACAAAACTAATAGTAAGCCATAACATACATTTGTCAAGAGGCATTTGGATAAATTAACTTAAAAGACTATCCCAACGGCCTAAATTTTAATTATGTTATTAAAAATATGCGTCAAATTTTTGTAATAAATATGTAGTGTGCGTATTGTATGTATAATGAAATTACTTATGCAAAGAAGAGTAAGTAATTTTTTGGAAGCGATTATCAACATTTTTTGCTTTCTTCCCTATTTCTTTTCGGTCATACCTTTACTAAAAACACTCCTTTCGCCGTGGAAAAATATTTCCAACCCTCAAACAAAACAACCAGGATTTTCTCTTCAACGATGGGCCGATGCATTAAGTTTTAACCTTATATCCCGTACGATGGGTTTTCTGATGCGATCTGGGCTACTCATATTTTATGTGCTACTCCAAATTCTTCTCATCGTTCTTCTTCCGTTCATAGTTGTTCTTTATACTCTATTTTTCCCTATAGAGTGGGTGATGACACTATTTGATTTACCAGAGGATAAAAAAAGGGAAAAGAGGAAAGAAAAATTTATCGCAGCTCACCTTTTAAATCCTCTCAATATGTCCGCTGTCGAGAGGTGGTTTACTCAATATGACGCCCGAAAAACAGCACATTCTCGCTGGTGGACGAAGGAAAATCTCATGATAATTCCGCCCCTAGCTCGGGATTGGGCTGTTGGGTATACGCCAAACCTTGACTCGTACTGCGATGACCTTACGACACCTGCATATCAGGCGCGATTACAAGCAATAGTTGGCAGACAACAGGAGATTGGCTTTATAGAGCGTATCCTATCAAAGTCCAACGAAGCAAACGTTATTGTGGTTGGCGATGAAGGTATTGGAAAACATACTATTATTGACGCGTTTTCTAAAAAAATTTATGAGGGACAAACGAATACCGTACTTATTTATAAACGTGTACTGAAATTACATATGGAAAAAATTCTCTCAACATATACTGATCAAAAACAACGAGAGGATTTTCTCGATACCCTGTGTAGCGAGGCCGTTTCTGCAAAAAATGTAATCATTTTTATAGATGATATGCATAAATACATCTCTTCTATTTCTCCCTATGTTGATCTATCCGCTTCCATTGAAAAATTCGCGGCTTCATCACAAATACAGTTTATTGGGGTAACTGAACCCTACCACTATGAACAGATTTTTTATCAAAAAGAACGACTAAAAACTATTTTTACCAAAGTTGAGGTGTCTGAAGTTTCACCCAACGCCGCGTTACAAATTCTTCTTGATAGATTTGATTTTTTTGAAACCAGAAACCAGTTGACCCTTCCCTATGAAACATTGCAGTGCCTCATTGAAAAAAGTAACTACTACATAACCACTATTCCATTCCCGGAAAAAGCAATGCAGTTGCTGGAGGAGGCGTGTATATACACTCGACAAGTTCTCAAAAAAAACGTAGTACTCCCCGAAGTTATAGACACGGTACTTGAGGAAAAAACTCACATCACAATTCATCTTACCGATGCAATGAAGCATACGCTTATCAATCTTGAAAGCTTGCTTGAAAAACGAATAATACATCAACATGATGCCATCCAAGAAATTGCTTCAATTTTAAGAAAATCATTCTTACTGCGAGAAAAGAGGAGAAAACCATTCGCAAGTGTGCTCCTTCTCGGATCAACAGGAATAGGGAAAACAGAGACTGCAAAAGCATTGGCTGAAATCTTTTTTGGTACACAAAAAGATCTTATCCGTTTTGATATGTCAAACTACCAATCAAAATCCGACATTCCACGCCTTATTGGTTCGCCAGAACATAACGATCCGGGCTTATTGAGTATCGCACTCCGAGAAAAACCATACGCCGTTCTCCTTTTGGATGAGATTGAAAAAGCAGATAGTAATTTGTTGCATATTTTTCTCTCAGTTTTGGACGAGGGGTATTTTACCGATAATCTTGGCCAACAAATTGATTGCAAAAATCTCATAATAATTGCGACTTCAAACGCAGGATCAAATTATCTCTATAATCAACCGGATCCTGATTCAGAACAGCTCATAAACACTCTTATCAGTGAGCGTATTTTTGCCGCTGAGTTTTTAAATCGGTTCGATGGGGTAGTACTCTACCATAAGTTTGACGCTCAAGCAATGGCCGATATGCAATCTAGAATACTCTCCTCTCTTGTGAAAGAACTTTCGCAGGTATACAACATCACGTTACAACTGAGCGACGGCACCATGCAAAAAATCTCAGCTATCAACTACAATCCCGCATTCGGTGCCCGCGATATGGAACGCCGCATCCGAAAAGAGGTGGAAGACGCTTTATCCAAATTAATCTTAGGAAATGTAGTAAAAAAAGGCGACACGGTGAAAATATAGTATTATTAACAGTATGATTAAAGTGTATTTCACTGCCGCAACTTCCTTTAACGGTGAGTTACATGATCTCTATAAATCCATTATCTCGCTCCTCAAACAGAATAACGTTACGATTATTTCTGGCGAACAGGTTGCAGACAGTGTAAAACTTTCTGAAGATAAAAAAATTTCAAAAACTGAAATTTTTAACCGAGAACAGCGACTTATTTCTGAGGCCGACTGTGTAGTGGCAGAAGTTTCAAAACCCTCACTGGGTGTCGGTGCCGAGATCGCCTTTGCGCTTCAAAAAAACAAGCCAGTACTTGCTCTCATGCAGGATCCAAAATTTCAAGGAGTTGAGGACAAACTCTCTCCTATGATTGCCGGCAATCCATCAGAAAATTTATTCATTGAATTTTATAATGATGAAAGTCTTTCGTTTAGCATTCAGAATTTTCTCAAACACGTCCTCACGTTACAGAAAAAACGAGGCCGGCTTATCGTGATGGAAGGCGGGGATGGATCGGGGAAAAGTACTCAGACCTCACTTCTCATTGAGTATTTAAAAAAACAAAAAATCGCGGTTAAGTACATGGATTTTCCCCAATATTATCCCTCATTTCACGGAAAAACTGTTGCGAAATTTTTGCGGGGCGAATTCGGCAGTATTGATCAGGTCTCGCCCTATCTAGCCTCTCTCGCGTATGCGCTTGACCGCGCCTCAGTAAAAGAACAGATGGAAAATTTCCTGAATAACGGCGGCCTCATTATCGCCAATCGCTATGCCACCTCAAATATGGCGCATCAGGGTGCAAAATTTAAAACTGAGGCCGAGCGAGAAACATTTATTACGTGGATATATGAGCTTGAGTACAAAGTGCACAAGATACCAAAGGAAGATCTCGTCATCTACCTCTATGTGCCTTGGCAAATAGGAGCAACGCTCATCGCAAAACGGGGTGATGGAAAATATTTGGAGGGGAAAAAAGATATTCATGAAACAGACGAGCAGTACCGCGCGTCAGTTGAGACAATGTATCTTTCTTTGGCAGAAAAACACAAGCATTGGGTGAAAATTGAGTGTGTTGAAAACGGACAACTTTTAAGTAAGCAGGCAATTCATGAAAAGATTATCGCGGTACTACGCGAGAAAAACTATTTGACTATTATATAGGGAATCGTTAAAATTGGGTACATGGATCGCAAACTCATCACACTCCTGGCATTATTTTTTGTTGCATTTGCAACGTTTACCAGCATTGTAGTTTTTAATAAGCCTCTCACCCAGCTTACCCGTGCAAAAGAAGAAAGTATCCCGTCCGCAGCCAACTCACTCATCCTTGCCTGGCCTCTTAAAGTTGCAGCAGACGGTAAAGAAAAAACAACTATTACCGTATTTGCACGCTCCACGGGAGGCCGACCAATTCCCAATAAAACCATAGCACTCACGAGCTCACTCGGCGCAATCTCCCCTTCAACGGTCGTTTCAGACGCAGAGGGAAAGGGAGTATTTACTCTAACTTCCCCCACAAAAGGAGTTGCGGAAATGAGCGCGACAGTTGATAACTCCGTGCAATTAAATCAACGCGTTTCAGTAAAATTTGAATAACTATGAACATATCTAAAGTCGTAATTCCAGCTGCTGGTTTTGGTACTCGATTTCTTCCCCAAACGAAGGCAATGCCTAAGGAGATGCTACCAATTGTTGATAAGCCGGTGATTCAGTATGTGGTTGAGGAGGCCGTACAATCGGGCATAAAAAATATTGTGATAGTAACGGGCGCAAACAAACGGGCAATTGAAGATCACTTTGATGCACCAGATGAGGACTTGATCAAGAATCTTATGCAGGGTAATAAACTGCAACTTTTAGAACTCACAAAAAAAATCTCGGAGATGGCCAATTTTATTTATGTCCGTCAAAAAGGACCCTATGGCAATGGTACTCCCATACTCGCCGCAGAATCTATTATTGAAAATGAACCGTTTGCGGTGCTATGGGGGGATGAGTTTATTTACTCAAAACCTCCCCGGCTTTCCCAGATGATTAAAGTCTATGAAAAATACGGCGGCATTGTAATTTCTGGTGTTCGCATTGAAAAAAAAGAAGATCTCAAACGCTATGGAATTGCGGATATTGAGCCCGTTGCTGGCGAAGATAAAGTATTTAAAATCAAACAAATTATTGAAAAACCTGAGCCTGACGAGGCTCCTTCAAATATTGCCACCCATGGCGCCTATATTCTTCCTCCTGAAATTTTTCACGCACTTCGTCGTGTTTCCCCAGGTAAAAGCGGTGAAATTTGGTTGGTCGACGCAATTAATTTGCTCAAACAGGATGGCATCCCCCTCTACGCAGTCGAGATTGAGAATGGGCGCTATTATGACACTGGCGATAAGCTTGAGTATATGAAAACAGTAGTAGAGCTTGCCCTCGAACACCCAGAGATAAACGGTGAGTTTCGAAAATTCCTTCACACCCTCCTTGCAAAATAAGGCTTTGCCTGATAAAATTTACCTATGAATACAGCCTCCGCAAGCCAAGTTGAAAAAGATGTTCGTGAATTATTTGATATCGGTGCCCATCTTGGTCACAAAAAAAACCGTCTCCATCCAAAGGCGCGCAAATATGTATATCAAATTGTAAACGGCGTCTCAATTATTGATCTTACTAAAACTGTCGGAACCTTGCAAAACGCAAAAACCTTTCTTGCCTCACAAGCAAAAGAAGGAAAAGTACTATTGGTTGTTGCCACAAAAAAAATCGCTAATCAATATGCAGGCGATCTCTGTCGTCAGTATGGCATTCCCTATGTTACCAATAAATGGCAGTCCGGCCTTCTCACTAATTTTGAAACCATTATTAAAAATGTAAAAAAACTACAAACACTTAAAGATCAAAAAGAAAATGGTGAGTGGGATAAATTCGTAAAGCACGAACGAAATGCACTTGATAAACAACTTATGCGTTTAGAGCGATTTTATGGGGGACTTCTTACTCTCGCCAAAAGACCAGATTTACTTTTTCTCGTTGATAGCAAAAAAGAGCGAAACTCATTAATCGAGGCGAAACGCAATGGCATTCCTGTTGTGGGACTTATCGACACCAACTCTGACCCCGATCAGCTTGATTTTGCAATTATGGCAAATGATGATTCTCCGGCAGTGCTGCAAAAGGTCATTACCGACCTCATCGAGTCGTACGCTAAAAATAGAGAACAGGCAACATGATAGACTACACAAAACTAAAACAACTTCGAGAAAAAACTGGCGTTTCTTTTGCGCTTTGTAAAAAAGCCCTTGAGGAAACAAAAAATGATATGGCCGCAGCGGAGAAAAAACTCGCTGAATGGGGCGCGGAAAAAATAGGAGAAAAAGCATCTCGACAAACACCTCAGGGAGGTATTTTTAGCTATGTTCATCATAATAAAAAAATTGCCTCGCTCCTTGAACTACAGTGTGAAACAGATTTTGTCTCAGGAAATAGTGAGTTTCAAAAATTAGGAATCGAGCTTGCTATGCAAGTGGCTTCACTTCCCGCAACTGGTGTTGAATCATTTCTTCTCCAAGAATATATTCGCGATCCCAGCAAAAAAATTGGTGATCTTCTCAAAGAGGCTGTCCTTAAATTTGGAGAAAACATAAAAATCGCACGACTCATTCGCTGGCAACTGGGAGCTGATTAAGATTCCCATTTACATTGTATAATATTGTATGAATCCGGCTTTAGATGAATTCAAGACTCACGCGACACGCGTCACCGACCTACTCAAAGAAGATCTCAAAACAATCCGCACCGGTCGCGCTAATCCTTCTCTCCTTGAGCCGATTATTGTTGAGGCGTACGGGGGACAAACCAAAATGAAGCTTATGGAAATGGCAACAATTACTAACGACGACGCAACCACACTCACCGTTGTGCCATACGACCCCTCAACCGTACAGGATATTGAAAAGGCAATTCAAAAGTCGCCCCTTGGCCTCAATCCTCAGCCACAAGGCACGAGAATGCTCGTCCGTATTCCTCCTCTTTCTGAAGAACAGCGACAAAAAATGGTAAAACTCATCAATCAAATGGTTGAGGAAAAACGGATATCTTTAAGAAACTCGCGTGATGAGGCACGAAAAAAAATTAAGCAATTATTTGAATCAAAAACAATCACTGAAGATCAAAAGTATCGGTTTGAAAAGGAAATCGATAATGAAAGTCAGAAAGTAATGGAGAGTCTTCAAAAACTGAAAGACCGCAAAGAAGAAGAACTGATGAAAGTATAACTATGCATATACTCATATTTTTTATAATTCTCCTTATTTTAGTAGTCGTTCATGAATTTGGACATTTTATTGCGGCAAAAAAAATGGGTGTCTTGGTTGAAGAGTTTGGATTTGGATTTCCTCCTCGAGTTATAGGTAAAAAAATTGGCGAGACATTGTACAGTTTGAATTTACTTCCTATTGGTGGGTTCGTAAAGGTTTTTGGTGAAGAATATAGCGACCTCAAAAATAAGAAAATGGACGACTCTCTTAAAGGGCGAGCTTTCGCCTATAAAAAGCCTTGGCAAAAAGCGCTCATTGTGATTGCAGGAGTGGTCATGAATTTTTTACTCGGATGGATTCTCATCTCCTATCTTTTTACCCAAGGGGTTCCCACTCCCGTTGATCGAGTCACCGTTGAACAAGTACAACCTAGTTCACCCGCGGAGGCAGCCGGACTGCGAACAGGCACCGTCATACAAAAACTGGTAAAAGATAGTAAAACCTACGACCTCACCTCAACAAACGATCTCATCATTCTCACTAAAAAATTTTCAGGTAATCCTATTACTCTTATCGTTCAGGATGGGGGAGTGGTAAAGCAAATTACTATAACTCCCCGCAAAAATCCTCCCCAAGGACAGGGACCACTCGGCGTTTCACTCACCTCATTTGTTGAAAAAAAATATCCTTGGTATCAAGCGCCATGGTATGGTCTGAAAGAAGCGGCCAACATAACTCAACATTTTTTTACTGAACTGGGAAAAATTATATTTCTTTTTATGACTTTTCAAAGACCTTCAGTTGACGTGGTAGGACCAGTTGGCATTGCGCAGTTTACCGGACAGGCAGTAAAACTTGGAAATAATGCCGTAATAAATCTTATGGCACTCCTATCTCTCAACTTGGCCGTCATTAATATTCTTCCCTTTCCCGCATTAGATGGAGGACGACTTGTGTTTATAATCTACGAGTGGATTACGAAAAAAAAGACAAACCCCACCTTAGAGCGAAATTTAAATCTTGCAGGTATTGTAACAATCCTTCTTCTTGCGGTTCTCATAACTGCCCATGATATAATGAAACTACTTAAATAATCATGGATACTCCGTTCAAGGCACAGTATCAAAATATTACGGTCTCAGGACAAATCGCAGTTGGTACCTCTACGTTGGCAAAAAAACTTCGCGATACACTGCACTGGAAATATATTAACGCGGGTGAAATTCAACGCCAGTATGATCGCGAACACAACGTGGGAGAAAACGAACATGGCGCGTCTCTTCGGCCAGATGATCACGAGCGGGAAATTGATAATATGACAAAAAATATGCTCGCGAAAGAAAAAAATATAGTGTATGAGGCATGGCTTGCCGGTTTTATGGCACAGGGAGTACCTAATGTTTTTAAAGTCCTCCTTACCTGCTCAAGCGATCCGGTACGTTTAGACCGAGTAATGAACCGCGACAATGTCTCACTTGACGTGGCAAAAAAGTTTTTGAAACAGCGTGAAGAGGAAAATATTGAAAAATGGAAACAGTTATATGGAGATCATGATTTCTGGGATCCTCAATATTTTGATCTGGTAATTGACACGTATGCTTCAGGCGCGATGGAAACTCTTGGAAAAGTACTCGACCGCGTTGGCTACCGAGGAGCCGCATGAAATGAAATACCGCAAAATTACTATTTCAGGGAAAATCTGTACTGGTAAATCCACACTCTTTAAAGATCTTCGAAAAACTCTTCATTGGACAACAATCTCAACAAGTCAGATATTTAGAGCGAGAGCGAGAAAAAATAGCTTATCACTTGAAAAGGCAGATGAGCAAGATGATGTGTTAACTCAACAGATAGATCACCAGGTGAGAGATACAGTTCTGGCGACAGAAAAAATTATTGCCGAGGGATGGATGACGGGAATTATGACTGTGACTCATCATGAAGTACTGCGAATTCTCCTGACAAGCGATGACCAAAAACGGGTGGAACGTTTTATGGAGCGGGAAGGGGTGAGTTTTGAGGAAGCAGAGAAGCGAGTGAAGGACCGAGAAACATTGTGGATTGAGAAGGTTACAGTAATCTATAATCGCAGTGACTTTTTCGATCCAAAACATTATAATCTGGTTATAGATACTACCAATGCAACGCCTCTTGAGGTATTGAATGAGGTTTTACAATATATATAATATGCGCTACTCAAAACTATTTGGCAAAACAATTCGTGAAGCACCACGCGACGCCGTACTAACATCTCATAAATTACTCTATCAAGCGGGATTTATTCGAGAAAGTACCGCCGGGAGATATTTTCTTCTTCCCCTCGGCCTGCGCGTTCAGCAAAAAATTCAAAAGATAATAAAAGAGGAGATGGACAAAGCAGGAGCTCAGGAAATGATTGCGCCAATACTCCATCCTGTTGAACTATGGAAAGAAACTAACCGTACGAATTCTGTAGGATTTGAACTCATGAGTATTAAAGACCGAAATAAAATGGAGTTTGTACTCGGAGGTACTGCTGAGGAAATGCTCGTTGATTTAGTGCGAAAATTTCAAATAACATATAAGGATCTTCCCTTTAACCTTTACCAATTTTCAACCAAATTTAGAGATGAGATTCGCGCACGGGGTGGACTTCTTCGCTTGAGAGAGTTTGTAATGAAAGATGCCTATTCGTTTCATGAGACTGAAGATGATTTTAAAACAGAATACCAAAATATGTGGAATACCTATGTAGCCATTTTTAAACATCTCGGTTTATCTACGATAGTTGTTGAGTCTGATAATGGATATATCGGTGGAGAGTACTGTCATGAGTTTGTCGTTGAGAATGAGATTGGAGAAAGTAAGTATCTTGCCACTAAGGACGGGTCATACTCAGCACATGTTGATGTTGCACAATTTATTCGTGATAAAAAAAATCTTGACGAGCCTGAAAGTACCATGGTTGAAGTTAAGGCGGTGCGCGGAAACACAATGGAAGACGGTGCAAAACTTCATAAAAAACCCCTATGGCAACAGATAAAAGATGTAATGCTGGTTGACGAAAAGGGAAATATGATACTAGCGGTAGTTCGGGGCGACTTGGAAGTGAATGAAGTAAAGCTTGCACATGCCGTAGGTGCCTACTACTTCAGACATGCAACCGTTGAGGAAATTCGCGCAATCGGATCTGAGCCAGGGTTCATCTCTCCAATAGGCATGAGTAAAAAAGTAAAAATTGTAGGAGATCCTTCACTTCGTACCATTAAAAACGCCTATACGGGTGCGAATAAAAAACACCGAGATCTTCTAAATGTGAATATTGATCGTGATTACAGCCTTGATATTGAGGCAGATATTGCGCTTGCCAAACAAGGGTGTCTCTCAACCACTAATCTCCCTCTTATTGAAAAAAAGGGTGTGGAGGTTGGGAATATTTTTCAGCTCGGTTTTCACTACTCAAAAAAAATGCACGACGCTGAGTTTATGGGAAAAGACGGCACAAAAAAACCCTACTATATGGGCTGCTATGGTATTGGGCTTGCACGAACACTCGCAACAGTTGTTGAGACACACCATGATGAGCGAGGCATTGTGTGGCCCAACACTATCGCCCCTTACCAAGTACACCTTGTGGGGCTTGATTTGAAAGATGAAGCAATCAAAGAACAAGCAGAAACCGTTTATAAACAACTAAGGGAAAACAATATTGAGGTTTTATTTGATGAGCGAGAAGAGGCGAGTCCGGGCACAAAATTTGCTGAAGCAGATCTCATTGGAATTCCTCATCGGCTTGTTGTATCAAGAAAAACTAATGGTAAAATAGAATACAAACCAAGAATTTCAAAAGAGATGCAACTCCTTTCACTAGAAGAGGTTCTTAACATAGTATGAAAATGATTATTACCCACATTCATCCCGACCTGGATGCAATTACGAGCTGCTGGCTCATTAGACGCTTTTATCCTGACTGGCAAGAGGCCGAAATCGGATTTGTATCTGCTGGCTCAACGTATAAAAACCAGGATGTGGATAGTGATGAAAATATACTGCATGTGGATACAGGACTCGGTAAATTCGATCATCACCAAAATGATAAGTATACTTCTGCGTCACAACGAATTTTTGAATTCTTAGTTACCAATCACTATATTAATGACAATCTTGAGGAGCCTTTAGGTCATCTTGTACATCACGTCACAGATATTGACCACTTTGCTGAGGTACATTTTCCAGATCCCACCAATGATCGCTACGACTTTATGCTCTCTCAAATTATCGAAGGACTCAACGCCGTTATAAAAGATCCCAATGAAATGGTACTGAATGTTTTTACCAACCTAGACGCAGTGTTATATCTTTTGAAAAATAAAATAAAAGCGAGAAGTGAGATAGAAAAGGGTTTTATTTTTCAGTCAAAATGGGGCAAAACACTCGCAATGGAAACAAAAAATGAAGAGGCAATGAAACTTGCGCTGAAAATGGATTTTGCGCTCGTTATACGAAAAGATCCGGAGAAGGGAAACGTACGCATTAAAACACTTCCCAAACACGAACTCGATCTCACCACTATTTACACTAAATTAAAGTCCGCAGACAAAAATGCCACCTGGTTTCTCCACTCTTCAAAAAATATTCTTCTTAACGGTTCAACCAAAGGCCCCACTATGACCCCCACCGTGCTCCCCCTTAAATCCGTAATTGAAATAATCAAGGAAATTTAATAGAATAGGGATATGAGATTCTTTAGAAAGGAGGCTGACAACCTATGGTCGTTATGACAAAAAGGAAGGGAGAATCAAAAGATTCACTCCTTCGCAAATTCACCAAATCATTTATTGAAGAAAACGTCGTAGATGAGGTTCGTAAAAGACTCTTTTACAAAAAACCATCTCTTGCGCGCAAGGAAAAAGAAAAGGAACGAGCCCAGCGAAGACATCATCGCAGCAGATAATATGATCAACATCGTTACTTCCTCACGCTACAAAATTAATAAAAAAATGTTAGCTGGCGCGTCACAACATATCTTATCAACGTATGATGACGATACAGACTCGCTTATCAATATAATATTTGTGGGATCGCGACAGATGAAAAAAATTGCCGCAAAATATAAGCATGAAAATGTGGCTCTTCCCGTACTGGGCTTTCCCTATAAGCAAAAATCCGATAACGAAATGCTTGTTGGAGAAATTTTTATTTGCTACCCGCAAGCAATACTTCTTGCAGCCGAGCGCGCGAAGCGAGTGGACGAGATGATGGTGTGGCTTATTGAACATGGTATTAATAACTTATATACATAGATGTTTTACTTAAAGTATCGACCGAAAACTATCACTAACCTTGATAACTCCAGTGTTAAAGAAAAACTCACTAACCTACTAAAAAATAAAAGCCTACCACACGCTTATTTATTTGTTGGACAAAAGGGAACGGGTAAAACATCAACTGCCCGCATTTTTGCAAAGTCTGTGAACTGTCTTGCAAATTCATTTTCGAAAAAAGGCGACTCTATTGAGCCCTGCAACAAATGCGCCAATTGTATGAGTATTGAGACTGGAGCCTCTCCTGACGTGACAGAGCTTGACGCGGCATCTAACCGGGGTATTGATGAGGTACGCTCTCTTATTCGTGAAGCAGCATTTTTACCAATGACCTGCCGCTACCGAGTTTTTATCATAGACGAAGCACACATGATTACTAACGATGCGTTCAACGCACTTCTTAAAACTCTCGAAGAACCTCCTGAAACAGTTCTCTTTATTCTCGCAACAACTACTGAGGAAAAAGTACCAAAAACAATTGTCTCTCGCTGCTTACTGGTAAACTTTGGGAAAGCAAACCGAGAAGATGTTATCCGTATGCTTAAACGTATTCAGCTCGCCGAAAAAATCTCGGTCACAGACGACGTGCTTGAAATCATTGCAAAAAATAGTGAAAAATCCTTTCGAGACGCGACAAAATTATTTGAAGAATTAGTAATACAAAATAAGTTAAACCCCGTAGACGTAAAACACTATTTAGGACTGCGTTCCCAGCACACCCTCATGGATCTTATTCAGAAAAAATCTCTCAAAGATTCTCTTTTATGGATTGAGGAGTTTAGCGAATCGGGTGGAAGCTTTAAACGTTTACTTGAAGAACTCCTTGAAGAGCTTCGCTATATGCTTTTAGCAAAAAACGGTGTAGGGACTCTCGATATTATAACCTCACTGAGTAGTGCGGAAATTGCGAATCTCATGAAACTTTTTACAGAGGCGTATAATACTCTCAGGATTTCACCGATTGACTCAATTCCCCTTGAGATCGCCTTAGTTGAGTTCTATAATAGAAATAAAGTAACGAATTAGTAATTATATAACCATATGTTTAACCCCTTAAGTGGACTCGGAGACTTGCAAAAATTACAACAACAGGCGCAACAAATGCAGCAGGCGCTACAGAAAGAGGAAGTAGTAGTTGAAAAAAATGGTGTTCGAGTAGTAGTACGGGGTGATCAGCAAATTATTGAGATCTCCGTTGATGGCATTATTGAAAACAGAATAGCTGACACGATTAATGAGGCGGTCAAAAAAACACAAGAACTTGCCGCAAAGAAATTAATGGAAATATCTCAACAAAGTCGCTAAGTATTACTATATGTTAAAGTTATTCTCAGGCACCTCTAACCCCGAACTTACCAACCAGGTTGCCCATCTTCTCAACATTCCCCTCTCCAAATCTGAAGTAGTCCGTTTCCAAAACTCAGAAGTGAGAGTGAGAGTTGAAGAGGATGTAAAAAATGAATTTTGTGTAGTGATTCAATCCACTGATAATCCAACTGATACTAACCTCATGGAAATGTTCTTGTTTTGTGACGCTCTCAAACGTCAGGAAGCAAGAAAAGTAATTGGCATTATTCCCTACTTTGGATACGCGCGCCAAGATATTCAACATCGAGAGGGTGAATGTGTATCGGCAAATGTTGTTATTCGATTTCTCGAGTCTATAGGTTTTGATAAAATTTATACTTTTGATATTCATGACGAGGCAACGCAGGGAGTATTCTCAATCCCTTTTAAAAATCTCTCTGCGAGTAGTTTAGTTGCCGATGAGATAAAAAAATATATTGGAGAAACTATTGACAGAAAAAAAGTAACGATCGTCTCACCTGATCAAGGAGGTATTGAGCGAGCGAGAAAATTTGGTGAACATCTTTTTGGTGATGATAAATTTTCTGTCGCAGTAATTGAAAAAAAACGAGATCAAGACCATATTCATAAAAGTGAGGTACTTGATATATATGGTGATGTAAAAAATAAAACAGTGATTTTACTTGACGATATCGTAACTTCTGGAAGCACTTTAATTCCAGCAGTAAAAATTTGTAGAGAAAAGGGGGCTGAGAAAGTGTTTGCCGCAATTATGCATCACGATTTCTCGCCCGCGGCCTCAGAAAAAATCCAAGCACTAGACTTAGAAAAATTTTTCACGACCAATACTATCCGTCTTAAAGATCAAAAAGGATTTGCAAAACTCCATGAAATTTCAATTGCACCAATTATTGCTGAAGAGTTACGATTGTTTAAAACCAGATAATCAGTACTCATTTCTATTTTCAATAGCTTTTCGAAGGGTCATGTAATCTGCGTACTCAAGACTTGCACCAATAGGCAACCCATAACCCAGCCGCGTTACTTTAAAATCTCTCTTTTCCTCTTTTTTCAAATCATGCAGTCTATTTCTTATATACATTGCCGTAGCCTCTCCCTCCATGTCAGGATTTGTTGCAAGCACTACCTCAGTCACCCTTTTCAAATTTTTTAATCGGCTCAGAAGCTGTTGGATATATAAATCTTCTGGTCCCACGTGATTTAAGGGATCAATTTTTCCATGAAGCACGTGATACACTCCATCATAAATATTTCCTGTTTCAAAAGAGAGTAGGTCAATAACATCCTCAACAATTGTAATTGAAGATTTATTTCTCCGTGAGTCGCTACAAATCGTACAAATTTCGTCTTCAGTGAGGTTATAGCATTCCTTACAAAGTTTAATACGACTTTTCAGTTGTGAAATATTTTGCGCGAATTCCTTCAAATCTCCCTCTGGGAGTCTCAGGAGAAAAAATGCGAGCCGGTTGGCAGTTTTCTCCCCAATTCCTGGCAGTCGTTCAAGAAAAAAAGAAATATTTTTTAAGCTCGTAGGTAAGGCGTTCATATCTGAATTATCTCCGCCATGATGAGAGGATCTCGCCCAGTCTCTTTATTGAAAAAATCCTCAAGATGCTTTCCAATTTCCTTTTTAATTTCCCCGAAATCCATAACTCTCTCTGTCCGTGGCTTTACTATTTTTTCAATTAATTTTGCCGCTCTCAAGAAAAGTTCGTCCTGTCCTTTGTCAAACACAAACCCTCGAGAAAGGAGTTTGGGTTGGGAAAGGAGTTGTGCGTGCTTATCAAGAATTAACACCGCAACAACCATACCGTCAGACGATAATGTTTGGCGATCACGAAGCACCATATTTCCAATATCACCTACCCCATACGCGTCTACATAAATATTTTTTGTTTCAATAGTATCTCCTCGTTTTGCATTATTGGGGGTAAACCACACCGTCTCACCCTCATCAAGTAAATATACTGACTCTTTTTTAAACCCAAGCTCAACCATAAGGCGCTGATACTGGAGCTGGTGACGCACGGTGCCACCAATAGGTATAAAAAACTTAGGATTTGTAAATCGCGCCATGAATTTTATATCTTCCTGACTTCCGTGACCTGAAGCATGTAATTGATCCTGAATATCTGAGTAAATTACGTCAGCCCCTTGCAGTGATAATTCTTCAATGACACTGTATACCTCGTTTTCATTTCCTGGAATGGGATCTGAAGAGAAGATTATCTTGTCGCCTTGCTTAATTTTCACGTTTTTATTTTTTCCGTTTGCAAGCTTTGAGAGCGCTGACCCATACTGTCCCTGTGAACCCGCCGCAATGAGACAAACTTTATTGGGGGGAAGCCGCGCAACATCTTCCTCTTTTGCCATGAGCACATGAGGAATAGGAAGATAGCCAATCTCTCCGGCAAGCCGGGTATTTTCTCGCATTGATCGTCCTAAAAATACAATTTTTCGATTAAATTTGATTGCTGCCTCCACACATTGTCTGATACGGGAAATATTGGAGGAAAACGTAGTCATAATAAATTTTCCCTTTGTCTTTCGCATCTCATTCTCAAATGCCTGACCCACAATTGCCTCAGACAATGTTAATCCTGGGCGATCCGAACCTAAGGCGTCTGAAAATAAACAGAGGATGCCATCTTTTCCTGCTTTTGTAATCTCGTAAAAGTCGGGGGTATTTCCGTACGGCGGAGTAAGATCGAGTTTGAAATCTGGCCCATGGTATAAGTTCCCAACAGGAGTTTTTATTACCACATGCATTGTGTCGGGAATAGAATGAGTCATGGGTATGAACTGTGCTTTAAAATTACCAAATGTATACTCCTGCCCATACTTCACTACATTTACCTGTACTGATTGACGAAATTCTTTAAATTTATTCTCGATAAACATGGAGGTGAGCTTACTGGTGAAAACCTCTGGCTTACCAAGTGTTTGGTAGTGAAAGGGAAGTGCTGAAATATGGTCTTCATGGCCATGGGTAAGAATAATTGCGCGAATTTTATCAATTTTATTTGTAAGGTAGGTGATATCAGGAATGACAAAATCTACTCCTAACTCTTTTTCGTGGGGAAAACCAATGCCACAATCAACGATAAGAATATCTGACAACACGTCATTATTGTAGAGTTCATATACATACATGTTCTTGGTAACGCCAATCACACCACCTAAAGGAATAAAACGCAGCTTGAAATTATTTTGCATAAAAACATTATATCAGATCACAATCTGTTCGAATTGAATGATTGAAATTTATCATACAGTATCATACTTTTTTGTTAATGTTGATATATTTGTATATATTTAGTCATATTTTTATATATTGATTTTACCTTTGTAAGACACTATCATATAATTATTATTCTCAAGAATGAGCAAACGCAAGCTTGTACTATGGGGTAATAACGCACATTAAAAATAAGGCGGAAAGGGAACTAAATAGGGTAGAAAAGGAGAGTAATTTACTCTCTTCCTCAACCCTATTTAGTCAAAAGAAGAGAGGAGGTGAAAACATGGTCGATGTAAAAGTAAGAGTCGAAATCTCTCCTCCTGCTCCCATACTGAGCCGGAGGTTTTCTATGCATGACGTCGATCGAGGGATTTTATCCTTCTTCGTCGATATGACTGATGAGGTCAGAGGACGATTGGAAGAAGTTCCTCGTCGATTCAGCGGCTTCACGATTCAGGTTCTCAGTCGGAGAGCTGACGGTCAGGTCAATATCGTCGTGTTGCGGAAACCACATCGCCACGGCAGTCCGATCCTCGTGGAACAGTTCATTCGCGAAGGTCGTCTTCCAAGGTCGAGCTAATCTGCCACGCTGAAGAAGTGTGAGCAAAGAAAGAGGAGTACCATGAGAACTTCAATCCAGGTGTTCGTCTCTACTGCCAGTCCCGACGAGGAACGCCTTCTAGAAGAGGCAGCTGTTCACTTTAATGTAATAGTGGTTGGTCGCGAGGCGACGAGAGTCTGCGACACGAACGGCTTCTTCCGACGCGTAGAGGGCGATGATCTTAATCATGTCAGCGCAGCAATCTGCTGTGCACATCGACATGGCGACGTCAACTTCGCTACGGAGACCTATCTCGAGTCTTAACCCTCTCCCCCCCTCCTTTCCCCCTCCGCCCCCGCTGGACTAGTTTCATGGTTTGCATAAAACCATGATTCTAGTCCAGCGTCATTTTTCTCTCAAACTGCTATAATTATCCTCATGAAACTCACTGAAAATAAAATCCGTGAAGCCCTTAAAGATGTACTAGATCCCGAACTTAATATTTCAATTATTGATCTTGGCCTTGTGTATAAGGTGACGCTCATAAAAGAAAAAGTAAAAATTCTCATGACCTTAACCACTATTGGCTGTCCGCTTTTCAATCTCATTGAAGTTGAGATACGAAATAAGTTACAAACTATAGGCATAGACGACAAAAATATCGAACTTGAACTCACCTTCGATCCTCCTTGGTCTATGGAAAAAATGACTGAGCGAGCAAAAGCAATGCTTGGTATTTAAAACTTATGTTTAAACCAAAAAAGGGAAGCCTGCTGCGAGACTCTCTTGAGAGCGTGCACGAACTCGGCCGTTCAACTGCGAAAAAAACAGTGAAGTCAATCGTGGAAATAGTTAATCCCTTGCAGGTTTTAGAAAAAAATACTGACAATTCTGAGGCCGCGATACAGGAAAAAGTTGCACGAGAAGGACAAAAACACCCCAATAGCACAAAACTTGACATGGAAAAATTACGAAAAAGTTTTGGAAAAAGTGATGAACAAAAAGCAAATGAACTGCGCCAAAAATTATTTGATATGGTAAAAGACGGTGAAAAAATCGCAGTACACGAAGACAAAGAAAAGGAAAAATATAACACACAACAGGAAGAGAGAGATAAACAGGAAAGGGCCCAACAAGAAGAAGAGAGAAGAAGACATGATCAAAGTTCGGGAGTTCCTCAAGGAAAGGTAAGAAAAAGTATTCTGGGAACACCTCATAAAAAAGCATCGATGGAGCAGCACACCGAATTCAAACCCTCCTCAAGCAAAAATTGACACTGTAGTGTCATCCCCGATTTAATCGGGGATCCAGATTGGATCCCGCATCAAGTGCGGGATGACAATAGAGTTGTATAATAATGACGAACGGGGTATAGCGCAGATGGCTAGCGCGCAGCGTTCGGAACGCTGAGGTCGTGAGTTCAAGTCTCACTACCCCGACTTTAAAACTATGAAAAATGAGATTATGGTAAAGTCATTTTTACTGCTCGATCAAGTTTGTGAAAAAAATCGTGGGCGAAGAATGGTTGAGACTATAGATCTGGTAGATTATGAAAAGACTCATGCAAAGTTTGTACATTCATGGGTTCTAAAACTCAACGATAACGCTTCATCCGCTCTCCAAATCGCAGCGCTTTTTCACGACGTTGACCGAATTATTCATCCAGATCTTGCCTATGGATTTAAAGGAAGTCGCGCGAGTAAAGAGTATTACCAGTATAAAAAAGACCACGCGACACGAAGCGCTGAATTTATTTGCCCTCAACTTGAAAACATTGGATTGCACCCTCAAGAAATAAAAGAAGTTACATTTCTTATTACCCACCATGATGATACTGGTGAGGAAGTAACCGCTTTAAAAAATAAGAAACTAAATATTATTGTCGCGGCAGACAGTCTCGCATTTTTTGATTCAGTCGCGCAAAAAATTCTTAATAGTGAAGGAAAAGATCGTGTACGCGATAAAATGTATTTTATGATTGAAAAGATGCCCATCTTTGCTCGTAAAATTCTCAAAAAAATAACCCTTACAAATCCTATACTTGAAGAAATTAAAAAGGAAATTTTGAATAAACTACCATAAAAAAGTACTTTAACCTCTCTGAAATTAAATTCATTGTGTATGAGGATAAAACCTACCGCATTAATGCTGCTTTTATTCCTAAAATAACGCGCGCGCAGTGACTCTCAGGTGACTCACTGCTTACTATAATAATCTACATGTATGTCTATAATCCACAAGGATACAATTTTAGCGTTTCGAAGAGCAAAGGGGATGTGTGAGTGTTCACGAGTATATCATGGACACAATAGTAGATGTCGAAATCCCATTCTATGGCAGAGTAGGGGAATACGCAGTCGCTATGGAGTATTGTTTGGAGTCTGGCAGGTTCGACATATTACTAGTTTACGGAAAGGAGGGGAGAACCGATTACGAAACCTTGAAATTGTTTGTGCTGAATGTTACAAAGGAAGGCGAGATTACAGCAGGGTACGAATAAAACAATAGACTGGCGGCCGCCACAAAAATGATAAACAATCGTTCACTTGATAGTGATAAATGTGCTACAATGATTTTTATGAATCTGGCATACAATCTTCGGCCAAAAAATCTAGATGAATATGTAGGACAAGAACATCTTGTCGGCAAAGATGGCATCGTAAGGAAGATGATTGTACAAAGCAATATTTCTTCTATGATTTTTTGGGGACCGCCGGGCACGGGAAAGACCACTCTTGCTCATATTATTGCTCATGAAACAAACGCTGACTTTCATACCTTATCCGCAACCTCCGCGGGTAAAGAAGATTTAAAACGCGTTTTAGAAAACGCTGAACACAACAAACTTTTTAATCGAAAAACTATCTTATTTATCGATGAGATTCATCGGTGGAATAAAGCTCAGCAAGACTCACTCCTTCCCCATGTCGAAACAGGAATTATTACACTCATTGGCGCAACTACTGAGAATCCTTCATTTGAAATTATCAGCGCGCTCCTCTCACGTTGTCGTGTTTTTGTATTAAAAAGTTTAACATGGGAAGAATTGGATAGTATTATCGAGAGAGCTCTCAGTGACAAAAATCAAGGCTTAGGAATATACAAAAAGAAAATTACTCCTCAAGCTAAGGAGTTGTGCGTTCGACTTTCTGGCGGCGACGCGCGCATCTTGTTAAACGCCATTGAAATCGCAGTCACAACCTACAAGGAAAAAACAATCTCGGACAAAACTTTACAAGAAGTCTTTCAAACTAAATCCGCAGGACTCTATGATAAAAAAGCTGAAGAACATTACAATATTATTAGCGCTTTCATAAAGTCGGTAAGAGGCTCTGACCCAAACGCTGCACTTTATTACTTAATGCGAATGCTTGAGAATGGTGAAGACCCGAAATTTATTGCGCGTCGCATGATTATTCTTGCCTCAGAAGATATTGGACTTGCCGATCGGGGAGCGCTCATTCAAGCAAACGCGGGCTTTGAAGCAGTCCATAAAATTGGTATGCCTGAGGCGCAACTTGTTTTAGCCCATATCGTCATTTATTTGGCAAAAGCTCCCAAATCACGACTCGTACCGAATGCCATGGAAAAAGCAAAAGCCGCAGTCTATGAATTTCCGAATGAACCAATCCCGCTTCATCTGCGAAACGCTCCTACTAAACTCATGAAAGAGTTAGGATATGCAAAAAATTATGAGTGGAGTAATACGCATGTAGGACCAACAAAAGAAACACCATTTTTGCCTGAGAAACTAAAAGGTAAAAAGTTTCTTGAATGATTTACTTTTTGAGAGATATTATTAATTGGGTATACCAACGCATTAACCCCTGTTGTTGTTGAGGAGTAAGATTTGGAATGTCTGATGGATTCATTGCTCTTAGCAATCTATCGATAAGATCTCGCTTCTTATGGTGTTCTTCTGGGGTCTGTGTCACTCTTCGATCAAGTGCGTGTACTAACGCTTCATAACTTGAGAAATGACCGAGATAAGTCGTCACCTCATCAAGGAGTGGGTCGCGGGGCACCTCTGGCTCAATTTGTGAACTGAGCCGTTCGGCTATGCCCACATACACCGCACGAATACCGGACTCACGAATTAATTCTCGCGCTACTGTCGCTTCATCCGCATTGGGAGATAGTGAATGGCGTTCCAGAAATTCAGGGGTCGTTGGTAAAGCTCGTGGAACAAAATATGCATGACCAATAGTAGGATCGGCTGGATTATTGATAATTGCAACGCTATGAAATCCTGCACAAATAGCCATTAGATCTGTCTCTTGAATATCTGGGCAATCCCATCGAATTTCCTTGCCGGAGAATCTGTAAAAAGTAGTTCCTCCTACATAGTAGGATCTCATGATTCCATTTTCTGGCGCCTGTTTAAAATTCACAAAAGAAACAGGGGTAAGATGTTTGGCTCGATCAAATGGTTCAGTCCTACCTGTATGCTCTACCATAAAAGGAAGACTATTATAGCAAAACGTCCAGCCTATCTGTTAAAATCATCCTATGAAAATCTACAATACGCTGAGTCGGGCAATTGAAGAATTCAAACCGCTTGATGATAAAAATGTCACCCTCTACACTTGTGGACCAACGGTCTATGACTACACCCACATTGGTCATATTCGTACCTATGTCGGCGTTGATGTATTAAAGAGAACATTGTCGTTTTTAAACTATAAAGTAAATCACGTAATGAATATAACTGATGTTGGACATTTAAGTGGAGACAATGATGAGGGTGAGGATAAACTGGAAAAAGGCGCAAAAAAGCAGGGAAAAACTGTCTGGGAAGTTGCGGAGTTTTACACAAATTACTTTATCGAAACAATACGCCAGATTAATGTAATATATGCAGATATCACCTGCAAAGCAACTGATCATGTGGACGATATGATACAGCTTATTAAAAAGCTCGAAGAAAAAGGATTTACTTACGCAACAGATGAAGCCGTGTACTTTGATGTTATGAAATTTAATAACTATGGAAATTTATCAAGACAAAAACTTGATGAAAAACTACAGGGTGTACGAGAAGAGGTACATGTTGATCCGCAAAAAAAACATCCGGCTGATTTTGCATTGTGGTTTAAACGGGTCGGAAGATTTAAAGATCATACGATGCGTTGGAACTCACCGTGGGGAGACGGATTTCCTGGATGGCATATTGAGTGTTCTGCCATGAGTATGAAATATTTAGGAGAAACAATCGATATCCACACCGGAGGTATTGATCACATCCCAGTTCATCATGAAAATGAAATTGCACAATCTGAATCCGCAACGGAAAAACAGTTTGTAAAATACTGGGTTCACTATAACTTCTTGCGAGTGGAAGGTGAAAAAATGAGTAAGTCTTTGGGGAATCTTTTGACCATTGACGATGTTTTGAAAAGAGGCATTGATCCACTTTCGTTACGTTTGCTCTTTCTGCAAACGCATTACCGACAATCAATGAACTTTACTTGGGACGCAGCACAAGGAGCAAATGAAGCATATAAAAAATTAAAAGAGCAGGTAATAAGTTTACGAGGACAATCTGATCGTTCAGTACTTTCTGAGGAAAAACTTATCAAAATTGATGAGTATCGAAAAAGATTTACTGACGCTTTAGAAAATGATCTACAAACTCCCCAAGCAGTTGCCATAATGTGGGAAATGTTAAAATCAAATATTCCTTCTCCCGATAAACTCGATTTACTTTTCGAGATGGATCAGGTGTTTGGTCTAAGACTTAACGAAGTTACTGAAGAATACATTCCTGACGAAATAAAAAAACTTGTAGATTTGCGACAACAAAAAAGAGTAGAGAAGCAGTTCGAAGAAACCGATAAACTTCGAAAACAAATTGAGGAAAAAGGTTATATCGTTGAAGATTCTCCAACAGGATACAGAATAAAAAAGAAGTAACTATGCAACTCAAAGATGTGCCAGTCCCTGAAATTGGTCCAAAAATGAGACCCGAGGTTGTTGAATTGAGACGCAACTCTCCTCACTATCTCTTTGAAGTCGCCAAAGAACTGGGAGATAGAAAAATCATATCCTTCGCATGTGCTGAGGAAATTCCTCTCTCAAACATCGATGTTTTAAAAGGTGGCGTAGCTTCCTCTTGTTATTGGTTAGACGATAAAGACGGTAAGTCATTTGTCCTGAAACTCCGAAGGCGCGGAGTAGATGCAGAATCAGAATGGATACGCGTTTGTGAAACAAAAGATGTAAAAGTTCCACACGTAAAACTGAGTGGTGTAATACCGAGCGAACAGGGCGTAAAAAATCCCGTAAAGTATCTTGTCTTAGAAGGAATTAAAAATAGCAAAGGAGAAAGAGCAAAATTAGGAGTGGATTTTTACCATGACCCACAGATACTTGCTGCTATTTCTTCAAAAATGGGTACAGAATTAGCAAAAATTCACACAACCGAAACTGATAAACCATTTGGCGGTTATGCCGATATCTGGGGAGCAGATCATCCTTCAGATAAATGGGGAGATTGGCTTCATTATCAAATTGATAGAAATCATATGCAAAACCATGGGTATACACCCGAAGAAATCAGTACCCTAAAAAGTACTTTTCCAAGTATTGCCTTTCCAGAGCGTGGTGTATATGCCCATGTAGATTTTGGGCTTCATAATGTACTGGTAACCTCAACTGATCCCATTGACGTAGTAATCTTTGATCCTAACCCACGCATTGCAGATCCCTATTTTGACATTGCCCATCAATACAACCGAATGGAATCAAAAAAACTACTGCATGCAACATATCCAGATAATGAAAAATATGCTAAAACTTGGGCAAACGAACAAATATACTTTTCAGCCCTTATGACTGCATACCAAAAATCTACCGGATTACAATTAGATCCGAGAAGACTTGCCGCAAATCAGATTGCTAAATGCCTGGATACATTATCGTACGAAAAAAGCCTGCCATTAGCAGAACTATCAGATAAAGAAAGAGAAGAAACCTACCAACGAATAGATGTTTGGAAAAAACTGTTAAAAGGTAAGGTTAACTATCTGTTACACTCTTCTCCTTCTGCAGCTTCCAACTGATTTATTAGCTCCTTTTATGCTAAAATATCCCTACTGGTGGCTATAGCTCAATTGGTAGAGCACTGCCCTGTGGAGGCAGTTGTTGCGGGTTCAAATCCCGTTAGCCACCCCCAACGAGTACCGTATCAAAAACGGTTGATATTTATGAGAAATAACTTGGTATAACAACCTCTTGTTTTTTTGTCATCTCAACCCCTGTTTTTCCGTTTAAGTATCTGAACTTACCTTTGCAGTCGGTAAACT
>Ga0209515_10000164_pt1 | contig 125787 bp, 162 predicted proteins | sample Subgroupgradi54m_FD_187454 | JGI IMG/M metagenome (GOLD analysis project Ga0209515, IMG submission 187454) | Subsurface groundwater microbial communities from S. Glens Falls, New York, USA - GMW60B uncontaminated upgradient, 5.4 m (SPAdes)... ... | reverse complement strand
ACTAAGAGAGTCCACTACGCTTTTCAAAACAAACTATCTCCAGTACAATTTATGATATCCACACAGGAGAACAAGCAATTCATTCTTAACATTCCCGAGGAGTCTAAAAATGGGTGGCATTATACACGGGATTTACTTTGGTTTTTATTTTTGTTAAAATACATACAATATCGTAAAAATAAAATTAAGATAATAAAAATATTCACCCCCACACCAAACGAGTTGGGGGCGACATAATAAAATAAATAACCACGGGCGAAATTTTAAAGATATTAAATCTTAAATATAAACTCGTTTGGTGTGGGGGTGAAAGGATATATTTCAAACATTGAAAAAGATACAGTTGAAAATAATAATTTCCGCAAGGTTTTGTATACCGCCAAAAATAGCCAGCTTGTTGTGATGAGTTTAAAGCCCAAAGAAGATATAGGAGAAGAAGTCCATCAAGGAGACCAATTCATTAGAATTGAGCAGGGTAAAGGCCAAGCAATTTTAAATGGCGTTGCTTACGATGTGCAAGATGATTTTGCGATTGTGGTTCCTGCTGGAGCAAAACACAATGTTATAAATAGCAATGATGGGGAAATGAAACTCTATACAATTTATTCTCCGCCGGAGCACTTAAAAGATACTGTCCATAAAACTAAAGAAGATGCAATGGCTGATACAAAAGACCATTTTGACGGCAAAACTACAGAATAAAGCAAGTGGAATACACTAAGCACAGAAATGCAAAGGCATTTTGTGCTCGGCGCCAATTTTTTTCAAAAATTATCATGCAAAAAAGAAAAACAAATCTCTATGATGTTAATGGAAAAGAACCTTTTAATGTGAGTCGTTCAAAGATCGACTTTTTTTTGGAATGCGCGCAATGTTTTTATCTGGATAGAAGATTGGGCATAGTGAGGCCGGAAATGCCCGGCTGGTCATTAAATAGCGCGGTGGATACTCTGCTTAAAAATGAGTTCGATTTATTAAGAGAAAAAAAACAGCCCCACGCATTAATGGTATACTATGATATAGATGCCGTGCCTTTTTCTCATCCTGATTTGGCAATGTGGCGGGACGATAATAATAAAAAAATCGGCGCCAGCACCTTGCACAAAGAAACTAATTTAAATATTTGCGGGATTATTGACGATATTTGGCAAAATAATAAAACACAAGAATTGCATATTGTTGACTATAAATCAACTAGTACGGATTATCCTATATCTCTAGAAAGTAAATATAAAGAAGGTTATAAAAGGCAAATGGAAATATATCAATGGATTTTTAAGAGAATGGGATTTAAAGTTTCTCAAATTGGTTATTTTTTCTTTGCTAATGGCATAAAAAATAAGCCAGCGTTTGGCGGCAAATTAGAATTTGAAAATTCAATAATTCCTTATCAGGGTGACGATTCGTGGATAGAAAGCGCTATTTTTGATATTAAAAAGTGCCTGGATCAAAACCAAATTCCCGAATCTGGCAAAGATTGCCAGCATTGCGCCTATAGAAAACTTATAAATAATGAGTCGTTGAAAACTCAAATGAATTTTATATAATATAAATTGCAAAGATTTGATGTGGGAGGTAAAGTGACTGATAAGGATTTTATGGTGGCTCGCCAAATTGAAAAATTGTATAATAACCCTAAAAATTAATTTAACACATTCCACAATGTTATCAGATAGAGATTTAAAAAAAGTAATAAAAGAAGGAGAGCTGTCTTTTTTTCCTGAACTTAAGCCAGATCAAATAGGCCCGGCTTCAATTGATTTGCATCTTGCCCCAAATTTCAAGTTTTTTCGCATAGATAAATTTAGCTTGATAGATACAAAAAAACCGATTCCTAAAAATTTTATGGCATCAACTGTTTTAAAAGAAAATGAGCCATTTATTTTGCATCCTTCGGATTTTATTTTAGCCAGCACCAAAGAATATGTTAAAATTTCCGCTGATTATTCTATGCAAGTGGAAGGTAAAAGTTCGCTGGCAAGAATGGGCATTTTAGTGCACACGGCTGGATTCGTAGATCCTGGATTTGAGGGCACCATAACATTGGAAATAAGCAATCAATCAAATTTAGCAGTTGCGCTTTATGCCAATATGTATATCTGCCAAATAGCAGTGCATAAGCTTTCTTCTCCATCTGAAATACCATATAATAAAAGAAAGAAATCCTTATATCTTAAACAAAAAGATACTACGGAAGTAAGAACAAAAAATCTTTTTTAATACTAGACCTACTGCATAAAGGTTTTCGTAGCGAGCCGCAGAATATTTTGTGATGGAAATTATCAAACGTGAGGAGGTTTACACAGCGTGTAAGCCAACGAGGGTTTGGGAATTTCCAGCCAAAAGAGGCAAGGCGCAGTAGAAAAATCTTTACGCAGTAGGTCTACTAATTAAAGTTGAAGTAATATGGATATAAAATTAAGGAATTTGATAATATTGATTGCAGTTGTTTTACTGATAGTAGGGGGAATATTTTATTTTTTATGGGTGCAAGGTAATGGTCCTGGAAAACTTGATTCATTTGCACAGTGCCTTAAAAGCAAGGGTGCAGTATTTTATGGCGCTTTTTGGTGTCCGCATTGCCAGGACCAAAAAAGTTTATTTGGAAGTTCTGCAAAATATCTGCCATATGTCGAATGTTCAACTGCCGACAGTAATGGCCAGCTTCAAGTTTGCATTGACCAGAAAATTGAAGTATATCCTACATGGAAATTTTCCGACGGTTCAAAACAGGAAGGAGGGTTAACCCTGCAAGAATTATCAGAAAAATTAGGTTGTCAGTTGCCTAAATAGTTATGACCATAATAAATTTTTTTAATAAAACAATTGCATCAGGCGTTGTCTTGGCCCAGATATTCATATTTCTGGCGGTTATCTACCTTTTATTTTTCCGTAAAAAGCAAAATATCGTTTTTGAATTTATCGGTAAAAATGGGGTGATTTTTGCTTTTGGCGTTTCATTGACTGCAACACTAGGAAGCCTTTTTTACTCACAATTCGCCGGTTTTAAGCCATGTAATTTATGTTGGATACAAAGAATTTTTATGTATCCGGAATTTATCTTGCTGGGATTTGCCTTAATAAAGAAAAATTATAATATTACAAATTACGTTTTGTCTTTTTCTTTTATTGGGTGGTTAATATCGATTTATCATAATTATATTTATTATTACAATAGTGGATTAAATTCATATTGTCAGTTGCTTGACAAAGAAACATCTTGCGTTAAAAGATATGTTTTTGAATTAGGATACATAACTATTCCATTAATGTCTTTAACCGCTTTTACATTAATAATTATCTTTTTGATTTTATATAAATTATCACGATTAAACCGAGGATCCTTGATGCCGACTACATTAAGCATTCACGACAAAGTCGGAACATAGCCGGAACAAATTAAAAAATCATGATATATGAGTAAATTTATTCACCTCTACACCATAACGAGCTTTAAATTATGTTTTTTGTATATATAATACAAAGTAAAAAGGATAAGGATTTATATATTGGTTACACAAACGACTTAAGGAGAAGATTCAAAAAACATAATTTAGGTCTTGTTAGGTCAACAAAATCAAGAAAACCATTTAGAATTGTTTATTATGAGGCTTACGCCTCAAAACAAGACGCTGTAAAAAGAGAATATAATTTAAAATTAAGAGCGAAGGCATTAAAACAACTCAAAAACAGAATCAAAGATTGTTTTGAAGCGTAAGCTCGTTTGGTGTGGGGGTAAATAAAATTTATTTAAGGCATAAAAACTTTTGGACAAGGGACAATTTTTTGTTATTGCTGGGAGGTATTTTATTATTTGTATTCGCATTATTTATACAGCATTTTGCCTACAATTATATTGATAACAGTGCTAATGTTACTTCTGTTGGAGATTTATTGCTAAATAATTTGCCAACAATTAATTTGGATTTTTTTATAGTTCAGGGAGCATTGCTTTTAACTTTAATTGTTATTTTTTTGTTTGTAATATATCCTAAATATTTGCCTTTTTCTATAAAAACATTAGCCCTATTTATAATTATCAGGTCATTTTTTATTAGCCTGACTCACTTGGGATTTAATCTGCACCAGTTAACTTTAAATGCTAACAGCATCGGGTTTAGCATTTATGATTTTTTGTACAACGCTAAAAATGATTTTTTCTTTTCCGGCCACGTAGGAGCCTCTTTTTTGTTTGCCCTCATTTTTTGGAAAGAAAAATTCTGGAGAAATTTATTTTTTATAATTTCTTTCATTTTCGGAATTAGCATGATTTTTGCCCACATGCATTATTCCATAGATATTTTTGCGGCCCCCTTTATCACATACAGTATTTTTATAATTTCAAAAAATTTATTTAAAGTCGATTTTGAATTAATAAAATAAAAATTTAAATAAATATTATGGGAGATATATTAGATGCATCAGGTCATAAATTAGCAACAATTGGCCAGGATGGAATAGTTTATAACACAATGAGAGTTCGTTTGGGACATGTGGAAGATAATGGCGATGTTTATGACAATATGGGAAATAAAGTTGGAAGTTATGATGGCAAGGGATATGTATATGAAGCAGGAAAGCATATTGGGACAATACATAATGATGGAAGGGTTTATGACTACGAAAATGATTTAATAGGAAGCGTAAAGGGTGACCATATAGAATCCGGAGGCGCCGCTTTGCTTTTGCTGGTAAGATAGTGTATTTTATGGAATCATTTAAAGAAAATTTAAGTTCATCAGATATGATTGAATCAATTAAACATAAAGATTCTGATTTTTGGACTTCTGAAAAAGAAAAAAAGTCATTATTTCTTTTCGAAAAAGCCAGTAAAAATGTCCCAGCCTATAGAAGTTTTTTGAAAAAAAATAAACTAAATTCAAGAAAAATAAAAAACTGGAAAGATTTCCAAAAGATTCCCTTAATTAACAAAAAAAATTACCTCAAAAAATATCCCCTTAAAGACTTATGTTGGAATGGTAATTTAAAAAAACCATTGATTTTTACTTCTACCTCTGGTTCTACTGGAGAACCAATTTATTTTAATAGGTCTTTTGAACTAGATTGGCAGTCTTCTATTGTGCATGAATTATTTTATATTCAGGGCCAATACAAAAAAGATGAGCCGGTATTAGTTATTGTCTGTTTTGGCATGGGTATTTGGATTGGAGGATTGATAACCTATCAGGCATTTCATTTTGTTCAAGAAAGAGGGTATGATTTTTCTTTAATAACCCCTGGAATTAATAAAGATGAAATTTTCAAATCAATAAAAAATCTTGGCCCGTTATACAAAAATATTATTTTAGCTGGTTACCCGCCGTTTATTAAAGATATTATTGATGAAGCACCATTGCATGGCATTAAGTGGAATAAATTACGCGTCCGTCTGCTTTTTGCTGCAGAAATCTTCACCGAAAGTTTTAGAGAATATGTTTCCAAAGCAGTTAATATTAAAAATTCGTTACTTGATACAATGAATATTTACGGCACCGCTGACCTTGGGACGATGGCTTTTGAGACGCCTTTGTCTATTTTAATCCGTAGGCTTTGCACAAAAAATCAGAAATTATTTAAACTGATTTTCAATAGCATCCAAAAAACTCCGACTCTGTGCCAATATATACCATCTTTTGTTTCCTTTGATGCAGATGGTGAAAATCTCTTAGTAAATGGATATAATAGCATGCCCCTTGTAAGGTATGAATTAGGTGACCACGGCGGGGTTTATTCTTTTAAGGAAATTGCTTATAGATTTAATAAAACCGGATTGAGTTTAAAAGACGAAATTAAGAAAGCCAAAATAGAAAAGTTTTCTTATGAGCTTCCTTTTGTCTATGTGTATGAAAGAAAAGATATGTCAACTAAACTATATGGGGCTATTATGTATCCAGAACACATCCGAGAAGCTCTGATACATCGCTCCATAGAAGCGTATCTTACTGGCAGATTTACTCTGATGACTAAATATGATAAAAAAAACAATGAATATATGGAAATTAATTGCGAACTTAAAAAAGGCCAAAAACCATCCTTAATGCTAAAAAATATGATAAAAAAAGAGGCTATAAAAGCATTAGTCAAAAAAAATGCCGAGTATGCCAATAATTTTAAATCTATGCCCCAAAAAGTAGAACCCCATATTGTGTTATGGCCAAGCGAAGACCCAGCTCATTTTAGGTCTGGCGCAAAACAAAAATGGGTAGCCTTTGTGCATTAAAATAAAATGGATACGCTTTATAAAAAAATTAGTAAAATAAGTAAAAAAATCACTAATAATGAGCCGGTTATTTTTGATTTGGAAAAAAAAAATGACCAAAAAAAGTTAGGTGAATTTTTGGATGACGGCCTCATCAATCAAATTAGCGACGATTATGTTGAGCAATTAAGGGAGCTTTTTGCCGTAAAAAATCCAACTTTAGTTTATACTCCTGATTTTGAAAATAAATTCAAAGATTTTTTAAAAAAGGCTGAATCAAATACGCCCTTTTTTGAGCATGGTAAATGGGTTTTCTTTCCCTGGTTGTCGACTTTAGTCCATATTTTAGAAGAAAAAGATTTTCAAATGGTAAGAACCGCTAGGAATTGTTACCTCATTTCTCCCAAAGAGCAGGAAATTTTTTATAATGCAGTTGTGGGAATTGGTGGCCTTAGTGTGGGAAACAGCGTAGCATTAGCCATTGTGTTGCAGGGAGGCGCAAAGCACATTAGATTTGCTGATTTTGATAAATTATCATTATCTAATACAAATCGTATTAGAGCTGGAATGCAGAATTTAGGTCTTGCTAAAGTGGAAGTGACAGCTCGTCAGATATATGAAGTAAATCCTTATGCCAAAGTTGATATTTTTTCAGAAGGATTGAATCCAGAAAATATAGAGGATTTTTTTAAAGGATTAGACATAGTTATTGATGAGCTTGATAATATTGCCGTTAAATTTTTAATAAGAGAACAAGCAAAAAGGCATCGCTTGGCAGTGGTAATGGCAGCAGACAACGGTGACAATGGGGTAGTTGATATTGAAAGATATGATATTGACCCCCAGCCAGAATTTTTCCATGGCAGAATAGGCAAGGTAAGCTACGAGCAATTAAAAAATCTAAATAAATTTGAAATAGGACGGACAATCACAAAGCATATCGGCCCGGAAAATGTTACTGAAAAAATGCAGCAATCTCTTTTAGAGATGGGTAAAACTATTGTTTCTTGGCCACAGTTAGGAGGAGCGGCATTACTGAATGGTTCAGCAGTCGCTTATTGTGTAAGAAAAATTCTCAATAAAGAACCTTTGGAAAATAACCGTGCGCTTATTTCTTTGGATGAGAAATTAATTCCTGATTATAATTCACTAAAAGAAATAGAAAAAAGAAAAAAAATATCTGATAATTTTAAGAAGATATTTAAATTATAGACTTGTAACAAAAAAGCCCGATATTATCGGGCTTTTTTGTTGATTTCTTTATTAAGCCTTTTTGCTTCTTCATAAGCTAAGTCAAAAATATTTTTCATCACTTCAGCTATTTTTTTATTTTCTATAATTAAAAGAAAAAGAAAAAAATAAATAAAATCTGTGAAAAAGATATTTATTATTATATTAAAACAAATAGGTAAATTATTTATTGGTATATTGTTGGGAGTAGGAATAGAACTTTTTTCGGGTGCTGGATTATCTTATTTAGTACAGCAATTCTCTAAAACTTATGTCGATGGACAACCATTCGTAATACAATATCCATTAATAGCAATGTTTTTTCTAGGAATATATCTTGTATTTTGGAAAAAACAATATACAATAACTGCAGGCATGTTTCTTGGCTCTTTTCTTTTTATCTTTTTACTGGGAATTATACTTACTGGGGCTTAATTATTAATGCGTAATAGTAAAGAGAATAAATAACAGTATGATTATGAGTATAGTCAAAAAAATAATTTAATTAGTAATATATAACAAAAAAACTATATTAAATTTAGTATAGTTTTTTTGTTTGCTTGATAAATTGAATTTATGGTAAAATATAGTTAATGAAATCAAATTATCAACCCTGGCAGATAAATATAAATGATTTTTATAAAATTACAGATGAAAAAGAAAAATTAAAATTCTTGCTCAATTTTGCTGTTCTTGCTCCTTCGGGGCATAATAGTCAACCATGGGAGTTTAGTATAGTAAATGACGCCACAGTTGATATTTTTATTAATAAAGAAAGGTCTCTTAAAAAAGGAGATCCACAAGGAAGATTATTATTAATGAGTTTTGGCTGTCTTATTGAAAATTTACTCATTGCTGGTGATTTTTTTAGGGTAAAACCCACCATTAATTATTTTCCAAGTAGTAATCCTTTGCATGTTGCAAGAGTTGTATTTGAGTATAATGGGAAAACTTCTAATAAAAAAGACCATTTAATTTTTCAAATTACCAAAAGGCATACTAATCGCGGTCCTTATAAAGACCAGAAAATCCCTAATGATTTTATTGCATTAGTTGGACAGAAATCTAACGAAAAGGTAAAGGGTCAAATTATTTCTGATAAAAATTTAAAGGAGGCTATAGCAAATTTAGTTCTTGAATCTAATGTCGTAATAATGGATAAGGATTACTTCAGGGAAGAGTTATCACATTATATAAAGTCAAACTTTACAAAATCTCATACGGGAATGCCAGGGTTTACATTGGGGTTACCAGCTCCTGTTTCGATTTTTGCATCTTGGTTAATTAAAAAGACCAATATGTCTAGGAAAAGCGAAAAGGCTGATGAGAAATTATTAAAACAAGGGACGCCAGCTTTTTTGATAATTTCTACTCAATCTGATAAAAGAGAGGATTGGCTGAATACAGGTTTCTTTTTGCAAAATGTTTGGCTTTTAGCTCAGTTACAAGGTTTGAATTGTGCACCTTTTGCTTCGGTAATTCAAATACCTGAATTTAGGGAGAAGCTTCAAAAAGCTTTAAATTCAAATTATTTTCCGCAGATCGTTTTGAGAGTCGGTTACCCAAAAAAAGAAGCCAAAGCAAGTCCAAGATTTAACATAGATAAAATTTTATCAGGTTAAACATGGTTCAAAGCATATTTAATATTGATTTTCTATTGCTTGGCATTGCCATTGCCGGAAACTTAATTCTTGGTTTTGTTGTTTTTTTTAATCAAAAGAAAAGCACTACCAATAAATTACTTTTTGTTTTTACAATTATTAATTCCATATGGAGCTTAGTAACTTATTTATCTTATACAGTAACCGACAAACAATTAGCACTGTGGCTAGTAAGATTAGTTATGTTTTTTGCTACGGTTCATGGCTCAATGTTTTTATTCTTAGTAAATGCTTTCCCTGGAGAAAAATTGAGGATGAAGAAAAAATATGCATATACCATTTCTTCCCTTGTAATTTTAACAATGGTGCTATCGTTGACCCCATTCCTTTTTTCGGATATAGATTTTATCTCGGGAAGAGTGCCACAGCCAAAACCTGCACCAGGGATTGTAGTTTTTATTTTTGTTACTATTTCGGCTATTGTATCGGGTATTTTCTCACTTATTAAAAGAACAATAAAATCTTCTGGAACTGAGAAAAACCAATATAAATATCTCTTGATTGGAGCAATAATAATGTTTGCTTCAATATTATCGCTTGATTTCTTATTGCCTTCATTTTTTAATGATACAAGATTTATACCATTGAGTGCTCTTTTTACATTACCTTTTGTGGTGTCTGTTTCTTACGCGATTATTAGGCATAGATTATTTAACGTTCGGGTTGTAGGGACGGCTTTGTTAGTTTTTGCGCTTTCTATAGTTAGTTTTATTGAGGTGACACAAACTGAAAGTTTTGTTTTAATTCTTTATCGTAGCACGGTTCTTTTCTTTATTCTTGTTTTTGGGATTTTACTTATTCGTAGTGTTTTGAGAGAAGTTAAACAAAGAGAAAAAATGGAAAAGATGGCTGCTGATATAAGGAAGGCTTATGAAATTGAAAAAAAAGCCCTTATTGCGGCAAAAAAGGCAAAGGAAGAGTTGGAAAACTTAGATGTAACTAAAAATCAATTTCTTTTGACAATTCAGCACCATTTGCGTACGCCATTGACAGCAATGATGGGGTATGCTGATTTATTGGTTAATGGCGCTTTTGGCAAGCAATCTAAAAAGACATTAGATGTTATAAAAAAGTTTCAATTTTCAACGTCAAGTTTAATAAAAATGGTAAATGAATTTTTAGATATAACACAATTTCAATTGGGTAAGAGCGTTGTGTTATTAAAGCCCGGTGTGGATCTCACTTTGCTATTAGACGAGATAGTCAGTGAACTTGAATTTAATGCAGAAAAGAAAGGAATTTATCTGAAATTAGAAAAACCAGAACCTGCCCGCAATGCTTCGGGCCAGCCCGCAGGGTTTCGCCCAGCGATGCCGGTAGGCATAGCCGATGCAGGCGGGAAAACAATTACAATTAATGCTGATAAAGAAAAACTAAGAGCTGCATTGTCCAATATTTTTGATAATGCCATAAAATATACGTTAAAAGGAGGAGTTATAATAAAAATGCAAAATGCAAATATCAAAAATCAAAATGACGAAAGTGATAGTATTTTAATTATTGTTAAAGATACTGGAATTGGTATTTCTCAAGAAAAAATTCAAAATTTATTTAATAAGCCATTTGAAAGAGGCGAACAAGCTAAAACATTTGCAATAGGCAGCGGAATTGGCCTTTATCTTTCTAGTGCGATTATTAAATCTCATAACGGCAAGATTTGGGCAGAATCAAAGGGCGAAAATCAAGGGACTACCTTTTATATTGAATTACCAATAAGTTAGGACTATAATTAGTTATTAGTTAAAAGTTCACCCAGTTAAATAATCACGCCTTCGGTGCGATTAAAATCCAAAGGATTTTATTTAACGGGGTAAAAGGTTTTAGTTTAATAGTTTATAGTTTCAAAACTAATAACTAAACAACCAAAACTTTTAACCTAAAACTAAAAACCAATATGAAACATATAGTTTTCCTTGTTGAAGATGATTTAGCTATTATTGATGTTTATAGTATGGCATTTAAAGCAGCTGGTATAGATTTTGAAGTGATAAGTTTAGGCAAAGAAGTCATAAAAAGAATAAAGAATATTCAAGAAAATAAGGAAGAAAAGCCGTCTTTAATATTACTGGATTTATTATTGCCGGATGTTAATGGCACAGAGATACTAAAAGAAATAAGGCAAAATAATATAACAAAAGATATTGCCGTTTTTATTTTAAGTAATTATACAAGCCCGGAGACACAAAAAACAGATACTATAAAACCAGATAGATATATTATAAAAACAAGCATTACACCTACTCAATTAGTTGAGCTTGTAAAAGAACAGCTGAATAAAAAATAAACCCAGCACCACTTTCGCGTACGCAATTTTTGTAAGACTTAAATGATATTTTTTTCATAGAAATAGTTTTTACGCATATGAGATGATTTGGCGAAAGTGGTGCTGGGTAAAAGTCGAATAATTTTTTACCCAGTTAAATAAAATCCAAAGGATTTTAATCTTGCCTTTGGCGGGATTATTTAACCGGGTGAATATTTTATTATTTAATACTCAATTATTTATGAATCAAACAAACAACCCTCCTTCGCATAAAGCTATGGATGGGCAAAGTAAAAAAATTCTTATTGTAGAAGATGATAAAGATTTTTTATGGATTTTAAGGCAAGGTTTTGATAACCAAGGTTTATCTATAATTTATGCCATGGATGGGGAAGAGGGGTTGGCAATAGCTGAAAAGGAAAAACCCGATTTGATTGTTATAGATATCTTACTGCCGAAAATGGATGGTATATCTATGGCTAAGAAAATAAAAGAAAAAGGAGTCAAATCGCAGATGATTTTTTTGACTAACTTAAATGACCCAGAGCATATTAGCGAGGCAATAAATGTGGCTGGTGAGGCGGATTATATTGTTAAGTCCGATATGCATATTGATGCAATTGTTGCTAGAGTAAAAGATAAGTTGGGCGTGAAATAAGAATTCCCATAACTCTGACACTTTTATTTGAAATTATAGTAAAAAATTATGGAACAAGATTTTTTGAAAAACAAAGTTGTCCATAGTCTTTTTGAGATGACTATTTTGATAAAGGGCGTTAATGGATTTTTGGAAATAATTATTGGCATTTTATTTTTATTTTTTAAAACAGAAGACATATATAAAGCGATGATTTCAGTGACCGGATATAGGATTGTCAGTCATTCGGGCCATTTTACAACAAATTATTTATTAAAGCAGGCAAATAATTTTTCTTTAAGCACAAAGTATTTTATTGCCTTATATTTTATTTTTTACGGAATTGTTAATATATTTTTAGTTATATCTTTATTAAAGGGCAAATTATGGGCGTATCCAACAGCAATAATATTTTTTATACTTTTTATATTTTATCAGATTTATAGATTCTTTTTGCGTCGTTCGGGATTATTATTATTTTTTACTATTTTTGATATATTTTTAGTCTTTTTAACTTGGTTGGAATACAAAAGATTAAAAGAAAAGCTATCAGTTGATTGAAATTTTTCAGAGTTTTAAAATAAAACGCCCAAATTACAATTTGGGCGTTTTATTTTTTATATTGTAAAAATTTTAAGAATGAGTTATAATAACATTGTTAATTTATGGAAGAAATTTCTTTAAAAGCGCAAGAAATATTCAAGATTGGAAATTTCGGGATAACCAATGGCTTGTTTTTGACATTTATAGTTTCTTTGGCATTGATATTGTTTGCTGTGTTTATATATAAAAAAATAAATATTATTCCCGGAAAATTTCAGTCTGCCATAGAAATGGGTTCCGAGTGGCTCTTGGGTTTGATGGAGTCAATGTTGGGGTCTGCTAAAAAAGCTGAGCAGTATTTCCCGTTAGTTGCCACAATATTTATTTTTATAATGGTTTCAAATCTTTCGGGTATTTTTCCCGGAGTTGGTTCTTTTATGATAAAAAATGGTGGCAGGGAGGTTTCGCTTTTTCGTTCTCCTGCGGCAGATTTAAACTTTACCTTAGCTTTTGCGGTAATTTCTGTTGTTACAACTAATATTATAGGAATGATGGCAGTAGGCGTGTTTTCGCACATTGGTAAATTTTTAAATTTTAAAAATCCAATTGCATTTTTTATAGGAGTCTTAGAACTTGTTTCAGAATTGGCAAAAATTATTTCTTTGTCTTTCAGGTTATTTGGCAATGTTTTTGCGGGAGAAGTTTTATTGACGATAGTTTTTTTCTTGGTTCCTTATTTTGTTCCTTTGCCCTTTTTGTTTTTAGAAATTTTTGTTGGATTAATACAGGCATTTGTTTTTGCAATGCTTACATTGGTTTCAATATCTTTAAATACGGCGGTTCACGAGCATTAAATATTATTTAAAATAAATTAACCTAATTAACCTAATTATACTAATTGACCTAATCAAATCCCAATGTCAAAATTTCTAAATCCCAAACCGTTTTAGAAATTAGTCATTCACTTATTTAGACATTGATTAGAATAATTAGAACAATTAGAAATTAGAATAATTAAAAAATATGGATATAGATACAGTTCGTTTGTGGGCAACAGTAAGCGTTATTGCAATAGGCACAATAGCTCCCGCTATTGCAATCGGTCTTATCGGTTCATCAGCTGTCAAATCAATTAGCAGGAATCCCGAAGCTGCTTCTAAAATTCAAACAGCTATGATTTTGGCAATCGCTTTTGCCGAAGCAATCGCTATTTACGCTTTGGTTGTTTCTTTAATCGTAAAATTCGTCGCTTAAATAATTATATAAAGTTAACCCCTCACCCAAAGGCAGGTAAGGGTTCTGAAAATATTAAATCAATACCAGCGAATTAAAGTTTTTAAGAAATTATACATTCGTATGGGTGAAGTGTGAATCAGCTTTTAGATCAATTAGGAATAAATTGGAAGCTTTTTTTAAGCCAAGCTGTTAATTTTTTTATTCTTTTAATAATACTTAGAGCTTTTGTTTATAAGCCGCTTTTGGCCGTTATAAAAAAAAGAAATGAAAAAATAAAACAGGGCTTAGAAAAAGCGGAGCAAGCGGATATACGGTTAAAGGAAGTTGATAATATTGCAAAAATACACTTGCAAAAAGCAGATCAAGAATCAATAGAAATTATTAAAAACACCGAGCACAGAGCTAAAGATTTGGAATTGTCTTTGCAAAAAAAAGCAGAAGATCATCAAAAAGAATTAATGGCTCAGATTGAATTAAGTTATAAAAGACAACAGGAGGAGACAAAAAATCTTATTTTTAAAGAAGCTTTGGAATTGGTTAAAAAAACTTTTATAAAAACAGTTGAGTTAAAGCCACAGGATATAGATGAGGCTTTAATAAAAAAAGCAGTTTTGCAAATTAAAGAAGAAAAATAAATGAAATATAAATCTAAAATTTATGCAGAGGCTTTAGCTGGTTTGTTGTCAGATAAGAAGAAGTCTCCAGATGAAAGTAAAATCGCAAAAAATTTCTTAAAGCTCTTAGAAAAAAATCAAGATATGAAAAAGGCCAAAGAAATTGTTGCAATGGCCGAAAATCTGCTTTTAAAAAAAACAGGCAACAAAAAAATTATCTTAGAGACTGCAAGAAAAGTTGATGCGAAATATTTTATAGATTCTTTTATAAAAAAAGGGGATATTATCGAAGAAAAATTAAATCCCGAATTAATAGCTGGAATAAAAATAATTATAAATAACGAAAAACAATTTGATAATTCTTTATCGGGAAAATTAAAAAAATTATATGTCGCAAGAAATAATTGAAAAATTAAAACAAGCCATTGAGGGATACGAAGATAATCCCGAATGGGAAGAGATAGGCAAGGTTACTGAAGTTGGTGATGGAATATTAAAAATATCTGGGCTTTCAAATGTACAAAGCCAAGAAGTTTTAGTGGTGGAATTTGGCGGAGAGAAAGTAAAATGCGTTGCATTAAACCTTGAAGAAGATTCGGTGGGAGCTTTGGTTTTAGGGGATTATTTACAAATAAAATCAGGACAAACTGTAAAAAGAACAAAACAACTACTTTCAATTCCGGTTGGAGAACAACTATTGGGCAGGGTTGTGGATCCTTTGGGAAACTCCTTGGATGGCAAGGGCCCAATATTTTCTGGCAAAGATAAAGTGCAGCATAATTTTTTGGAAAACGATGCGCCAAATGTATTAGCCCGAGAGTCAGTAAATTACCCCTTGCATACCGGCATTAAAGCCATTGATTCCATGATTCCCATTGGCAGGGGACAGAGGGAATTAATTATTGGCGACAGACAGACAGGTAAAACTGCTATTGCCTTGGATATGATAATCAATCAAAGCAAAGAAACACCCGCCTCCGCCAAAGGCTCCGGCGAGGCAAAGGGCAAACCAGTGATTTGCATTTATGTAGCCATTGGCCAAAAAGAATCAAAAATAGCCAAAATCGTAGAAACGCTCAAAAAAAATAATGCATCTGAAAATACGGTTGTGGTTTCAGCTCCTGCCTCAAGCCCTGCAAGCTATTGGTATTTAGCTCCTTTTGCAGGTTGCGCGATAGGAGAATATTTTAGAGACAAAGGCCAAGACGCGCTGATTATTTATGATGACTTGTCAAAGCACGCTTGGGCTTACAGGCAAATTTCTTTGCTCTTGCGCAGGCCTCCAGGTAGAGAAGCATATCCGGGTGACGTTTTCTATCTGCATTCAAGGTTGCTTGAAAGAGCGGCAAAACTTTCAAAAGAAAATGGGGGAGGGTCTTTAACTGCTATACCCATTATTGAAACCCAATTGGGAGATGTTACAGCTTACATTCCCACCAACGTTATTTCCATTACTGACGGGCAAATTTATTTGGAATCTGATTTGTTTTATCAGGGAATAAGGCCTGCTGTTAATGTCGGTTTGTCGGTTTCCCGAGTCGGATCATCAGCCCAGACAAAAGCAATGAAAAAAGTTGCTGGAAAATTGCGTCTTGAGTTGGCACAATTCCGCGAGCTTCAAACGTTTGTGCAGTTTGCCTCTGACGTTGACCAGACAACAAAGGAAAAAATCCATAAAGGCAGGATTATTACAGAAGTGTTAAAACAGAGTGATTTGTCGCCAATTCCATTTGAAGAGCAGGTTTTAGTGCTTTATGCCGCATTAAACGGATACTTCAATAAATTCCAGCCGGAGGAAGTTCAGAATATTGAAGCAAAATTTTTAGAATATGTAAAAGATTTGCACGGAGATTTATTAGATTCATTGAAAGAACAGCGTCAAATCACAGAAGAAATTGAAAGCAAAATGAAAGAGGTAATTGGGAAGTTTATTGAAAGTTTACCCAGTTAAATTACGCGAAGCGTAAATTTCGCAAGGCGAAATTATTTAACAAGTGTGTAAATTAAAAACCCATTGATATTATCGCCTGGTTATGTTTGGACGAAATTTAGATATTACGTATTCCGCCCATTTGCATGTGTTTACCATAAGACTTTGAGTCGTAACGAAGGTAAAGCAAGCAATTGTCGTTACGGACTCGGTGAAAGATTTCGCCAGTGATATGCCAAACTAATTCCACTATGGCTTTGCCGCCCTGTATATTGCCCGCATCAATTTTGTCGAGACCATTGGGCAATATGATTGTTTTACCACTGTCATTGCAAAATCCCACATTTCCATTTCTGTAAACGATAATCCGAGCGATTTTCCTAAGATTGAGTTTTTCCTTAAGAGTCATTGATTTTCTCCAATGGTTTTTGTGAAGAAGATTGTTAAGGACGCTATAAATAGTATATCAATATAGTTTAAATTTGTCAAATGGATAGTCCGCAAAGTTTAAAAAAACGTCTCAAATCAATTGGTAATATCAATAAAATTTTAACTATTGACAATGGTTTTTGTTTTGCTATAATGAAAGTGATTAAACACACTGCCTTCCTTCGCGCAAGCGAACGACGGCAGTTTTTTTGTAGAAATAGCTTTGTTGCTTAATTATGAAAAAATCAGTTGTATTTATTGACGGTGGGAATTTCTATTTTAAGTTAAAAGAAACTTACCAAAAATTAGGTAGGCGATACAGCTTACTTCATTTTAGATATAGAGATTTTTCAAAATGGTTAGTTGGAAGTAATGAACTATTAGATATACGATATTATATCGGAGCGGTAAAAAGAGAAAACCATAATGAAAAAAGCGAACAAATGTATGCAGACCAACAAAGATTATTTAGGAAATTACAACATCAAAATATTGAGGTAGTTTTGGGGGATTTAATTAAGCATCCAGATAAAACGTATCACGAAAAAGGCGTTGATGTGAGATTAGCAGTGGAAATGATTAGGTTTGCAAGAGAGAATAAATATGATATTGCGTATTTAATCAGTTCAGATACGGATTTGGTGCCAGCAGTTGAGGAGGTGAGAGCTTTTGGTAAAGAAGTATATTATGTGGGAATTCCCAAAGGGCAATCATTCGGTTTGTCAAAGGTATCCAATAATGTTATTTTATTAAGAATAGAAGAAATAGAGCTATTTTTAAAAATAGAATCTCCAGAACTCCCTGTAAAAGAAAAAGCCCCCGACGAGGACAAAACCTCGTAAGGGTCTTTTTTACACGTGACATCAATTGATTAAATTATAGCAAATAAAAAACCTGTGTCAATAGTTTCATGGAAAATACACAAAATCTTAAAAAGCGCTTAAAGAGCGTTGCCAATATCAATAAAATTACCAAGGCGATGGAGTTGGTTGCGGCTACAAAAATGAGAAGGGCTCAAGAAATTGCGCTGGCTTCGCGTCCATATGCATTTACGGCTTTGGATTTGCTTGCAAATTTAACTTTATTAGAAATAGAATTGCCAGAATTATTAAAACCGAGGCGAATTAAAAAAGTTTTATTTGCTTTAGTTGCATCTGACAAAGGATTGGCGGGAGCTTTCAATAGTTCTTTATTTAGGAAATTTGAAAAGTACATTTTAGATAAAAATTACAGAGATTCCAGTTTTGTTGCAGTTGGTGAAAAAACATTTAGCTATCTTTCAAGAAAAGGATATAGGGTAATTAAAAAATTTACCAATGTTGGTGATTTTACTACACCAGAACAGGTGCATTCTTTAACAGATTTTTTAGCCAAGGGGTATTTAAATAAGGATTTTGATAAGGTGATTATTTTTTCAAGCCACTTTAAATCAGCTTTAAAGCAAGAGCCATTAATAAGAGAAATTTTGCCAGTTGATTTTGAATCCATTAAAGAGACAATAAAAGAAATTGTGCCCCAGACAGGGAAGTTCGCCGAATTGATGAAACAACAGAATATAAGTTTTGTTACAGATAAAAATAAAATAAAAGAATATTTAATAGAGCCGTCGCCAAAAGTTGTTTTGGAAAAGTTGTCTAAGCACCTGTTTTTTATGCAAGTTTACCATTTAATTGTGGAAGCTAATGCGTCAGAACATGCAGCCCGCAGAATGGCTATGAAAACGGCGTCTGATAATGCTTCTGAATTGGGTGAAGATTTAAATTTGCAGTATAATAAATCGCGACAAGGCGCAATAACAAAAGAAATAACTGAAATTATAGCAGGAGCAGAGTCGTTGTCGTAAATATAAATTATTTAGTATTTAGTATTATGAATGGAGAAACACGAGAGCGAGAACCATCACAAGAAGAATCAGAATTAGAAGAAACAATAGGGAATGTTCAAGAAGTTTTTAATTTAAATCCCGAACTATCAGAAATTGGTTCACAAGAACAGTATATAGAATATCTAAAAACTATTTTTCCGGAAAGTAAAGTAAAAAATATAGTTTGGCATGGAACTGAAAAAGGTGATATTGATAAATTTAAGACAAAGGGAAGCGGTGATAAAGTTGGTAAATTAGGTGCCATGGCAGGCAGTTTAAAAGCTGCAACATTGAAGAGTGGTAGACAGGATCAGTCTTGGTTGAGGGAGGAGCAAAGAACTCCAATATCAAAAGATAGTCGGTTGTATTCTATGCGTTTTAACATAACTAAACCCAAATTAGTAGAAACATTAGAAGATGCTACCCTGTTAAAAAGAGAAGCATTGGAAACTGATTACGATGGAGTTATTATTAGGGGTATGTCTTTAATGAATAAAAAGGGAAGGAAATTTGAATTTCCGGTAGAAACTGGATATGGAGACGAATATGTAGTTTTTCATGAAGATCAAATTTATGTTTTAGGTTCAAAAGAAGATTTACTAAAGTTTAAAGAATTTCTTAAAGAAAAATAATTTAAAAAATATGGAAAAAGGTAAAATAGTTCAAATTATCGGGCCCGTGGTGGATGTGGAGTTTTCTGACGAGGGGAATTTGCCGGAAATTTTTAATGCTTTAAAAGTAGAAAGGCCCCACTCCGCTAAAGCTTCGCGGGGCGAGAGTGGCTTGGTCACCCTCGAAGTTGTAAAACATTTGGATTTGACAAAAGTCAGGACAATTTCACTGCAATCAACTGATGGATTACAAAGGGGATTGCCTGTTGAAGATACGGGAAAACAAATTGAAGTGCCTGTGGGAAGTGAAGTTTTAGGAAATATTTTCAATGTTATTGGCCACACTTTAAATAAAACCGACAAAAAGTTCAAAAAATTAATGCCGATTCATCAACCAGCCCCGGCATTTACAGAGCAATCAACTAAAACTGAAGTTTTTGAAACTGGCATTAAAGTTATTGATTTGATTGCACCATTCATAAAAGGGGGAAAAATTGGATTATTTGGAGGAGCTGGAGTTGGTAAAACAGTTTTGCTGATGGAATTAATAAGGAATGTGGCTGAAGAAGGGGGGGGCGTATCTGTTTTTGCCGGAGTTGGCGAAAGGACCAGAGAAGGAAATGATTTGCATAAAGAAATGGAAGAATCCGGAGTTATTAAAAAAACTGCTTTGGTTTTCGGACAAATGAATGAAGTGCCGGGTGCAAGAGCAAGAGTTGCTTTATCAGCCCTGACAATGGCAGAATATTTCAGGGATGAAGAAAGGAAAAATGTTTTACTTTTTATTGATAATATTTTCAGGTTTTCACAGGCGGGTTCGGAAGTTTCAACTTTGCTTGGCAGAATGCCCTCGGCCGTGGGATACCAGCCGACTTTGGCGCAAGAAATGGCCGAACTTCAGGAAAGAATCACTTCCACTTCAAAGGGTTCTATTACCTCCGTGCAGGCCATTTATGTGCCAGCTGACGATATTACAGACCCGGCGCCTGCAACCACATTTTCCCACTTAGACTCAACAATTGTTTTGTCCCGCGCTTTGACAGAAATTGGAATTTATCCGGCTGTTGACCCATTGGCTTCGACTTCAAGCGCCTTAGACCCTAAAATAGTGGGCCAAAAGCATTATCAGGTCGCCAGAACAGTGCAATTGACCTTGCAAAGATATAAAGACCTTCAGGATATTATTGCGATTTTAGGAATTGAAGAGCTTTCTGATGAAGATAAAAAAATAGTGGATAGGGCAAGAAAAATTCAAAGATTTTTGTCTCAGCCGTTTAATGTTGCGGAAAATTTTACAGGAGTTAAGGGAAAATTTGTAAAATTAGAAGATACTATCAAAGGATTTTCAGAAATACTTGAGGGAAAACACGATGATGTCCCAGAAGAAAATTTTTATTTAAAGGGAGGAATAGACGAAATTATTCAAAAGTAGGAATATGAAATTATCAGTTTATTCATTAAAAAAAATTTTATTCCAGGATTCAGCCGAGCTTTTAAATTGTAAGACAATGGCGGGAGAAATTACTGTTTTAGATAATCACGAAACTTTTATAGGAGTTTTAAAAGCAGGAGTTATGAAAGTTGTAGATAATAATAAAAAAGAGCATTTTTTCCCAATAAAATCTGGTTTTTTGGAAGTCCGCCAAGGCAACGAAGTTCGCTGTATAGTCGAACAATAAAAATTAAATTATCAAATAATTTTACTGGGGTTTTTTTCTCAGTTTTTGTTTGTATAAATTTAAACATTTTGATAGTATTAAATTAGTGTTTTTTAGTTCTTTACCAAAGGAGAAGCTGTGAGCATTAAAGGTTTAAAGGCAAATCTTAACTGTGATCGGTTGCCGACCATGAAAGAATTAATCAATGCAATTGAACATCCTGAAACCTCCGAGCCGTGGATTAGAGAGTATATCAGGTTGTGGCCGGAACTAGAAAAAAGAATAAAATTGATCATAAATTCTCTTTTGAAATTAGAAGAAAAAATTAGAAAGGAATCTAATTCTTAGGGTGCGCCTCGACTAATCGAGAAACGGCCCGTTTTTTTTACAAAAGTATTTTTTATGGTAGAATGTAATAATACAGTAAATTAATTTTTTTATGGAAGAAAATACATTACAATCTAATCAAGAATTCTTAACAGAGTCGGAAAAAAAATATTATCCATTGGGGAAAAAAACTTTTTTTATGTTGGTTCTTAAAAGAAGTTTTATATTTTTTATTCTTTTGCCGATTTTATTATTTGGTTTAATTGCTCTAAATTATATTCCTTCTTATTATATTGATATTGCTGTAAATATAATATTTATATATATTGCCTTTTTATTATTAGTTTTTTTAGTAGCATTTCTTATTAGCTGGCTTGAATATTTTCGTTATTCAATTTCTATAGGTAATAAAGACTTAAAAATAAAAAAAGGATTAATTGCAACAGAAGAGATTGGAATTCCCTACAGGCGCATTAGGGATGTAAAAATTAAAAGAAGTTTAATAGATCAAATTTTTGGAGTAAGTGATATTGTTGTGATACTTTCAGATTTTGAAGAGAAAGATACTTTATCAGATGAATCTATAATTTTTTTGCCTTCTCTTGAAAAAAATATTGCCGTTTCAATTCAGGAAAGTGTCCTTAAAAAATCGCAAGTTGAACAAATAGATGTATTGAGCGGACATGATAATATCGTAAATAAAATAAAATAATATTACAAGGTAAAAGGTCGTTTTTATTTTCTAGGTCGGGAGTTCCCGCTCTGCGGAAAACTCTCGCGACGAAAATATGCTTCGCATATTTAAAAAAGATTTATTTGCCGGTCAAATTTCGCTTGGCGGGAATTTAACCGGGGTAAAAAAAATGCAAAAATTAAGTGTTTTAGATATGATATCCGTTGTGTTGGTAATAGTTGGTGGTTTGAATTGGGGATTGGTCGGATTAGCAGGTTTTAATCTTGTAGATACGATTTTTGGCTCAATGTCTTTAATTTCTCGCTTAGTGTATCTTTTAGTTGGATTATCAGCTATTTATTTAGCGGTAAACGCAACCAAATTAGAAAAAAAATAAATTATTAATGTTTGTAAAAAAACAACCCTGCTATCAGCAAGATTGTTTTTTTGTATAATCACTAATTTAATTAGCGATTGAACTTTGGAGGTCTCTTTTTAGACCAGCATTCTCTGCAATAGATTGGTCTGTCTGGAGCTGGCTCAAAAGGAAGTTCTGTAATTTCTACGCCACATTCGGCGCATTTCCAGTTTCCTTTAACCATTTCTCTTGGACCAAAGTTACCTCTATTATTGTCTTTATTGAACATTTATTTATCGTTAACTTATACTAATTTTACTGCAAATAATATTTGCTATTTTGTTTGTGAAATTAACGATTGAAAATAATAAAACGACCTTTCTCTGCAAATAATTTAATTAAATGCAGGATTATGACGAAAAGTCGTTATACTATTATACGACTTATTGTCTAAGTAAATTATACTCTTTGATTTATAAGATGTCAACCCCGTTAGAAGTTTACCATTGCAACTTTATTAATTGTTAAAATTTCAAGATAAATAACGTAATCTGTGGCAACGCACTTTGTGCGTTGCAAATTTTTTTTATTGTAAACTTCTAACGGGGTCAAGTTGTTAAGCATTTCATTGATTTTTTATAATCTGGAGCTTAATATGGAATTATATGAATTTTAAAATTTTAAAAAAATCAAAATTGAGCAACGCAAGATTGGGATTTATAGAAACATCGCATGGAGTTGTTGAGACTCCGTGTTTAGTTCCAGTTGCAACACAGGGCGTTGTTAAAACTTTAACAAGCGAAGAAGTAGCAGAAACACATTCCCAAATTTTAATTTCCAATACTTTCCATTTGCATTTAAAACCTTCAGAAAAAATTATAGAAAAAGCGGGCGGTCTGCATAATTTTATGAATTGGAAAAAGCCGTTAATGACAGATTCCGGCGGTTTTCAGGTTTTTTCCCTTGGTTTTGGCAGGGATTTTGGAACAGGAAAAATTTTAAAATCGTCAGAAAAGCAAGATTCTATAAAAGAATTAAATCAACCAAAAAATATTAAAATTATGCAAGATGGAGTTTATTTTAAGTCTCCGATTGATGGAGCAGAATTATTTTTGGGTCCAAAAGAATCAATTAGTATACAGGAAAAATTAGGAGCTGACATTATTTTTGCTTTTGACGAATGCACATCGCCTGTTGCAAATTATGAATATACAAAAAAGTCTTTGGAAAAAACCCACAAATGGGCAAAAATCTGCCTTGAATCAAAAAAATCTAAGCAGGCTTTGTTTGGCATTGTGCAGGGGGGCAAGTACAAGGACTTAAGAAAAGACAGCGCTAAATTTATCGGCAATCTTGAATTTGATGGTTTTGGAATTGGCGGAGAATTTGGAAATGATAAAAGCCAAATGCCAAAAATGTTAAATTGGGTGATAAGAGAATTGCCTGAAAAAAAGCCAAGACATTTGTTGGGCATAGGATATTTGGAAGATATAAAAAAAATAATAAAGTCCGGTGTTGATACCTTTGATTGCACGGTTCCAACGCATTATGCGCGAAGGGGCATTGCTTTTACATCCGACGGCAGATTAAATTTAAAACAAAGCAAATTTTTAAAGAAACGGGAACCATTGGATAAAAATTGCGTTTGCAATGTTTGCTTAAATTATAAAAAAGATTATATATGCCATTTATTAAGAGCGGGGGAGCTGACGGCGCTAAAACTTCTGACCTTCCACAACCTTTACTATTTCAACAATTTTGTAGAAGAGATAAGGGCAAAAATAAGAAAAGGAGAAATTTGACATATTTATATAAAATTGCTATACTACAGTTATGTTAAGTTCATTACCAAAAACCTTATCAAAAAGGTAAAAATCATGTCTGAACACAGCGCAAAAGCTCAGAGGTTTCTTGTTAGCTTACGAGATGTTTCAACAAATTCAGAAGATAGGTTTTTTGACTGGATATGGCTATTACATGAAATTAAAGAAGGATCTTTATCTCTTGCTGACATCAGCACTAATGAGAAAGAGTTCGAAGAACTTCGGGTCAATGTTTGTAGGGATAGTGCCCGTTATCGGCTTGAATCATTAAGACTAGATCATATGAATTACGATATGGAAAGTCTAAATGAGAGACTTGAAAGGGGTGGTCTCAACCTTGCCGACATTGGCACTAGCAAAGAAGAGCTTGAAGAACTTCGGATTAAAGGCTGTAAGGCCAGGGCTCAAAATTTGCTTTCTAGCATTCGTCGCTGTTGCTCAATTGGACATGTTAATCCTCTCATCTTTGAACAAAACTACAGAGGTATGCTTAATGACATTCGGAGGAATATCAAAGAAGGATCTTTGTCTCTTGCCGATATTGGTACTAGCGAGGAAGAAATCGGTGAACTTTGGATTAGAGGTTTAGCCAAATGCGGTTGAACTTAATATGCGCACGACCTACGGGTACGGCGCTTTTTACTTTGATTTTTTGGTTTATTTTGTGTACAATTAAAATGTATGGTTTTTAAAAGAATTAAAGAAGAGCAGGTAAAGCTTAGGAAAGAAATAAAAGAAAGAACGGTAGGATATATTTTAGCGGCATTTGGTTTTGTTGCTGGCTTGGCTTGGAATGAAGCCATAAAATCATTAATAGAACAATTTTTCCCGCCCTCTACCAGCAGCGTTTTTATTAAATTTATTTATGCATTCATAATAACAATAGTCATAGTTGTTATAACTATTTATTTGGTTAGATTAACTCAAGATGATGAGGTAAAAAATTAAAACATATAATTAATTTATAAAAAATGGATAAAAAAATTTATACATTGCCTGCAGTGCCTTATGGATACAAAGACCTGGAACCCTACATATCAGAGGAAATTATGGTGTTGCATCATACTAAACATCACGCCGCTTATGTTAATAATCTTAATGCTGCTCTTGAGCCATACGATAATCTTTTTGGAAAAAGTCCGGAAGATTTGCTAATGAATTTAAACCAAATACCCGAAGCCATACGCACTGCGGTTAGAAATAATGCCGGAGGACATGTTAACCACTCAATGTTTTGGGAAATAATGTCACCTAAAGGCGGCGGCGAACCAGCGGGTAAGTTATTGGAAGAAATTAAAAAGTATTTCGGAAGTTTTGATGAATTTAAAAATAAGTTTAATGATGTTGGTTTAAAACGTTTTGGTTCGGGATGGGTGTGGCTTGTACAAAAAAAGGACGGAGCATTAGATGTTTTATCTACTGCAAATCAGGACAACCCAATAAGTGAAGGACATATGCCTATTATGGGAAACGATGTATGGGAACACGCTTATTATTTACAATATAAAAATATGCGTGTTGATTACTTAAAAGCTTGGTGGAATATTGTAAATTGGGATGAAATTAATAAAAGGTTTGAAAAATAGCATGATAACCTTAGGCGATGTTAAAAAAAATCAGCAGATATTGGAATTTATAAATCAAACAGAAGAAGCGATGACTGCTTTGTCTTATACTAACCATGGGCCAAGGCATTCAAATATAGTTGCGGATAGAGCAATGCAGATTGCTAAAAATATTGGTTTGAGCGAAAGGGAATGCGAATTGGCTGGGATTGCCGGTTTTTGCCACGATATGGGAAATTTTTTAACTAGGACTTACCATCATTTTTTTGGAGCAACGCTTTTTTCTCAGGTATTTTACAATAAATTTGAACCAAAGGAATTGGCGATGATTATGCAGGCGATTTCCAACCATGACAAAGAAGAAATGAATTTTACCCATAATATTTCTGCCATTTTAGTATTGGCAGACAAGTCGGATGTTGACCGATCGCGCGTGACTTCAACTGATATGGAACATATAAAAACAGATATTCATGACAGGGTAAATTATGCTGCCCGAGAAAGCATGTTGAAAGTTGATAAAGAAAAAAAGAGGATTACTTTAACTTTGAAAATTGACACTAATTTTTGCCCCGTAATGGAGTATTTTGAAATTTTTACAGATAGAATGGTTTTTTGCAGGAAAGCGGCCCAATTTTTAGGATACGACTTTGGGTTGGTAATCAATAAATTCAGGCTTTTATAATGAAATCCGAGTTTTACGTTATTTGCGATAATATCCGCAGTCTGGAAAATATAGGGTCAATTTTCAGGACCGCTGACGCGTTAGGGGCAAGTAAACTGTTTTTGTGCGGAATTTCAGGGACTCCGCCCAATCATAAAATTGCCAAAACAGCACTGGGCGCTGAAAAACAAATTCCATTTGAGTATTACAAAAAAACGTGGAGGTTGGTAGAAAAATTAAAAAAGGAAGAAGTTTTTGTAGTCGCTCTGGAACAAAATAAAAAAAGCATTATTTATACAAAATTAAGGCCAAAGTTTCCATTGGCTTTAATAATAGGAAACGAAGTAAAGGGAATATCTGAAAAAATACTGAAAAAAGCGGATAAAATTATTTATTTGCCTATGCATGGCAAAAAAGAATCATTAAATGCATCTGTTGCATTTGGCGTTGCCGGATACGAAGTAAATAAGAGCCGTTTTTAAAGATAAAAAAAAGATATGTATTCACAAGCAGATTTAAATTTTATTAATTCTTTTCTTGATAACCCTGTAAACCGGATAATATTTTTATTATTGATAATTTGGAGTTTAATCTGGAAGGGCATGGCTTTATGGAAATCATCCCATAATAATCAAAAGAAATGGTTTATAGCAATTCTGGTTTTAAACACTTTTGGCATTTTAGAAATTATTTACATTTTTTATTTTTCTTACCTACATCATAAAATAGGCGAAAAAAATAGCCCGAAGTGAAATAAAGTAAAAAACATTATTAATTAGTGAAAAAGAAATTAAGTTTATTTAATATAAAGATAAGGAAAAATTTGTTATTCTTTATCATCATTGCAGTTTTCATATTATTAGTTTTTCTGTTTTTATTCTACAAGAATTGGGGATTTATAAATATTTTATACTATTTCCAAAGACATAATTCAAATGTAGTCGGCATTATTTTATTTGAAGGAAACAATTGTTCTCATTGCGTAAAAGTAGATGATTTTATCAAGGACAACAAAATAGAAGACAAAATTAAATTTACAAGATTAGAAGTTTTTGATAATGTTGCTAATGCCAATATATTGGCAGATAAATCTCAAATTTGCGGCTTAAATCCCCAACAGGTCGGAGTCCCTTTTGTATGGGACGGCAAAAATTGTATAATCGGAGATGTAGATGTAATAAAGTTTTTTCAAAATAAAATTCATCCAGTCAAATAAAATCCTTTACCCGATTAAATAGCCTTTGGCTAATTTTGCTTTCGAGACGCGAGGCGTAATTCGCTTTAGCGAATTCGCCCCGTCTGTAGCAAAATTATTTAATGCGGGTGAAGATTTTAATTTTTACTTTCAGTAAAAATTATTTGACCGGGATAAACTAAAAAAAGAAAATTATTGACCCCGCACCTATTTTACAATTGTATAACAAAGCGAAGCGCGAGCAGCGAATAGCTGCATCTTAGTTGGGCGCAGCGCTTCGCCTAGTAAAGGATGTGCCTATTCGGCACACGCCCTGCGCAAGTAAATTTGTGGTAAAATAGGTGCTGGAGTTGACATTATAGTTGACCCCAAGACTATTATAGGTTAAAATAGGCTAAGCGTTCAATAATTACACTCTTGCAATAATTAAAAGCAGTGCAAGAAACAAGGTCGATTGACCCAGTTAAATAATTTTCGGCAAAACCGAAATTAAAATCTAAAAGGATTTTATTTAACGGGGTAAACTCAATTAAATTATTTAAAAATATAATAAATATGGCAACAGAAGCTTATTGCGTAAAATGTAAAGCAAAAAGAATGATGGTAGGTGAAAAAGAAGTAGAAATGAAAGGAAAGGGAGGCACAAAAAGGAGAGCTATGACAGGAACTTGTGAAAAGTGCGGCACAAAAATGTTTAGGATAATGGGAAAGAAAAAGTAATTGAAATTGGTCTTTGGTGCCTCCGCTTATAGCGGAGGCACTTTTCGTATAATTTAAATGTTATAATTAAAAAAGCCCATTGGGTGATGGGCTATTGGGAGATTCAAACTTCTGGTAATTTCTCTCCGCAATTTCCGTAAAATTTCCAATTTATTTTACGAGTTAAAGTTTGAATCTAGTGAAAATCTTCGTTACATTTTATTAAAAAGACAATATTGCTCACTTTTTCTCCGCAAGTAGGGCAAAAATTTGCGCTAAGTGGCAATGTACTTTTGCAATGAGAACAAATTAGCATGATTATCTCCTCAATTTTTCAAGGTTTAAAACATATATTAATATTGTAATTTTTTTTGGAAAAATGTCAAAATTTTTGAACTTAAAACGAAAAATATTTTTATCTCTTATTGGGATTTTGTTTTTATTAAATGTACTTTCTTGGAAAGAATTTTTTGCTTTAAATGAACCGCATTATTTAAAAGTTGATGTTTTGGATGTTGGCCAGGGCGACTCAATTTTTATTGAAACTCCAAGTATGCGCCACATTTTAATTGATGGTGGGCCGGATTCAGCTGTTTTGGGTAAATTGGCAAAATTATTGCCTTTTTGGGATAAATCTTTAGATGTTGTCATTTTAACCCATCCTGACGCAGACCATATAATTGGGTTGCTCGATGTTTTGCAAAAATACAAAGTTAGTTACATATTATGGACGGGGATGGTAAGAGACGGAGGAAATTACAAAAAATGGATTTCCCTTTTGGAAAAACAAAAAGAGCAAGGCTCTAAAATAATTATAGCCAAATTAAACCAGCAAATAAAATCTGGCAATGTTATTATCAATACTTTGCATCCATTTGAAGACTTAACGGGAAAATTTTTTGGTAAGCAAGATAACGATACAGGCATTGTTTCACATTTATTTTATGGCAAAAATACTTTTTTATTTACTGCTGATATATCAAGCAAGGCCGAACAAGAAATGATTGGCGCTAAAATCAACTTGGCTTCGGACGTGTTAAAGGTGCCGCATCACGGGTCTAAATATTCAAGCTCCGAAGAATTTTTAAAGGCAGTTAATCCGAAAATTGCGATTATTTCCGTAGGAAAGAAAAATCCTTACGGCCATCCGACAAAAGAAGTTTTACAAAGATTAGAAAAATTTGGTATAAAGGTTTTGAGAACAGACCAAAACGGGGATGTAGAAATTGTGAGCGATGGCAGTAATATTAAAATAAAATAGAGATTAATTATGCAAAATATAGATTTTCCAATTTTTAAAACTAAGTCAGATGTGTATAAAAAATTTGATTTAACAGATTCTAATCAAAGGCAGGAGTATTTTGAATATAAAGCGGACCCAGAAATCCAAAAATTAAAAGAATATTTAAAAAATAATACTTTTATAATTTATCTTTTGGGCAAAAAAAATACGGGCAAGGGGACTTATTCTAAAATGTTCAAAGAGGTAGTGGCTCCGGATAGAATAGAGCACGTATCTGTGGGAGACTTAATAAGGTCTTTTGACGAAGTTTTGAAGGATGAAACAAAAAAGCAAGAATTGGTTGAATTTTTGAAGAAAAAATACAGGGGGCCAACGCCACTAGAAGATTTAATAAAGGCAATGGAAGAAAGGTCCACAAAAGTTTTATTGCCTTCTGAATTAATTTTAGCTTTAGTAGAAAAAGAAATTACAAGGCTTGGTAAAAAGGCAATATTCATTGACGGGTTTCCGCGTGATATAGACCAAGTATCTTATTCTTTATTTTTTAAGAATTTGATTGATTACAGAAATGACCCAGATATTTTTGTATTAATTGACGTACCCACAAATGTAATTGACGAAAGGATAAAATATAGGCTTATTTGCCCTCTTTGCCAGACTTCAAGGAATTTAAAACTTTTAGCTACCAAAAATGTTGAATATGACAAAAGTGATAATAAGTTTTATTTATTATGCGATAATCCAGATTGTACAGGGCCAAGAATGGTAACAAAAGAGGGAGATGAATTGGGGATTGAGCCTATTAAATCAAGATTAGAAAAAGATGGAATATTGATGCAACAGGTTTACAAAATGCACGGTATTTCAAAAATATTATTGAGAAATTCAATTCCGCTAAGTAAAGTAAGCGAATTTGCTGATGATTATGAAATCACTCCTGAATATGTATACTCTTTTGATGAGGCCACCGGCAAAGTCCAAACAAAAGAAAAACCATGGGAAGTGAAAGATGATGAGGGAGTGGTTTCTAATAGTTTGCTGCCGCCGCCAGTCGTAGTTTCTTTAATAAAACAATTAGTAAAAGTTCTTGGATTATAAAATAAGTTTGACATTGCTTCTTGATAAGTTAAAATAAAGGTAGCTCTGAGGTTTCCAACAAAGATTCTATATTAACTTTTTTAAGGGAGTTCAATATTCGTCCCGGCCGTGGCTGCGGACATGAGAACACCCACTTAGATTTTTTATTAGAAATCTATGGAAAATCAGAGCAACAAAAAATTCCGCATTGCGGAATTTTTTGTTGCAATATTATTTAAATTACTTTGCCATTGCTTTTATGCATTTAGCGCAGGCCAGAACTCTTTCCTTTTTTCCAGAAAACAAACGAACCCATTGCAAATTTGGGTATTTTCTTACTTTTTGAGTAGGATTATACTTACCCCTTAGTTTTACTAAAGTTGTAGACATCCCTGATTTTTTCCCACAGATTGTACAAATTTTTGATGCCATTTTAGTAAGCCTATTATATCTTAACTTTTATTTTTTTGCAATATCTGTTATAAATAATCTATGGATATCACAGTTTTTATAATTACAATTTTCTCTTTGGTTGTCCTTTTGTTTTCGGTTATTATCCATGAGTTAGCTCATGGATATGTTGCTTATTCTTTAGGAGATCCTACTGCAAAATACCAAGGGCGTCTCACTTTAAATCCCTTAAAACACTTAGATCCTTTTGGCTCTGTTGTATTGCCGTTGCTTTTATTCATAAGCCAAAGCCCTATTTTAGTTGGCTGGGCAAAGCCTGTTCCCATTAATCCATATAATTTTAAAGACCAGAAATGGGGGGCATTAAAAGTTGCTGTTGCAGGACCCGCAACAAATATTGCTTTAGCCCTGTTTTTTGGATTGCTTATAAGATTTACCCCGCCGGAATTTTTTAACTTTTTCACTAGAAATGATTTTAATATCCTGTTATTTATAGTTCACCTAAACATAATATTAGCTATTTTTAATCTTGTGCCGATTCCTCCACTTGACGGTTCATGGATTCTTTTTAAATTTATACCGCAAAGGTTTGAAAAAATTAGGGTATTTTTGAATCAATACGGAATTTTTATACTGATTTTCTTAATTTTTTTCGGCGGCTTGCAGGGATTAGGAGTCATAGTCGATTATTTTTCGCATTTAATTACGGGAATATAGTATTAAAATATTGACTTCATTTTTATTTTCTGATAAACTTGCAAATGTTGAGCGCTAAGCGCTTATATTTTTTAAATTAAAAATTTTAAAGATTAAAATTACCGTGCCGACAATACACCAATTAATTAAAAAACCTAGGAAAAGCATAAAAAAGCGCAAAAAAACAGTTGCCTTGCAGTTTGGTTTTAATGCGTTGCAAAACAGGCCGTCAAATTATCCATCTCCATTTAAAAGAGGAGTTTGCATTAAAGTTTTCACTCAAACTCCAAGAAAGCCAAATTCAGCTTTAAGAAAAGTTGCCAGAGTAAAGCTTTCTAATGGAATGGAAGTTACAGCTTATATTCCCGGTGAAGGCCATAATTTACAAGAGCACTCAGTAGTCCTAATTAGGGGAGGCAGAGTTAAAGATTTGCCAGGAGTAAGATACCATATTGTTAGAGGCGTTTTGGATACAACTGGGGTTGAAAATAGAAAACAGGGAAGAAGCAGGTATGGAACGAAGGCGGCTAAAAAATAAAAACATAAAAAACTAAAAAGCTAAAAAATAACAACACGATTATATTTTTAAATTTTTATTATTTTAGATTTTTATACAGATGCGAAGATTTTATAAAAAACACAAAATTGCGCCCGATTCAACTTATAATGATATTGCAGTTTCGCAATTAATTAACAAGGTGATGAAAAAGGGAAAAAAAACGACCGCACGAAAAATTGTGTATGGGGCTTTTAATATAATAAAAGAAAAAACCCAGAAAGAACCTTTGGAAATTTTTAAAAAAGCTATTGAAAATGTTTCGCCATTATTGGAAGTAAAACCAAAGAGGATTGGAGGAGCTACCTATCAGGTACCAATGGAAGTAAGACAAGAAAGGCGGTTGTTTTTGGCGTTAAAATGGATTATTGACGGAGCAAGGTCTAGCAAAGGAAAATCAATGCAAGAAAAGTTAAGCCAGGAAATCATCAACGTTTCAAATAATGAGGGAGCAGCTATGAAAAGAAAGAACGACATGCACCGAATGGCTGAGGCTAATAAAGCATTTGCGCATTTTGCAAGAAGCAGGTAATTTGAAAATTTTATAAAAAAACAGCCCCGCACAACTAAATTTAGTGTGGGGGCGAGTGTCATTACTTTAATCGCTTTGCATTAATCCAGATACTCATTGGAGTCGCTCCAATATCTACAGCGTCTATTTGCCACCCTTTTCTAATTAGTGCAGCGATTTTTCTTACTTTATTTGTCAAAGTCTTGCGTGAATCTGTAAGTTTAAGGCTCACAGATCGAGTGAAGTATTTTCTTTTCATTAGTATCTCCAAAAAGAACAAATTTACCTCGTGCTCCGATTGTACAACTATTATAAAGTATTGTCAATAATTTATGACACGTCAGTACCCATTAGAAAAATTAAGAAATTTTGGGATAATAGCGCATATCGATGCCGGAAAAACTACGGTTTCCGAGCGGCTTTTGTTTTATACCGGAGTGTCCCATAAAATAGGAGAAGTACATGAGGGTGATACCGTAATGGATTGGATGCCCCAAGAAAGAGAAAGGGGAATTACTATTACAGCTGCTGTCATTACCATGCATTGGAGGGATCATCAGATGAATTTAATTGACACGCCCGGCCATATTGATTTTACTGCCGAAGTGCAACGGTCTTTGCGCGTGTTGGATGGTGCTGTAGTTGTATTTGACGGAGTTGCAGGGGTTGAGCCCCAATCCGAAACTGTTTGGAGGCAGGCTGATAAATATGGCACGCCAAGGGTTTGTTTTGTCAATAAATTAGATAGAATGGGAGCTTCTTTTGAAAAAAGTTTTCAGTCAATTTTAGATAAATTGACTTTAAACGCCGTGGCTATCAATATTCCAATAGGCGAAGAAGAACATTTGTCTGCCATTATTGATTTATTAAAAATGAAAGCAATTTATTTTGAAGGCGACAAAGGAGAAAAAGTGGTGGAAAAAGAAATTCCAGCCGATATGATTGAAAAAGCCAAAGATTGGAGAACAAAAATGGTAGAAAAAATCGCTGCGGAAGATGATGCGCTTTTAGATAAAGTGCTTGGTGGAAAAGAAGTCACAAGAGAAGAACTAATGCCAGTATTAAGAAAAGCGGTGCTTGCATTTAAATTGGTGCCTGTATTTTGCGGTTCGGCATTAAAAAATAAAGGCACGCAATTGATTTTAGACGCAGTGGTTGATTATTTGCCTTCGCCTTTAGATTTGCCCCCTGCAAAAGGCACGGATCCTAAAACTGGAGCTGAAATTGAAAGAAAAGCAGACGATAGTGAACCATTTTCTTCATTGGTTTTTAAAGTTGCCACTGACCCTTTTGTAGGCCAACTGACTTTTTTTAGAGTTTATTCAGGAGTTTTAAATAAAGGCAGTTATGTAATTAATGCAAATACCGGAGAACAAGAAAGAATAAGCCGAATTTTAAGAATGCATGCCAATTCAAGACAAGAATTAGATATTTTATATGCCGGTGAAATTGGAGCCACGGTTGGATTGAAAGCTACAAGCACTGGACATACATTATGCGACAAAGATAACCCCATAGTTTTAGAAAAAATTACATTCCCAGAGCCAGTTATTTCAATGAGAGTTGAGCCAAAAACTAAAGCTGACCAAGAAAAATTAATTATGTCTATCAGGAAATTAACTGAAGAAGACCCCACATTTCGCATTAAAGAAGATTTGGAAACAGGTGAAACAATTATTTCCGGAATGGGTGAATTACATTTAGAAATTATTGCCGATAGATTAAAAAGAGAATTCAAAGTTGATGCTAATTTTGGCAGACCACAGGTGGCTTATAAAGAAACTATTGTGCAAGAAGCAGAAACTGAAGCAAAATATATCAGACAATCTGGAGGCAGGGGGCAATACGGACATGTTTGGATTAGAGTTAAGCCAAAAGAAAGGGGAGCCGGATTTGAATTTATAGATGAAATTAAGGGAGGCGCAATTCCAAAAGAATTTATAAAGCCAGTGGAAAAGGGAGTTGTTGAAGCAATGGATAAAGGTATTTTGGCAGGTTATCCTTTGGTTGATGTGGAAGTTACTTTGTTTGACGGAAGTTTCCATGATGTTGACTCTTCAGAATTTGCTTTTAAAATTGCGGGGTCTATGGCTTTGCAAGATGCAGCTAAAAAAGCAAAAGTTGTTGTTTTAGAGCCGATAATGAAAACAGAAGTTATAACTCCTGAAGCATTTTTTGGAACTGTTATTTCAGATTTAAATTCGCGCCGAGGAAAAATTGAAGAAACAAAAGAAAGGGTGGGAATGAAAATATTGGATGCAATGGTACCTTTATCAGAAATGTTTGGCTATGCAACGGCGCTTCGGTCTTTAACAGAAGGCAGAGCATCTTTTACGATGGAATTCAATAAATATGAGGTGGTTCCCGGAAATATTGCCCAAGAAATTGTGGAGGGAAAACGGAAGTAAATTTTGATAAAGGTTTTATACCATCTTTTTCAAAGCTTTGAAAAAGATGGTATAGGCTAATTCGTGCGAATACGAATAGGAGAATAGTTTTTTTGAAAAATTTAGTAATAAAAAGCCCTACGAAAGATCGTAGAGCACTTGGTTTAGCGTTTCGGCTGGAGCAGCCATTCATGCCCTTTTTCAAAGAATTCAAACTCTTGGCCGAAATCATCAACAATTCGGTGCTGTGCATAACCAGAATAGCCGTCTGCCAGAAGTTTACGTCTTAATAATTCAGGAATGTTATCCGTTGGTCCAAATGCAACATACCAATTAATGGGTTTGCCATCATGATAGGTTTCCCCGTGCGGGCGTTCTTGAAGGATAAACATGACAATTATTCCTTTCAATTAGGCGATGACAAGGTGCTAATAAAACGACACTTATAGAAATATTAATTTAAAATATACAATTTGTCAAATTTGACAGGGGTTTGTGGAATGATAATATAAAAATATGTTAGAAGATAAAGATATACAAAAGTTAATAGAAGTTTTTGCTACAAGGGAAGAAATTGTTACTAAAAAAGATTTTGAAGAATTAAAATCTGATTTTAGGGATTTACAAACTTCAGTTGATGCTTATGCTAAAAAAGCAGATGCATTTTTTCAGGAATTAGTGATGTTGTCTCACAAAGTCGATAGACACGAAAAATGGATTAAACAGATTGCTGAAAAACTCGGCATCAAATTGGAGTATTAGTTTAATTTTTAAAATGGCGCATTTTAGCGTTTTTTTATTTAGAACTATTGACTATTATTTCAATATACAATAAGATAATAAATATATAAATAAAATTTTAAATAAATTGAATACCAAACACAGAAATGCAAAGCATTTTGTGCAGGGTCTCCAATTTAATAAATTAAATTGTCATGGCAGAAAAATTTGAGAGGTCAAAACCTCACGTAAACATTGGTACCATTGGCCACGTTGACCATGGAAAAACTACATTATCAGCCGCAATTATGAAAGTTTCAAAATTACGCGGTTTTAAGTCGTCTGATAAAGATGTAGACCAAATTGACGCTTCCCCGGAAGAAAAAGCAAGAGGAGTAACGATTTCTATTACTCACTTGGAATTTGAGACAGCAAAAAGGCATTATGCTTTAATTGATTGCCCTGGACACGCTGATTATATTAAAAACATGATTACCGGAGCCGCTCAAATGGATGGCGGAATTTTATTGGTTTCAGCTCCAGACGGGCCAATGCCTCAAACAAAAGAACACATTTTGCTTGCTCGCCAAGTAGGATTGCCTTCGCTTGTTGTATTTATGAATAAGGTTGACATGGTTGACGACCCTGAAATTTTGGATTTGGTTGAATCAGAAGTTAGAGAATTATTAAAGAAATATGGCTATCCAGGAGATGAAACTCCAATTATAAGAGGTTCAGCTTTAAAGGCTTTAAGTGCAACTTCTGCCGATGACCCTAACGCAAAATCTATTACAGAATTGCTTGATGCAGTTGATAATTATATCCCAGAACCTACAAGAGAATTAGACAAGCCCTTTGCTATGGCAATTGAGGATGTATTTTCTATTGAAGGCAGAGGGACTGTTGCCACGGGCAGAATTGAACGAGGGGTTATAAAGCAAAATGAAGAGGTTGAAATCGTAGGTATTAGGCCAACCCAAAAAACAGTAGTAGTTTCGGTTGAAATGTTTCAAAAAAGCCTTGACCAAGGACAAGCAGGAGATAATGTTGGTATTTTATTAAGAGGATTAAAGAAAGAAGACATTGAAAGAGGCCAAGTTTTGGCTAAACCAGGTTCAATCACTCCCCATACTGAATTTGAAGGAGAAGTGTATGTTTTAAGCAAGGATGAAGGTGGAAGACACACTCCATTTTTCACAGGATACAAACCACAACTTTATATTAGAACTTCAGATATTACAGGAGATGTAACTTTGCCAGAAGGCACAGAAATGGTAATGCCTGGCGATACAGTTAGCTTAAAAGTTAAATTAATTGTGCCAGTTGCTTTGGAGGAAAAATCAAAGTTTGCTATAAGAGAGGGAGGCAAAACAGTAGGAGCAGGAGTAGTAACGAAAATCATTAAATAAAAAATCAAAATTCAAAAATCAAAATTAAGGTATCAAAAATTTTCTGTGAAAATTTTTGATAATGTTTATAACTTTAAATTGTCATTTTACATTTTGATATTTGCATTTTAAACTTTCATAAAGATGCCCGTTAAAAAAACTGTAAGCCATAAAAAACCTGTCCGTAATGCTACGCATAGCGTTGCAGGCGGGATAATAAAGCCTAAAATCACAGATGTTGAAAAAGAAGAGAAACAAGCAGAAACAGTAACAGTGCCAAAACTTAGAATAAAACTAAGGGCTTACGACCATAAAATTATAGATAATTCAGTAAGGCAGATAATTGATATTGCTAATCGTTACGGAGTTGAAGTTGTAGGACCTGTGCCTTTGCCGACAGAAATTTTAAAATATACTGTAAATAGGTCAACTTTTATTCATAAGAACTCACGAGAACAGTTTGAAATGAGGGTTCACAAAAGAATTATTGATATTTTAAGTCCCAATGAAGCAATTATTGAAGCATTAAGAGATTTAAATTTACCATCAGGAGTTGATATTGCAATTAAAATTTAGTAGTCTTACGAATTACGAATTTTAGCGAATTACGAATTTGTAAATTTAGAAGACAACAGTTAACTTATTTATGGAGATTTTTATATAAAATTCCGTAAAGTAAAAACGTTGCCAATAAAAAATTGGGCAGCTGCCCAATTTTTTATTGTTAGTATTGTAATTAGATGGTATTCGTAATTTGTAGGAAATTTCAGCAGAAATTATGAAATTCATATTAGGAAAAAAAATTGAAATGTCCCAAATGTTTAATAAAGATGGAAAAATAGTTCCTGTTACTTTAATTGAGGCGGGGCCTTGTTATATTTTACAAAAAAAATCAAAGGAGAAAGAAGGTTATGATTCCCTGCAGATTGGATTTGTAAAGATTGAAAAGAAAAACAAAATTAAAAAAACAATGAAGGGCAAGGAATATAAGTACATCAAAGAATCAAGAATTGAAGCGGAAGATACCGCTAAAGTTGGAGATGAGATTAATGTTTTAATATTTAAAGAAGGAGACAAGGTAAATGTAAGCGCAACTTCAAAAGGAAAAGGTTTTCAGGGCGGAGTAAAAAAACACGGATTCCACGGAAGAAATGCAACTCACGGAGCAAAGCACGAAGCAAGAACGCTTGGCTCTGTGGGGCAGAGATTTCCCCAGCACGTAATTAAAGGAAGAAAAATGCCAGGACGAATGGGTTATGAAAGAATCACAGTTAAAAATTTGAAAATTGAAAAAATTGATGCAGAAAATAATACGATTGCATTGAAGGGCGCGGTTCCGGGGCACCGGGGAACGTTACTTGAGATTAAGGGATAGTTCATGTAAAAAAAGAGCCCACGCATAAAAAAATTGATGCGTGGGACTTCCACCATGGGAGTTAGAGGGCAGGATTCCATTCTTTCGCTTTCCTGGCGCACTCTTCGTGCATATCAGGATTTCTTGTTAGGCTGAACCATCGGAAGGGAGAAACCCACTTTTTGCACGACATGCACCAGCGAGGCCAGAGGTAAAAAATTACCGCCAGCGTGAATACTAATGTCAAAACGAGGACGATTTCTTCAAAGGGGGACATTGTTTTTCTCCTTTTCAGCAGGGGAGATGGGGGGTTGATGGGGGGTTGAAAGAACTGTCATAATTATATATTAATAAATTCTATTTGTCAATCGTCACGCGAAGTTTTAGCTAAAATTTCGCGCGAGGGCGGACAAAGTTTGAAAATTAAATCATTCAGATATTTCAAATTGATTTCAAATTTCAAATTGAAAATTTCAAATTAGACCATGGAAATATCAGTTTATAATCAACAGGGTAAAATAATGGAAGAAAAGATGAAGCTCCCTAAGGATATCTTCGAGGTTCCAATGAACGCTGATTTGGTGCACCAGGTTTTAATTTCCCATACTGCAAACCAAAGGCAGAATTCAGCCCATACAAAAAATCGTGGCGAAGTTCGCGGGGGTGGTAGGAAGCCCTGGCGGCAAAAGGGTACTGGCAGAGCAAGGCATGGGTCTATTAGGTCGCCATTGTGGAAAGGCGGAGGAGTTACATTTGGACCTAGGAATGAAAAAAATTGGGAAAAGGATATTCCAAAGAAAATGAAAAGAAAAGCGTTGTTTATGGTTCTTTCAGAGAAAGCAAAAAATAATTCCTTGATTGTTTTGGATAAATTAGAAATGGAGAAACCAAAAACCAAACAAATGGTAGAAATGATTAAAAAACTTCCGTGCAAAGAGGCAAGCAGATTGGTTGCAACTAACGAGCCTTCGACAGGCTCAGGGCAAGCTAAAAATATATTTTTATCTGCAAGAAACATTAAAAAAACAGGCGTCTTAGAAACAAGGAATTTAAATATTGTGGATTTGTTAAATTATAAATATTTATTGATTTCAAAAGACGGGATAAAAGATATAGAAAAAACTTTTATAAAGAAATAATATGGCATTATTTGATTTTTTAAAAAGAAAAAAAGAAGTAGAGAAATCCCTCGGTCGTAAGCCTATGGGCGAGGCCAAAAAACCAGCTCAAAAAAAGCCGGAGAAAGTTTCAGTTAAAAAAGAAATAAGAGCAGAAAGGGCTCCAGAAAAAGCACAAGATTTTAAAGTAAAAAATACAAAGGGTTTTTCTTATAGCGTTATAAAAGAGCCGCATATTTCCGAAAAGGCCACTAATTTATCAGAAAAAAATAAATATGTTTTTAAGGTTTATAATGATTCTAATAAATTAGAGATAAAAAAATCAGTAGAAGGAATTTATAGAGTTGATGTTTTAGCCGTAAATATTATAAAAATTCCAGCAAAAAAAAGAAGATTGGGTAAGACAGAGGGTTTTAGAAAAGGGCATACAAAGGCCGTTGTAACAATTAAAGAAGGCCAAAAAATAGAAATTCTATAATAAAAAACTAAAAACATAAAAAACTAAAAAACGATTTATTTTATAATTTTAATTTTTTAAATTTTTAAGGAAATGAAAATATATAAACCAACAACGCCATCGAGAAGAGGAATGACAGGAATTGATTTTTCTTTGCTTTCAAAAAAGAGAGCTGAAAAGAAGCTCTTAAAATATGTAAGAAGAAGCGTTGGAAGGTCAAAATCTTCTGGAAGAATTACTGTAAGGCATAAGGGGGGAGGAGTAAAGAAAATGTATAGAATTATAGAATTTAGTCAAACTATAATGGATAGTCCTGCTCGGGTTTTGTCTTTAGAATATGATCCAAATAGGACAGCTTTTATTGCTTTAATAGAATATTCTGACCTACCTATGCAGACAGGTAAAAATAGACAATATATTATAGCTCCGCAAGGATTAAAAATAAATGACAGTATCATCTTTTCAGAAAAAGCGTCTTTAATTACAGGAAATAGGATAAAATTAAAAAACATTCCGGTTGGAACAAACGTTTATAATATTGAATTAGAACATGGTAAAGGAGGTAAATTAGTTAGGTCGGCCGGATCTTCAGCCCAGATTTTAGCGCAGGAAAATGGCTTTACTAATTTAAAAATGCCTTCAACAGAGGTAAGGAAAATCAACGGTGAATGTTTTGCTTCAATAGGCATGGTTTCAAATCCGGAAAATAGGTTTTATACGGTAGGTAAAGCAGGCAAGTCAAGATTAAAGGGAAGAAGGCCTCATGTAAGGGGCTCTGCAATGAATCCAGTTGACCATCCGCATGGAGGAGGAGAAGGAAGGCAGCCAATTGGTTTAAAACATCCAAAAACTCCTTGGGGGAAACCAGCTTTGGGTGTAAAAACAAGAAATAGAAAAAAGTGGACAAACAAATTTATTATTAGTCGCAGGAAAAAGAAATAGCATAAAATGCAAATATGCAAATGGCGTCGCCAATAATGCAAATTCGTACATTCGTATTCGCATCATTGGCATCAAATTAGCATATTGGCATTATATTCATGTCAAGAAGTCTTAAAAAAGGTCCTTTTGTAGACCCAAGATTAATTGAAAAGGTATTAAAGGTAAGAAAGGACGAAAAAGTTATTATCAAAACATGGGCAAGGTATTCTACGATTTCACCTGAAATGATTGGTTTCACTTTTGGCGTGCATAATGGCAAGGAGTTTGTTCCTGTTTATGTTTCAGAAGATATGGTGGGACATAAGCTTGGAGAATTTTCCCCTTCAACTAAATTCGTTAGGCATGGAGGTAAAATGCAAAGAGGCCTGGAACAAAAAGCAGAGCAAGTTGAAGCTTCAAAAATAGAAACTGACAAAAAACCAGTAAAGTAAATCATAGGTTTAAGATTATGGAAATTAAAGTAATATTAAGAAATTTAAGAACAGCTCCAAGGAAATCAAGGGAAGTTATTGATCTTATAAGGAATAAAAAAGTGGTTGAAGCTAGAGCGATTCTTGAATTTACAGTAAAAAGATCAGCTGAACCTATTTTGAAGCTTTTAAATAGTGCAGTGGCATCCGCTTTGCACGATTTCCAGCTGGAAGAATCCAATCTTTATATTTCTAAAATTATGGTTGATGAAGGGCCGAAATTAAAACGGTCCCATCCAATGAGCCGCGGCAGAGCTTATCCTATTGTAAAAAGGACTTCACATATAACATTAATATTAAGCGAGATAAATCCTAAAAAGGGAGAAATAAAAGAAGAAATAAAATTAACAAAAGATATAGGTAAAAAAGTCAAAACGCAAAAGTCAAAACGCAAAACCACAGCGCAAAAGTCAAAGCCAATTTAGATTTAAACTTTGAGTTGTGGATTTGAACTTTGCGTTTTGAGATTTAAGTTTAATTATTATGGCACACAAAGTACACCCAAAATCATTTAGAATAAAAGGAATGGAAGATTGGAATGTCCGCGGTTTTTATGGTAAAAAAATGCCCCAATATTTAGAGGAAGATTTTTTGATTAAGGATTTTTTAAGAACCATATTGTCTGAAGCTTCGGTTTCTAATATAGAAATAGAACATTCTGCTGATAAATTAAATATTATTATTGAAACAGCAAGACCGGGATTAATTATAGGCAGGGGCGGAGAAGGAGTAGAAAGTTTAAAAAAAATGATAATTCAAAAAATGCACGACAAGAAATTTTCTACTGGTAAATCAGATTCAGCTAAAACAAAAAGGGAAATAAAAATAGATATCAGAGAAGTCAAAAACCCATGGGTTTTTGCAATGCTGGTTTCACAATGGGCTGCCAAGCAAATTGAAAAAAGAATCCCATTTAGGCAGGTTTTAAAAATGAGCATAGAGAGGGTAATGCAAAATAAAGAAATAAAAGGCGTTAGAATTGAAGTGGCGGGCAGGTTAAACGGGGTGGAAATTGCCAGAAGAGAATATTTGCTCAAAGGAAGAATGCCTCTCCAGACCATCAGAGCCGACATTGACTATGCCCAATCCGAGGCCTATTGTACGTACGGCGTTATAGGTATTAAAGTTTGGATATATAAAGGAGACAAATTTAATTAAAAATTCAAAAATCAAAGTTTAAAATCACATTGCAAAATTAAAAATTATCTAAATATAAAATCCATCGCGCCGAAGCGCGATACCAAAATTTTGCATTTTGATATTTGCATTTTGCATTTAGCGAATCACTATGAGCTTGTTAATGCCCAAAAAAGTAAAACACAGAAAATGGCACAAAGGCAGGACAAAAGGCGTGGAAACACGCGCTACTGATTTGCATTTCGGCAGTTTTGGTTTAAAATCAATGGGTACAAAATGGATAACTGCGCGCCAGCTTGAATCAGCCAGACGACACATAATCAGATACATGAAAAAAGGGGGAAAATTATGGGTAAGGATTTTTCCTGATAAGCCGGTAACTTCTAAAGGAGATGAAGTCCCTTTAGGAGGAGGAAAGGGTGCGGTGGATCATTATGTTTATCCTATAAAACCGGGAAGAATCATTTTTGAAATTGATGGATTAAAAGAAGAAGTGGCTCGCGAAGCTTTTAAAGGAGCTAGTATTAAATTGCCAATTAAAACAAAGTTTATTAAAAGAGATTTATAGAGTTTTATAATAGATTTAATTATGAAAATAAACGAACTGCGTAAAAAAGATATAGGGGAATTAAAAAAATTAGTACAAGATCATACTAAAAAATTAAGCGATCTTAGGTTTAAATTTTCCTCAAGCCAGATAAAGAATGTAAAAGAGATTAGTAACACAAAAAAAGAAATTGCAAAAATATTAACAATAATTAATGAAAAAAATAAAGCGACACCAATCTACGAATGACACTCGAATATACAAATTCGTAAATTAGCGTGCGATTAGTAATTAGTGTCGCCGTTTACAGAGATAATTATGGCAAAAAAAAAATTACAGGGGATTGTGGTTTCCGATAAGATGCAAAAAACTGTTGTGGTCAATGTAGAAAGAGTAAAAGAACACTCAAAGTACAAAAGAAGGTATAAAATCCACAAAAAGTATAAAGCACATGACCCAAACCAAGAATATCATGTTGGTGATAAAGTTATCATTGAAGAGTGCAAACCTTTGTCAAAAGATAAAAATTGGATAGTAATAAAAAAAGTTTAAGCGAGCCATAGCGAACTTACCCGCCTAAATTTTTGTCTTAAAGTTTAAAAAGTATTTTTATAGATAAAAAAAAAGACAAAAACTTGGGCGGGTGATAATATTATTCGCTTCGCTTATAAATCATCATGATACAACCAAGGTCAATGTTAAAAGTCGCTGATAACTCGGGAGCTAAAATACTCCAGTGTATTAATGTTCCCGGCGGAACCAGAAAAAGATATGCTCAATTAGGAGATATTATTGTTGGAACAGTAAAAAAAGCAGAACCAAGAAAATTAGTCAAAAAACACGAGGTAGTAAAAGCGGTTATTATCAGGCAAAGAAAAGAATTCAGGAGGCAAGATGGTTCTTATATTCGTTTTGATGATAATGCAGTGGTTATTTTGGGAGAAGGTAAGTTACCCAAAGGTGGAAGAGTTTTTGGACCAGCTGCAAAAGAATTGAAAGATAAAGGTTTTGATAAAATAGCTATGATGGCGGCAGAACTTCTGTAAAAAACAGCATTCATTTATATAAATTATATGAAAATAAAAAAAGGCGATACGGTTTTAATAATTTCGGGCAAAGACAAAGGCAGAACAGCAAAAATTTTAAAGTCTCTTGTAAAGGAGAGAAAAGTTTTGGTTGAAGGAATTAATTTAAAATTAAAACACGTAAAACCAAAGAAGGAGGGAGAAAAGGGTCAAGTTATCTCAATACCAGCTCCATTAGATGTTTCTGATGTAAAGTTTGTTTGTCCCAAGTGCGGCAAAGCTACAAGATTGGGTTATAAAATTGTCCCGACAGAATCAAGGATCCTCGATGGCAAAACCATCGGGAAAAAAGATAAAAAATTCAGAGTTTGTAAAAAGTGCGGTTCAGAAATATAGAATTTTTATATATTATATGGAAAAATTACAAGAAAAATATAGAAATTGCTTAGCAATTTATATAATTGGTTCGCTCGGTCGGAATGAAAATTTATTTTCATTCCTCCCTCCCTGCCAATTATCAAAAAATGGATAGATTAAAAGATAGATATAAAAATAAGGTTATACCGGCTATGATGGAAAAGTTTGGTTATAAAAATCCTATGGCAGTTCCCAAAATAAAGAAAGTCACAATCAACAGTTCTTTTGGCAAACAGGTAGTCAACAAAACATCTGGAGAAAGGGAAAAGGTGCAAAATGTTGTTATGCAGGATTTAGCTTTGATTACCGGCCAAAAGCCAAGGCTGGTTAAGTCAAAAAAATCAATTGCCGGATTCGGGTTGCGAGAAGGACTTGAAATTGCTGCGATGGTAACTTTAAGGAAAAGCAAAATGTGGGATTTTTTGGAAAGATTTATTTATTTGTCTTTGCCAAGAAGCAGAGATTTTAAAGGTATTGAAATAAAATCAATAGATAAAAGAGGTAATATGAATATTGGATTTCGCGAGCATATTTCTTTTCCGGAAATTTTTGTTGAGAAAGAAAAAACTATTTTTGGCTTAGAAGTAACCGTTTCTACAAACGCTAAAAGCAAGGAAGAAGGGCTGGAATTATTTAAATTATTAGGATTTCCTATTAAAGAAGATAAAAATATAAAAAACTAAAAACATAAAAAACAACACTAATTTAGATTTTTTAAAGTAATGGCTCAAAAAGCACAAATAGCAAAAGCAAAAATGAAACCAAAATTTTCTTCAAGGCTTATAAGACGCTGTTTTAAATGTGGCAGGAGGAGGGGTTTTATGAGAAAATTTGGACTTTGCAGAATATGTTTTAGGGAATTAGCTAATAAGGGAGAAATACCAGGAATTAATAAATCTTCTTGGTAAAAAATAATAATCACCAAGCACAGAAATTTTTTCAAAATTTTGTACTCGGTGAAAATTTAATTTATTAAATTTTCATGACAGACCCAGTTACAGACATGTTAAATCAAATAAAAAATGCTCAAGTCGTTGGTAAAACGGAGGTTTTGATGCCTTTTTCAAAACTGAAAAATCAGATTGGAATGATTTTAATGCAGGAGGGCTTTATAAAAGATTTAAGAAAAGTTGCAAAAGATAAAAATAAAATAATGAAAATTACCTTAAAGTATGATAATGGAATTCCATCTATAGAGGGTTTTAAGAGGGTTTCCAAACCAGGTCAGAGAATTTATGTAAAAAATACGGAAATAAAGAAAGTACGCGGAGGATTTGGAATTTCCATAATTTCAACGCCAAAGGGTTTAATGACTAATGTTCAGGCGCGGAAGGCACGATTAGGAGGCGAAGTATTGCTAGAAATATGGTAAAAAAATAACGTTAAGATTGATATCTTAACGTCGTTTGGATGGTTTCTCAGTGACGTTCGCCTATGTAAGCATTCTCTCGATGCAGAAATATCATTTGAACGTCGCCGGACTGATGACCAGATGAGAGTTCAAGTTCTTGGAATGGGATGTTGGGAAATTCTTTTTCCGCGGCATCGGTGATGTCCGCGAGAGTAGGATTGCCAATGCCACCACGCCAAGCCCATCTTACACTTTTGTTTTTGGGATCGTATTGGTCCCGCACTTCGTACTTCATGGTACGCTCCTTTCGGGAGGAAAAAAGAGGAGAGCCGTCTTGTAAATGAGCGATAAATGTACTATAATAAAAAAGTTTAGATAAGTCAATAATCATGAGTAGAATAGGTAAAAAGTTAATTGAAATTCCTTCAACTGTAAAGGTAGAAATCAATGGCCAAAATTTGAAAGTTTCTGGGCCAAAGGGGGAATTAAAAATAAATATCCATCAAGATATTAAAGCAGAAGTTAAAGATGGCAAAGTTTTTGTTTTGCCTAAAAGGGACTTATCTAAAAAAGAAAAAGGGTTGTGGGGCTTGTACAGGGCATTAATTTTTAACATGGTGCAGGGAGTGGACAAAGGTTTTGAAAAAAAATTAGAAATTGAAGGAATTGGCTATAAAGCGGTAGTTCAAGAAAATAGTTTAGTTTTAAATCTTGGTTTTGTAAATCCCGTTGCAATTAGAAAGCCAGAAGGTATTAATTTTTCAGTGGAAAAGAATGTGATTACTGTTTCAGGGATTAATAAAGAAGCAGTCGGGCAGATTGCAGCTGAAATAAGAGCAACCAAAAAAGCAGAGCCATACAAAGGAAAAGGCATTAAGTATGAAGGTGAGAAAATAAGAAGAAAAGAAGGCAAGAAAGTGGTTGCGGCTAAAACATAACTTATTATAAAAAATAAAATTTAAATCAAATGTTGCAAAAGCAAAAAAAACGTTTAAGGATACATAAAAGAATAAGAGCCAAAATTTTTGGGACAAAAACCCGTCCGAGGCTTTCTGTTTTCAAATCAGGAAAACATATTTATGCGCAGTTAATAGATGATGATAACGCCATTGTTTTGGCATCGGCTTCGGATATTAAAATGAAGCAAAAGAAAGGCACTAAAGTAAATCACTCTGTGGAAGTGGGGAAGTTAATAGCCAAGGAAGCGCTTGGAAAAAAGATTGAGAAGGTTGTATTTGACAGGGGAGGGTTTGTTTTTCATGGCAGGATAAAGGCGGTGGCTGACGGCGCAAGAGAAGGCGGCTTAAAATTTTAAAAAATATAAATTATGGAAGAAGAAGTAAAAAAAATAAAAGACATGCCTGTGCAGACAGGAAAAACAAATGATGGCTTCAGGCCAGTCAGGAAATTTGGTTTTAGCAGGGGCGGAGCTGTAAAAGATGAATACGAAACAAAGCTTTTGGATTTAGCAAGAGTCACCAGAGTTACAGGCGGGGGCAAAAGGCTAAGGTTTCGCGCGGTTGTCATAGCCGGAGACAAAAAAAGCAAGATTGGCATTGGCATAGACAAAGGCAGAGATGTTTCTCAAGCCATAGAAAAAGCAACCGCTCGCGCTAAAAAAAATATGATTAATGTTGTAATCGTAGATGGAACTATTCCTCATCAAGTGGAGGCAAAAGTAGGGCCTGCAAGAATTTTATTAAAGCCGCAAAAAAAGGGCAGGGGCTTGGTTGCTGGAGGCGCAGTTAGGACTATTTGCGATTTGGCAGGCATTAAAAATATTTCGTCAAAAATTCTTTCTGGATCGAAAAATAAATTGAACAATGCCAGGGCGACAATGGAGGCTCTGAAAAAACTTAAACGAATGTAATGAGTTTACCCGCCTAAATTTTTGCCTTTATTGTTTTAATAAAAGTATCTTTTAACTTAATGGCAAAAACTTGGGCGGGTGATAATCTTTATTCGCTTCGCTCATAAAAATTATCATGCAAGTACACGAATTAAAACCAAAACATAGATCAAAAAATAGGAAAATAGTTGGCAGAGGAGGTAAAAAGGGTACCTATTCTGGAAGAGGAATTAAGGGACAGTCTGCAAGGTCCGGCAGAAAAATGGTGCCAATTATAAGAGAATTAATTAAAAGATATCCAAAATTAAAAGGGTCCGGAAGTTTTGTTTTAGAAAATTACTCAGTAGTTGTAAATTTGGATGTTTTAGACAAGAATGCCAAGGATGGCGAAATTATAAATCCTGTAAATTTGATTAAAAAAGGAATTATTCGCATGATAAAAGGCAAAAGTCCTAAAGTTAAAATACTGGGCAAGGGCAAAATTAGCAAGAAAATAATTGTAGAAAATTGCAGCGTTTCAAAAACAGCTAAGGCCGCCATCGAAAAGGCGGGGGGAGTAATCAAATAATAATTTTTAATAACAGTAAAATTAATTTTGGAAGGGGGTCGGGGAAACATTCGGTTTCCCCGTGTAGGAAATTATTCAAAACCGACGAGACGCGAGGCGCAATTGGCAAAGCCAATTCGCCCCGTCTGTGGGGTTTTGAAAGAGCGAGATTCGCCAAGGGCGATCGAGCGACTAACTCCCTGTAAGCACTATGTGGTACGAAAAAATAATATTTCTTTTCAGGAATAAAGAGTTAAGGAACAAATTTATTTTTGTTTTATTTCTTTTCGTAGTTTTTAGAGTAGCTGCTAATATTCCAATTCCTGGGATTGGTTTGGAAAATTTAAGGAAATTTTTTGCCCAAAATCAGGTTTTCGGCCTTTTAAATATATTTTCAGGCGGAGCGCTAAGTAATTTTTCAATTGTATTGCTTGGACTTGGGCCTTATATTACCTCAACCATTATTTTGCAGTTATTAACTATGATTTTTCCAGCTTTGGAAAAAATGTATAAAGAGGAAGGAGAAGCCGGTAGACATAAATTTAACCAATATGGCAGATTATTGACTATCCCCTTAGCTGCATTTGAAGGATATGGAATGCTAACATTATTCCAAAGACAGGGGATTATTTCTGGATTATCTCCAATGGTTTTGTTAGGTTCTATTTTGACAATAACAGCAGGGGCGATGTTTTTAATGTGGATCGGAGAAATTATTACAGAGCAGGGAATAGGCAATGGTATATCTTTGTTAATTTTTGCAGGCATAGTTGCCCGTTTGCCAGTTAATATTTTTCAAACATTCGCAGCCTGGAATCCGGCGCAAATACCCTCTTACATTTTATTTTTTGTTTTGTCGGTTGTTATAATTGCAGGAGTAGTCTTAATTACGGAAGCGCGCAGGAATATTCCTGTTTCCTATGCAAAAAGAGTCAGGGGGTCTAAAATGTATGGCGGAGTTTCAACTTATCTGCCCTTAAATGTTAATCCAGCAGGAGTAATTCCAATAATTTTTGCGCTTTCCATTCTTTTATTCCCTGGAATGATTGCCGGATTTTTAGGGGGGGTCCCAGGAATGGTCGGGACAATTGCAAACAATGCCGCATCTTTTTTTAATAATACTTGGGTGCACGGAGTGCTATATTTTATATTGGTTATTGTTTTCACTTATTTTTATACAGCAGTTACCTTTGACCCAAAAACAATTTCAGAGAATCTGCAAAAAATGGGCGGATTTATCCCAGGAGTAAGGCCTGGAGAATCAACTGCAAAATTTTTAAAGCATATTTTAAATAGAGTTTTATTTACCGGAGCCATATCTTTGGGATTAATTGCCGTATTGCCGTCAATTGTGGCGGGGCTTACAGGTGTTACCGGTTTTACTTTTTTAATTGGAGGCACTTCGCTTTTAATTATCGTAAGCGTGGTTTTGGACACTTTGCGCCAAATCAATGCCCAGCTACAGATGAGGGAGTATGATACGTTTTAGTGAATTATTCTAATTGACCTAATTATTCTAAATAAACCCCAATTTTCGAATAAAAAAAAGGCCTCGACTCGTGTCGGGGCTTTTAGTTACTAGTCAAAATGGCATGTTTTTTTCTGGTGGTTTAACCAGAGGACGAAGAGCATCTTGTAAGTCTTTGATAAGCTCGAGTTGTATCCGAAGAGTGTCTTGGTTTATCTTGCTGATTTTTTCTTCTTCGGTAATCCTTTTTTCCAATGCAGTAGTTTTGTGTTCTAGTTCTTTGACAAGGCTTTTTTGTTGGGAAAGATTGTATTGCGAAAACAAAGATACTAGCAATAAAATCACTAACACCACAGTCAAGATTACCGTCTTTGCTTTCATGGCATTTTCCTTTCATGTAAGTGCCACGTTTCGATGTCAAAGGGCAACGCACTCTATATTTAATTGTACGCCTATTATATATATTTGTCAATATTTTATTAATTTTTAAATTTTGTTATTATAAAAGAAAAAAATTTATGTCAAAACAAGTTATAATTTTATTTGGTCCGCCGGGGGCGGGCAAAGGGACTCAATCTGAATTGCTGTCTGAAAAGATGGGGCTTTATCTTTTTGAAACTAGTAAAATGCTGGAAAGGGAATTTAGAAATGCTGAAAAAATGCCAGCCGATTCATCTGAAAGGTTTGTGGAAATTGAAGGCGAAAAATTCGATGTTTTAAACGAAAAAGAAATTTGGAAAAAGGGGGAATTGTGCAGTCCGCCATGGGTGACTTATTTAACCATAAAAGAACTAAAAAGATTGCATGACGATGGAGATAATATTATTTTATCCGGCTCTCCAAGAACAGTATATGAAGCCGAAAGGGAAATGTCAGTACTAGAAGAATTGTATGGCAAGGAAAATATAAAAATAGTTTTAATTGAAATATCGGCAGAGATTACTATTTTTAGAAATACCCACAGAAAAATTTGTGAGCTAATGCGCCACTCAATTTTATTTAACAAAGAAACTGAAAAATTAAAAATTTGCCCTTTGGACGGGTCAAAGCTGGTAAAAAGAAAAGATTTAGACGATCCTGAAACTATTAAGGTAAGGCTTGAGCAATACAAAGAAAGAACTTTACCTTTATTTGATTATTTCAAAAACAGCGGTTTTGATGTCAATAAAATAAACGGTGAAGGAAGCGTTGCGGATGTGCACAAAAAAATATTAGCGATAATAACATAAATGAATTTAATAAAATCTCCCGAAGAAATTAAAATAATGGCCGAAGGTGGTAAAATTCTGGCAACGGTTTTGGCCGAAATAGAGAAAATGGTGAAGCCCGGAATTACAACTTTAGAATTAGACAGGGCCGCAGAGGCCCTTATTTTAAAACACGGGGCAAAACCGGCTTTTAAGGGATATGAAAGATTTCCGTATTCTTTATGCACTTCGGTAAATGATAATATTGTGCATGGTTTTCCGTCTGATAAGCCGTTGAAAGAAGGTGACATAGTTGGATTGGACTTGGGCGTTTTATGGAAAGGTTATAATTCTGATATGGCGGTAACTGTCGCAGTTGGCGAAGTTTCCTTTGAAGCCAAAAGATTATTGCAGGTGACAAAAAAAGCCTTAAGAATTGGAATTAAAAAAGCCAGGGCTTCAGTTACAACTGGAGATATTGGAAATACAATTCAAAGATATGTTGAAGACCAGGGATACGGGGTTGTAAGGTCTTTGTGCGGCCATGGCATAGGAAAAGAGATTCATGAAGATCCGCAAGTTCCAAATTACGGACAAAGACACAAGGGAGAGGAGTTAAAAGAAGGTATGGTAATTTGCATAGAGCCGATGGTGACAATGGGAAACTATAATTTAAGGAAATCAGACGACGGTTACGGTTTTGCCACCAAAGACGGCTCATTAGCGGCCCATTTTGAACATACAATTGCAATCACAAAAGACGGAGCAAGAATATTAACATATGTTTAAATTTATTATATAATTAAAGTGCAGAATAGGCAGCTCTTTTACATTGCAATTTGTGAAGCGATTTTTTATCCAGAAGGTCTGGAGTAAAAATGCGCTCCAAGTGATAAGGAGTTCTTACATGTTACATCTTTTGAGAGATCTTAGTTATGGTGTCAATCAGGCATTTGCTGATGGCTCAAAGGTTAACAGGCTTACTGGAGATATTGAAGAAAAGAAAATATCGATTGATCAATTGCATTCCGGGATTTTAGTTTTATACGAACGTCTCAATTTTTCCGGTCGCAATGAAGCTGGCATTTTTGAAGCACCAGGCCCAGCCTGTGAAGACTGGGATTGTTTTCGAATGAAGATGATTCGTTTTTTTTCCCGAGATGAAAAATGCTGGGAGGTTGCGTCATCTTATTATGATAAATTAGTGGAGGAGTATGATTTAATTCCCATTGAACTTGCCAGAACCATATCTATTTAAGATTCTTAAGCTCCGCAAACATATCGTGGGGCTTTTTATTTTATAAATTTTTATGATAAAATTATCTAATATGAAAAATCTCATTGTTGCTAATTGGAAAATGAATCCTTCTACTGAAAAAGAAGCAATGAAACTTTTTGATTCGGTAAAAAAAGGCGTAAGGAGGAGCAGCGCGGAAGTTATAATATGCCCGCCTTTTGTTTATTTGCCATTGTTTAAAGGGTTGACTCTTGGCGCGCAGAATGTTTTTTATAAAGAAAAAGGAGCTTTTACGGGTGAAGTTTCATCTTTAATGTTAAAAGATTTAAAAGTAAAATATGTTATAATTGGTCACTCTGAAGCAAGAAAGTATCTGGGTGAAACAGATGAAGTTATTAATAAGAAAATAAAAGAAGTTTTATCAGTAAAATTAAAGCCGATTTTATGCGTTGGTGAAACGATAGAACAAAAGGAAAATAAATTAGAAATTTTAGAAAAGCAAATTAAAGGCGCATTAAAAGAAATTTCTTTTAAAGAGGCAAAAAATATTGTAATTGCGTATGAGCCAGTTTGGGCAATTGGTACAGGGAAAAATTGTTCTGTTGACCAAACGCTAAGTTCTGTTTTATTAATTAAAAAAATTATTTCAAAATTATATAAAAGGGGATTGGCAAATAATATAAGAATTCTTTATGGCGGAAGTGTTAAAAGTAATAATTCGGGACTCTATATTAAAGGTGCAGGAGTAAATGGTTTACTGGTTGGCGGAGATTCTTTAAATGCAGAGGATTTTATTAAAATTGTTAAATCATCGATTTGACATACACGGAATTTTTTTATATGGTGAATATATGTTGAATAAAGAAATACAAAACGGACCAGCCCGCATCAGCTACGTTGAAGGCGTTGCTAATGGGCATTTTTTTAGCCCCAGTAAGGGTAACTTAGAATTTAAAGAAGTTATAAAAGATATTTATGATTATATCCAGCAGCAGCCGGAATTTTTTTATGATATTGTTGTCGGATGCGATTCTCCTTCATCAGATAAGCCATTTTTCCCAATCGCCATAGTTGTTTTAAGAACTGGAGCTGGAGGCAGATTTTTTCTAAAAAAGATGCATTATCCAGAAAGTTTTATGAAAAAATTTATTAATTGGAAAAATCGGATTTTGCAGGAAGTTTATTTATCTTGCGAGTTGGCATTGTTATTGAGGGAAACTTTAGAGAAAGAATTTGGCAAGGCAACATCCACTTTTAATTATCAGTTTCAGTATATTCACGCTGATGTGGGAGAACAAGGGAAAACCAAAGAAATGGTAAAAGAGGTGGTAGGATTAATTAGAAGCAATGGCTTTGAGCCAAGAATAAAACCGCAATCTTTTGCCGCATCTGTTGTGGCCGACAGATATACATAAAATATATTTTACATCATTAAAAAGCCGCTTTTTTGGCGGTTTTTGTGTGTGTATTGACAAGGTTTATATGCGTTGTATAATTAAATTGTGTTGACCTTTTACATAACAATGGAGGATGCATCATGTGGTGGATTCTTTGTTTGGTTTTGGGTGCTTTAGCGCTCTGCGCATTTGCTGTGCTTATGGGTCGTCTTTGCTCGATCAATAATTTGGATGGTGATGAATGACCACTCAAAAGATTGGTAAAAACTCTGCCGAAATCCTCTGCCGTTTCCCCGAGAAAAATTCCTAAAGGAATTACCTCTCGGGGCTTTTTTTTTGTAAAAATTATGATAAAATTAATGAATTAAAATGAAATCAGCTGAATTGCGTCAGAAATTTTTAGATTTTTTTCAAAAAAACGGGCACAAAATAGTGCCCTCTTCTTCGTTATTGCCCAGCGACCCGTCAGTATTATTTACTACAGCCGGGATGCAACAGTTTAAGCTCTATTATTTGGGAGAAAAATCTCCTTATGGGAAAAATGTGGTTTCTTGTCAAAAATGTATAAGAACGTCAGATATTGATGAAGTAGGAGACGAAAGACACCTCACTTTTTTTGAGATGCTCGGTAATTTTTCTTTTGGAGGATATTTTAAGGAAGAGGCAATAAAATTGGCTTATGAATTTATTGTTAAAGAATTAGGATTAGATATTGATTATGTTACAATTTTTAGCCCTGATAAAGTTGATAGTAAAGATTGGAGAAAGGGAGTTAAAGAAGATAAAGAATCTTATGAAATTTGGAAAAAAGTTGGAGTTTCAGAAAATAAAATTAAAAAAGAAGGAATTGATAACTTTTGGGGGCCTACTGGTGAAGAAGGTCCCTGTGGTCCAACAACCGAAATTTATGTGAATGGCATTGAGATTTGGAATATAGTTTTTAACGAATTTTTTTGCGATAAAGATAAAAAATTAGAAAAATTAAAAACTCCAGGCGTTGATACTGGAATGGGGTTAGAGAGATTAGTAATGGTAGTTCAAAAAGTGCCAACAATTTTTGGGACTGATTTATTTGAGCCAGTTATAAAATTGATTCCCGATGAGTTTGATGTGCGTAAAAAAAGAATTATTGCTGATCATGCAAGAGCTATTGCATTTTTAATTACTGATGGCGTAAGGCCTTTCAAAAAAGAACAAGGTCATATCCTGCGTAGACTGATGCGCAGGATAATAACTTATTTTTATATTGTTAAAGCTGACTTCAAGGTGATACACGATATATTTGCAGAGATAGTTGAGATATATAGTCCCACATACCCTGAATTGAATACTAATCTTATAGTCCAAGAATTTAATAGGGAGGAAGAAATATTTGCGAAAGCATTCAAATGGCTCAAAAAATTTGAGGATTACCCAAGAGACGGAAAAACCATTACTGGCGAAGAAATATTTTTTGGTTCATCAACTGTTGGTATACCTCTCGAATTTATCGCCGAATTTGCTAAAGAAAAAAATATTCAGATTGATATAAAAGGATTTGAGATATTTGAGATTAAAATGCAAAAGCACCAGGAAAAATCAAGGACTGCTTCGGCGGGGATGTTCAAGGGTGGGTTGGCGGATCATTCGCCCGAAACCATAAAGTTGCATACGGCTCATCATTTGCTTTTAGCCGCTTTGCAGGAATTATTTGGGAAACAGGTAAAGCAGAAAGGGAGCAATATAAATTCTGAAAGGTTAAGAATTGATTTCTCTTTTGACCGAAAATTAACTGATGAAGAAAAAAAGAAAATTGAAGATATGGTAAACGAAAAAATTAATGCCAGGTTAAACGTTGTAAAAAGGGAAATGCTAAAGGAAGAAGCTCAAAAAATTGGAGCAGAAATGGAATTTGGTGTAAAATACGGTAATACAGTGTCAGTTTATTTTATTGAGGATGAAAAAGGTAATGTTTTTAGCAAGGAATTTTGCGGAGGCCCTCACGTTAAAAATACATCTTTATTAGGAAAATTTAAAATTTTAAAAGAAGAAGCTTCTGGTTCAGGAGTAAGAAGAATAAAAGCAATATTAAAGTAAATAAAGGACTGCAACCCCAGTACAAATTTTGCAAAATGCTGGGTGGCAACCTGCTTCATCCAATCGGGGAAGCCCCTATTCGGGTCACGCAGGTTGCAAGAAATTTAATATTTTTTAAGATATTATTTAAATAAAGAGCAATTGCGATGGCAAAATTTGAGTAGGGACGCGAGAATTATCCGCTTTAGTGGAAATTCCTGTCCTCGGGGTTACTCATTTTGTTGCTCGCTGCAGCTCGCAACAAAATGAGCAAAAAAATGTTTGATATCGTGCCTCCAAAATTGGCGCATAAAATAGAAAATACTATAAAAGATTTAGAAAGAGACAATAAAAAAAAGAAACATCATAAAGGAGCTAAGAATTACAAAAAAGAAAGACACATCCCCTTAAAAGAAGTTTTTGTTGGGGGTACAATTATAATTTTTTTATTTGGAATTTATTTATACAATAATCTGCCGAAGGCAGATATAGAAATTTGGCCTAAAATAGATACTTTAACATTGCAGGAAAAAATAACAGCAGATAAATCAGTTAATTCATTGGATTTATTAAATAAAGTTATTCCGGCGCAATATGTGGAAGTTCAAAAAGATAGTTGGCAAGAATTTCCGGCAACCGGAAGCGCTTCAAATAACGGCAAGGCGTCAGGCACTATTAAAGTTTATAATAAAATAAATTCCAATGCATTTACCTTAATAAAAGGCACTCATTTTTTATCTGATTCAGGTAAATATTTTGTAACTCTTGAAAAAATTGTTATTCCAGGAGCTCAAAAGAATTTGCCAGGATCAGTTAATGCAAAAGTTCAGGCCGAGGAATCTGGAACAGATTATAATATAGGAGCTTCCAAGTTTTCTGTGCCAAAATTATATGGTACGCCATATTATTATAGTATTTGGGCAGAGTCAAATAGTGAAATGACGGGAGGATACACAGGACAGGTAAAAAAAGTGACAGATGATGATATTCAAAAAGCAAAAGATGCTTTAACAAAAAATTTATTAATTCAAGCTAAAGATTCTTTAAAGGGTAAGCTTGCCCCAGATGATATTTTATTAGATAGTGCTATGGTAAGTAGTATTGTTGATTCTGGCAGTGATGTAAAATCAGGTGCAATAGCAGATAAATTTAATGAAAGCGCAAAAGTAAAAATCTTTGCATTGGTATTTAAAAAACAGGATTTAGAAAAATTTGTTAAAAATGATATTTTGTCTCAATTAGCAAAAGATAATAATTTTCTTGAAAAAAGTTTAAATGTTAATTATAATCCAGAAGCTATTGATATAAAAGAGGGGAAGTTAATACTTAATTTACAATCATCTGTTAAGATATACCAAAATATTAATACAAATGATTTAATTGATTTATTAAGCATGAAATCAGGCGACCAAATAAAGCAGACCTTTGACCAAATTTACGATGGTAAGATTTCTGAAATAAAAGTTAATTTTTGGCCATTTTGGGTTAAAAAAGCTCCAGAAGACAGAAATAGAATTAAAATTAAACTAAATTTTGAGTAAAAACGTTAAGTGGGATTGAGTCTTCACCATACTGACAATAAATATAAAGTGGTAATTTAAAACTATAGTGGTATATATTGTTAGATAAAAATAATATAATTATGGTGAAGACTTGACCTTTATAAGTTAATTTGATAGTATTATTAATCATATAAATAGAGTTAAATGGAGTTAAACGATAACGTAAATAACGAGCAGAATAAAAGTAAAATTATAAAAAGGGAGGGCAGAGTAACAGAGGCTTTACCAAATGCCTTTTTTAAAGTGCTATTGGATGATGATAAAAAAGTTATAGGTTTTTTATCTGGGAAGATGAGGCTTAACAGAATTAAAATTTTACCAGGAGACAAAGTAACGCTGGAAATGACGCCATATGATTTAAATAAAGGAAGAATTGTTTATAGACTTAAGTAAAAATATAAAAAAATGAAGGTGCGACCATCAGTAAAAAAAATTTGTAATGATTGTAAAATTGTCAAAAGGAAGGGTTTTATTTATGTTATTTGCAAAAAAAATCCGAAACACAAACAAAGACAAGGTTAATAAAAATCAAAATGCAAATATCAAAATGCAAAATGAAAATTTAAAGTTAAAAAATATCAGGAATTTATAAAGCAAATTCCTGATACCTAAATTTTAAATTTTGATTTTTAAATTTTGAATTTTAGCGAAGCGATTATGCCGCGTATTGCAGGTGTAAATATTCCTGATAATAAAAGGATAGAAATAGCAATTACTTATATTTATGGAATAGGCAGGTCTTTGAGTAGAAAAATTTTAAAAGAAACAAAAATTGATCCCAATAAAAAAGCCAAGGATTTAACTCCCAAAGAAGTCAATGATTTAAAGGAGTTTATTGAAAAGAGTCATAAAATTGAGGGAGATTTAAGAAGGGAAGTTATGGTAAATATTAAAAGGTTAAAAGATATTGGCACTTGGAGAGGATTAAGACATTCAAAAAAGTTGCCGGTTAGAGGGCAGAGAACAAAAACAAATACTAGGACCGTAAGAGGTAATGTAAGGAAAACTATGGGGTCAGGACGTAAGCCGGCGGCATCACCAACATAATATAATAAAAAACTAAAAACATAAAAGATTAAAATAATTTTTAGCATTTTATTTTTTTAAATTTTTAAAATAATGGGTAAAAAACATATTATAGAAACAAGTCAGGAAGATACTATAAAAGAGAAAGAGAAAGTAGAAGAAACTTTAAAAAAAGAGTCTAAAATAAAGTCAGCAAGTAGAGTTTCGGAAGGAAGGATTTATATATCTTCATCTTATAATAATACTATAATCACTCTTACTAATTCTAAGGGACAGGTTTTAGTATCTAAGTCAGCTGGTTCCGTTGGTTTTAAGGGTGCTAAAAAAGCGACTTCTTTTGCCTCTTCCCGCGTAGCAGAAGCAATAGTTAATGTATGTAAAAAATTAATTGTAGAAAAAATTGAAGTTTTTATAAAAGGTGTGGGAGCTGGACGCGAATCAGCAGTCAGAACATTAGTTAATCAAGGTTTAAATGTTATTTCAATAAAAGATATAACGCCAATTCCTCATAACGGATGCAGGCCTAAAAAAATAAGGCGCGTATAGATTTATTAAAATTATGATACAAAACAATCAATTTAAAAGTGACAAACCATTGGGTCAGAAATCCTTGCCTGCTCAAAGAAGAAAGAGAAAGGGGGGATCTTTTTCTGAATACAAAAAATCATTAGTGGAAAAACAAACACTTAAAAAGTTGTATGGTTTATCAGAGAGGCAGTTTAAAAGGTATGTGCAAGAAACTCTTGAAAAAATGGGAAAGGTTGAAAATGTATCAGATGAACTTATTCGCCGTCTTGAAAAAAGATTGGATAATGTGATTTTTAGGTTAGGATTTGCGCAATCTAGAAAACATGCAAGACAGCTTGTTAATCACGCATATTTTTTGGTAAATGAAAAACCGGTTAATATTCCTTCTTTTCAAGTCAAAAAAGGGGATATTGTTTCTATTAAAGAAACTAAAAGAAAAAAGCTTGTTTTTAAAGATTTAGCGGCCCTTTTAAAGAAAATGGAAATGCCATCTTGGTTGAATATGAATAAGGAAAAATTTGAATGCAAAATTACAGGGGATCCTACTTTAGCAGAAGTTAATCCGCCAGTTCAAATTCCGCTAGTTTTTGAGTTTTATTCAAGATAATTATTATTTTAGTTTTATTAAAAAAATTAACTTATGAATAATAAGCAATGGACAATGAAATTTTTTTCTGTTCAGTGTTTATTATTCATTAAAATATAGTTATGATTCCACTTCCATTGCCTCCCAAGATAATTCAAAAAAGTAAAAATCAGGCTATTTTTGAAATAGATGGCCTTTACCCCGGTTATGGGGTTACTATTGGAAATTCCTTGAGGCGAGTTTTATTATCTTCTTTAGAAGGAGTTGCAGTTACAGAAGTAAAAATAAAGGGAGTTTCCCATGAATTTTCTACAATCCCAGGAGTTTTAGAAGATGTTATAATGATACTTTTAAATCTTAAAAATTTAAGATTTAAAATCCATGAAGGCCAAATGCAAAAGGTTGAGCTTAAGGTAAAAGGCGAAAGGAAAGTTACGGGGGATGATTTTAAATTATTTCCGCAGATAGAACTTGCAAATCCGGAGCTTTATTTGGCCACTATAACAGATAAGAAAACAGAGCTTGATATAGAAATTACCATAGAAAAAGGAATAGGATATGAGCCAAAAGACCAAAGGAAAATAAAGAAATCGGAAATAGGCGCAATAATCCTTGATGCTATTTTTACTCCGATTAAAAATGTGAATTTTCAGGTTGAAAATATGCGAGTCGGAGAAAGGACTGACTTTGATAAACTAAACATAGAAATAGAAACAGATGGAACAATTACTCCAGAGGAAGCATTTTATCGAGCATGCGAAATATTGATTAAGCACTTTACATTGATTTTTGAGGGGCAATTGCCAGAATCTTCAGAAATAACAAAAATGGATCAAGAGCCAGTAATAAAAGAGAAATCCAAATCCGCAAAAGCTGAAAAAAAACCAAAAAAGAAAGCTAAAAAATAACATGCGAAAGTTAAATAAAGGAAGAATATTATCAAGGCCAAAAAGCCAGAGGGAAGCGCTTTTAAGGACTTTAGCAACTAGCCTTTTTTTGCACGGAAAAATAAAAACTACTGAAGCAAAAGCCAAGGAACTTAGAGCAGTTGCTGAAAAATTCATTACCAGAGCGAAAGACAATAAACCATCTAATAGAAGGATTTTAGCTAAATTTTTATCACCAAAAACCGTTAAAAAATTATTTGATGAAATTGCTCCTCAATATATTGAAAGGAATGGAGGATATACGAGGATTATAAAACTCGGTTCCCGCAAATCAGATGGCGCTAAAATGACAATAATCGAATTAGTTAAATAACAAGTTTTAAAAATGGAAATAATAAAAAGGGAAAACCATATAATTGACGCAACCGGTAAAGTCCTGGGGAGATTGGCTACCCAAGTCGCTGTTTTATTAAGGGGTAAAAATAAAATAGGATTTGCTCCTTATAAAGATATCGGGGATTTTGTTACTGTAAAAAATGTTAATGGATTAAAATATACAGGAAAAAAGTTTTATAATAAAATATATTATCACCATACATTATATTTAGGCGGATTAAAACGCTCTACAATGAAGGAACTTTATGATAAAAAAGGTCCGGAAGAAATATTTAGAAAAGCTGTTATGGGTATGCTTACAAAGAATAAGTTAAGGGCAAAACAAATTAAGAGGTTAAAATTTGAGAAATAACATGGTAAAAAAAATTAAAATGCCTATGGCAGAGTCCCGACAAAGTCGAGGATTCTCGACAAAGTCGGAACCATCAACCACCCACAATAAAATCAGGGCAAAAAAAATAGCTCCAGCTGTTAAAGAAAAGATAGCAATAAAGAAAGATTCAGAGATAATTAAGCCAATTATGCCAGTTGCCTCAGAAGTTGAATCGGATGATTTTCTGCCAGAATATTTTCCCACAGAAAAAGAGCTGGCTTCAAAACCGGACCGGTATTTTGAATCAATAGGACGCAGGAAAACAGCAGTTGCCAGAGTCCGCTTATTTACAAGGGGAGAAAAACAGTTTTTGATAAATGGAAAAAATTATCAGGATTATTTTACAATCAAAGAAGACCAGCAGACATGCACATCTTCAATGAGAAAAATGAAGTGCCTTGATAAATTTAAAGTTACTGTAATTGTAAAAGGAGGAGGGCATAATGCCCAAGCAGAAGCCGTAAGGCATGGAACCGCCCGAGTTTTAGTTGATTTCAATAATAATTTCAGAAAAAGATTGAGAAAAGCTGGTTATTTAACAAGAGATCCAAGAATGAGGGAAAGAAAGAAATTTGGCTTAAAGCGCGCAAGAAAAGCTCCGCAGTGGGCAAAACGATAAGAATAAAAAGCCGCCATCTGGTAGCTTTTTGAGTGGTTTTAAGCTGAAAGTGTTGACTAAATTATCCACAACAAAGGTTTGGTATTGAAGAGTTCGTTGGGGGGGGTATAATTAATAAAGATATAGAATATGTATTCTAATAAAAGTCGATATAGTGTAGGAATATACACTCTATAAAAAATATTAAAAAATAATTAATCAAAAAAATATACTATGGAAAAATGTACACAATGTAATTGTGATTGCGATTGCGATCATAAAGATGGTGGAAAATGCTCAAAATGTGGATGTGATGGAAAGAAATAAAAAAATAGTTTTGTTGATCACATTTTTTGGCAAATTTTCTTTAAGAAAGTATTTCAAAGCAAATTATCCACAACATATTTTTTAGTATGAAATAGTGGTATAATTACTTGATAGCTTATTCTTTTAATCAAAGAGGTCGATTATGAGATTTTTAAAAGGAATAAAAAAAATAATTAATTAACTAATAAATAAAAAATATGACAAATTTTAATAAAAATTCAATAATAACTGCATTGGTCGTTTCCTTTGCAGTATTCGGTCTTATTGGATCAACTATGGCTGCAACATCGCCATCCTTGGGATCTGCAGCAACCTACGGTATTCTTTCTAGCACCTATACCAATACCGCGGCAGGAACTACGGTTAATGGAGATGTCGGATTTACCACGGGACCAGCAGTGGCTCCCGGAGGTGTCCATACAAACTACGGATCTGGCGCTCCATATTCTACAGCAGGTACAAATGAAGGCACTGCTCTGACTAATCTTAATAGTCAAGCATGTACATTTACTTTCGCACCCGGAGCGATTGATCTTGCTACAGACACTACACACGGACCAATCGGTGTTTATACACCCGGAGTGTATTGCACCTCAGGCGCTGCATCCATTGGAACAGCGGGAATTACCTTGAGCGGTAACGGAACATATATCTTCAGGGTAAATGGTGCACTTACTACGGTAGCCAATTCTGTGGTCACCTTAGCTAGTGGGGCATCAGCCTGTAATGTATTTTGGACTCCAACCGCGGCCACTACGCTTGGCGCTAATTCCACATTCATAGGAACTAACATTGATGATTCGGGTATTACGATAGGCAGTACCATAACATGGACAGGAAATGCTTTGGCATTCGGCGGAACTGTTTCAACCACAACAGATACTATTACAGTACCGACATGTACAGCACCTCCTCCCGCACCTGCCACCCTTCATGTCGTCAAGTCAGTGAGCGGTGGAAGCGCGGCTGCTTCTGCGTTTAACTTGCATGTAAAGCTTTCTGGGTCTGACGTTGCAGGAAGTCCGGCAGCCGGAACCGTAACTCCCGGAACTTCTTACTCACTTTCTGTTGGTACTTATGTAGTAAGCGAAGATGCAAATGCCTCTTATACGCAAAGCTTCAGCGGAGATTGTAATTCAAGTGGTAGTGTGACACTCTCTTCGGGCGACAACAAGACTTGCACGGTCACTAACACTTATATTCCTCCAACCCCAACCCCAACTCCAACCCCAACCCCAACCCCAACCCCAACTCCAACACCTACCCCAACACCTACCCCAACACCGACCCCTACGACAACTTCAACTACTACACAAACACAAACCCAAACTACTACACCTGCCCCTGCATCAAACCAGCAACTTATCGACAATATTAAACAGCAGCTCATTCCCCTGATTCAGCAACTAATACAATTACTGCAGGCTCAACTCGCGGCAATGGTAGCACTGCCAAATACAGGTATTTCTCCTAATTAAGTAGGGATTTTCGTCTCTTTCCTATTTAGAATAAGAAATCTGTTTTAACCAAAAACCACCCCTTATGGGTGGCTTTTGGTTATGGTATAATAAACAAATTAATTAAACTATAAAATATGGAATTTTTCCGAAAGAATTTATCGGTCTTATTATTTGTAATAGTGTTTTTTTTATTATCGCCGAACCTTGTCGTAAGGGCCCAACAAGTGGATAGCCAACGTCAGACATTAATCACCCAAATTCAACAACAGATAATCCAGCTTCAGCAACAATTAGCCCTAATATTGAATCAGCAACAAGTAATCCTGGGAGTGCCGATTCTTCTTAAGATTCCAAAGATTAATATTAATGCCACTATTGAAGATGTAGGCCTCACGTTTCAAGGAGCAATGGATGTACCAAAGGGTCCTACTGACGTAGCATGGTTCAAACTTGGGCCACGTCCTGGAGAGATTGGTAGTGCAGTTATTTCTGGGCATTATGGTCGTTGGAAAAATGGACAAGGATCAGTATTTGATGATCTGAGTAAATTAAATAAGGGAGATACAATATACGTTGAAGATGATAAGGGAGCGATTACAACTTTCGTGGTGCGCGAAAGTCGGACCTATGACCCGAAATCGGATGCTTCAAATGTGTTTAACTCAAGCGACGGAAAAGTACACCTTAATCTTATTACTTGCAAGGGAGTTTGGAATAAGGCTAATAAGACTTACTCCGAACGACTAGTAGTATTTACTGACAAAGAATAGATTAAGAAGGCATTCATTATTGAGTCCATTGCAAAGTAAAATATATTTCACTTGACTTCTAGGAAAGGTTCTAGTAGTGTCGTAGGTAAGAAAAATAACAATTTATTAGCTATTTCCCGCAAGGGGACATGCTGCAGGTGAACAATCTGCTAAAATGGGCTTGACGAGGGAAACCATCGTCGTATAATGAGGAAAGGTAACAACTGCTGGTTTCAAAGAATAAAGATTCCTCGTTCCGACTGAGGCGGGAAACATTCCTGACTTAGTAGTGGGTAAAGAGATAAAAAAACGTCTTTTAAAAGGCGTTTTTTTATTTCATAAAATTAAGGTATTAGTTTTTCTGAATTTAAAAGTTTTCCCCCTGTTAAAATATATAATTTTTTGTCTTGCTGGTTAAAATATATTTTTGGGTTTTCAATGATGACAGTTTTTCCGTCAGCCAGAGACATCGTTTCTTGCAGAGATACTGTGTTTACATTACCCCTATAGTCAGTTTCAGAAATTACTACTTTGTTTCCTAAATTAAATATTAGGTAATCGTCATTAAGCCAATAACAGTCGCTTATTTTTTCAGAAAATCTGTTTAAGAATATTTTGTCTAAATTATCGGAATTCAAATAAGATAATAATATTTCATGGTCATTGTGATAAGAAATTTTTTGCCCATCCGGCGAAGTTTTTATATTTTGAGCCGGACTGTAAAAATTTTCAAATATCTTTGACTTTTGGTTTAGTAAAAATAATGATTCATCTTCCCTTAGAAATGTTATTGCCGAAATAATTGTTATATTATATAAGCTATTTTTTTTAACAGAGAAAACCCGCAAAGTTATCTTACTTATTATTTTACCAGTAATGTCAGAGTTGTATAAAAATCCATCGTAAGATAGCCACGTGATACTATTATTTGTTATTTGATAAGTAATTACATTTTTTATAATAGGTAAATTTTTTTTATTTGAGTAAAGATTTTTGTTTTTAATAAAAAATATTTCGTTAGAATTTTGACTGGTCGCCAGTATCTGGGGAGCTGGATTTTCCGACCTTGGGTTAAGAAAAACTTCTTTAGCTTCAATTAAAAAAGGTAAGGGAGTAATATTTATTGCCTGCGAGGAAAAATCCAGTATAAAATAGTTATTTTTTATATTTAATAAAGCTTTTTTTGAATCGCTTGACCATTTTAAGTCAGTTATCGCTGCATTTTTAAACGGCAGGGAAAAGCTTTTTTTCTGCTGGCTTGAAACATTCAACAAGGCGAAGCTGATTTTTTTATCATCAATTTTTGCTTCCAATAAACTGTTTTCATCGGGAGCCATAGAAAAATAATCAATATCATTTTCCAGCAATATAAATGGGATTTTTTCTTTAAATAAAATAACATGTTCTAATTTTGTTACTTCATTTTCTTTTACATCAAGATTTTTTTGGTAGTCATAGTATCCATCTTTTTTTACTGAAATATTATGTTTACCCGGCAAAAGATTCTGCTCAAAAATAGAATAGGACAATATGCCTGTTTTGTCATTTATTTTAGAATCAATGGAAATATTTACTTCCTGTGGTAAAGCTTTTATGTAAATTCCTCCAGTTACCACGATTTTTAATTTCTTAAAATCAACCCTATACCCAAGAGAGTAAAGGACCATGTACGGAGTCATAATAAAAAATATTATTGCGCAGACAATAAGTATTATTAGCCGAGTTTTTTTAGTCATGTAATTATATTAAATATTATCAGAAATTTTTTTAATTGCACTATTTACAAATTTTATATATAATTGTATATTGTAATTAGTTCTTTGATTTTAACCATTGGGCAAATAAGGGGGTGTTATATGGTTTTCTGGTTCAAAAATAAATATGATAGTAATGGAGTCTATCTTGGGAGGCTTATTGTGAGAGCTGAAACTAAAGAAAAAGCTGGTAAAAAAATGTCCCGTATTGAATCTAAATGGAATAATGGCTTGCATTCAGGCAAGAGAATCCGTGGACCCTATGCTACCATGCAAAGAGCAAAAACTATTATGAGTTAAAATACAATGCTTCTGAAGAATATGAAATTTTAGTTACTTTTAAACCAAAAACCCGATTTAATTATTGGGTTATTTTTTTAATTTCACCTATTTAAATAAAATCCTTTGGATTTTAATTTTTCTGAAGGAAAAATTATTTAACCAGGGTAAATTTTTCTGACAAAATTTCGGTTAAATATTTTTTAAATTCAAGTTGTTCTTTTATTGAGTTGAAAGTTTCAAGAGCAATAACTTTTACAAATACGAATTTAGGAAGAGTTTTTAAAATTAAATTTTGAATAATATGGTTTTTAATGTAAAATTAAATTATTATGAAAATATTTTTAGCCACCTACCAGGATTTTGTGCGATTTGATGTAAAGCCCAATGAGGACGCTTTATTGATTTCCAAAAAAATTCCTGTGTTGGCGGTGGCTGATGGTGTCACACAATCACACTACAAAAACGGCAGATACGCCCTGCCCTACGGCGCCAGGCTGGCAGCCAGGATTTTTTGCAAAACCACGGTTAGCCATTTGGAAAAACATGTAAATATTAAAAATGCCTCAGAAAAACAAATTAAAAGTGCCATAAAAGAAGCATTTAATACTGCCAACAAAAAAATTAGGGAGTTGAATATAAAACACGGTCTCGTAGATAAAAGAATGGATTATCTCCAGCACGATTGGTTTGATACCGTAGGAATTGCTGCGGTTGTTGTAAAAAACACTTTGCATTACGGATTTGTAGGAGATTGCGGACTGATAATTTTTAACAAAAATAACAAAAAAATATTCCAAACAAAAGATATGGTACGTCCAGCAGTAAAAAGATATGAAAACATGTACCCAGATTTTGCTGCATTCCCAGCAGAAAAAAGAACGCTCATTATTCGCAGGGATTTTAGAAATAACCCGGACAAAAAAGGATATGGCAGTTTCACGGGCGAAGGAAATGTGCAATATTATTATGCCTTTGGCACTAAAAGATTGAATAAAGGCGATATGGTTGTGTTATATTCAGACGGATTTTTCAACCTTTTAAAAGACGCTGAATTTATAACAATATTAAGAGGATGCGACAAAAATAAACTTACCAAATTTGTCATGCAAAAAGCCGAAGAAAAACCTAAAAAATATGGGGATGACAGGACATTTATTTCTGTAATTATTTAAATAAATAAAAAGCCCTACTTTGCATTCTTGCAAAATAGGGCCTGTTTGTTACACTTTCCGGGCGCGACGGATGCGATTGACCGCACCGGCGACTTCCCGCATCAAGTTCTCGATGGGGAGATCGGGGGCGGCATGCCCGAACGTTTCCACGGTGAAACCATGGGGTTCGAGCAGCATCCAGAACGCTTCGTCCATGGCCATGCCGTAGGGAGCGCCGGAGGACAGGAGCACGGAACCGGGCTTCGGATTGCTCTTCAGCCACTCTTGCACCGTATCCTCGGTCGTCGGACGAACCGGAGGGTTGCCTTCCTTGATCGGCGGTTTCATGGGAGCGTCCACGAAGACAGGGGGAACCGTGATTTTCTCCTGGCTGAACGGTTGCATGGTGTTCTGACACACCCATTGCATCATTTCCAGCTCGTTCGTGGGCGGTTTTGCCTCCCACGACTGCTTGGGATAGGTGTGCGAAGGATGAATCTTCATCGCTTCGCAGCACTTCTCGTAGCTCTCCTTGTCGGCCTGGAGCGGACGCTTGCCACCGAAGACAATGGTCTGTTTCCAGCGCACGCCGTTTTGCCACGCATTGACGAGGTCATTGAGACGAACGACAGCGCGGGTCACGAGCGCGCCCGGCCAAGCGGCGTAGTCATAGATCCGGGTGCTCGGCTGGGTTTCCATCATGAAACCACAGGCCGCCAGATAGGCTTTGAGTTGCTGAGGCGGACAGCTGACTTCGACCTCCTTGAGTTCCCAGCGTTCCAGCGGTTGGTTGTTGGGCCCCTTCTGGAAAAATCGGCGTTGAAGTTCTTTGTCGATGTCAACCAGATCAAGGCCAGGGACTTGGACATCTCGCAGGAAATCAGCGAATTTTTCCGTAGGGAGATTGTCCATGTCGAAAAGGTCGAATGACCTACGAAGGTGAAGCATTACTCAATCCTCCAAAATGGTTGTCAAATAGCTGTTCCTGTTCCAGGACTTCTGGAACTACAAAAATAGGTTATCATAATTAATTATTTATGTCAATATTTTTATTTGTTGACATCAAGATAAAAATAAAATAATATATAGTATAAATAAAAACATAAAAAACTAAAAACATAAAAATCAAAAACGTTTAAATTTTTATAATTTTAGATTTTTAATTTTTTAACTTGGATAAATTTGTAATAAACGGAAATAAAGAATTGGCGGGAGAAATTGAAGTGAGAGGATCAAAAAATGCGGCTGGTCCCGCTCTTGCTGCTGTTTTGCTTACACAAGATGAATGTGTTATTGACAACATTCCGATAATTGAAGATATTAAAAACACTATTGATATTTTAAAAAGCTTGGGGGTAAAAATTGAATATTTATCAGAAAGAAAAATTAAAGCAAAAGCAGAAAATATTGACTCCTCAAAAATAGATTTTGAAAAAGCTTCAAAAACCAGGATTTCTGTTTTGTTTTTTGGTTCTCTTTTAGCTAGATTAAAAAGTTTTAAAATTTCTCCTCCAGGCGGAGATGTAATCGGGTTAAGGCCTATTTCTGTCCAGTTAAAAGCTTTGGAAAAATTAGGAGCTAAAATTGAAAGAGATGGAGACATTTATAATATTTCAAGAGATGAGTTAATAGGGAAAGAAATAATTTTGGGAGAATTTAGCCCAACTGCTACAGAGGCATTGATGATGGCTTCAGTTTTAGCAAAAGGAAAAACAATAATTAAAGGGGCGGCCTCGGAACTTTCTGTGCAGGATTTGGGAAACCAGCTTTTAAAAATGGGTGCTAAAATAAAAGGTCATGGGACTCATGTTATTGAAGTTGATGGGGTGGAAAAATTGCATGGGTGTTTTCATACTATTGGGTCAGACCATCTTGAAGCAGGAACTTTTATTGTTGCAGGAGCTTTGACTCCTGGCAAAGTGACTGTAAAAAATATAAACTTTGATTACCTAGATTTATTCTTAAACAAGCTTGAAGAAATTGGGGTAAATTTTGAGAGGGGCGAAAATCAAATTACTGTTTGGTATTCGCCAAATTTAAATCCCGTAAGAGTTCAGGCATTGCCTCATCCGGGATTCCCAACAGATTTACTGCCGATAATAATTCCACTTTTGACAAAAGCTAAAGGTAAAAGCTTAATTCATGACCCTTTGTATGAGAATAGGTTTAGTTATGTGCACGAATTGAGGAAAATGGGAGGCGATATTGAAATGGTAGATCCCCACAGGGCATTTGTTTTCGGTCCCAAAAATTTAATTGGTGTAAATATTGATTCTTCAGATATCAGGGCTGGAGCCAGCTTAATTATTGCGGGTCTTATGGCCGAAGGCCAGACAACAATAAATAATATCTTTCAAATTGACAGGGGATATGAGAGAATAGAAGAGAGATTGCAGAGATTGGGAGCAGACATCAAGCGAATTTCAATGTAAAAATCTAAAAAACTAAAAACATAAAAAACAACAAAATTTTAGATTTCTAATTTTTTAAATTTTTATATTTTTACAAAAAATGTTTAATAATAGAATAGCTATTGATCTTGGAACTTGCAATTCTTTGGTTTATGTTCGCGGTAAGGGAGTGGTTTTAAATGAACCTTCAGTTGTTGCTATTTCTTTATCTGATAACAGAATTTTAGCGGTAGGTGAAGGGGCAAAAGAAATGATAGGCCGAACGCCTGCTGATATAAAAGTTTACAGGCCTCTTAAGGATGGGGTTATAGCTGATTATAAAGTGACGCAGGCCATGATTCGTTATTTTATTAAAAAAACAACAACTAATTTTAGGTTGTTTAAGCCGGAGTTGGTAATTTCTGTACCAGCTGGCATTACAAGTACAGAAAGAAGGGCAGTTATTGAGGCGGCTTTGTCTGTCGGCGCAAGGCAGGCCTTTGTTGCTAAAGAGCCGATATTAGCGGCAATTGGAGCTGGCATACCAATTAATTCCTGTTCTGGCCATATGATAATTGATATAGGCGGAGGAACTTCAGAAGTGGCTGTAATTTCTTTGGGTGGCATTGTGACTAGCCATTCTGTCAGGGTAGCGGGCGACAAAATAGATATAGCAATTACAGAATATATTAAAAAAAAATACAACTTGGCAATTGGCACGCAGTCGGCAGAAGAAATAAAAATAAAAGTTGGTACAGCGCTCTTGCAAAAAGAGCCAAAATATATGGAAATTCAAGGACGCGACTTAATTTTAGGTTTACCAAGAAATATTAAAATATCAAATAATGAAGTATGCGAAGCAATTTCTGATGTGCTTGCTGAAATTATTCAGGCAGCAAAAAAAGTTTTATCAGAAACGCCGCCAGAACTATCAGCCGATATTATGAATAAAGGTATTATAATGGCTGGCGGAGGATCATTGTTGCCCAAAATTAATGAGTTGGTGGCTCAGAGTACTGGAGTTCCCTGTTTTGTTGCTGATGAACCATTATTCTGTGTTATAAAAGGCACGGGAATTGTTCTTGAACATTTAGATGAATACAAAAAAGTTGTAATGTCTAAAAAGTGAAATCCTAAATCCTAAACCCTAAATCCTAAACAAACCCCAATTTTTTAAATCACAAATATGTTTTGAAACTTGAGGGATTGGAATTTATAATTTATTTAGAGTTTAGGGTTTCAGAAATTTATGCCAGAAAAATCTCCAAGCGAATATGAAGATTCTTATCAAAAAGAAGAAAGATTAAGGCGGGAACTTAATCTGCTTTTGATTGAAATAAAACAATTTTTAGAAAGCGGTAAAAAAAGCATTGAAGAGATGCGTGAATTGCCAGAAAAATTCAGCTCCATAGAAAAAGAGATAGAAGACTTAAGTCAAGTAGAAAAGGATTTAAAAGCAGAGTTAGATAAAATGAAAGCCGACTATGAAAAGATTTCTGATTTGGATGAGCAAATTGACGCATCAAGAGATATTAGCGAACAACAATCTAAAATATGGGATAACTGGTCAAAGCAATTTAATTTGTATAAGGAAATGAAAGGAATGTGCGAAGAGGAAGTCGGTTTGAAAGGTGATTTTGAGGGGACTGAATCAATTGTTAAAATGAAGTTGCAGAGACTTGATGAACTAATAAAGCAGTTAGAGAATTTAAAAAACCAAGATGATTACTAAATATCAAAAGCAGTGGGGTTTTCTTGCAAGAAAATTTGAATCGGGTAATCTTGCGCACGCTTTTTTATTTTCTGGTCAGGATTTAGGGTCAATAACATTTTTTGCCAAAGAATTTGTGAAGTTTTTAAACTGTAGCGATACGCAAAAACCTTGCGGTCAGTGCCAAAATTGTAAGCTCATAGAAAAAGTTTACCCAGTTAAATCCGATTCGCTAAGCGAATCGGTGTCCAGCGAAGCTGGACAATTTAACCGGGGAGCTTTTCCGGATTTATTTATTGTAAAATCTGCTAATAGTGAATCATCAATTAAAAACGAAAAGGATATGATGGAAATTGATGTGGCGCAAATAAGAGAAGTTAATAATTTTTTAAGTTATAAGTCTTATTATGGAAATTGTAAAATTGTTATAATAGAGAATGTTGAAAGAATGAATTTGGAAGCGCAGAGTTGTTTTTTAAAAACTCTTGAAGAGCCAAAAGGAAAAACTCTTATTATTTTAATTACTAAAAATCCAGAAGTATTATTGCCTACAATTTTTTCAAGATGCCAGACAATTAAATTTTTTCCTTTTGAAAAATATAAAGAAACGCAAGAAGAACAAGAAACTTTACAAGAATTATTAAGTATAATAAATTCTGAACTTGCAACGAAATTTCAATATACAAAAAGAGTTAATTTAGAAGGGGATAACTTCAATAAAATTTTGGAAGTTTTGCAAAGATATTTTAGAAATTTAATGTTAATAAAAATGGGAGTTATAAAACAGACAAGTCCGTCACAATTTAACAATTGTCCAATTTTAAGAATTAAAAATATTATTCGTTTAATAGAAACATTAAATACGCAAATATCAACAACTAACGCCAGCCCCAAGTTGGCTTTAGAAATATTATTAATGGAACTTTAAAAATCTAAAAATATAAAAACATAAAAAATAATTTTTAGAATTTTAGTTTTTTAAACTTTTATGTCGTACAAAGAATTTATTGACAAAGTAAAGCCGGAGTTTGAAAAGTCATTTAAATTTTTAAGGGGAGAAATAGATAAAATTAGAACTTCCAGAGCTTCGCCATCTTTAGTTGAAGATATAGAAGTAAATTGTTTTGGCAATAAATTTTCCTTAAAGCAGTTAGCAGCTATTTCTTGTCCAGAGGCTAATCAAATAGTTATACAGCCCTGGGAGGCGTCATATATAGAGCCTATAGAAAAGGCAATTTCTAGCTCTGGTTTGGGGATGTCTTCTGCAGTTGATAAAAATGTTATAAGGTTGAATTTGCCCTTGCTGACAGAGGAATACAGGCATAGCCTGGTAAAAATATTAAATGAAAAGGCAGAACAGGCACGGCAAACAATGAGGCATTGGAGGGAAGATTCTTGGAATAAAATCCAGCAAGCGCAAAAAGACAAAAAAATTACAGAAGACGATAAGTTTCATGGAAAAGATGAATTACAGAAACTGATTGATGAATACCAAAAAAAGATTAAAGAATTGATTGAAAATAAGGAAAAAGAATTACTTTAACGAAATCCAAAGCACAAAATCCTAAATCCCAAACAAATCCAAATTACCAAAATCCAAAGCACAAAACACGTCACGTTTTGAATTTCGAAAATTAGAATTTTGAATTTGTTTATAATTTAGTGCTTTGAATTTTGAAATTAATAAAATTATGATATTAACTTTATTTATTGCTTTTTTTAGTTTGATAGCCTTAATGATTATTCATGAGTTTGGGCATTTTATAATCGCAAAGAAATTCGGCGTCAAGGTTGAAGAATTTGGCATAGGCTATCCGCCAAGAATTTTTGGCAAAAAATTTGGTGAAACTTTGTATTCTATAAATTTAATACCGCTTGGAGCTTTTGTTAAAATTTACGGCGAAGAAGGCCTGCCTGCGCAGGCAGGTGGCATAGACGATTACAGAAGTTTTTCTAATCTTGCTATTTGGAAAAGAATTTTGATTGTGCTGGGCGGAGTCATTGCATTTTGGGTGGCTGCCATTGTTATTTTTTCCATCCTTTTTGGGATAGGAGCCAGTGTTCCGGTCGGGGATCAAGATATAACTGATGGCTCAAGCGTAAATGTTAAAATTATAGTAGTTGAAAAAGATTCTCCAGCAGAATCAGTGGGATTAAAATCAGGGGACACATTAATAAGTCTTAATAATTCAACTTCAGGTGTAAAAATAAATAAAATCAGCGACTTCCAGAATTTTGTAAAAGACAATAAAGGCAAATCCATAACTTTAACATTAAATAGGCAGGGAAAAACTCTTGATTTTACTTTAACGCCAAGGGTTTCACCCTCCGCAAATCAGGGCGCGGTTGGAGTTGAATTGGAAAGATTGGCAACCCTTATTGAAAAATACCCGTGGTATGAGGCGCCAATACAAGGAATAATTTTTACCGGGAAAGTAACTTTTAAATCTTTTCAAGGAATATATGAAGTTTTTGCAAATTTATTTAAAGGAAAAGGAGTTCCAAGCGGAGCAGAATTGGCAGGCCCCATTGGAATTACAATATTTTTAGCCAACGCCGCAAGTTACGGATTGGGATTTTTCCTCTATTTTATCGGGTCAATTTCTGTTTTGGTTGCCATATTTAATTTGTTTCCAATTCCGGCATTAGACGGAGGGAAAATTTTATTTTTAATAATTGAAAAAATAGCAAAAAAGCCCGTCCCAGTAAAATGGGAGCAGGGAATAACCATTTTCTTTTTTGTTCTATTGATAACAATGTCGCTTTTTATCACAGTAAAATTTGACATTCCGCGGGTCGTAAACTTCTGGAAAGCCGGTTTGTAAAAATTTTATATAAAAGATGTGAATAAAAAAATAAGAATTAATTTTTAAAAATATGCTTCAGTCTAAACTTTTTTATAAAACGAATAAAAACAAAGGTGCCATTACAGATTCTATTTCGCATGATTTACTGACAAGAGCCGGTTACATAGACCAGCTAATGGCAGGGGTTTATAGCTTTTTGCCCTTGGGTTTTAAGGTTTTAAAAAATATTGAAAATATTATTAGGAAAAATATGAAAGACATCGGAGGACAGGAAATTTTGCTTCCTGTTTTGCAGCCAAAAGAAAATTGGCAAAAAACCGGCAGGTGGGACAGCTTGAATATTCTTTTTAAAGTTAAGGGTTCTGGAGATAAAGAATATGTGTTGGGCCCTACGCACGAGGAAGTTGTAACGCCTTTGGCAAAAAAAGTTGTCTTTTCATATAAAGATTTGCCATTTTCAGTTTTCCAGATTCAGACAAAATTCCGCGATGAACTAAGGGCAAAGTCGGGTATTTTAAGGACAAGAGAATTTTTAATGAAAGATTTGTATTCTTTTCACGCAACGCAGGAAGATTTAAATAAATACTATGAAAAAGTAGCAAAAGTTTATGATAAAATTTTTAATAAATGCGGAGTTGGTAAAATGACTTATAGGACTTTATCATCGGGAGGAAGTTTTTCAAAATATTCTGATGAATTCCAAACAATAACAAATGCTGGCGAAGACATAATTTATATTTGCAAAAAATGCCAAAATTCAATAAATAAAGAAATAATTACTGAAAATAGAAATTGTCCTAAGTGCAACGGAATTGATTTTGAAGAAAAAAAAGCAGTTGAAGTTGGCAATATTTTTAAACTTGGCACAGGATTTTCTTTGCCTTTTAATTTAAAATTTACAGATAAAGATGCAACGGAAAAACCAGTAATTATGGGATGTTATGGTATTGGATTGGGCAGATTAATGGGTGCGATAGTTGAAATAAATAATGATAATAAAGGAATTATTTGGCCAGAGCAAGTGGCTCCGTTTTTAGTTCATTTAATACAGATTGAAAATAATGCTAAAGTCAATAAGGTCACGCAAAAATTATATTCAGACTTGCAAAAAGAAAATATTGAAGTATTATACGACGATAGGCAAGGCAAAACTCCGGGAGAAAAATTTGCAGAATCTGATTTAATTAGTATTCCCAATAGAATTGTTGTAAGCGAAAAAACATTAAAAGCAAATTCGGTTGAATTGAAAGAAAGGGGCAAAGATAAAATAAAATTAGTGAAAATAAAGGATTTAGTAAAAGAAATTAAATGAGAAATCCATTTAAAAAATTATTTTCCTTTTTGTCTTTGGATATGGCCATTGATTTGGGTACTGCTAATTCTTTGGTTTATGTTAAAGACAGAGGAATTATAATAAATGAGCCGTCTGTTGTGGCCGTTAACAATAAAACGGGCCAGATTTTAGCTATTGGTGAAGAAGCAAAAAAAATGGTGGGACGAACTCCTTCTTATATTACAGCTACTAGACCATTAGTCAGTGGAGTAATTTCTGACTTTGAAGTCACCGAGCAAATGCTAAAATATTTTATTGAAAAAGCTGTATCTGGAAGCAAAAAAATGTTTGGTTTTGGTTATACGCCCCGGGTAATTATCGGAATTCCCTGCGGAGTTACAGAGGTTGAAAGAAAAGCTGTGCGAGATGCCGTAAAAAATGCGGGGGCCCGCACTGTATTTTTAATTGAAGAACCCTTGGCTTCCGCAATTGGAGCTAAACTTCCAATACAGGAAGCCGGAGGAAATTTTGTAGTTGATATTGGCGGAGGGACAACAGAAGTGGCAGTAATATCTTTGGGCGGGATAGTTACGTTCCGGAGCTTAAGAATTGCCGGCGATAAGCTTAATGACGATATTATTCAATTTGCCCAAAAAGAATACAAACTTTTGATTGGGGAAAGGACAGCGGAATTTATTAAAATAAATATTGGATCAGCAATATCATTAAAAGAAAAAAAGGAAATGTCAATGCGGGGCAGAAATTTGGTTACCGGTTTGCCAGAAGAGGTTGTTGTTTTTAATGATGATATACAAAGAGCCTTGGAAAGGTCAGTAAAATTGATTATATCAGCCATTAAAACAACAATTGAGGAGACTCCGCCGGAGTTATTGGCAGATATTATGACAAATGGTATTTATTTGGCAGGTGGAGGGTCTTTATTGAAAGGCCTTGATGTTTTAATTTCTCGGGAAACAAAAATGCCATGCAAAATTATTGATGACCCATTAACTTCGGTAGTCAGAGGGTCGGGCATAGCTTTAGAAAATATAGACACGCTTGCCGGTTTAATGCAAAAAGACGAGGAGTGGGGAGCCCCGGTGTGACGCTCGGATATTGTATAAGAAGAGATGCAAAATTTCAGCCAACGCTGAAATTTTACTCAGCTCTCGGTTTATTTTTTCGCAAAGCGAAAACCATGCAAATAAACCTCGAGGTGCTCTTCTTATACAATATCCTCGCTAAAGGTTTTTAAAAGCCAGTTGTAGAACCCAGCCCTCTATGCTTAAATCAATCCAAGATTAGAGGGCTGGGTTGTCGCTTCGCAACTCTGCAACTGGAAAGTAATCTTATTGATATAAAAAAAGAGCGCCTAGTTTAATTTCCGGCGCTTTGAATAGACTTAGAAAGATTTCATTTCTTGTCCATTTTAGAAATCTTTCTAAGTCATCGGCATTCATTACATACCCGGATAAGTAGAGTATACCCAGAAGATGAACCATGAAAATAAACCAATAACCAGTACTCCAATCAATATAAGCCCCAGACATGCAAATGAACCAGTCCGTTCTTCATCCTCAAACATGGCATTTTCCCCTTTCGAATTAGTGCCATTTTTGGTTTTTTAAGGTGCAAACACAATATCTCACCTCATGTAGCTATTTTAAAACAATAATTAATTATTGTCAATACCTCGGTAACCCCGATGACAAGCATCGGGGCTTGTTTATCTATATTTCCTCGGATTGCTCCCTGACATACTTGTCGATTTGCTGTTTGGTGATGCCTTGTCCTACGCTTCGGATGAAATATCCACCAGTCCACACTTCTCCTCCCCAGTATTCGTGTTTGAGGAATGGAAGCTTCTCGAAAAGCATTTTTGTAGATGTTCCTTTCAGAATCTGGACGATTCTTGATGGAGCAATCCTCGGAGGGGCAGAGATTGAGAAATTGATGTGGTCAGAGAGAATACTTACCTCCCCGAGTTCTATGTCGTAGTGGTTCGCAATGGTTTGGAAAATGGTTTTCACTTTTTCCTTGATTTGAGGGTGTTGAAATACTTTCTTTCGGTATTTAGTACACCATACGAGGTGATACCATAAGTCGTATCTTGCGTGGCTAGTTTTTCTGATTGCCATATGCTATCCATTCTATCATTAAAACCATTTTCCAAACCATTGCTTTACTGCCGCTCTGATTCCCCAATTCTAAAAATTGGGGCTTGCCGCGGGGGAGTCAAGTCTTTTATTGATTCTATAATTTTGTTAATATTTATGAATATGATAACTAAAGACGAGGTAAAACATATTGCCAAATTGGCGAGGCTGGAATTGACCGAAAAAGAAATTGGAAAAATGCAAAAAGATTTGTCGTCTATTTTGGATTATTTTAATTTATTGAAAAAAGCGGATACTAAAAAAGTAAAATCTAAATTAAGATTTATTGAATTGAAAAAAGCGGTTAGGAAAGATGAAATTGTAAAAAAAAGTTCTAGCTTGGCAAATAATTTAATTCAAGCTGCGCCAGACAAAAAAGAAAATTATATAAAAGTCAAATCAATACTTTAATGGAACTTTTAGATTTAAATATTAAAGAAGTCCATAATGGATTAAAAAATAAGGATTTTTCAAGCGCCGAAATTACAAAATCTTATTTAGATAAAATAAAAAGTAACGATGAAAAAATCGGCGCATATTTATCTGTGACAGAAAAATTGGCTTTAGAGCAGGCAGAAAGAGCAGATAAAATAATTTCATCCGGCAAAAGTTTTCCGCTTTTGTGCGGCGTGCCTTGCTCAATAAAAGATGCAATTTTGGTCGAAGGCGAAAAGTGCACTGCGGGGTCTAAAATTTTAGAAAATTATGTTGCTCCTTATGACGCAACAGTAATTAAAAAATTAAAAGAAAATGGAGCCGTAATTTTAGGTAAAACAAACCTGGATGAATTTGCCATGGGAGCTTCTACTGAAAATTCTGCTTTTAAAGTTACGAAAAATTCTCATGATTTAACTCGTGTTGCTGGTGGAAGCTCTGGAGGGTCCGCAGCATCAGTAGCTGCAAAAGAAGCTATTTATTCATTGGGGTCTGACACGGGAGGGTCTATCCGCTTACCTGCTTCTTTTTGCGGAGTTGTGGGGCTGAACCCAACTTATGGGGCAGTTTCCCGCTATGGATTAATTGCTATGGCTTCTTCACTGGACCAAATAGGCCCTATAACCAAAAATATAGATGATGCTAAAATTGTTTTTAAAGCAATTTCAGGCAAGGACAATATGGACTCTACCAGTGTTGAATATAATTTTGAAGAATCAAATTTAGCATTGAAAGGATTAAAAATAGGAGTTCCAAAAGAGTATTTTAAAAAAGGCATTAACCCTGAAGTTGAAAAATTAATAAAAAATGCAATCCAAAAAGCAAAAGAAAATGGGGCAAAAATTGAAGAAATAAGTTTGCCCCACACAGAATATGCTATTGCATGTTATTATGTCATTGTAACTTCGGAGGTATCGGCTAATTTGGCCAGATTTGACGGCATTAAATACGGTTTTTCAGAAAAATCAAATGAATTGCTGGATGTTTATTTGAAAACAAGGGGTCATGGATTTGGCGCTGAAGTAAAAAGAAGAATTATGCTTGGGACTTACAGCTTATCAAGCGGATACTATGATGCTTATTATAAAAAAGCAGAAGAAGTAAGGGAATTAATCCGGCAGGATTTTTCAAATGCTTTTAAAAAGGTGGATTTAATTTTTTCGCCAGTTGCTCCTTTTCCTGCTTTTAAAATAGGTGAAAAAATAGATGACCCCCTTTCAATGTATTTAGTTGATACTTATACTGGTTCTGTAAAATTGGCGGGGCTACCAGCTATTTCTTTGCCAGTCGGCAATATTGGCCTGCCTGCCATGCCTGCGCACGCAGGGCAGTCAGGCAAGCTACCAGTCGGACTTCAAATAATAGGCAATTATTTTGAAGAAAATAAAATTTTAAACATAGCGTCTTTTCTGGAAAAAGTGATACAATCAACTTAGTGAGTAGTGAATAGTTGGTAGTGAGTAGGACTACAAACTACAACCTACAAACTACAAACTAACAAATGATTACTTGGGATTATATTTATGATTATTTTGGAATAAGAGATTTTATTTATTTTATTTCTTCTTCTAGTATTCAACATACTCTTTTACCAGTAAAAGTTGTTTTTATTTTTTTTACTGTATTCTTTTTTTGCGCTGTTATATGGTTTTATATTAATAGCAGTTATATACAGTATAAATTTTTACAAGATTTAACAGAATTTTTTTCTAAAGAGGCATACGGATTAAGAAAGATTACAAAAAGTTGGAAGAAGATTAAAAAGAGAATTGAATCAGGTTCTGAATCTGAATTAAAACTTGCCATAGTAGAAGCAGATGATTTTTTATATCAAAATTTGCAAGATATGGGTTACGAAGGAGAAACTTTTGAGAAATTGGTTAACAATGCGGGTAAAAAAATATTAAATAATTTTGAAGAAATTTTAGAAGCTCATCGCATAAGGAATTCTATAGTTTATGATCCTGATTTTAAAATAGATTTAGAAAAAGCAAAAAAAATATTATCTATTTACGAAAATACAATTAAAAATATAGCAATAGCTTAATTTTTTTTATAAAATTTAAGTTATTAAATCCAAAGTACGTCACGTTTTGAACATTTGAGTATTTGATTTTTGAGTTTGTTTAGGATTTAGATATTAGGATTTTGGATTTCTTTAATTTATCTGTAAAAACTTATTCCAACAGACCACATAATTGTACTTAAAGCCACCAAGCTTATTAAAATAATCCAGGTTATTTTGAAAATTTTCTTTGGTTTAATTTTCACCCCGTTAGAAGTTATGGGCAAAAAATAATTTATATAAATTATTTTTTGCTTACTCTTTATTAATTTTTATTATCTATTAAATTTTTAACCCACCGAAGTTTTTCCTATTGTATACAAACTTCTAACGGGGTTCATTATCGTATGATATCAAATTTTAAAAAAAATAAAAAGGAGAATTTATTGAAGTATTTTTTATTATATTTAGGAGGTATTTTAATTTTATTTATTGTAGTTTTTTTGATTATTGCTAATATTAAAATTTATCATAAAAGAAAAGAGTTTCTTTCTCAGGTTGAAAATTTAAAAAATCAAGTAAAAGATATACAAAATAAAAACAATAATTTAAAACAGGGAATATTAAAAGCAGATGATAATCAATATATAGAAAAAGTTGCAAGAGAAGAATTAGATTTACAAAAAAAAGGAGAGAAAACAGTTTCTTTTATAATGCCACAAATACCAAAGAAAAAAGTTAATAATGAACAACAAAACATTGTTCAAGTTTGGCTGGGTTGGTTGGGCAATAGTTGGAATTGGATAAAATCTAATTTTTAAATCTATGTGCGGGATTAGTATAGCTTGCCCCCACACCATAAATTTGCGAAGTTAGTATAGTGGTATTATGCAACCTTCCCAAGGTTGAGATGCGGGTTCGATTCCCGTACTTCGCTCCACTAACAAACCTTCGTCTTTAGTCATATTAATATACGACCACATTTTCTATTGTTATTGGTCGTAGTTTAGTGTATTATTAATGTATGCCAAATCCTAAAAAACCTAGAAAAAATTGCCTTGTATGTGGTAAAGAGCCAGCGCGTTCTACATACAAATATTGCAGTAATCCGTGTCAGATAGAATATCAATATCAGTTTTATATTGATGCATGGAAATCGGGGAAGGTAAGTGGTTTAAACGGCATAGGACTTGTTTCGTCGTATGTTAAAAAGTATTTGAGAAGGAAATTTGGCAATAAGTGTTGCGTGTGCGGGTGGAATGGAATTAATGTTAAAATTGGATATAGTCCATTAGTTGCCGACCATGTAGATGGCAATTGGCGTAATAATGTGGAAAGTAATCTTCGCCTGCTCTGTCCAAATTGTGATTCACTCACTTTAACCTATGCGGGATTGAATAGGGGGAAACGGCAGGGAAAATAGAGTGGTGAGTAAGCGGGCCAAAGAAGGTCGTTTATTGAAAATGGGAAAATAGTTTTTGCGCCGCTTTAGCTTAGTGGCAAAGCAATGCTTTCGTAAAGCATGGACGCAAGTTCAATTCTTGCAAGCGGCTCTTGTAAACAGTTCTTTGTCAATTTAAAGAAAGAGGTGTATTCATGATTTCTCTTTCAAACGGCCATAGTTTTGAATACATGGTCGCAAGCGGGGCACTGGCATTTGATGGTCAAGGTTGGCTATGGGAACGGCCGTTGGTCCAACTTGGCTATATTGACCCTTCGCTTTTTACGGTTGTCATTAAGACATTAACGCGCCACCCGCGCAAAGGAAACTTGCGATGGTATAAGTTTTGGGAGTGCGTCAAGCTTATTAAAGGCGGATCGGTTAACAAGGTGGGTCTTACCAATCTTGGCATTGATTGGTGGTGTGAAAAAATCGCGCCAACGATTGACTTCCAAAAATTCTCGCTTGTCGGATCAATTTTTGGCGATGAGAAAGAATTGGTTGAGATGGCAGAAATGCTTAATCGGTTTGATTTGGTTGGGATTAAAGTTAATCCCTCGTGCCCAAATACTGGCCATGCTATGCAGACAACGGATGTGGTGATTAGCCACGTGAAGGCGGTGAAACACGTTTCGCGCCACCCCATTATTGTGAAAGTTTCCGCCGACCAGGACTACCTTGGAATTGCGCGGGGGCTTGCGGGAATTGCCGAAGCAATTTCCCTTAACAGTGTTCCATGGAAAATGGTTTTTCCTGATGGAGAACAAACCCCGTTATGGCGTCTGGAGAAAAAAGTCGGTGGCGGCGGGGGCGGAGTTTCAGGCAAACAAGCCCAGAAACATAATTGGGCCGCAGTAGAGGCGCTTGCAGAGCAAGGTGTAATTCCCGTTATCGGTCCCAGCGTTATGGAATTTGAAGATCTTGCTCGCGTGAGAGAGTTGGGCGCCAAAGCCGTTAGCTTTGGCGCCATCCATCTTCCCAGTCACCCGTTTTGGTTACAACCTTGGACGTTGTTTACCAATCCCCGTAAACCAACCTCATTTGTCCGAAAGGAGCGCAGAATTTATGGTCACCAATAGAATTACTTTCCCCCGGTGGTTTGACCGCCATCTCCATGTTCGTGATGGCGAGATGCTCAAAAATGTCCTTCCATGCACTCTCAAACAGCATGCCACAGGAGCGGTAATTATGGGCAATCTCGTCCATCCAGATGAAATTTCGACCATTGAAAAGGCGGTGGCCTATCACAATCGGATTGTGTCGGTTTTGCCGCCTGGTTCTGACTTTGTGCCATGCATGACTTGTTATTTGACGGACGATATCAGTCCCGAAGAAGTCGTGTACGGTTTTAAACAAGGAATATGGTGTGCCGTAAAGCTTTACATGGCTGATCAACAAGGTCAGGGAGGGACAACAGGTTCCCAGCATGGAGTTAAGAACCTGCGGGGTCGCTATCGCGTATTTGAAGCGATGGAAAAACACCAGATTCCTCTTCTTGGGCATTTTGAAGCCGTGGAAGAAGATGTTGACGAATTCGATCGCGAGATCGTATTCCTTGAGCGCGACCTGCAACCTCTCTTGAATGCCTTTCCGGAGATGATAGTGGTTTTTGAACACATCACTGATGGGCGCGCGGCAGATTTTGTGGCACAGGCTCCCTACAACATTAATGCCACAGTGACTGCTCATCACCTTATGATTAATCGCAATGCGATGTTTTGGGGAGGTTTAAATCCCGAAAAATACTGTAAGCCAGTGCCCAAACGCGAACCTCACCGGCTGAAGGTTCGCAAGTATGCTACTTCGGGAAATCGGCACTTTGGTGCCGGAACTGATTCAGCGCCCTGGGACGAGCAGGCAAAGTCGCGGCCATGCCGTTGTGCTGCAGGCATTTTTACCGCAAAGACCGCGGTGGAACTTTACACTACGGTTTTTGATCAGGATAATGCATTAGAACACCTCGGTCCGTTTCTTTCTGAGAATTTACTTGGCATCTACGGAATGGATGTGAGCAAAGAGACAATGACTCTGGAACGCAGACCAATGCTTGTTCCCGAGAAGGTCGGAACCGTTCGAGTATTTAAGGGTGGTACCCAGCTGCCCTGGACACTCATTGGTTAGACAAATTTTGGCCCCAACGTATGGATGTTGGGGCTTTTTTATTATCTGATTTTTTGGGTATATTTGACAGTACCTTGTGAATATGATATACAAAAGTTAGTGTTGAACCTTGAAAATTGATCGCCCAAACGATAAACAACAAAAGAAGGAGGATTAAAAGTGTGGAGAAAAGAAAGGGAGGTAAGGTCTCTGCCAGCAAAGTCCAATGAGACTCTCTGGCTCGGTGCGAAGGTGGTTGCTGATTTTCTTCTGAGAGTCCATGGGGTTAAGGCAGTCGGACTGTTTGGCTCTTTGGCAAGGAATCAGCTAGCCGCCGATGCAGACCTAATTGTTTTCAGTGATACCTTATACAAGAGGTTGGGGTATTTGAAGTACGCGCTTCATTTGGAGAAATACAAAGACATCGTGAGGTTAGGGCTGACGGTGATTGAAACAAGAGATCTGATGGCACTGGCAAAGTACTACTATGCCTTTACCATCCAGACTGAAGATTTTCTTTTCACCGTCAAACCGATTACCTTCGATGTCGTTGTGTTCCCCGAGGAATACAGCGTCCAATTCAAAAAAGATGTCGATGTTGCCGAGAGGCACCATCCCGAGTTCTTACCGAATGTGGCAAGGGATATCCTTTTCTGGAATCCTGCGACACAGCAGTTCCAGAAGGATAATGAGCTTTGGAAAAGGGGATTTGAAAGCAATTTAATTCCTGTTCCAAAGGTCAAAATTCCGACTTCAGAAGTAAAATCTCCGGAAGTAAGGATTCAGGTGATCGGAAGCATGGATTCCGGCCAAGGATCGTCCCTCCTCATAAGGGACGGTGGACTGACGGTTGCGTTAGATTGCGGTGCAAGCCCTTTTAATGGAAACGGATTGAGTGTTGGACAGACTACGGAGAGAATTGTCCGCGAGATGGTCAATGCCAAACCGCAGTTTCTCGTCGTCAGCCACTATCACCACGACCATTGGGGAGCTATCCCTCAGCTTTTCGAACAGCTGAGGCGCAACAGATCCCCACTGCCGACCATTGTGTCGACAGACTTAACCTTTGCGCTTCTGCAAAGGCACATTAACCCGGGTTTTCTCTATGGTTGGTTCCATAGAATCTCCCATCAGCGGGAAACAGACCAAATCAAGCTTATCCCGAATAAACACTCTGTGCCGGGATCGGCAGCGGTTTTGTTTCATGGCAAAAAAACCGTGTTTTATACAGGAGATCTCTACGAACTTGACTACAAGGATCCTCTGCCTGAAACCGATCTCCTCATTGTTGACTCCACGGGATCAATGAGAGAAGAATCAAGGCAAGACAAAGAAGCGTTGATAAGGCAAAACATCGTGGTGTTGATCAGCGAGACCCTAAAAAAAGATCGCTTTGCCAACGCGTACATTGCGCTCTTTTCAACACAGCTTGAGAGAGCGGCTTATCTTCAGCAAGAGGCCAAGGTAATTACTGGTTCGTCTCCAATGATCAATGGCACCAGTCTTTTCCAAAACCTCAGTGTTTTCAACAGGACTGTTTCAGTTTACTTTTCGAGCAGGGTGGTTTTGTGCACAGGCATCTGGGCTCAGGGAGAAAACAACTGGTTTGGCGAAGGGGCTTCGGCTCTGGTGCGAATTTCCAACGGAACCGACCGATACTGCCAGTTGAAGAAAGGAGATTTGGTGATTCTGTCGGGCAGTATTCCCACGTGGTCGCTTTCGCTGTCCTCCCAGATCGAGGCAATGTGTCTGAGGCTTTCTCAGATAGGCGCTCGGGTCATCGTTGACACAAGTGCCCCTGAAGAATGGAGCCGATTTGCCGAGAGGAAAGAGGTTCACTCGGGCGGACACGGCAATTTTCCAGAGATTGTAAGTGTCATTAAAAATCTCAAGCCAAAGCAGGTTTTGCCATTTCACGCTAGCCAAGAGGCTCGCCAAAAAGTGGCAGATTACTGCAAAAGCAAAGGGATTAGTGTGATTTCGGCAACTCAGTCGTCGATAATCACGCTTTAACCAAAGGCCGGTGTTTAGCAAAACATCGGCTTTTTTATTTTGAGTTTTTTAAAAAATATGGTAGATTTAAATAAAATGGCTAATATATTTTTAGAAATAGAGGAATTAGAAAAAAGGGTCCATTATTTAGTGGACCATCTTTGATTTAGATAGCAAAGAAAAAGAGATAAAAAAAATGGAATTGGAAATGCAAAATCCGGATTTCTGGAAAGACCAAAAAAGAGCAGTTGAGTTTAGCCAAAAGATAGCCGAATTAAAAGAGGGTATTGAAAAAATAGAATTAATAAAAAAGGAATTAGATGATTTAAAAGAGTTAAATGATTTATCAAAAGACAATGAAGATTTAGTTAAAGATTACAGTGAATTAAAAGAAAAAGTAGAAAAAGAAGAATTAAATATTTTTCTTTCGGGCAAGTATGACAAAAAAAATGCAATTTTAGAAATATTTTCTGGTGCTGGCGGACAGGACGCACAAGATTGGGCGACAATGCTTTTTCGTATGTATGAAAGGTATTGTTTAAAAAAAGGGTTTAAAGTTCAGGTTTTACATCAGTCTTTTGGCGATGCGGGCGGTCCCGATGGAAGAATAGGCACCAAATCTGTCACAATGGAAATAAAAGGAAACACAGCTTTTGGCCTTTTAAAAAAAGAAGCAGGGGTGCACAGATTAGTTAGAATTTCTCCTTTTTCATCACAGAAATTAAGGCATACATCTTTTGCCTTAGTTGATGTTTTACCGGAAATAAATGAAGATGAATCACAAATGGAAATAAAACCTGGCGATTTAAAATTGGAAACATTTAAAGCATCGGGCCCCGGCGGACAATATGTAAACAAGACAGAATCAGCTGTAAGAATTATTCATTTGCCCACGGGCATTACTGTTTCCTGCCAAACAGAACGGCTTCAGGGTAAAAATAGGGAACACGCAATGAAAATTCTTTATGCAAAATTACATCAATTAAAAGAGCAGGAACGAAAAAAAGAATTAAAAGAAATTAAGGGTGATTCTGTTTCTGCTTCTTGGGGAAATCAAATAAGGTCGTATGTTTTGCATCCCTATAAAATGGTAAAAGATTTAAGGACAGGGGTAGAAACATCGGACACCGAGAAAATTTTAGACGGAGATTTAGATCAGTTTATAAATGCGGAGTTAAAACTATATGATTAAACCAGAGCACTTAGCAAAGCTAAGTGCTCGGCCGAGCACTAGATTTATTTAGTGCTCAATCAAATATTAAATTTATAAATTATGATTCGGTTTCAAAACGTAACAAAAATATATAAACCCAATGTTGTTGTTTTACAAGATGTTTCTTTTGAAGTTAAGGAAGGCGAGTTTGTTTCTATTGTTGGCAAATCAGGGGCTGGCAAGACTACTTTGGTTCGTTTGATTTTAGGTTTGGAATCACCAACTTCAGGCAATATTTTTTTTGCTGGGAAAAATGTCAATGAAATAAATGGCCAAGACCTCCAAAAAATAAGAAGGAGAATAGGCGGAGTTTATCAGGATTACAGGCTTTTACCAACAAAAACAGTTTATGAAAATGTTGCTTATATTATGGAAGTGGAGGGAAAAGAAAATGAAGAAATTATCAATGATGTCCCAAAAGTTTTAGAGGCAATTGGACTTTCAGAAAAAATTAATAATTTTCCAAGAGAACTTTCCGGAGGAGAGCAGCAAAGATTGGCTATTGCCAGGGCCCTTGTTAATCAGCCAGATGTTATTATAGCTGATGAACCAACAGGAAACCTTGATCCATATAATACTTATGAAGTTATTTTGCTTTTAGAAAAAATTCATAAGGCCGGTAAAACAGTAATTTTATCAACCCATGACAGAGAAATTGTAAATAAATTAGGCAAGAGGGTAATAACCATAGAAAATGGCAAGATAATTCGTGACGATGCAAAAGGCAGGTTTATTATTTAGGATATGGGATATAGGATTTAGCGTATAGCGTTTAGTAAATGACTATACCCTATATCCTAAATCCTAAAATTACAAATGCTAACAAGTTTAAAAAGAGTATTTATATTAGCTTTTACTGATTTTTACCGTAATAAGGGAAGGTCAATTGCCGCAATTTTTGTTTTAATAATAACAATCGCTTTAGTTACAGGACTTTTTTTCCTGCATGGCATAAGTAATTTTATAATTTCAGAAGTGCAAAATAAAATTGACATTACAGCATATTTTAAATCAGATACAGCGGAAAATGATATTTTAAATGTTAAGAGTCAAATTTTAAATTCATCTCCTGGCATAAAAGATATTCAATATGTGTCAAAGGATGACGCATTAAATAATTTTACAAAGAAACATAAAGACAACCCAGTTTTTTCAAATGCATTAACGCAAGTGGGAGATAATCCATTTCTGCCTTCTTTAAACATTGTTACAACTGGCAGTCCCTCTGAGTATGAGCAGGTTGCCAATATTTTGCAAAGCAGTCAATTTAGCAGCTTAATTGACAAGGTTGATTTTTCACAGAAAAAGGCTACAATTGAAAAGGTCTTTTCTATAACTTCAAATATCAATAAATTTGGAATAGGGCTTGCAGTAATTTTAGTGTTAGTGGCAATATTAATTGTTTTTAACACTATAAAGCTGGCAATTGATAGCTCAAAAGAAGAAATCGGCACAATGAGGATAGTTGGAGCTTCAAGCTGGTTTGTGCGAACTCCATTTATAATTCAAGGGGCAATTTTTGGATTTATATCTTTTATAATCTGCTTTTTAATAACTTTTTTGTTATCTTACTTCTTATCTTCAGGATTAGAAATTATAATACCAGGATTTAGTTTATTTGATTATTTCGTATCTAACTTTTGGATTATTATTTTAATTCAGTTGGGCGCTGGAGTTGCCTTGGGAATTGTTTCAAGTTTTATAGTGGTAAATAAATATTTGAAAATTTAATTTTGCGGCCTCGCCCGTAGGCCTAGCCAACGGGCTACGGCCGAGGGGATCGTCTATGTATACGGTATATACGGTATATGTTTTAAAAAGCGAGAAAGATGGAAATTTATATGTTGGTTGCACTTCTGATATTAAACAAAGACTAGAATATCATAATAATGGAAAAGTTATATCAACAAAAAACAGAAGACTATTTATTTTAATTTTTAAAGAAGAATATGAAAATAAATATGAAGCTTATAATAAAGAAAAATATTATAAAACTGCAAAAGGTAAGAAAGAATTAAAAACAAAGATTAGTTAATTGCGGGATCGTCTAATGGTAGGACAACAGATTCTGGATCTGTTTATCTTGGTTCGAATCCAAGTCCCGCAGCAAGTGAATTTTATTAGAACTTTTTGGAATTTAAAAAACTTGTTAAAAAAACTCAAAAATAAATATTTTATTATCCGCCACGGAGAAAGCAAAGCCAATGTTGCACATATTCTTTTAAGCCATCCAAAAGACGGCACAGTGAGTTTTGGGCTTTCACCAAAAGGGAAGAAGCAGGTTAAGGTTTCAGTTTCAAAAAGCAAGAAAGAAAAACTACTTGATTCCGATGTTATTATTTACTCCTCTGATTTTTTAAGGGCAAAAGAAACCGCAGAAATCGCCCAAAAACTGCTCGGCATTAAAAAAATAAACTTCCATAAAAAGTTACGGGAACGATATTTTGGAAAATTTGATAAAACTTCATTGGATAATATAAAAATCGCTTGGGCACACGACGAGAAAGATTCTGACCATAAACACAAGGGCGTTGAGAGTCCCAATAAAGTTCTTAAAAGAACGCTTGCCGTTATCGCCGAATTAGACAAAAAATACAAAGATAAGAAAATTCTCCTCGTTTCTCACGGAGATGTTTTACAAATTTTACATACTCATTTCTCAAAAAAACCAGTAAGTCAACACAGAAAAATTCCTCATTTAGAAACTGCTGAAATCAAGGAGTTAAAGGTGTAGCCTTGTCTTTTTAACTATATCGTGGTATTATAGCAATATTCGCTCTTACACAACTGAATAAGGAGACAAAACCGTGAACCCTGAATCGCCAGACCAACAGAGTCTTCGGGACGAGTATAAGTTGGTGTTTGACGGATATAAATTCTTCGTCAGCCTCCGCTTCATCGTTGCTGCTTTTGCGATGAGCATTCAGTCAGCACTGCTGACCATTTTCAACCAGACTGTAAAAGAAAGTCACCCTCAAGGATTTGCCGTGTTTATCGTGGCAATGGTATTCTTGGTGGCATTGGCTATCATAGAGAGGCGGACTATCAATCTGTTCAATGGTTTGCTTAAACGGGGCACTGAACTTGAGTTCCAGTTGGGGCTTCCCAATGGGTTCTTTCATCGGATAGCTGAAATTTCGCCTAAAAAGTTCCAACTCACTGCAACGCATACTAAAGGTATTACCCTTATATACGCAGGGATGTTTGTGCTGTGGATTATGTTGCTTGTCGCAACAATCATCAAGCCTTAACTCGAATCAAAAGGAACAACTTATGTCGCAAACCACCCACACCCCTAACGACTCTACCACTCAGCAGTTCTTTGCCTTTCTTGATCGAAGGGAAAAAATCAGCAGTTGGCTCTTGGGAATTTACATCATTGCCATTTTCCTGCTGGCGATTATCGGTGGTGTTGTCCTGCTCTCGTAGCAGGGGGACTCCGTGCAAACGATAGAGCGAAGATAACCATTTCGCTTTTCTTTGGAAACAAGGTACAATGAAAGCCATAAACCCAAAAGGAGATTCTATGTTTGACCCAAAAGAGAGCAAAACCATCGGTTATCATTTGTTCTTCCTGCCATCAGGAGAACTTTTTGATAATCTGCAAACCACTATCAACCAGCTCGCCGAAAAGTACAACGGTGCAAAGTTTGAACCTCACCTAACTTTATTGGCACGGATTCCAAAAGCCGATGAAGCCGAGCTAATTGCCAAAACCCAACAGCTCGCCAAGGTGATGGAAGCGTTTGAAGTTGAACCCAAGAAAATCTTTGCCGAAGACGCTTACTTCCGTACCCTGTACTGTAAGGCAGAACCCAGTCCCAAGATGGAAGAATACCATCAGAAGGCACTGGAAATATTCGGTGTGCATGACGTGAACGTCTATATGTCTCATTTGAGCTTGTACTACGGCAATGTTCCGCAATCTACCAAGGATGAAATGATTGCTTCACTGTCCCTGCCCGATATGAAGTTCCTTGTGGATAGGTATATCTCTACCGCACCGAAGGTGAAGCCCAAGATTGGGTGCGAGTCGGGGAATACCCGCTGGGAAAATAAAAACACAGAGCTTGCTGACAAATGAACGTCCGCAAGCTTTTTTATTAGAAAACTGTTAAATTTTTAAATCAAAAGTGTTATACTGAACCTACTAAACAAGTTCTAATATCACGCACGAAGCCCAGCACTTGAATAATTTTAATGTAAAAATATTAATTGATAAAATTTAAAAAATATATGATAAAAAAATATTTAATTTTCCCGATTTTATCGAGGATCCTCGATGGCAAGGCTATCGGGACAATAATTTTTGTTGGAGCGTTAATGGTTACGGGCACGGCAAACGCAATTACTAATTGCGACGACCAATCAAAGCCAGCATTTGATTGCCCTACGGGATATTCAATGATGTGCATACCTGTTGGAGGAAATCATTGGGGTTGCGGTAAGCCTTCCAATGGCGTAATAGTTGAAAGTTCCGGTTCTGCCTCTGTGCAAACTTCTGGTATAAAAAGCACAATGCAAACTCAAGTAAAAACTTCTAATCCAAATTTAGGAGAAGTACAGAAAACGGGGCCAGTAAGATTAGATTCAACCCCAGCGCGTATTTCTACAAATATGACAATAGAAAGGCAAACTCCAAAGAAAGATTTTGGCGATAGAATGAAATCTGGGTTAGATACAGCGGGGGGTAATCTTGCAAATACCAAAAGAGCAGTAGAAGCAAAAGTTAATGTGAGGGGATGGGAGGCGGATAAAAAAGAAGAGATTAAGGGCAAAATAAAAGAGGAGACAGATAATAATCCAGAAATAAGTTCAGTTGACCTATCGGAAGATGAGGTTAACTTAAATTATATGGCTCCGGCAAAGTTTCTTGGATTCATTCCAACTAATGTTAATTTGAATGTTTCTGCTGACTCGCAGGGAAGAGTAAAAGTAAAATTTCCTTGGTATAGATTTTTATTAACAACTGATTTTGGAAACATAGGCCAAGAAACAGAAGTTAATTTCAAGCATATTTATCAAAATAACCAAACAAACTTGGAATTTTTGAAAACACAGGATTCAACGGTGCGCCAATTAGGCATGTTTCAAATAATTTCAAATGTTTTAAAAGCCAGACACGATGCATCCCAGCAAAGTATAAGTAACATTAAATAAGAAATTAATATGAAAAAATATTTAATTATTTTATTATTTTTATTGGTTTTGTTATCATTTCCAGCCCTTATTTTAGCGGATATAAATCCTGGACCAGCACCAAATCAGTTAAATCTTAGTATTACCGATATTATTAATAGAGTATTAAATTTTATCTGGCCTATATTTATTGGATTTGCTGTTATAATGTTTCTTGTAGCCGGCTTTTATTTTTTAGTTGCTCAAGGCGACCCAAGAAAAGTAGCAACCGCAAGGCAATTTGTCTTATGAGGAATAATTGGAGTAGTTGTAGGCATAATAGCATTCCCTATTCCGTTTATAATTAGGGTTACGCTTGGTTTCTAATTCCGTTTTGAAAATATGTAAAGCATAGGCAAGCCAATTATGAAAATTAATAATTTTTTCATACTATTTATATTAGTTGCTGCAGTCGTTGTGTCAGCTGTTATTGGAATTATTATTTCTCCAAATTTTTTAACTGTGCAAAATAATCAAGTTGGATGCACAATGGAAGCAAAAATCTGCCCTGATGGCTCTGCCGTCGGCAGGACTGGAGCTAATTGCGAGTTTGCCAAATGTCCGGAAGCGCCTGATTTTGGCAGTTTGGTTAATTTTACAATTGGCAAGCAGATTAAATTTAAAGATGGATTAACAGTAACGCTTACCCAAATAAATGATTCGCGATGCAAATCGGGAATGGTTTGCATATGGGCTGGCGAACTTTCGCCAATATTAAGCTTTGTAGGAGGAAATGTAGGTAATTTACAGCAAGAAGTCCATCTTGGCACTTTAACCGCAAAGCAAGCAACTAAAAATGGATATATATTTGAATTAAAAGATGCCAGCGAAACTTCGGTAACAATTATAATTACTAAAGAGCCAAAAAATTTAAGTGCATGTTATATTGGGGGTTGCAGCGGCGAAATTTGTTCTGACCGGCAGGATATTGTTTCAAGTTGCATATATAAGAAAGAATACGGATGTTATAAAACTGCAAAGTGCGAAAGGCAGGCAAACAGCCAATGCGGCTGGACTCAAACCTCGGCGCTTACCGCGTGCTTAAACTCTAGTAAGTAAACCCCGTACCACTTTCGCCAAATAATTTAAAGTCTTTTTTATTATTTTTATTACACTGAAAATTATTAAATATATTTATTGCGTGTTCGCGAAAGTGGTACGGGGTAAGGGTCGGTAAAAAATTAACATATATTATATGAAAAATTCAGGTAAAACAAAAAAATTAATGGGAGTTTTGGCTTATCTTGGGCCGTTGGTTATTATCCCATATCTTACTTCAAAAGATGACCCGTTTGTGAAGTTTCATATCAAGCAAGGGTTGGTATTATTAGTTATTGATGTTATCATTTGGCTTTTAGAAATAGTATTTTGGCCATTGTGGCTTCTTTTCAAACTTATTAAGCTTGCAGTGCTAGTCCTTACAATCATAGGTATAGTTAATGTGGTAAAGAGCAAGGAAAAGAAGCTTCCTTTAGTAGGAGATTATGCCCGTTATTTTAAAATTTAGAATTTAATATCAAAAAAGCCCGCGCAATGGCGCGGGCTTTTAAATTGCGCATACCCCTTTAATTTTTAGGTAAATTTGCTATGATGAGTCCCAATGATAGTAAATCTTAAAAAAGCCATAGTTTCTGATATTCCAACACTAATAATGCTTGAAAAGAGCGTAGCTGGAACAAAGATTTACTCTCCAATGCTTGAAGAGAATGAATGGACAGAAGAATTTAAAAAAGGCACGGTATACCTTATTGAAAAAGATAGTATTATAGTAGGTAATCTTTCTTATGAGAAAGAAAATGAAGACCATGTGCACATTAGTGGCTTAGTTATTAATCCGCAGTTTCAAAATCAAGGCATTGCTCGCCAAGCTTTAATGCAAATATTAGAAGAACTAAAGAATGTAAAGAAAATTGATTTAGCAACTCACCCCAATAATGCAAAAGCGCTTAAACTATACCAGTCTCTTGGATTTGTTGCAGAGTCACGGAAAGAAAATTATTTTGGCGACGGCGAACCTCGATTAATTCTTGTATTACAGAAGTAAAATTTAAAGATTTAAAATAAAAAATTAAATTATGAAAAAAATTATCTATATTTTAATTAATGAGGCAATGCCAGGTTATGTAAAAATCGGAAAAACATCCACAGAATTAGAAGCAAGAATTAAAGACTTAAGTTCGTCGACTAGTGTCCCTCTTCCTTTTACCTGTTTTTATGCATGCATTGTAAAAAATGCAAACTTTGTTGAACATCAACTACATGATGCATTCGATAATAATAGAGTAAATCCAAGAAGAGAATTTTTTCAAATTTCTCCAGAAAGAGTTGTCGCAGCTTTAAAATTAGCTGAAATTGAAAATGTTACACCAAAGAAAGAATTTATAGAAACAAAAGAAGATGAACAGGCTCTTCATAAAGCTCGAACAAGAAGATCTATTTTTAAATTTAACATGGTAAATATTCCCGTTGGTTCAGAGTTGGTATTTAGTCGTGATGAGAATAAGAAAGCAAAAGTTATTAATAATCGTTCCATTGAATTTGAAGGTAAGATTACAAGTCTATCAACTTCAGCACAGAAAATTCTTTGCTATGATTACGGAGTAGCTGGTACGGATTATTGGATGTATGAAGGCGAAACACTTGATGAGCGTCGTAACCGCATAGAGGAACAGGAATATGAAAACGAACCAAGTGAGGAAGAAATAGATAGAGCAGGTGATCAGTGGATTCAGCATCAAATAGATATAGAACGAGGCAAATAAATGAATAAAGAAAATTACACCATAATACTTTTTATAAATTTACGAATATAAAAAATCCGGAATAATTTCGATATAAGTTATAGAAAAATGAGGTATAATAAAATCAAAGATAAATTGTGATGTTATGAACCCTTCACCCAAAGGCAGGTGAGGGTAATAAAATATTAAAATAACCTCAGCGAATTAAAATTTTTTAGAAAATCATATATTCGTATGGGTGAAGGGTGAAAGTAGCAATTAACTTAACAAGGGAAAAAGTGGGGGGAATTACTTCCTCAAACATTAATTTAATAAATTATTTATATAAGCTTAATTATGAGTTTACCGGCATAGAATTAGTGAGCCGCATGCATATGGAAGGGCCCGCACTTTTTAGGTCTTTTGCCCCGGAGATATTTGACCACCATATTATAAGCATTCATCACTTGCCTTTGCATAAAATTTTAAGGCGCAGTAATTCTTTGCAGGAAGTTAAAAAAGCATATAGAGAGCCCATAAAAATTATAAGAAAAGTTTTAAAGGAAAATCGCCCTGATGTTGTGTTGTTAAGCGGCACCTATTATTTGCCTTGGCTCATATCTATTGCTGCCAAAAAAGAAAAAATTCCGGTGGTACTTTGGTATTCTGGTGTTTTAACGAAAGAAATGGAACATAGCTCGCCAAAAAACAGAAGACTGTTTTTATGGGTGGAAAAAGCAATTATTAAGAATGCTTCAAAAATAATTTTTCCTTCTGAACTGTGCAAGCAAACCGTCCAAGAGCTTGTTACAAAAAGAAAAATAAGGAATGGATACATTATACCCAATCCCATCGCAAGCATATTTACCGACCCAAGCGTTGTTGATGATTCCCAAGACAGAACTATAGCTGCGGTTGGGCGCTATTCAATAATCAAGAATTTTGATAAATTTTTTGAATTAGAACTTGAATTGCAAAAACGCAAATGGCGCCATACTGCATCTTTTGTAACTAACCCTGATGCAAATTTAGAAAATATGCCCAAATCTATTAAACTTTTACCTTCAATGAAACCGGATGAATTAAAAAAGTTTTACTTAACGCAGGGATTAATTGTGTGCCCATCAATATTTGAAACTTTTGGGAATGTCCCAATGGAGGCCGCATGTTTGGGGGTACCCGTATTAGTAAACGAAACTATGGGTTGCGCCGAAATTTTAAAAAAGGTTGGCTTGGAAAATATGGTGATATCTTTTGATGATATAAGCAAGGTTGCTGACAGGGTTGAGCAGTTATGCGACCAGTCTATTTTGCCAAAACAGCTTAATGCGTTAAAGAAAATTTTAGATACCAATTTTGTAAGTGAAGAAATAAGAGTTGTCCTTAATGAGGCGGTTGGCAAAAGCCATCAGGGCAAGTAAAAAATAAATTAGATTATGATAAGCGATAATTACACCATTATTCTTTTTTATAAGTTTATTGAAATAAAAAATACGGATGCGTTTAAAATAAAACAAAGGAAAATTGCCGAGAGTTTTAATTTAAAGGGCAGAATGCTGATTGCCAAGGAGGGGATTAATGCCACTTTTGAGGGGACTGCAAAAAATATTAAAAGTTATATTAAAAAATTAAAAAAATCCTCCTTTACCACAGGCTACGGAAGGACAAGGCAAAAAATATTTAAGGATGTTGTATTTAAGGAAAGTAAAGGAAATGGAAAAGCTTTTACCAAATTACAGTTAAAGGTGCGTCCTGAAGTTGTTACATTAGGCGTGGGTGAATTGAATATTAAAAAAGAAACTGCAAGGGCAATTACGGCAAATGAACTTGATAAAATGTATGCAAAAAAAGAAGACTTTGTGGTGCTGGACTTAAGAAATGATTTTGAGGTGCAAGCGGGATATTTTGAAAATACTATAAACCCAAAATTAAGGCACTTTAGGGATTTGCCGCAAAAAATTAAAGAATTAGCACATTTGAAAAATAAAAAGATTGTAGCAGTTTGCACGGGAGGCATTAGGTGTGAAAAGGGGACTGTTTTATTAAAAAAAGAAGGATTTAAAAATGTATACCAACTAAAAGACGGGATTCACACTTATATCAAAAAATTCCCAGGTAAGCATTTTAAAGGAAGTTTATTTGTGTTTGATAATAGGATTACAACTCCTGTTGTTGATAGTGAAAATAGGGAAATTGTGGGCAGATGCAATTATTGCAACAAAGAATGCGAGGATTTTTATAATGACGATTTTTTTAGGCCTTCAAAAAAAGTAATCTGCTGCGACAATTGTATTGCGCTACATAGTAATCTTCGCAGATGCATACCTGCTTAAAAAATATATAAAATGACTAATAAAAACCAAAAGTTTTCAAATAGGTTAAAAATAGCTTTTTTTGGGCTTAAAGCCGCTTTTAAAGAAGAGAGAAATTTTAGGATACAATTTTTAATAGGAATTGCAGTTGTATTTTTTATGGTAATTCTTGGCTTAAATCCTTTAGAAAAATCTATTTTGATTTTAACTATATTGGTTGTTTTAAGCCTTGAATTGATTAATTCCCAGATTGAAAAATTTTTAGACCTAATTCAGCCCGAGCTCCATGTAAAAGTAAAAATAATAAAAGATTTTTCAGCTGGTGCGGTTTTAATATCGGCGCTGGGCTCTATTGTTATAGGAATTTTAATATTTTACCCATACATGATTAATTTTATAAAGCAGTAGCAATAGCAAATATATGTATTACGACACAGAGGTTTTTAAAGCCATTAACGGATTGGCCAATCATTCAAGGATTATAGATTTAGTCGGAATATTTCTGGCTCATTATTTGCCATATTTATTGGGAGTAATTTTATTAATTTTTTTATTTTGGCCAAAAAACAATAGTAAAAACAAAATAATGGTTTTTATTGCCATAGCTTCTGCTATAATTTCCAGATTTGTAGTTAAGACTATAATTTTATTTTTTTACAATCGGCCAAGGCCATATATTACCTTACCCTCGGCACACAAACTTATATCTATTAGTGCGTCTGAGAATTTACAATCTTTTCCTTCAGGCCACGCTATTTTCTTTTTTGCATTAAGCACGGTTGTATATAATTTTAACAAAAAATTAGGAATATTTTTCTTTATATGTTCTATTCTAATTTGTATAGCAAGAGTATTTGTTGGAGTTCATTGGCCAAGTGATATTTTAGGAGGAGCTGTTTTGGGAGTAATGGTTGGATTTATTATTAACTGGCTTTATATTAAAAATCAAAATTTTATAGATAGTTTTTTTCGCTAAAATGTTTAAATATATTATGAAAACAAAACTATTTTTAACGTTAGCATTTTTACTTGTTTTCGGTATTGGTGTCGGGTTAGGTGTATATATTCGCAACCAAACTTTAAATCCAAGAGCCACCATTCCTAATGTATTTGAACGAGTGTTTAGTTTTTTAGTTAATAAAGGGGAAAAGGAAGATGATGATTTACTTTATTATAATACTGATATTACTGACTTCATTGTTAATGGGAGTACAAAAACAAAAGTTTCTGTAGAAGGCATCGTAGATAAAATTGCTCACGAACCAGACGGAGACTACCATGTAATTATCAAACCTCTTTATGTTCCAGTTGGCTTGTCTCTTGTTAGTGAGTTTATTCCGGAAATAAAATTACCCCTACCCAAAGAAGGAGACCATATTAAAATCTGGGGTATTGTGCGATTTGATATACTGCATAATTGGTGGGAACTCCATCCAGTTATAGGTTGGGAAAAATTAAAATAAAAATCAAATTATATTTAAAAAGAAGGTCATAGCGTTCGTTATGACCTTCTTTTTATATTTAATTATTAGATAATTTATATTTGACGAAGTCATCTTTTTTTGTTAAATTTAAAATAATTGGGCGATTAGTTCAGTGGTAGAACGCTGTCCTGATAAGACAGAGGTCGAAGGTCCGATTCCTTCATCGCCCACTAAATATATAGAAACTACACGATAAAAAAAGGAGATATTTTTTAATATTTGCTCTTTTTCTATTGTAGAAAAATGGTATAATGAAATTAAAATTAATTTCAAAAGATTTATGTTTACAAAAATAGACAAGAGAATATTAATAGTAACAATAATTTTATTAATTTTAGTTTTAGCAATTGTTTTTGTTTCGTATAAATACCGGGTTTTAGTAAAAAATGTCACAAAGGTAGAAGTGCCGGCAGATCAGAAAGTAAATATAGGTACAAACAATAATATAGAACAAAAGCCCGAAGTTCAATTACAAAATAATAGTGTAAAGGCAGAAGGGACTACTAGCAAAGGCACTTTAACTGTTTGTTTAGATAAATGCGGAGACGGCATTTGTCAAAAAACAGATCCTAACTGCAAAAATGGTGATTTAAGTTGTATTTGTCTTGAAACCAAGAGTGAATGTCCGCAAGATTGTCCCGGTAATTAAAATTTTTAATTACCAAAAATCCTCAATGATAAAATCTCAGTATAAATATTATAAAATTAATGCATCAAAAGTATTTAATTTTTATTTCGATTATTTTATCAGCTTTTATAATCGGCGCCTTTATTTATTTAGCTATTATATACAGGCCTTTATCAGTGCAAAATAATTATCCGATTGTAAATACGCAATACAAATCTTCTGTTGTTCAAACTACAAAGTGTCAAGCCGATGATAATACAACTGTAACTAAAGTTATTGATGGAGATACGGTTGTTGTTGAAGGCGGGTACCATATAAGACTTTTAGGCATTGATGCTGACGAAAAAAACTATCCTTGTTATGATTTAGCAAAGATTCGTTTAGAAGAGTTAGTTTTAAATAAACAAATAAAATTAGAAAAAGATAAAACTGATGTTGACCAATATAATAGGTGCTTAAGAACTATTTTTATCGGGAATGAAAATATTGATTTAGAATTAGTAAAAGAAGGTTTGGCTGTCGCCAGATTTTACCAGCCGGATGTAAAATATAAAGATGAAATTTCGTTTGCAGAAAAACAGGCAATTAAAAATAAAACAGGATGTAAATGGAATAATATTAAATAAAAGGTCGATAAATAGTAAACTGGTGTTAGGTGCTTGGTGTTAGATTAGATACGTTTCGTATTAACTAACACCTAAAATCCAACACCCAAAACCTAATTATGACAAATTTTGCAGTAAAAAAAGATGGAACAAAAGTTCCTTTCAGTTCAGAAAAAATAAAATCTTCTATTATGGCGGCTGCCTCTGATGCGGGACTTTTAGATGATGAAAAAAATAAAATTACACAAGAAGTTTCATCTTCAGTAATTATGGCTTTTGAAGACAAAGAAGAGGTATCAACAACTGAAGTTAAAGATAAGATTCTTTTAGAATTAGATGTATCTTCGCCAGATGTTGCAGAAGCTTGGAGGAAATATGAGCAAGCTAATGGTAAGTAGGATAATATTATTTTAAAAACCGCCCTATGTGTCTTGAATTGGGCGGTTTTTTGTTTAACCTGCACTTATTTTAAAATAAGTGCAGGTTTTACAAATTAACTTATTTAATGTATAATAAAAATATAGATTTAATTTAGAAAGTATGCAAAAATATAATTCAAAGAATTCTAAAAATCCAAAGATTAATTACAATATGCCTAAGGACAAATCAATTAATAGGTTTTGGAGCAATGCGGCAAGACTAGAGCACAGTAATGTTAGAAATAAAAACAAAGGCAAAAAGAGATAATTTTAAGGGTATGAACTCCGTTATAAGTTTGGATGATGTAGGAAAACTTCAATGGGTTAAAATAAAGATAATAATAAAAATTAAAAAGAGCAAGCAAAAAATAATTTTATAAAAATTATTTTTTTGCCCAAACTTCTGACAGGGTGAAAATAATTGTAAAGACAAAGCCAGGGTCAAAAGATAATAAAATAGAGAAGATTGATGAAAGCAATTATATTGTTTATGTTAAAGAGCCGCCAATTGACGGCAAAGCTAATGCCGCAGTAATTAAATTATTAGCAGATTACTTTGACATCAGCCCTTCATTGATTGAAATAATTTCCGGCTTTATGGCCAGGGTTAAGGTTATAGAAATAAATAATTAATAATGATTTTTTCTATGGGTTTTGGTATAAATGAGTTAATCGTTTTTCTGTTTGCCCTTTGACAACCTAATGGAGGTGTAATATGTTGCTATCAAATGAAAGAATTAGAGAAATTTTTGCCGAAGTAAATGCAATTATTACAGACGGCCATTTTGTTTATTCAAAAAAACCAGATGGATGGTACCATGGTTATGAATATGTAAATAAGGATGCAATTTATCTTTATCCTGGTTATGTAAGTGATTTGTGCGTAAAAATTGCTTGGCATTTCGTGGATTCTGGCGTCCAAGTAGTAGTTGGACCAACAGTGGGTGGCGCCATTTTAGCACAATGGATACCTTACTGGCTCTCTTCATTTGTTGAAGAGCCTAGAGAAATTTTAGCTGTTTGCGCTGACGAGGAAGATGTGCTGGAGCAAAGAGATACTGTTTTAGGTTTTGGGGAAAAATTTTTGGTAAATGGGATAGTAAAAGTAGAATGCCAAAGCGGTTTTGGCTTTTTGGGCCATTTATTTAAGGCTCAATTCCCATCAAAAGTTGGTACACGGAGAGTAATTAAGCGTGGGTATGACGTTCATATAAAAGGCAAACAATGCCTTATAGTTGAAGATGTGATTAATTCTGGCGCAACAGTTGCCAAGACTGCAGAAGCTATTACAATCGCCGGAGGAAACATAGTTGGTGTAGGAGCTCTTTGCAACCGCAGTGGTGGAAAAGTAAATGCTCAAACTCTTGGCGTGCCTGAGCTTTTTTCTCTGATTGATTTGGATATGCAAATGTTTCGCGAAGAAGATTGCCCTATTTGTAAAGAAAGAGGTATTAAGTCTGTGCGTACAGATCTTGGCAAAGGAAAGGAATTTCTTGCCCGAATGGGAAAATCATAGAATTGGCAAATAAAGCCGACGGCAAGTCTGTCGGCTCTTTTTTTGCAAAAAGACTTGAAAAAAACTTTAACAAGGTAAACCCCGTTAGAAAATTTTGAGTGATTTCTGGTGTAATAAAGATTTTACATCTTTAACGATATATTTTTAGTAAAAGACTTGATAAAATTTTCTAACGGGGTAAACTAAACCTAATGATAATTAAGAAAAAGAAAGTTTCAAAAAAGCCGGTAAGAGTTATAAAATCTCAAAAGAAAGTTTTGGTTGTAAGAAAAAAGATAAAGAAACAAAAAAAAACTAAAAAAGCAAAAAAAATAATTATTAAAAAAATCGTTAAATCTCATAAAATAAAAGTAAAACTCCATTCTGAATCCAAGATTCAAGCGGGCCGTCGCGCTAAGAATGCGAATAGTCCAAAAGTTAAATTATCAAAGAAAATAAAACATTTTAAGTCAGTTAAAAGTTTAATAAAAAAAATCGTTTCTAAAAATTCTCCCTTAATAAAATTAAAAAAGGCAAGGAAAAAACAGGCAAAGAAAATTCACCCAGTTAAATACCGCAAAGCGGTAATTTTGCCAAAAGCAAAATTATTTAATCGGGTAAAAAAGCCAAAAACACAGGAATTAAAAAATTCTTTTTCAGCAGGGTCTTTCTTTAAAGCTAAAATCAAAGTTATTGGAATCGGGGGCGGAGGCGGATCAATTGTTTCAGAAATTGGCAGGTCTTTAAATAAAGCAACGTTTGTTATTGCCGATACTGATATGAGGGCTTTTAAAAAGAGGGCAGGAATTAAATATTTTTTATTCGGACAAGATTTAACGCATGGATTGGGTACTGGAGTAAATCCAGATTTAGGTAAAATGGCAGCAATGCAAGAAAAAGAAAAAATTGCTCGTTTTTTTGACGATCAGGATATTGTAATTTTTATTGCTTCATTAGGTGGCGGTTTAGGGTCTGGTGCTACCCAAGTTTTTGCAGACGCTACCAAAAATTTTAATGGAATTACTTTTGGCATATTTACTCTTCCTTTTAAATTTGAAGGTAAAAATAAATATAAAATAGCGGTTAAAGCGCTTCGCGAATTAAGAAAATCTTTAAATGTTTCTATCACAATACCAAACGAAAGAATTTTTAAAATTATTGATAGCAATACAGCCATAACAGACGCTTTTTCTATTGTTAATAAAAACTTAATTGAATCCTTAGAAAGTATTATTGATTTAATTTATAGTCCAGGCATAATAAATATTGATTTTGCAGACTTGAAAACAATATTAAAGGGAAGGGGAAATTTAGCTTTTTTAAATACTGCAGAATCATCCGGTAAAAATAGGGCCATAGATATAGCTCAAAAAATATTACGCAATCCTTTATATCAAAATAATAATTTTACAGCAGAAAAAATCCTTTTTAATATTTCTGGGGGAGGGAATTTAAGCATGTTTGAAGTAGATAAAATCAGCAGAACAATTTCAGATTTAAATCCAAAAGCTAAAATTATTTTTGGAGTTTCTAAAAATTCAAAATATAAAAATAAAATAAAAACGACACTTTTAATGGCGGGGCCGAGTATTGTAGCAGAAGCCAAAAATCCAAAATTAAAAATATCTCGCGCTAAAATAAGTTTGGTGCAAAGCAAGCGAAAAAGTATTTTAAAGAAAGGCATTAAAAAACAGAAAAAACATATTATAGATAATATAAAAAAAGAGAAGAATGAAGAAAAAATACCATTTGTGGATACATTAACACCGGTTTTTAATAATATACCCTTTGGAAATCAATCAGCTGAATTAGGTTTAAAAAAACTGAGTATTACTGAAGTTTCAAAACGGCGAAAAAAAGCTATTAGGAGAACAGGTTTAGAAATTAAGAAAGCAGAAGAAGCTGAGGAAAATAAACAATCTATGCAGGAAAAAGAATGGGAAATACCGACTTTTTTAAGAAAAGTAAAATTTAAATCGTAATTCACCCAGTTAAATAAAATCTTTTTCTGGTCGCGTCGGGTCGCGAGAGTTATCCGCGAAGCGGAAACTCCCGACCTAGTTAAAATTATTCAACGGGGTAAATATTAATGGAAGAGAAATTAGAAGTAAACCCCGTTAGAAGTTTGCATTGCAATTTATTAATTTTTAAATAATTATTATATTTAATTTAAACATGATTGAAAATTCACAAAAAAAATATGGATGAAACTTCTAACGGGGTAAAAAAAGCTATAATTCCTATAGCCGGATTGGGAACAAGATTTTTGCCCCTGTCTTTGGTTGTTTCTAAGGAATTTTTTCCTTTAATAGATAAGCCGATTATTCAATATATTATTGAAGAGGTAAAAAAGTCTGGTATCAATGAAATCATTTTTATTATTAGCCCTAAACAAAAAATGATTTTAAATTATTTAAGAAAATCTCCCGAATTAGAAAAGATTTTAATAAAAAGGAAAAAAGAAAAAACTTTGAAAGAACTAAAAAATTTTGAAGAAATTTTTGAAGAAATTCATTTTTCTTATGTTACTCAAAAATCTCCTTTTGGAGATGGCCACGCTATTTTACAAGCTGGAAAATTAGCAGGCAATGAACCGGTTGCTGTTTCATTTGGTGATGATGTTATAGATTCAGATGAACCTGGCTTATTGCAATTAATGAATATTTTTAAGACATGTGGGGCCCCAGTTATTGCTTTAAAATCATTGCCAAAAGATAGGATTCCATCATATGGCTCTGTTTCAGTGGAAAAAATAGCAAACCGACTTTACAAAATAAAAAAAATAATGGAAAAACCAAGTCTATCAGGAATACAATCAAATTTAGTTATTGTTGGTAAATATATTTTAACGCCAGAAGTTTTTAGTTATTTAAAAAATGCTAAGCCATCCGAAAAAGGGGAAATAATTTTAGGTGAAGTTTTTGAAAAAATGCTAAATGAAGGAAAAACAATTTATGGATATGAATTAAAAGGAGAATGGTTGGAATGCGGAGATAAATTAAAGTGGCTGAAATCATTTTTTTATTTGGCTCTTAAAGATGAAAGATTTGGCAAAGATTTAAAAGATTATTTAAAATCAATAAAATAGTAAGTTTAAAAAACCGCTTATTTAAGCGGTTTTTTGTTGTTTTTGACAAGGTTTTATTTTTATGATAAAAATAAAATAGCACAAAAAGATGGCTAATTTTGTTTTGCTTGGTGCAGAATGAAAATAAGCCATAGGGAGGTTCACATGATTCAGTCAATGGATAATCTATACGTTCATGTTGCCATGCAAGATGACGGGACAGTTTTTATTGCACACAAGGCAAATCCCGACATCTCATTAGAGGTTTGCCCCGATGAAGACAGAACGGGGCTTTGCATCACTATCGGCGAAAATGCCGTTGCCGATAATAAAGGCGAATTTTTGCACGTTAGCCAGGGCTAAAACATTTGGGCAACAAACTAAAAGGCCATCAGATCCAATCTGGTGGCCATCTTTTTTTACATTTTTATATTATTAGTGTAAAATGAAAAAATATGAAAATAGCTTTTTTTGAAATTGAAGAGCACGAAAAAGATTACTTAAAAAATCAGCTTAAAGATGCAGAAGCTTCTTTTTTTGCAGAAAAGCTTGATAGCAAAAATGTGAATGCGGCAAAAGATTGCCAAATCATTTCTGTATTTATTGATTCCCAAATTACCAAAGAGGTTCTTGATGTATTACCCAATGTAAAAATGATTGCCACTCGGTCAACCGGTTTTGACCATATTGATTTACAAGCGTGCGCAAAAAATAATGTTGTCGTTTGCAATGTGCCCCACTACGGGGATAATTCGGTTGCCGAACATGCCTTTGCACTAATTTTAAGTCTTTCAAGAAAAATACCGCAATCAATCCAAAGGGTTAAAAGTGGGAATTTTTCTTTTGAGGGGCTTGTCGGGTTTGATTTAAAGAGAAAGACCATCGGTATTGTGGGGCTGGGAAATATTGGCCAGCATATGGCAAGAATTGCGAGAGGTTTTGAAATGAATGTTTTGGCTTATGATGTGCGTGAAGATAAAAAACTGGCAAAAAAATTAGGTTTTACATATGTTTCTTTTGAAGATTTGCTGAAAAATTCTGATATTATAACTTTACACATTCCATATAATAAAAGTACACACCACTTGATTAATTCTTCAAATATACATCTAATTAAAAAAGGCGCTTATGTAATAAACACTTCAAGGGGCGGAATTATTGAAACCGATGCTTTGTTCAAAGCTTTAAATAGCGGCATTATTTTAGGGGCGGGGCTTGATGTTTTGGAAGAAGAAAATTTTATCAAAGAAGAAGAGAATTTGTTATCAAAAGAATTTTTAAAAAAATTTGATTTAAAAACCGTTTTAGAAGACCATATTTTAATGGAAAAAGAAAATGTATTAATTACTCCCCATAACGCTTTTAATACAAAAGAAGCATTAGAAAGAATTTTAGAAACTACGGTTTTAAACATTAAATCCTTTGTAAAAAATAAACCAATTAATATAGTAAAATGATTTACGACCTTATAATTATAGGTGCAGGACCCGCTGGAATATCTGCTGGCATTTATGCGGCCCGACAAAGACTAAATATTTTGATACTTTCTAAAGATATTGGCGGCCAAGTTGCAAAAAAAGCCGTGGATATTGAAAATTATCCGGGCTTTGATAAAATTTCCGGTTTGGAGTTGGTTAATTTGTATAAAAAGCAGCTGAAGGCAAATAATCTTGAAGTAACATTAGATGAAGTTATCGGCATCGAAAAAGGGGATAAGAATTTTTCTGTTATTGCAAAGTCAGGAAAAACTTATGATGCTATTTCTGTAATTTTGACTTCTGGGGCAGAGTCAAGAAAGCTTTCTGTTCCCGGCGAAGAAGAATTTTCAGGAAAGGGAGTCAGTTATTGTTCATTGTGCGACGGGCCTGTGTTTAAGGACAAAATAGTTGCCGTGGTTGGAGGCGGAAACAACGGTTTTGAATCAGCATTATTTTTGTCAAATTATGTAAAAAAGATTTATATTTTAGAATATTCCGACCAAGTTAAAGCAGACCAAGAAAATAGGGAATTGGTTGTAAAAAACAAGCATATTGAAATAATTACAAATGCAAAAGTGATAAAAATTGAAGGAAAAGCTTTTGTAAATTCCATTACTTATGAAGATTTGGCAACTAAAAAAGAAAAAACTTTGGAGGTAAACGGCGTTTTTGTTGAAATCGGATATTTGCCAGCAACTCTTTTTGCAAAAAATTTAGTTGATTTAAATGATAAAAATGAAATAATATTTGACACTAAAACTCTGGAAACAAAAACTCCAGGACTTTTTTCGGCTGGGGATTGTAATCAAAGCAAGTACAAACAAATTGTAATGGCTTCGGGCGAGGGAGCTAAAGCAGCCCTTTCATCGTATGAATATATAAAGAGGCAACATGTAAAAAAGAATCATTATGAGTAAGATAAAGGAAATTTATGCCCGCGAAATAAAAGATTCAAGAAATAATCCCACAATTGAGGTTGAATTAAAGACAGAAAAAAGCAGTTTTACAGCTTCTTGTCCATCAGGAGTTTCTACTGGCAAAAATGAGGCTTTGGAATTGAGGGATGCAGACGGAAGAGGAATTTCAAAAGCGATAGAAAATGTAAATAAAATTTTAGCTCCTAAATTAAAAAATAAAGATCCTGTAAGTCAAAAGGAGTTAGATGATATTATGATTGAATTGGATGGCACATATAATAAATCAAAATTGGGGGCAAATGCAATCTTGCCCGTTTCAATGGTTATTTGCAGAGCCGGGGCCAGTGCTGAAAAATTGCCTTTATATTTGTATATTTCAAAACTTACAGGAAGTTCTTTAAATATTCCTTTTCCAAGTTTTAATATTCTAGAAGGCGGAGCGCACGCAAAAAATGATTTAGATATTCAGGAATTTATGATAGTACCAGAGAAAAAATCTTTTTCTGAAAATTTAGTTTTAGTAAATAAAATATTCCAAAATTTACAGGAAATAATTACTAAAAATTATCCTGCCCGCATTGCTACGCAAAACGTTGCAGGCGGGGGCAAGGAAATTGAAATGGGAGACGAAGGCGGATTTGCCCCAAAAATTTCTAAAACAGAGCAGGCGTTATTTTTGCTGAAAAATGCAATTGATAATAATTCTGATGTAAAAATTGCTATTGACTGCGCTGCAAGCCAATTTTATAAAGAAGGAAAGTATATACTAGAAAAGAAAGAATTTTCAAGGATTAATTTGATAGATTTTTACAAAGATTTGGCTACAAGATTTCCCATTATTTCAATTGAGGATCCATTTTCAGAAGACGATTGGCAAGGTTTTGAGGAAATTATTAAAGAAATGCCCAATATTACAATTATTGGAGATGATTTAACAACTACAAATGTAAAAAGAATAAAATTGGCCCACAGCAAGAATGCTTGCAATGGAGTAATTATAAAGCAAAATCAGATAGGAACAGTTACAGAAACAATAGATGCCGCAAAATTGGTAAAATCATTTGGTTGGAAAACTGTAGTCAGCCACAGGTCGGGCGAAACGATGGATGATTTTATTGCTGATTTGGCGGTTGGGATAGGCGCTGACTTTATAAAATCAGGTTCTCCCAGTCAAGCAGAAAGAATGGTAAAATATAATAGATTGTTAGAAATTGAAAACGAATTAAGTAAAATATAGTAATTATGGCTGAGAGGTTGCTGAAAAATTAATTAATTTGTATAATGCAAAAAAGGAAGTGTAGAGATTTCTTTTGGCTCATTAATGCGTTACGAATTCGACGAAAAATTATCATTGAAAAGCAAAAAATATTTTGTGGGAGAGTAGAAAATTTGCAAAGTTGCATTAAAATGTTTATGCTGTATAATAATTATATAAATATAATTAAAAAAATAAATTCACCCGATTAAATAATTTTGATTTTTAATCAAAATTAAAATCTAGTGATTTTATTTAATCGGGTAAATGTACAAAAAAATTATAAGCAAGTTAAATAAAAATTCAATTTTAATAGGCATAGCGGTTTTAGCTATTATTGTAACAGGAGTTTTAATTTCGTCTAAGTCTAATTCTAATAATATACTTTCGTTTTTGAAATTAAGCCCTGGCATGTCTGCTGATGCCGTATCAAAAAAATCAATAGATTATTTAAATAAAAGTGTTTTGCAAAAAGGGCAAACGGCTTCTTTAGTAAGTGATTCAGAGGAAAGCGGGGTCATAAAAATGAAAATAAAAATAGGCAATAACACTTATGACAGTTATGCAACTAAAGACGGCAAATTTTTATTTCCGGAAGCGTTTACTATAGATGCAAAAGCGGTAAACCCGAATACTCAGCCATCAGCTCAACAGACACCACAAGCTCCTAATGTTGTAAAACTTGCTGATATAAAAAAAGTTGATAAAACGGCGCTTGATGTATATGTTGTAAGCAGATGCCCTTTTGGACTTCAAATACAGAGGGCTATTTCTGATGCTGTAAAAAATATCCCATCTTTAGCTCAATATATTAAAATAAGATATATCGGCGCTGTTTCCGGCAACACAATAACTTCCATGCATGGAGATGATGAGGCCAAGGAAAATCTTAGGCAGATATGCATAAGAGATGAGCAAAATAGCAAATACTGGTCTTATGTTTCTTGTCAGATGAAAAGTGGCGATACGGCTGGATGTCAGGCGTCTACGGGTATTGATGCAAATAAATTAAACTCTTGCATTAAAGACAGCAACAGGGGATTATCTTACGCAAAAGAAGATTTTGCTTTGGATTCTAAATATAGTATTGTAGGTTCGCCGACATTATTATTAAACGGACAGCAAATTTCAGACAATGATTTTGGCGGCAGGTCTCCTGATGGAATAAAAAATATGATATGCGATTCTTCCTCAAAACAGCCTGACTTCTGCTCAACAAAATTAAATACTGCTCCGGCAGCCACTTCATTTTCATTAACATATGCTGGCTCGGCTTCTGGATCTTCTGGTAATTCTAGCGCCACTGGTAATGGTCCAAATTGCGCGCCTGCCCAATAAAAATTATAGAAATTACTCGGTTTTTATATAATTAATCACTCGTTTTGAATATGAAAAATTTATTTTCATATTCCTCACTTCTTCATAATTATGGTAAAAATATATTCAACTCCAACTTGTGTATACTGCAACACCCTAAAAGATTATTTTGCTAAAAATAATATTGAGTATCAGGAAATTGATGTTTCCAAAGATGAAAAAGAGTTAGAAAAAATGGTTAGCATTTCCGGGCAAATGGGGGTTCCCGTTGTCGATATCGAAGGCAATATTGTTATCGGTTTTGATAAAGAGAAGATAGACGAATTACTCAAAATAAAAACATAAAAAAACTAAAAACATAAAAAGTCAAAATTATTTTTAGGTTTTTAATTTTTTAAATTTTTACGTTTCATGGCAAAAATTGCAATTAATGGTTTTGGCAGAATTGGGCGGCAAACATTCAAAAGGATAATAGAAAAATATCCTAATTTAGAAATAGCGGCTATTAATGATTTAACCGATACTAAAACTCTTGCCCATCTTTTGAAATATGATTCTAATTACGGTGTTTTTAATAAGGATATAAGTTTTGGAGCGGATTTCATTTCAGTTGATGGCAAAAACTACAAAGTTTTATCCGAAAAAGATGCTCATAAATTACCCTGGAAAAAATTAGGTATTGATATTGTTTTAGAATGCACTGGTTTTTTCAGAGATGAAGCAGGAGTAAGACAGCATATTAAAGCCGGCGCAAAAAAAATCATCATTTCAGCTCCTGCAAAAGAAAGAAATATTCCAGGATTTGTTTTGGGCGTAAATACTGATAGTGCTGACTATAGAAAAATTGATGTTATGGATATGGGCTCTTGCACAACCAATTGCTTAGCGGTAATGGTTAAGGTTTTGCACGACAACTTTAAAATTAAAAATGGATTCATGACTACCGTCCATAGCTATACTAACGACCAAAGGATATTAGACTTGCCCCATAAAGACCTAAGGCGCGCCAGAGCCGCTGCAATAAACATAATTCCAACAAGCACGGGGGCTTCAAAATCAATTGGTAAAATAATTCCTGAATTAGATGGAAAATTAGATGGCATTGCAATAAGGGTGCCAACCCCGGTGGTTTCAATTTTAGATTTAATAGTGAACGTAGAAAAACCAGCAAGCAAAGAAAGCGTCAATGAAGCGTTTTTAAAAGCTAGCCAGCAGGAAAACTTTAAGGGAATTTTAAGAGTGGAGTCAAACGAATTGGTTTCTATGGATTTTAAGGGAGATTCGCACTCTGCAATTATTGATTTGGGCCTGACAATGGTAAAAGATAACTTAATTAAAGTTGTAGGTTGGTATGACAACGAGTGGGGGTATTCATGTAGGTTAGCAGAGTTTGCTAATTTCGTAGGGAAAAAATTGTAAAAAAAGAGAGGCCACAACGGGTGTTGTGGCCTTGAATGATGTTCTGGGGCGAGGGAATCGGGGAAGTTTGGGCGAGGAGTCTTGGTAAAGAGAGATTTTGGAAAATCGGAACGCTAGAAGCAGAACATCATCCCTACTTACAATTTATCATAAATTCCTGTCAAGTTTCAGGATAGTATGATATTGAATAGCAGTATAGCTGCCGACTTGCTGATTTTGCAGATTTCGTAGGTAAGAAGTCATAAAATTTTTAGATAGTAAAAAAAAAGAACCCCTGACAGAACGGTCTGTCAGGGGTTTATCATTAACGATAGATCAACCTTGCCCTCGGGATCCGGGGGCTTCGGCCTTTCTTGGAAGAGTCTTCCCATCATGCTTCTTTAACAAAGGTCATTGCAGCACTCTTAAATACCACTCGCTTTGTTAATTTGCTTGACGGCATCTTGCCATGATTTTACTCGGAAGACCGGCCACAGGTATGCTGGCAGTTTTTGCTTGGTACGGAACACGGTAAAAACCAAACTTGTACTGCCTGACTTTTAACACATCTGCCCTTGGTTGAGGGATCTGGAGGATGGCTCTGCATCGCGCAACTTATGAGGTCATGCGAACCCCGATATTCCCACTTCTATCGTCAATGATTTAAGGACTAAATTAAGCATACTATATATTTTGAAATTTGTAAAAACCTGGTTGCCCTAAAATTTTTAAAAGAGTATAATTGAAAAATATAGATTTCTAAATTAATATGACTATGGAAAAAAAATCAAGGATGTTTGATATTATAACTTTTGGTTCAGCTACCAAAGACATATTGGTAAAGCCAAAAAATTTAACGGTTTTAAAATACGAAAAAGATTTTTCAACCGGTAAAGGAGTTTGTTTTCCTATGGGGTCTAAAATTGATATTGATGATATAAAATTTAATACTGGCGGAGGCGGAACAAACACAGCTGCCACATTTTCATTGCAAGGCTTTAAAACTGCTTTTTGCGGCATGGTGGGACAAGATCTTTCAGGTCAGGAGATTGTCAACGAGTTAAAAAAACTTAAAGTAAATACCAGTTTTGTTTTAAAAACAAATAAAAAACCAACAAATCATTCTATTGTAATTTCCAGTGAAGGCCAAGACAGGACAATTTTAGCTTACAGGGGAGCATCTGAATTAATGGTAAAAAGAAATATCCCATTCAATAAGTTAAAAACCCTCCTTCGCCCCGAGCTTCGGACGGGGAGGGACGCGAGAATTCTTCGCGAAGCGAAAATTCCCGTCCTCAAGGCAAAATGGATTTATTTAGCTCCCTTATCTGTTTCATTGTGCGATAATTTTGGGGATATTGTAAATTTTGCTTTTAAAAATAAAATTAAAATTGCTGTAAATCCTGGCATTGCCCAGCTTTCGCTACCCAAAAAAGAAAAATTAGAAGAAATTTTCAAAAGAATAAACGTCTTATTTTTAAACCAGGAAGAAGCCAGTTTTTTGACAAAAATACCATTTGACAATGAAAAAGAAATTTTTAAAATAATTGATGAAATTTGCCCCGGAGTTGCGGTAATGACAAAGGGAGGAGAGGGGGTTGTTGTTTCCGATGGCAAGTATGTTTACTCGGCAAAACCATCGCCAAATAGAAATATTGTAGACACCACAGGGGCCGGAGACTCTTTTGCGTCTGGGTTTCTTTCTGACTACATAAGGCATAATGGCGATATTGAAAAAGCAATTCAATTAGGCATGGCAAATTCACAAGGATGTTTGTCAGAAGTGGGAGCCAAAAACGGCTTATTAAAAAAAGGCCAAAAATTTGAAAGAGTAAAAGTCACAAAAGAAATGTGTGATAATAATATTTGCATAGTAAAATAAGATGAAAACATTAAAATATTATTTGCAAAAAGCGTACAGGGAAAAATGGGCGATTGGGCAGTTTAATTTTTCTGATTGGTCGCAGGTAAAAGGTATTGTGCAAGCGGCTGAGAATTTGAAGTCGCCGATCATTTTAGGGACTTCAGAGGGCGAAAGCAAATTTGTGGGGTTACAAGAAGCAGTGGCAATGAGGAATGCATTAAGAAAAAAAACCGGTTTGCCTATTTTTTTGAATTTAGACCATGGCAAATCTTTTGAATATTTAAAGGAAGCAATTTTGGCTGGTTATGATATGGTTCATTTTGACGGTTCAAAGTTAACATTAGAAGAGAATATGAAAATCAGCAAAGAGGTTACATCATTTGCAAAGTGGAAGGGAATTATTGTGGAGGGCGAGGTTGGCAGGTTTGGAACCGACGCCTCAATGCTTTATATAGAAAAATTTGAAATTAAGGAAGAGGATTTAACCAAGACAGAAGATGCTTTAAAATATTTAGATGAAACAAATATAGATATTTTAGCGGTTAGCGTGGGAACTTTTCATGGCATAGATATTAGCGGAGTTTCGCCGCACATAAAATTGGACAGGTTAAAGGATATTAAGGAAAAAATTGGTGTTCCTTTAGTATTACATGGCGGATCAGGCACGCCAGAAGAAGATTTAAAAGAAGCAATAAAATTAGGAATTGTTAAAATTAATATAAATACAGAAACAAGGCTGGCTTTTTCAAATACTTTAAGAAAATCGCTGGAATTAAATAAAAATGAGATAACCCCTTATAAATATTTGCAAGAACCGGTTAATGCTGTGCAGGTTGTTACTGAAAAGAATATCAATTTATTTGGAAGCGAAAATATGGCTTAAAGGTTTACAAATACAGATAAATACATTATACTTTTGAATATTGAATCTTGTATCTTGAATTTGGAATAGAATAAAGAATTCTGAATTTGCACTTCAATTCAAGCTACTAAATACTAAATTCTAGATTCTAATTTATAATTATGATTCCATTACAAGCTAAAATAAGAAAAGATTTGGGAAGAAAGACAAAATCAATTAAAGAACAGGGAAGAATTCCTGCCGTTGTTTACGGTCCGGGAGTTAAAAATATTTCTTTGGAAGTGGATGAAAAAGAATTTAAAAAAGTTTTTCAAAAAGCCGGTGAAAGCTCTTTGGTTGAACTTGAAGTTGCCGCCGAAGGCGAGCCTCGCCAAGGGCGGGATAAGGATAAAAAGCCGGTTTTAATCCACGAAATTCAAAAAGACCCAGTTTCTGACAAAATCATACACATAGATTTTTTCCAAGCATCCTTGAAAGAAGAGGTGGAAGTTTCAATTCCTTTGGTTTTTGAAGGTGTTGCGCTTGCTGAAAAAGATTTGGGGGGAACCTTAAATAAAAACATGCAGGAAATTGAAGTTAAAGCTTTGCCTCAAAATTTGCCTCATGAAATTAAAGTTAATATTGATTCCTTAAAAACTTTTGAGGACCATATTTATGTGAAAGATTTGGTTTTACCTCCAAATGTTAATATTTTTAAAAAGCCAGATGAAATTGTTGTTTCTGTTTTGCCTCCGCAAAAAGTAGAAGAAGAATTGGCAACAGAGATTAAGGAAAACGTTGAAGATGTTGAAAAAGTAGTAAAAGAGAAAAAAGAGGAGGATATTATTGAAGATAATCCAGAAGAGCCAAAAGAGAAAAAAGAACAAAAAGAGAAAAAATAAAAAAATTACAGTCTTGTATAAACAAGACTGTTTTTTTCTTTTAAAAAATATATAATTAATGTTAGTATCAATATGACTTTTTATACTTCTAAGAAAATATTTTTATTTACTTTAATTACAGTTTTATTCTTGCCTGTTTTAGCTTATGCAGACCTGCCTCTGCAGGCAGGTGATTTATCGGTTACCTGCCAGCAGATTTCTGATGCAAATAACAGCTGTCAAAATTTAAGTTCTGTTGATTGCCGAGCGCTTCTTGAAAAATGCGCGGTTTATTATGACCAACAAAGTTCACAGATTGCGCAAGATATCACAAAAACGCAACAACAAAAAAATACTTTGCAAAATCAAGTTACTTTATTGAAAAAAAAGATAAAAAATCTGGAATATCAAATCAATCAGGGGACTTTAATGGTTAAAGACCTTAATTCGCAAATTGGCGATACCCAAGTTTCAATAGATAAAACTACTTTAAAAATTCAGGATTCAAAAAATCAGATTTCTAATATTTTAAGATCAACATATGAAGAAAACCAGAAACCATCTTTCCAAATTTTACTTGAAGGCAATCTCGCAGATTTTTTTAGTAATATAGTTTATTTGGAAAGTTTAAATTTTAAAGTCAGTGACCTTTTGGAAAGCACTAAAAATTTAGCATTTTATTTGGAAAATCAAAAGACAAAAATGGATAATGAAAAAGGTAGTTTGCTAAAGACAATAAAAATTCAGAGTCTTCAAAAACAAGAGAACGAACAGAATAAAAAACAGCAAGACAATTATTTAAAACTCACAGAGGTGCAATATCAACAGCAAGTACAAGATAAAAAAGATGCAGATAAAAAAGCTGCAGGTATTAGGTCGAGAATTTTTGATTTGCTCGGAGTTTCTAATGCACCTACTTTTGGCCAGGCTTATGATATTGCTAAATATGTTTCTAGTATTACAGGAGTAAGGGCAGCATTTATTATGGCGGTTCTTACGCAAGAATCAAATCTTGGTAAAAATGTTGGGCAATGCTATGTAAAAAATACCCAGACAGGGGACGGTATTAAAATAAAAACTGGCGCATTTTCTCCCAAAACAATGAATCCTTATCGTGATATACCCATTTTTTTAAATCTTATTATTAGCATAAATCAGGGCAAGAGTTTGGCGCGAGACCCTTTAACGACTCCAGTTTCCTGTGTTATTTATTATAATAATCGACCTTACGGATGGGGAGGTGCAATGGGGCCTTCGCAGTTTATTCCGTCAACATGGTCAAATTTGGGATATGGGCAAAAAGTCACAGATATCACAGGCAAGGTGTCTGACCCATGGGATATTAGGGACGCATTTTTGGCAACTGGATTATTACTTCGAGATTCAGGCGGAAAAACTAACGAATTTAATGCAGCTATGAAATATTATTGCGGCGGCTCTTGCTCAAGATACGACCGCTTTTACGGAAATTCAGTTGTAAGTATTGCCAACCAATACGAAGCCGATATCAAGGCGATAGGCGGTTAATTTAACTTTTGCATGGGAATTTAGTATAAAAAACACCGAAAATCGGTGTTTTTTTGGTCGGGGATTGACAGGATTTATGGATATGCTATAATTGCCTCGTATTCACAGAATTGCAGAAGTCTACAGAAGTCCGTTCCCGAGGCGAAACTTCGGTTTCGCCTCGGGAAAACTTTGCTCTTTTCGAAATTGACAGGGAGCGGTAAAAGGTTTGGAAAACCCCATCTTTACTACCAAGGGGTTATCCTTTTACCTAACTTAACGAGCGTGGTACGTAACCAGCTATCCTTCTTTGGAGAAACTGGCGTGGAAAGCCATGTCTCGCGAAAGCGACTCAAAGTCGCTACCTGTCATTTTTCAATCTTTTCGCAGGACTTGAGCTTGCACATAAAGAAGGGTCTAAGAGCTACGCTCTTACCTTTTTAAACGTTGCACAAGCCAAGTCAATGAGCCCTCGGGACATTTTTCTCCCCTGGGCTTTTCACTTACAAAAAATCCGCCAGCCGGCGGATTATTTTTTTTCTGATTCTTGTTTTCTAAAAGTTTTAATTATCGGTTCTAGGTCGCCATTAATTATATTTTCCAAGTTATGCCATGACTTTCCAATTCTATGGTCTGTAATCCTGTTTTGCGGAAAATTATATGTTCTTGATTTTTCGCTTCTTTTTGCCCAGCCGATTTGCTGACGCCTGACCTCTGTTAATTTTGATAAATCGGCTTCTTCTTGCCTTTGTAAAAGTTTTGCAGCCAGAAGAGTCATGGCATTTTCTTTATTTTGAAATTGATTTCTTTCAGATTGCGAAGTTACCACAATGCCAGAGGGCTTGTGTGTAATTCTTATAGCAGATTCTGTTTTGTTTACATACTGGCCTCCGGGACCAGAAGCTTTATATGTATCTATTTTTAGATCGCTTGGATTAATTTGTATTTCCTCCCTTTTATTTGGTTTTTTTAATACTGCAACCGTTATTGTTGAGGTGTGCACCCTTCCTTGCTTTTCTGTTTTAGGAATTCTTTGAACTCTCATAACCCCGCCTTCGTTTTGCATTTGGTCAAATGCGCTGGGGCCCTGCAGTTCAAAAACTATTTCTTTGTAGCCGCCAATATCGGACTGGCTGGAATCTAAAACTTTTTGGCCCCAGCCTTGAGACGCAGCATATTTTGAGTACATTCTGTGTAAATCGCGCACAAAAAGTCCGGCTTCGTCTCCGCCAGTTCCCGCGCGCATTTCTATGATAACTGATTGTTTTTCTTGATTTTCCATTAAAATAGTGTAGCATATTAATTGAGTTTTGAAAACAGGTCTTTAACAAAAAGGGGAAACAGATGGATTATCGTATTAGTTGTCTAAACTGGAATGGAGTACCTGATAATAGGGAATTCGAATTTAATGGTAATGATGCTGATGATAAAGCTTTAAAACTTTACGATAAGGTTGTAAGGCATAATAAAAACTCTGAAACAAGAGAGCGAGGAACAAATTTTAAATTGGTACGTATTGATCAAAGAGAAAAGACAACAATTCTTGCAGGGAGTGATTAAATCATAAAAATAAGTAAAGCGGTTTGCCAGGGGCACCCGCTATTTTTTTGCAAAAAACTTGATTTTTGAAATAAATAATGATAAATTATTAATTAGAGTTATTTTTTAAGTCGCACCTTAACAAAGGAGAAGGCAATGAGGTATCGTGTAGGGTGCAAAATACTTTGTAGGTATGGAGATCCTAATGGTTATGAATTAAAAATGGAGATTGAAGTTGATAACAAAGAAGAAGCCATAAAAATTTATCGAAAACTTGAAGAATTCCATAACCATAAACTTTTGATAGAAGGTCCCAATATGATGATTCAGCATGTTTTTTACGGACTTTTTCGTATTGACAAAGAAGAAATAACCGCAAGGATTATTTGAAAGGAGAATAAAATGAACATGATTATTTCATTAAAGTTGATAGACAAAATAAGATGCACTGATTGCAATCGTGTTTGTAAAATTAGCGAACTTGATGACGTAAATGGCCACACAATTCCAAAGTATGATGGAAAAGGAGGCGAATGGCAACAGATTTTATATTATTGCCCCTGTAATAATGAAGGAGTCAAAGTATATGACCCCGGAGATGGAAAGCTTGTGCTTGCTATTTTAGCCCATGTCGAACTTGTGGAATCTTAATACAATGCGGTTGCTAAAAAACAGCCGCTTTTTTTAGGATGAAGGCTTGAATCTTCACCATATCGTAAATGCATGAATGTGGTAATCTAAGGGTAATAGTATTTGTATTTTTAAAATGCAAGTATTGTGGGGATGGTGAAGACTTGATTTTATATTGAAATCTTGATAATATCTTAATTATTGAGTATTATATAAAATATGAAAACAGACCCCGAAATAAATCCTTCGGATTTAAACGGGGCAAGTATTCACCAAAATATTTTTTATGAAGACCGACATACATCCTAAGTACTATAATAAAGCAAGCGTAAAATGCGCGTGCGGTAATTCGTTTACTGTTGGATCAACAAAAGAATTTATAGAAACTGAAATTTGCGCTCAATGCCATCCCTTTTACACAAAAAAGGAGAATGTTTTAGATACATTGGGTAGAGTGCAAAAATTTAAAGATAGGCTTTCTAAAAAACAAGCTCCGAAGGTTAAGAAAGTACGGGCAAAGAAAGAGTCTGCAAATAAAAACATAAAAATATAAAAACATAAAAAACAACGACAATTTAGATTTTTATAATTTTAATTTTTTAAATTTTTACACAAATGGAAGATAACAAGACATCAATAATAAATGTAGACCAAATGCAGCAGGCAGGCTTGCATTTTGGACACAAAGTTTCCAAGCTTCACCCTAAAATGAAGCCGTACGTTTCAGGCATTAAAAATAATGTTCACATTATAGATTTGGAAAAAACCGGCAAGGAATTCGAAAAAGCGTTAGCATTTATTTCAAAATTAGTTTCTGAAGGCAAGATAATTTTATTTGTTGGCACAAAAATACAAGTAAAACAATTTGTAAAAAGCAATGCAGAATTATCAGGTATGCCCTATGTTATTGAACGATGGCTTGGCGGGACTTTTACCAATTTTGAAACAATCTCAAAAAGAATACAATTTTTTAAAGAACTTGAAAATAAAAAAGCTACCGGAGAACTTGAGAAATATACTAAAAAGGAAAGAAGCCAGTTTGACAAAGAATTGGAGATTTTAAAAAAGAAATTTGAGGGCACAAAGAATTTAACTAAATTGCCTGATGCCGTACTGATTTTAGACGTTAAAAAAGATATTACCTGTGCTCGCGAAGCCAGAAAAAAAGGAATTAAAATAATTGGAGTTGTAGATACCAATATTGACCCTACCTTAGTGGATTATCCTATTCCTGCTAATGATGATGCAATTTCTTCAGTTTCTTATATATTAGAGAAAATTAAGGAGACTATACAAAACAATAAAAATATAAAATAATAAAAACACAGAAACTATTTTCAGGATTTTAGTTTTTTAAATTTTTAAAATAATGGTCACAATAGATCAAATAAAACAATTAAGGGAAGAAACAGGAGTTTCTCCCACGGAAATTAAAAAAGCCTTGGAGGAGGCAAATGGCGATATTAAGAAAGCTAAAGATCTTTTAAGAATTTGGGGCAAAACATTGGCTAACAAGAAAATAGAAAGAGAAACAAAACAGGGAATTATTGACACTTATATTCATCCAAATTTGAAAACAGGAGTATTGTTAGATATTAGATGTGAATCTGATTTTGTCGCAAAATCTGCCGATTTTAAAAATCTGGCCCACGAAATTTGTTTGCAGATAGCGGCAATGAAACCATTGTTTGTATCAGAAAATAAAATTCCAGAGGAATTTTTAGACGGTGAGACAAAAATTTACAAAGAGCAATTAAAAGATTATGGCAAACCGGAAAATATTGTAAAACAAGTGCTTGATGGGAAATTAAAAAAATACAAAGAATCTGTCTCCTTATTAAGCCAGCCGTGGATAAAAGACGATTCAAAAACAATTAAAAATTTAATTGAAGATATAATTTCTAAAGTGGGTGAGAATATAGAAGTTAAACGTTTTGTTAGATACGAAATCTAAATAAAAACCTAAAAACATAGAAACTTAAAAATAATTTTTATAATTTTATTTTTTTAAATTTTTAAAATAATGATCCAATTAATTGCAATAGTTATTTTCTTAGGGTCGGTATTGGGAATATTTTTTATCTTATACAGGAAAGTTTCGGTTTTAGTCCAATTGCCTCAAAACGGATCTCATGGTTTCAAGAAATATGAATTTATTTTGAATATAGAAAAAAAAATAAAAGACTTTCATTTTAATTTATTTTCTAAACAAATTATTTTACATAAATTGCTTTCGTTGGTAAAAGTCTGGGCCTTGAAATTAGAAACAAAAGTTGATAAGCTTTTGCACGGCATAAGAAAAAAAGTCCAGCAATTAGATAAAGACGTTAAAGAAAAAAAATAGATATTGCCGAAGTAGCTTAGCGGTAGAGTCCCGATAAATTATTTTTTAAAATAATTTATCGAGGATCCGATGGCTTTGCCATCGGGACAACTGTTTTGCTCCGTTAAACTTTTTAAAGATTTTATCGTGAGTTCTCGATGTTCTTATAAATTTTATTTGCCACCTTAGCTCAGCGGTAGAGCAACTGTTTTGTAAACAGTAGGTCCCGAGTTCGAATCTCGGAGGTGGCTCTGGCAAAATTTGGGCGAACAGTTCTTTTAGGAGGAAGTTTACATGAAGACGGTGTCCAAGTCTGCGTGTTCTCTGCACAGCCAGTTGCACTTTTTCGCAATTCGGTTTAACGTCCATTGTTTTCGGTGTTCTCCCAGGCTGATCTCGGGATTGTCAATTGGGGGTCCTTTTGGGTTTGTGGATGAGGACGTGTGCAGGTGGGCGTTTTGGGAGATTGCCAGCGCCATCAGGGATGCTGGTGATTACCCCAGGGTCGAGCAATTGGTCGAATGGGCAAATCTGGTGCTCTCTGGAATCCAGAGGCTGGCAGAGAACTCTGCGAATGATCTGGTGTCTTCTCGCTACTCTTCGTGCTTTGATGAGTGCAGTGGTATGATCGCAGATGCGATCAGAAAGTGGATTGATCTCTACTTCGCGCCTGATTACTGCATCTAAGGCAGTCTCAAAGTCCTTGTCAATAATTTAGGGATTCGCCCGAGCTATTGACAAGGATTTTATTTCGACTAGAATATAACTACATATTCTTAAAATCAAAAACCAACAAACATTTTTAAAACTTAGTGAGTTTTTAAAAATATCCGCGAAAATGTTTTATTGTAAAACATTTTCGCGGGTGTTTTTTTCAGAAGAAGCGGAACGGAAAGAATTTTGAAAAATAACTATTTTGTCCCGATAAATTTAAAAATTAAATTTTTAAATTGATACGGGATCCCGTATAAAAATTCACGTTAATTTTTATCGGGATTCTTTGCACTTTCGCTTTACGCGTCAGTGCGATTACATAGAATACACATATTGAATCCTGATTTTAAAAAACCATCTTAAAATCAGGGAAGGTAAGAAAATTAGTTTTTTAAAGTTGTTTCGAATAAGTCAGTCAGATACTTAATCTGACATATTTTTTGAGAGTTTGATCCTAGCTCAGGGTGAACGCTGGAAATGTGGATACCGGCATGCAAGTCAAGGGGCCGCAAGGCACCGGCGAACGGCTTAGTAACACGTAGATACATACCCAAAAGTGGGGCATAGCTCGTCGAAAGACGGGGTAATTTCCCATAGTCCTGCAAAGGTAAAGGCGCAAGCCGCTTTTGGAATGGTCTGCGGTCTATCAGCTAGTTGGTGAGGTAATGGCTCACCAAGGCTATGACGGATAGGGGGCGTGAGAGCGCGACCCCCAAGAATGGCACTGCGACACGGGCCATACTCCTACGGGAGGCTGCAGTCGAGAATCTTCCGCAATGGGCGAAAGCCTGACGGAGCGACATTTCGTGATGGATGAAGCCCTTCGGGGTGTAAACATCTTTTATCTGGGAGGAAGCGTACGCATCACACTGCGTGTGATGCTCAATTATTCTAATTTCTAATTAGTCTAATTATTCTAATCAATTATTAAAAATTCTAAATTACCAAATTCCAAATAAGTTCTAAATAAATGAAAAAGCCCGCCAGAGGTCCAAAGACATGGCGGATAAGAGTTCCCTAATTATTCAGGAACATTTGCTACTGTAAGTAGCCCTGGAGGAATCAATTCCTCGGGCACGGTTGTAAGGGCGGGGCCACCATTGGCCATTCCGCCCCAGTAGTAGGCGAAACAGATACCCGTTCGTGGGTCTTTGATGTACTGGATGTTACCCACAACCAGGTTTGCCGTTTTCTGCCGTTTCACGCTTTCACTGTCCAGTGAATCTGGCAACTTTTCGTTGCGACATCCAGTGATAAAAAGCGTGATTGTCAGAAAAAATGCCAGTACGGAAATACTTCTCATGGTATTCTCCTTTGAGATTTCGGCCACCATTGAGGCCGCCCGTTACAAGGAGGAAAAGAGCATTTTTACCCCAAAATTGAGGTAAAAGTAAGAATTTATCCTACACTTTGATTATAGCATAAGGTATAAAGTCTGTCAATAGCAGGCGGAAAATTAGGTATTTTGTCAATTCACCCAATCAAATAATTTTGGCAAAACCAAAATTAGCCCATTGGGGATATTTGACCAGGGTAAATTTAGAATTTATTTGGGATTTGGAGTTTAGGATTTGGGATTTGATTAGGTTAATTAGTATAATTAGGTTAATTAGAATAATTTCAGAACATCGCGCTTAGCGTGATGCGTACGCAGACAGTACCAGATGAATAAGGGGATCCTAATTCTGTGCCAGCAGGAGCGGTAATACAGAATCCCCGAGCGTTACCCGGATTTATTGGGCGTAAAGGGTTCGTAGGTGGTAAAGTAAGTTACAAATTAAACTTCATCGGCTTAACCTTTGAACTGTTTGTAATACTGCTATACTAAGAGGGCGTTAGAGGCAAACGGAACCGACTAAGTAGGGGTGAAATCCGTTGATATAGTCGGGAACACCAAAAGCGAAGGCAGTTTGCTGGGACGACCCTGACACTGAGGAACGAAAGCGTGGGGAGCAAAAAGGATTAACACCATTGCTTTGCAATGGAAGCACAAAATTCAAAGCACCAAATCCCAAACAAATTCAAATTACCAAAATTCAAAATGCAAAACACGTTTTGAAAATTTGGACATTTGGATTTTGATATTGTTTAGGATTTAGGGTTTTGTTTTTTGGATTTCCACTGCAGAGCAGTGGCCGGTAGGGTATACCGGAGATAGTCCCACTTCGGTGCGCGTTGCACCGAGTGAAAAACTTGGCTGTATGCGGGAAACTCTGTTGAAAAACAGACAATCCGCAGGGAAGAACCAAAGGAGAATATCATGACGGAAAGGCGGTTTCTGGAAATTTATGAAATACTCAAAAAAAATTATATTAGTCCATTTGAAGTTCTTGAGTTTTCGCAAAAGGTTGTGAAAAACATAGAAACACCAGAAGCAAAAATTTTAGAAGAAATAATATTCGGAGGCAAGAAGCCATCCGGATAATGGTTCCCCTCAGAGACTATACGCCGAGATCGGTTTTGCACTAAAACATGTCGCGAAAATCCTCGCAGGATTTTCGCGACACTTTAATTTTGCATTTTGATATTTGCATTTTAAATTTAGCGCGAAGCGCGATATGATATAGTCCGAACTGCATGGCGACATGCAGAGACGAGCAGAAATGCCTCGTCCAGTAACATTTTGGAATTAGAATAATTAGGTTAATTAGAATAATTTCAAATTTGTTGCAAGCAACAAATTTGTAGATACCCTTGTAGTCCACGCTGTAAACGATGGATACTGGCTATTAGCAGTGTCGACCCTGCTAGTGGCGAAGCTAACGCGTTAAGTATCCCGCCTGGGAAGTACGGTGGCAACACTAAAACTCAAAGGAATAGACGGGGACTCACACAAGCGGTGGACCATGTGGCTTAATTCGACAACAAACGAAGAACCTTATCCAGGTCTTGATATACTAGTGAAATCCCGGTGAAAGCCGGGACTCCCACAAGGCACTAGTACAGGTGCTGCATGGCTGTCGTCAGTTCGTGTCTTGAGACGTACCGTTAATTCGGGTAACGAACGCAACCCTTGCCCTGTGTTTTAAATGTCACAGGGGACTGCCCGAGATAATTGGGAGGAAGGCGAGGATGACGCCAAGTCCGCATGGCCCTTATGACCTGGGCTGCACACGTGGTACAATGGCCAGTACAATGGGTCAAAGCCGTAAGGCGAAGATTAATCCCACCAAAGCTGGTCTCAGTTCGGATTGAGGGCTGAAACTCGCCCTCATGAAGCTGGAATCGCTAGTAATCGCCAATCAGCTATGTGGCGATGAATACGTTCCTGAGTCTTGTACTCACAATAAACGCGCATGGCAGGTATATTATCTAAAAAGTTAAAATCTTTTCCTCTGTTGCAAAAGACCAACAGAGCGTAGCCAAAGAACAGGCGAATTACCGCGAGGTAAACGCCGGAGGGTTCAAGGCAAATGGTAGTGCAAATATAAAAAGAGGTGTTCGAGCTATGATCGGCGGTGAGCATAGTGAAGAATAGTACCAAAACCTCATTTGTAATGCCAGGAATAGAAAATATATTGACCCATGGAGATCTGACGTAGTATAATAAAACTGACGCTGCGTCAGAAGTCAGCTGATTCATATTAAACATAATTTATAATTATGCAAAGGAATCTCTCTAATGATTATATTGTTGGGTTAGTAGACGGTGAAGGTAGTTTTACTGTGTACATAAAAAATCCAAATAATCTTAAAAAAGTTGAAAGAAGAGTAAAAGCCGAACCAAGATTTTACATTAAACTCATAGAAAAAGACAAAGATATTTTATATGAGTTAAAAAATTATTTTGGCTGTGGTAATGTGTATTTTCAAAAAGATACACGTCCAAATCATCAAAATTGTTATCGTTTTGAGGTAACGAATAGAGATAATTTGGAAAAAATAATTATTCCTTTTTTCAAAAAAAATAAACTCCGATTTAATTCAAAACAAAATGATTTTAAATTATTTTGTAATTTAATGGAAAGAGTTAAAAAAGGAGAGCATTTGACTAATATTGGTTTAAATGAAATGCTTAAGATTAAAAAATTAATGCATTAGAGCTCGCTGTATGCGGGAAATCCGCATGTACAGTGGGAACGCCAATGTTGAAGTTTTACAACAAGCAATCGCCCGTCAAGCCAAGCAAGCTGGGGATAGCCGAAGTTCCATGCAAGTGGGCCTAAGCTAGATTCAGTAAGAAGGGCTAAGTCGTAACAAGGCACGGGTAGCGGAAGCTGTTCGTGGATCATTTTTTTAAAAGTGTTGACTTAGTTTGAAGTCTTAAATTTGGATTTTAAACTTATGC
>Ga0209515_10000163_pt1 | contig 126109 bp, 132 predicted proteins | sample Subgroupgradi54m_FD_187454 | JGI IMG/M metagenome (GOLD analysis project Ga0209515, IMG submission 187454) | Subsurface groundwater microbial communities from S. Glens Falls, New York, USA - GMW60B uncontaminated upgradient, 5.4 m (SPAdes)... ... | reverse complement strand
ATTTTTGTGACCCACAATTTGGAATTGCTGAAAAGCTTGGCGGATCGGATTATAAATCTTAATAAAGGTGAAATCGTATAGAAGTTCTAGAAGCTATCTCATAAATGTCATTCCCGCAATCTTTAAGCGGCCCATTCGACAAGCTCAGGGCCATGGTGAGCAAGCAAAGCGCGCCGAACCACGGGAATCTTAATATTGCTGAATAAGACCCCCGATAACCCCCTGCGGGGGCTGCTTCGCTGAAGATTTCGGGGGTGACAGAAATGGTATTTGTGAGATGGGTTCTAGTAAAGATTCCTTATTAATGAGACTTTAAAAGATCCGGTTCCACCGCAGCGCCTTATCTCCGGCCATAGCTCAGGATGTTCAATGACCCTCCACAGGCGTAAGTCCGTGGAGTTTCAGGACATATTGGGGATTGTTTTATACGGTGTTCACTAAACCAAATCGTCAATGGATTGCCAGGGAACGGCAATCACGCGGTCGCTCAGTTTTGCTTTCCGTGGAATTTGGCAGACAAGGTAGCCAATGTCGGCCGAAGAATATTCAGAAAGAAAAATCTCTAAATAGCGAATGTCCCTTGTCGTGGGATTATCTGTCCACTTAACTTCCACTGGAGTATAAACGCTGTTTTTGTCGATAACCCAATCTACCTCGGGTCCATCCGGATCTCTCCAAAAACGGATGCGAGTCGTCGAATTTGAAGTATGCGCGCATCTTAAAAGCTCAAGGCCTATAAATTGTTCAAAGATTTTACCCATGGTGTCTCGCGAAAGTTTTGTCCCCTCCCGTGCCGCTACTCGTCGGACACCCAAATCAAAGAATAAAAATTTTTCGGATTTGGTCAGCTTTTTGCGAGTTTTACTTTGAGTGAGCGGTTCAACTCTCTCCGCAATTAAACAATCCTCCAAGATTTGATAATAAGCGCCGATCGTTGTATGGGCGACGCCGATTTCCTGCGACAATTTCCTCAAATTGATAATGCCTCCAGACTCGGAGGCCGCGAGTTCCAAGAATCTCGCAAAATCGCCTAAATTTCTCACAACCGCCTCAGCCCTGACCTCCTCTTCTAAATAGGTCGTTACATAAGATTGAAGATCGATTTCCCGATCAGAGATACCATCCGTGGCAAGGATTCCAGGTAAAGAGCCATAAATAAGCCGCTCGTTTAAGTCCTTTGCTGGAAGTTCTGCTAAACTAAAGGGGCTTATCTTGAATGTGGTCACTCTGCCAGGAAGGAGATTGACCCGTGCGCCCCGCCGAAGTTTTCTCGCGCTTGAACCGGTGAGAATAAAATTGGCCTGATCTTTGTCAATAAGATCCTGGACGACATCCAGAATATCCTTTACTCTCTGGATTTCATCTAAGATAATCAATGGGCGCTTTTTTGTGAGGTGAATGGCCTCTATTTCGTTTTTCAGAAGATGGGGAGATTTTTCATAGCGTTGGCGTATATCCGGTTGAATAAAGGAAACCGACAAGTCGCAGTCAAATCGGTTTATGAGCGTCGTCTTTCCCGTTTGTCTTGCTCCGAATAAAAGGACACTTTTATTCCGGTTAAGGGAATGTCGAATTTTTTCTTCCAGCAGCCTTGGTATGTATTTCATATAATCAATATTATCCGAAAATGGAGCCTCAGTCAACAAAATTCTTAAGCAATACTGTGACCTATCTCGCCCCATCTACCCCCGGCAATCGCCCCGAGGATAAGAAGGCGTAAAATCTTACTAACGGCCGGCGTGACTTTTCCAACGCAGGGCAGCCTGCAGGTGTGCGGCCGTGTCGCCCCCCTTCTTGAGGTTGGGGCTGGATTTCACCCTGATCTTACAGGGCGCGAGAATATTTTTATGAACGGCGCGATCTTGGGGATGAAAATCACTGAAATTAAACAGAAAATGGACTCCATTATTGAATTCTCCGAGCTATCGGAATTTATCGATATGCCGGTTAAGAAATTTTCATCGGGAATGTATTTGAGGCTCGCGTTTTCGATTGCCATTCATAGCCAAGCGGATATTTACTTGTTTGATGAAGTGATTGCGGTTGGGGATGAGAATTTCCGCGAAAAATGCTTGAATAAAATAAACGAAATAAAAACTAAAGGTAAAACCATTGTCTTTGTAACACACCACGATGAGTTTATGAGGCGTGTTGCGGATCGAATCATTAATTTTCATAAAGGAGAAGTGGTAAAATAAAGTGGTTATAAACTATAAGCAGGGATGATGACGAGATTGTTTTCAGGAAGTCTTACTTTGTGCATGAAATCGTTTATTTCTTATCTGCCAGAGCCAATCACGAATTTTAGTCTTTATCGCACGGACGCTGATTCTTGGACGAGTCCCCTTCCAACAGGTTTTATCTAAATATTTGAAGAATAATTTTGCGCCGATAGGATAATTGCCCCAGTACCACGGTTTATAGGATGACACAAAGTGAATGATGTACGGATCAAATTTAATTTGATTAAAGATCTCTTTTGAAAAGGGACTTTTGTTGTAGGCTGGATAGCGAAAGAAATGAGAAATCCTATTCCATCTTGGGTCAAGTTCTCCCCATTGGTTAAACAGGATACCATTAAGGCCGTTTTGATCTGGATATTCATTTTGAGCTTGGATGTTAAGAAGAAATTGGATGATCTTTTCCTCCACTCGTTTTTCTCTCCACTTTTGCACATTGATGAGCATGACTCCTGAATTGAAATATTTCGCTAGAGGATCTATCTTGAATTTCTCGTAATCAAGGATAGGAACGCTCGCTTCTATATAAGGTGCATATCGTTTAAAATCCTTAGAGCTTCTTTTCGCGTCTATATAAGGGATAGACATATCTTGAACTGCACAGCAGACTTTATCGCCTGTATTTGTATGCCAAAGCCTTGTTAGGTCTTTTAAAACTACTAAATCCGCGTCTAAGAAAATGATTTTCTCTATAGTGCCAGGCAATAAGTTAAATATCAAGATTTTATAAGCAGCGGCTAACGAATAATGGCGTTTGGGTGCCATCCCAATAAGCTTTTCCCTATCAGGATAAAACCAATGAAAAGAGACGGGCTTTTGATCAAAAGAGGCAAAGATCTTTTTCTTATTTTCGTCAGAGATACCATCTCCCATCACAAAACATTTTAATGAATAGCATGGAGAGAGATTATCAATTACCGACGATATCATGCAAGCAAAGGGCATCGCGTAATTGTCATCTATGCTGGAAGCGATATAGATCGTTTGGGGGTCCATGATTGAGCTCAATAGCTGTAGCTTTCTTTCTGTACTTTGTTAAAAACTATTTTTTCTCTGTTTATTTTGAAAACTGTCTTTACGTAAAATTTGCGGCTCAATAACTTGCGTCATTTCAATGCGTTGTGTCATTTTTCTTCACTTTCCTGTTGATTCCTCGTCGTAAACCCTGCTATTGTATTCACATCGAACATTAACCCTCACTTATGACAGGAGCAACGCTTGATGACCCATTTTAACGGTTCATTACGTTTCATCGATCAATTTCTTGCTAACTTCCAACCACTCTTTACCAACACTCAAATGTCTGCTCTTCGTTCAATTGTCTACGGCATGTTCCATGATTATAAACGCCTAAACTTATCCGCCATCTCCAGAAAAACTAACACCAATTATCAAAGACTTCAATATTTCTTCTCCGAATCAGACTGGGACATTGAACAACTTAATCAAGTGCGCCTCAACATTCTTGCCAATCAACCAACCACCCGCGCAACACCTAACGGCGTCTTTGCTATTGATGACACCGGTTGTCCTAAACCACATGCTAAAAATACCGAAGGCGCTCAATTCCAATACTGCGGTTCTTTAGGCCGCGAAGAAAACTGCAATGTTGCCGTTGCCTCCTGCTTCGTCTCACCCTCCAAGCATTTTCCTGTCAACTTCAAATCGTACATCCCTGTCCAGGGTCAACCACCCGAGAATTTTAAAAGCAAACTGGATTTAGCCAAAGAGCTCATTCAGGAAGCCTTCGATCAGCACATCCCTTTTTCTTCAATCGTCTTTGACGCCTGGTACACCTCAACCAACTTGATCGAATTTATCGCTTCACTTGCCCTTATACTCGTCGCTGAAACTAAAATCAACCGTTCCATCCGTTTCATCCATCCGGTCACCAAACAACCTTTGAACCTGCGCGCCGATGAGATTATCCCGCTCATCAAAAAACATTACGCCCACCGCCTCAAACATGTCGAAATCCCTCAGGCTAACGGCAAGATCAAACATGTCCTCACCTACGGCTTCCAATCCAAACTCAAAGACTGCTCAACCCCTTTGCAAATCTTCTTTGTCTTTGACAAATGGTCCGATGCCGATGACAAGGACGTTCATATCCTTATCACCAACAATCTCACCATGTCTGTCAAAACCGCTATCTTTACTTACCTCTTGCGCTGGGGGATCGAAGAATCTTTTCGCGAACTCAAAGACGACTTCTGCTTCGACCAGTATCAAGTCCGTGATCAGAAACAAATCCAACGTCATTGGATTATGTCCTTCCTGGTCTGGTCTTTGACCTACTGGATCAAGCAGAACGCTTGCCTCTCTAAAATCCTCGAAGACTCTCCCCAATCCATCGGCCAGTGTAAAGAATCTGTCGCTGCTCTTATCATCATCGACTCGAATTACCTTTTATCAAAGAACCCAAAAGCTGCTGAAATCCTAAAAATTAAATCGCAAAGATTCAAAGAACGACTGCAAAATTAACAAAGTCCTATAAGTTAATAAAGTCCTGGTCTGGGATATCAACACCGGTTTTGTCGGTTAACTCAAAACCAAGTTCAATTGAGGCGAAAGAGTCCATTCCTAAATCTTCGATCATTCTTTGTTCTAAAGAAATTTTATCCGCATTCTGTCTTCAAGACCTGCTCGGCGGAATCCGGCGTAGCCGGAGACCATGTCTTTTCGCCTTCCTCCCCGGACTGCCCGCCCCGCCGCTTCGCGGCGAAAGCCGCGGGCCGGGGAAGTCCGGGGTCTCCGGCGAAGACGGATGAATAACTTAGAATATCATCTTATCAAATAACCCGTACAGATTTATTTCTTGTCCTCTATTTTTGTAAGACATGTCAAATAATTCTTTAGCAGTTAATTTAATCAAAACACCGGAGTCGCTGAGACAGGTTATAGCCTGTTTAAACCGACTGCTTCATCAGGTGCGCTTATTTGATACGGCCCTCTCAATAAAAACCGCCATAAATAATCCCTCGGCAATCAATGAAGCAACGCCTAGCGGTTCTAACCATGCATCGGGTTCGGCTGGAATTTGAGGCAGCCCCACCGTGCGGCTGGCCACATAACCAATAAATGATCCGGCCGCAATCAGAAGCCCCAGATTCCATCCCCAATTTTGCTTATGAAAGATCCCATACGCAGCGATCAATGCACCAACTCCGTTGGCGCAGAAGAGCCAACCCTTATAAGCTGCTTCATTAAAGCTGTCGGACGCATCAAGCCCATGAATGAGGCCAATAGTTAAAATCAACACAATTCCAAACCACAAAGTAATTCTTGGTATCTTAGGCATCATAGTATTTCCTTTCTAAAAGACCGGGGTGGGTCCCAGGACGGCATCGGGACCGATACATCTATTAATTTTTATATTAGTTTAGTAGAAAAATTGGCTCAGTCAATGGAAGATCCCATTGTGAGAGGTGTCCTCGAATCCTTGGACCTCATGCTCAAGAATACTCAAATCGCTGGATGGCCGGTAAAAGATTTTCGTATATTTCAAGGAAAGTTATCACTACAATGAATCTCTGCCTTACGAAAGGAAGTTCTTATGCGCCGTCCATTCCTGGTTCTTACTGTTTTTGCCCTTGCCTTGTGTTCGTCCGGCTGCACCACCTTGAAGATACAGCATTTTGTCACATTCTCCCATCGGCCCGCCCAAGACCAACGATTCTTTAGCGTGCTCGATGAGACCGTTCATAAATACGGCGTGCGCGAAGCGTCGAATTTCGCGCTCAAACGGTTCCCTTACCTGCGCGCAAATCTTTTCCTGGCTGCGCTCAAAGACCGCGCAACTACCGACATTCAAAAAGAACAATGGGCGCAGGGAATGAGAAAGGCCGACCTTGAGGCTCGGACAAAAGAAATTAACAATTTACCCTCCGCGGCGCTCAAGGAGCTCTCAAAAAAATTAAAATTGTCGTTGGAACGTGCCGCGCTCAGCCAAAAATTATCTGAAGCATCCCAAGAAATGTTCACGCACGATAAAACCCAGCCGGGATTCTATGACATCCTGAAAGCCGTCCTCGCCCGGCCTCCGAGCGAATACTCAACCCTAAAGCGCATCGCGGGGCTTTGCCCTTTGCTCACCGTACCGATTGTCGCGGGCACGAATGCCGCGCATAAAGAATTCAAAAACTGGCACAGGCGTGCCGAGACAGAGATCAAGGTTCTGGGGGCATTGAAGACATACACTCCCCCACCGAGCGAAGGCTTCGCAACACTCGATCTCTCGCTTATGTTTAACGCCGCCAAACACGATGCACTCGGAGTGCCTTCATTGACCGGCGATGAAAATCAAAGGCTCGCCCAAACCTTGGCGCCGGTGTTCGTACAGGACACGGTGGGCAGTTACGATCATTTTGGGGAAGTCATCTGGGGCCAGGGGCACGTATCCATCAACACGGACAAACCAGCCGTCTACTATTACCCATCTTACGCGTTTATCAAGGATGAACCGGTCGTGCAAATGAATTATGCCATTTGGTACACGGGGCGTTCGGGTCCCAACGCACCGTGGCTGGAAAGAGGCGCTCTCGACGGACTGACGCTTCGCATCACGCTCTCGCCGCTCGGAGAACCCATCATGCTTGACATCATGAATTCCTGTGGTTGTTACCACTTCTATATCCCGAGGAAAGAGAAAGTGGCAGAGATAACGGAAAAACCTTTTGTGGTGGATGGACTGCCACAAAAATTCCCCCTGGAACGCCTGAGCTTCAGAATCAAGACGGGCTGGCATCAAGTGGAACACATCGGCACATCGGCGGGCCTCAGGGAAAGCAAAACCTACGCTTTGATCCCTTATGATGTCCTGGAATCTTTACCGGACTCCGACGGAAAAAAGGAAAGCGTCTTTAATCCTGAGGGGATCATGAAAGACTCGCACCGCATCGAATCCTACATTTTCTTTTCCTCCGGAATATCTTCGATCGGTTCCATGCGCCAGCGCGGCCATCACGCCATTAGCATGACGGGGCGCGAAGATTTCAGCGACCCCAAGATTTTCGACAGAAACTTTACCTTTAAATAATCCCGATGGCCCCCTTTGGACATAAGGAATCCCCGACGGGCATAACCCATCGGGGATCAGTGCGGAACCTTAAATAAACTGAGAGAAAAATTACCGGGGTCGCTATTTCAAGCCGTTTATCTGCCAAAGGCGGATCAGCCTCTGGCTGAGAGCCTCTTTGATGGGCATTTGACGGTGCCATAAGAACAAAACACACAACAATCTCCTGGCTTCGGCCTGATGAGTGTGCGGCAAGAGGTACATTCATAGAAAAATTGGCAGGAATCTTCCGGCATTTCTTCCTCCTTCTGAAATCCGCATTGAGGGCAGGTAAGAAGAGAACGCATCATTTACACCCACAGGAGAGTTTCAGTTTAAAATTAATAAGAGAGATGCCGATCAAAAGGAAAGCTCCCACGTACATGAGTGGTTGACTGAACCAGATGTATCTGCCCGCATAGATACCAAAAGCTCCCATCGCTCCCACCACCAACACCCACCATTGTTTATGCAGGCGAACTGACCAGATAAGGGAAGAGAAAGATACTAAAAGAAGCACAATGAGAAACGGTTGCAGGAATGTAACACTTACCGCAAAGCCCAAACCAACGGAAGCCAAGAATGCCCCCAAGGCCGGAATACAGAGCGGGCAGACAATGGCGACCAAAGCAGAAAACACCGATGCTATCTGCGCCGCCCATTTTGGTTTTTCTGTGCTTTTTACCATTAAGCCTGTCCGATTCCCGCGGCCATCAATGCCTTCTTATCGGGCTTTCCCCTTTGGCAGCATTCCACGATTTTCCCATCAACAACGACCGTTGGGACGGAGTTAATACCGTATACTTTTGACTTCTCAATGCACTCTTTCGAATCACAGGGATTTGAGAGATCATACACGGTAACGTTACAATTCGGACATGCCAGCTCCTTGACAAGCCGCACGGTCTCATCGCAGAGATAGCAGCCGCTTGTAAAAACCTCAACTTTTCTTTTTGTCATTTTCTGTTCCTCCCTTCTATCTCGATCTGCGGACAAACCGAGTATTTCATCTTCTTCGCCTGTTTCGGTTTTACCCATTTGTTCAACTTTTCTTCCAGTCGCTTCTTGACTGTATTAAGCTCAACTATTTTATCTTCATACTCTTTGATTTTCTTTGTAAATAAATTGCGGACTAGACAGCAACAAGGCTGAAGTCCTTCTTCGGCACAGCAAATGATTTCTTTAATCTCTGAAAGTTTTAAGCCGAGATCCTTGGCCTTTTTAATAAACAATAATTTATCAACGTCCTTTTGGCTATATAGCCGATAGTCGGACCCCGTTCTTTTTGGCTTATCCAAAATGCCGAAATCTTCATAGTAACGAATCGTTTTAACCGGCACATCCGTTCGTTTACTCAAATCTCCGATAAATATTCTTTCGTTTTCCATCGCTTAACCTCGGTTGTAGTATACACCTTCCAGTATAGTGGAGAGTCAAGAGATTTTTTTTAATTACTAGGAAACGGATAAGATTCTCTCGTGCTTAACGGGAACGCAATACAACAGGTGGGATTCGAGATGGTGGCGACTTTGCCATAATTAACTATTTAATCTTTTTGTTTTGGCGGGCACTTAACGCTACCATAGGAACAAAAAACACAACAATCCCCTGGCTTCGGCCTGATGAGTGTGCGGCAAGAGGTACATTCATAGAAAAATTGGCAGGAATCAGTGGGCATGGTTTCTTCTTTTTTAAAACCACATCCAGGGCATCGAATTACCGATTTTAGTTCTATGAGTGCCTTTTTGAAACAACAGTAAACGAATTTCTGTTGAGACTGCCGCGGCGTAATATGAGTCTCCTCTATGCTTTTGGAAAAATTGAAAGAACTTCCAAGCTCGTTGCTTAATTTCTCCGGATTATAACGTTCAACATCCAACCCGCTGCACTTGGGCGGGCCCTCCAAATCAAAAGTAGCGATGATAACATACCCGCCTGGTTTCACTGCCTTTTGCATAGCGTTCATATACTTTTTTCTATCTGCGGGGTTAGTTAAAAAATGGAAAACGGCTCGATCATGCCAGAGGTCATATTGCTGCAACGGTTCAAATTGGGTTATATCCGCCTCGATCCAGGTCACTTCTTCAGCCCGCTCAGTTAATCTTTCTTTAGCGTACTGCAACGCTTTGGCCGAAATATCAAGAACTGTTATATTTTTAAATCCCTTCTCGAGGAGATTATCAACCAGAACAGATGTCCCGCCACCCACGTCAATAATCTTTTGCGCCTGATGAATCCCGGTTAAAGTGATAAGCTCGAGTGAGACAGCAGGTTTTACCTGATACCAGCTCACCTCGCCGGGCTTTTTGAATTGATAGACCTTTTCCCAATGACGTTTAGGATCAAATTTTCCAATCAACATATCCTTTATTTACCCTCCTCATTTCCACCCAATAACTCCTTAAATTGATATACATCATTCGTTGGGAATTGACAATTGTAATTTTCACACACATAGGCCGTTGTCCGATTGCCTAACGCCTTTTGATTCTCTACAAATGGGACTAACGAAATAATGTCCTTGGCTGCTTCATCAGACGCCGGCCTTAAAATCACAACCTTGTTCGGAATAAACCTACTGTAAAGACTCTTCAACATCTCTTGTGTTTGCGGATCATCTTTTTGACCGGCAAGCACAATCTCGCGTGAAGAGCCGATGGCAAAATCTAAGGCCATGAGTGATTGTGCGTAAGCACTGGGGCCGGATGACAATTCTTGGCCAAAGGCTTTAAATAACTGTTCAGCCTTTTTCTCCCAATCTCTATTTAGGGTTAACCGTTCCATTCGCAGTAAATCCAAGGCTGCTATTGAATTTCCTGAAGGAATCGCCCCATCATAAATTTCTTTTTCTCTAAAAAGAAGTTTTTCGGCATCTGTTGCCGTAAAAAAGAAGCCCCCTTCTTTGTCATCCCAAAACAATTTCACCATATCTTCTGTTAATCGTTTAGCTTCCTTCAAATAAGTTTCGTTAAATGTCGCCTCATAAAGATCAATCAACCCATGAATGAAAAACGCGTAGTCTTCGAGCGTACCTAAAATACCGGCCTCCCCGTCGCGATAACGGTGCAAAAGCCTTCCTGCCCCGCTGTTGGCGGGGCCGTCCTTTCTGACCAAGGTTGACAATATAAATTGCGCTGACTTTTCTGCGGCTTGGCCGTATCGCGGTTCATCCAACACACGAGACCCAAGCGCCAAACTGGAAATCATCAACCCGTTCCAATCAACGAGCACCTTGTCATCCAAATGCGGCCGGGGACGGAATTTACGGACATCAAATAACTTATTCTTAGATTCATTAAGAATTTTCTGAATCTCTCGGGGAGTTTTTCCAAACTTTTGCGCCGTTTCTTCCAAGCTATGCGCCACATTCAGAATATTTTTCCCTTGAAACTCCCCGTGTGAATCAGAAACGGTATTCCCGCTTGATTGAACGTCAAAATAATAATCAAAAATTTGGGCGTTGTCTTTCCCTAAATTGTCTTCAATTTCCTTGTCCCGCCAAAGATAGAAAGCCCCTTCCTTTTTTTCTCTCGATGGACTTTGCGCAGGCGTCATTCCCTGATATTTCTCGGGAGGCAAACTGTCCGCATCTTCCGCAGAATAAAAACCACCTTGAGAATCCGTCATATCACGCAAAACATAATCAAATATTTCACGGGCCGTTTGGGCGTACTTTTCATTTTTCGTGATCTGATAAGCCTCCAGATAAGTTTTCGAAAGCATGGCCTGGTCATAAAGCATTTTTTCAAAATGGGGAATAAACCAGCGTTGATCCGTCGAATACCGGTGAAATCCGCCGCCGATGTGATCATACATCCCGCCTTTGGGCATTTCGGTCAATGTTTTTTCTACCATCTCCAAAGCCTTCGGTTCATTGGCGCGTTTCCAATACCTTAAAAGAAAAGACAGATTATGACTTGAGGGGAATTTGGGCGCTCCTCCAAATCCGCCGTAACGAGAATCAAATCTCTGAAAAAATTGTGAGTATGCGTCTTTTAATGTTCCGGCATCCGGTGTAGGATTACCTCCTATATTTTGCAAAAATGGCTTTGTCTGTAGATTCTGCGTGATCGATTGGCTCGAACGCAGAAGTTCTGCCCTTTTATTTTGCCAACCATCATGAATAGAAAGAAGCAGATCCTTAAGCCCAGGCATGCCCCACTGCGATTGCGCGGGGAAATACGTGCCGCCATAAAATGGTTTTCGATCAGACGTTACGAAAACCGTCAATGGCCAACCGCCGCTCCCGGTTAAAGACACAACCGCCTTCATGTAAATATTATCGATATCCGGACGTTCTTCCCTATCCACTTTGATCGAAACAAAATATTTATTCATGACCTCGGCTATTTCCGGATTTTCAAACGATTCATGCTCCATGACATGACACCAATGACATGTCGAGTATCCTATTGAGAGAAAAACCGGTTTATCTTCCGCTTTGGCTTTAGCAAAAGCCGCCTCTCCCCACGGATACCACCAGACCGGATTATTGGCGTGTTGCAAAAGGTAAGGACTTTTCTCCTGAGATAATAAATTCCGATCAGGGAATTTTTTTTGCACAAAATTATCCTTCGGAGCTTCTCTTGTTTTAGTCTCCTCAATGACCTTGGAAACCGTTTTAATTTCTGGCCGTTTCAAAAATTCATAGATAAAAAATGCTGTGAATATACAAACAACGATGATAAAAATTTTTGCTTTCATCTAAAATCCATCCCTATCATCTTCTTAAAAAGCTTGCGAAATTTCTTTCAACGTTATCTCTAAAGACTTTAAGAACTCCTCTGGAGAAACATCTCCGATAACACGGGCATCTTCAACCTCATGCCCTTCTCCGTCAATAAAAACAACTATCGGAAGACCGAAAATGCCATATTGTTTTAAAATTTTCTGAGTGTCGGGGGCGTCCATATTGGTAGCATCAACACGTAATCGGGAAAATTTTGATAATTCTTTTGCAACAGTAGGGTTATTAAAAACATTGGCCTCTAACTCGTGACAGGTGATGCACCAATCTGCATAAAAATCAATAACAACTGGTTTATGTTGTTTCTTCGCAAATTCTAATTTAGTTACTTCATACGGTTCCCAAACTAACTTATCAGTACCTTCCGGATGAATAGATGAAGAAATTAAAGATATGCCAGCAATAAAAGCTATGATTCCCATCAGCCATCTAAACCGAACAAACAATAAATGTTCTTTTCCAGAGTGTCTTAAAAAACCTAAATAAATACCTCCTCCTATCAGCGTCATAGGAAAAACCAACTTCACTAAATCAGGCTTTAAAGCAATTGCTAAATAAAGAAATCCAAACCCTAACAATATCACTCCAAAAAGATGCTCGACCCAAATCAGCCATGATCCTCCTTTGGGAAGTTTCTCAAGCAAACCGGAAAATGTTCCTAAAAGAAGATAGGGCGTCCCGAGCCCAATGGAGAATACAAAAAACGAAGAAAAACCAAATAGCAGATTTCCTTTACTGGCCACCGATGCTAACAAAGCTAACACCGGCGGGCCGATGCAGGGAGCGGCAAAAATTCCGACAAACATTCCGGAAAAAAATAATCCCCAATAATTTGTTTTCCTTAAGTCTGCCAATTTTCCTAATAATTTCGACGGGACCTGAAATTGATAGAACCCAAACATTGAAAACGCTAAGGCAAACATTAAGAACGCAGTGGTCAAAACAACCCATTTGTTCTGTAGAATTCCTCCGAAAAGCGTTCCCGTCATCGCGGCCAAGAGACCCAGTGAGCTATACATGACAGCCAAGCCTAAAACATACACCAACGCTTTACGGAAAGAATGCGCAACTCGTTGGCCGTCGGAATCTTTTTGCCGGAAAAGAGAAACCGTAACAGTCAACATCGGATAGACGCAGGGCGTGAGATTGACCGCTAATCCGGCACCATAGAATGCGAGGAAATGAAAAATATAATTCGTTAAATTGCCCTCCATTGAATCGTATCCCCTTTATAAAATAATAATCTGATAACCCTTATCTGCCCACTTGGCAATGCTAGGATGGCCTTTATATTCAGCGGTCAACGGCACTTTATTTTCTTCCAAGCTTTGCTTGACCTTAAAAGCGTTGGAGCAAAAATCACAGATGACATTGGTAACACCAGCTTCTCTTAATTCTTTATACATCGGTGCCAGCTTATCGGTCGAATCTGGCTTTGACCATTCAGCGATCCATTCGGTTCCAGCCCCGTCGAATAATAAAACAACTTCGTGGCCGTGTTCTTTCAATTCTTTGCTGTATAAAAGCGCATGAACCGCGCGCGCCATTCCTTCATGGCTTTCTTTCCCTGCCTGAAGAATAACCAGATACTTTCCTTTGGCGGCATACGCGTTTGCTCCTAATAGGCAAACAAGCAACAAGACAAAAAAACCACTGAATAATTTACGGCTCATCTTCCCCTCCCTGCCCCGCCAGGCGGGGCTCGATTAAACTGAATTATTTTATTTTTGTGCTCTCTCTGACATTCCGATAAGCATTGGCTAATTGATCCAAATTTTGATTCCAGACTAAAGCCGTATTAATACGCAAATTAAGTAAGAAAGTTTGCCAAATCCCCTGTTTCTTCCAGCGTCGTGCTGAACACTTAACAGCAAAAGGGAGAATCCCCACCTTTCCTTTTCTTCTTAATTTCTTGGTAAATAGCACATCTTCACCCATCTTGACTTCGGGAAATCCCCCCAACTCTTGAAAAACATCCTTGCGGACAAAGATCGCTTGGTCACCATAAAATACTTTTGATACCTTAGCTCTAAAATTCCCCGTCCATGCAATCCATCGATACAATATCGCCGGGTCATCCAACACTTGTTTAAAACAGCCGCCAATGTACTTCTTCCCTTCAATCGCTTTCACAATTTGCTGTAAATTCTCTAAATGAATAATGGCATCGGCATGAAGAAATAAAAGGATATTATATTTTGCTTCTTTAGCTCCCTTGTTCATTTGCGCTCCCCTATTTTTGGGAGCCGTGATAACGCGGCCTAACTTTCTTGCCAATGGAACCGTGCGATCCGTACTGCCGCCGTCCACAAAAATAAGTTCTCCGGACTGAGATATCACTTGATAATAGACATCATTTTTTAATAAGCATTCTTCTTCATTATAAACAGGAATGATAACGCTGATCATTGAACTATCTCGCTGGAGTAATTAGAAGTTATCTCATAAATGTCATTCCCGCAATCTTTAAGCGGGAATCTTAATATTGCTGAATAAGACCCCCGATAAAAGATTTCGGGGGTGACAGAAATGGTATTTATGAGATGACTTCTATTTCTTTATTCTTAGGAATTTCGCAGTTGTGTCATTGCGATCCGCCACGCTTTATGGCGGAGAAGCAATCTTTTAAAAGGATGCTTCATCCGCCCCGCCAGAAAACGGCGGAGCTGTCCTCGCAATGACACGAGGAGAGTATTCAACCCCGAAAGTCCTGATTTTATTTCTTTTTTAAAATTTGCTGTAAGTAATAAACAGCACCAAAAATAACGAAAGCCACGATGATCTTCCAAAAATGTTTCGGATTCGTAATCACGCTAATAAATGACGAACCAAAATACACCAGCGCGAACGAACCCGGAAGAATTCCAATCAGAGTAGCCAAGGCATAATCACGAAACTTGACCTTTGTCAGCCCTAACGCCAAATTTTGAATATCCCAGGCGACGTTAGGGATCAACCGAATTAAAAGGACCGTAACAAATCCTCTTTTTTCGATGGCCTGATCTATGCTATTAAACTTTCCTTTGATCAATTTTTCGACCGCTTCTCTGGCAAAGTATCGAGCAATAATAAATTCTGCGATGGCCGATAAATTCGCTCCGATCAACAAATAAATAAAACCTTTCAATCCCCAAATTGCTCCGGCAGAGGCGGAAAATATTGCCGCCGGAAACAAAATCAATGGACGAAACACATAAAGAACAATATAAATAAACGGCCCCCATATCCCGAATGAATGGATCTTGGCTTTAAATGATTCGACGGTAACGCCTGAAAAATCGGCACCAAGGCCTCTTAAAATTAGAAAAATCATGGCCAGGGCAATCAAAATACCGATGAGTTTGAGCCAGGGCCTGCGCTTTTGTGTTTTTATTCCTACCGGAGATACAGAATTCATAAACTTTTTCCCTAAGAGTTAACGCGATGTACGAATTTCCCCGTGAAGTCATTCCCGCAATCTTCAGCGAAGCAGCCCCCTTGTGGGGTAAACGGGAATCTTAAGACCCCCGATTACCCCCCGAGGGGGGCTGCTTCGCTGAAGCATTCGGGGGTGACAGGAAAAATAATAACTCGCACACGGCGTTAAAAGTTAAATATTCTTCAAAACCTTCAAAAGCCATTTTACCAAAGGCTGATTGCCTTTTTCAATCAAAGGTTTGGCTGCGGTTTTCTTGACGAGTTCCGACAAGGTCGGATAAATAAACATTGTCCGGGCAAGATTACTCAAAGGAATCCTCTGTGATTTGGCAATGAGAAATCCCTGGATAATTTCACCGGCATTGGCGCCAACAATATGAGCGCCAATAATAAAACCCTTTTCATCGGTGATGACTTTTAAAAATCCTTCTTTGGCCCCATCCGTTGTTGCCCGGTCGGAGTTGGTGTAGGGTGTCGCATAGACTTTTATTTTTACCGATTTCTCCCGCGCCTCCTCTTCGGTTAAGCCGAGATGCGCCAGCTCCGGATCGGTAAAGGTCGCCCACGTCATATGGGAATAATCCGCTTTCTGCCAGGCGATTCTCTTAAAAATAGCATTGCGGACACAGACCCCGGCTTGATAGGCGGCCACATGGCTGAATTGATAGGGGCTGGCAATATCCCCGCAGGCAAAAATATTCGGATTTGTTGTTTGTAAATATTCATTGACTTTGATTCCCTTGGGTGAATATTCCACATTCGCTTTGTCTAAATCTAATCCCTCAACGTTGGGGGCCCGGCCGACGGCAACCAAAATATTTGTTGCTGTAATTTTTTCCTGATTTTTATTTTGATCTTCCACAACAACACTGACTTGATTGTTATTCCTAATAAATTTTATAGCTTTTTTACCGGTGACAAGTTGTATGCCATCGCGCTTGAATTGCTCCTCGACATATTTCGATAATTCCTTGTCTTCCCGAATCAAAATCCTTTCCGCCATTTCGACAATAGTCACTTTAACACCCAAACGGCTTAACGCCTGGGAAAGCTCGCAGCCAATTGGTCCGCCGCCCAAAATAATGAGACTGTCCGGTAATTTTTCCAGATCAAAGACATTCTCATTGGTCAAATACGGAATTTCTTTTAAACCATCGATAGGAGGAACAACCGGATGCGATCCGGTGCAAATAATCCATTTCTTGGCTTTGATACAGTCGTCTCCCACTTGAAGTTGAGCAGGATCCAGAAATCGCGGGGAACCAAACAAAACCTGAATGCCACGCTTCTGTAAATCCTCCGGTTCATGATGGGTGGAAATTTCTTTGACCACATCGCGGACATGATTCATGACGCCATGAGTATCCAACACGAGGCCGGAAGGAATTTTGATCCCATAATTTCCGGCCTGTCTAAAGGTATGAGCGACTTGCGCCGATTTCAAAATGGCCTTTGAGGGTATGCACCCGTACCATGTGCAATCGCCGCCAAGTTTCTTTTTCTCAATAATACACGTCTTCGCGCCTAAGGCCTTCGCCACACTGGCGGCAAATAATCCGCCGGCCCCTCCGCCGATAACAGCGACATCAAATTCTCTATGTTGCATAATTTTTTCCCTTCCCGGACTGTTGGGAACGGCGGACGAACGCTTGGTCTTTGGCATCCGTCCGCTCTGGCTCTGTCATTTACCCTGCACCAGAACAAACACTTCGTGTTCGGTGCAGAGTAACCATGAACCGGACGCGCAGCGTTTGTCCTGGTTCATGGTTATTTTCCTCCGTGCTCTTTAGGTGTTGTCCCGCCGTGCTCTTTGCCACCACCGCTTTTCTCCATGTGACTGCCTTCAGCTTTGATGGGAATACGGTTATCATTGGTGTCATAGGTGTAGCGTTCCTTGCCTTCGAGTTTGTGGATCCTCACGTCAACGACACTCAATTTCCCTCCTTTATCTTGGACATCCAAATCCAGATCGAGCATTTGGCCGGATTCAGTATCTTTAAAATCCGCGCAGGAATAATAATAATCCCCTGTCTTGCCAACCCTTTCATGGACTTTCAGTAATTCCAACTTCCGCGTTTTGCCTGTTTCAGGGTCGACCACATCAAACGTGCCGGTGGCCTTGGATTTATCCATGACATAATTCTTCATGGCTCCCCGAATAGCATCAGCCGACGGCGCACTTGTGCCGACATGCTCCTTTTGTGCTGTTCCCCCGTGTTCTTTACTCACGGCGCTTCCCCCATGTTCTGCCGCTGAAACAAACGAAGCGCTCCACAGCAACAAACTTATCACCATTATAAAATTAAAGACTTTACGCATTGCTTTCCTCCGTTCATTTTTTACTTACGTGCATTAAAAAATCTTAACCCTAAAAAATAATAAGAAATTCTCTTAGAGCTTGGTCACCTCCTTTCCTATATTCACATCCCTAAAATGAAAAGATGTTTTGACCTTCCCAAACTTTTTTCCATCCACTTCCACATAGGGATAAAGAAAATAATTTAAAGGTTCGGCGTTGGCATCCGGTTCCAAAACGATGTCTCTGCCGACACTTAACTCCAGACGGTCCGCGCCGATAGTTCCAAAGTAATACTCCTGCTTCGCCTTATTTTTCCAGGCTTCTGAAATGTCGACAGGCACCCATCCGAAGCCTTCATCATAAAATTCCGCCCAGCAGTGATAGCCGGAAATTTCGCCTTCCCTCTTGTTATTAGCCAGAGGAACACCCATGACAAATTTTGCCGGAATCCCCGAGGCACGGGCCAACGAAATAAATAACGAATGAAAATCCGTGCAGTTACCGGCTTTTAGCAAACACACACGTTCCGTGTCACCGTTGCCCCAGCCGGGAATAGTTTTATCGTAGGAAACATTTTTGAAAACATAATCATAAATCGCGCGGGCCTTATCCATCGTCGTTGTCTTGCCGTTCGTGATTTCCTCAGCCGTCATTTTAACCCTGGGGCTTATCGTGACCAACCGGTTAGCCTCAAGGTATTTATGCAAATCTTCTTCTTTCCCCAAAGACCTCAACGAAGCGTGTTTTGGTTTCGAATATTCAAAGCGCTTAACCCGGTAGCGCACATTAAATTTCCAGGAAGAATTCTGCGGCGAGGCAATCATATAATTGAGAATTTTATTGTGATAAGTTTTATCGTAACTGATATTGGCGTTCTCTCGCGGCTCAATGTCGACCTCCTGAATCTCCTGATAAAGAGTCTCCGGTAAATAAGGAAACCAAACTTTCAATTCTCTGGTTTGTTCAGGGATACCTTCGATGAGAACCTCGTAATCAAAATCAACCCATCGACTTCGTGGTTCGTTAAGCCATTCGACAGGCTCAGGGCCCTGAGCGAGCAAAGCGAGTCGAATGGGCTCACCACTTCGCTCAGGGTTGACATTGAACGAAGTCGAAGTGTCAACTAGCCGGAACTTGGGGACATTAGCCCAAGCAACCATCCATCCTCCTATCACTGATAATATTAAGATAAGAAAGAATATTTTTCGCATCAAAGGCTCCTTTCTTCTCATTCTTTCCTAAAGGACATATCCTTGTCTAAAGTGCCTTGACAACTCGACCCCGCTCCGGCGGTACAACCGAAACAATGATCCGCTGTTAGTACTTTCCAATCTTCCAAATCTTTCTTTGATATATTGAAAACAGTGAACAATTTGCCATTACGCATACTCATTCCCAGCATTTGATTGAAATCGCAGTCGTACAACCTGCCGTCCCAGCTTATATTTAACGTATTACGGCACATTAACCCATCTACGGTATGCGGATTAAAATTATTGATTAATAATTCCGTGTAAGCTTCCAACTGGTTGAAAACTTTGAGATATTTGGCGTAGCGCGTGATCGGCATATTGGTAATGGTGTAAAGCTTATTAAAGACGATCCCAAAATCATCCCTTAGCCTCTCTTTGTAATCTTTTTCCAATTTATCCTGAGCCGGCGGTAGGTAAATCCCGACGGGGTTATAAACCAAATTCAAAACCAGCCCCGCATCCCCCCGCCCATAACCCAAACTGTTTAATTTCTTCAGCGCTTCAACAGATTTGCCAAAAGTCCCCTGGCCTCTTTGTTTATCCACGTTGTCTTTGGAATAACACGGTAACGATGCAATGATCTCAACTTGATGCTGAGCCAAGAATTCGCCAAAATCTTCCATTCCCTTTTCAAGAAGAATAGTCAGATTACATCGGTCAATAACGTGCATTCCCCGATTACGGGCTTCGTTAACTAAATAACGAAAATGCGGGTTCATTTCCGGTGCGCCACCGGTTAAATCAAAAGTTTTGGCGCCCAAAGAATCCATTAACCGAACAACCGCCCGCGCGGTCTCTTCGTTCATATTCTCTTGGGTCTTGGTGGGCCCGGCTTCGACATGGCAATGGGAGCATGTTAGATTACACAATTTTCCAACGTTAACTTGAAGAATTTCGATAGAAATCTTTTTCAAATCATATTTATGATCAACTAATTTTGATTGAAAACGATTCATCCTTGTCTCCTACAAAATGTGGTGAAGAATAAAATAAGACAACCCCGCTACAGCGGCAGCGACCGGTAGTGTCAAAACCCAAGCCGAAACAATGCCTCCGATAATTTTCCAATTCGCTTTTCCATTCACCAATCCAATGCCAAACAGTGACCCGCAGGAAACATGCGTTGTTGAAACCGGGACACCCATTTTTGAGGCAAAGATAACCAAAATTGCCGTGATGAAATTTGCCGTAAATCCCTGGCCATGATTCATTCCTGTGATCCGATGCGACATCGTTTCCGCCACTTTCTTTGCACTTAAAATTCCGCCCAAAGCCATGACAATGGCAACCAAACCGATATTCAGTTTTAATCCCAGCGCTCCGGCGGTCACGGCCAGTGCGACAATTTTAGGCGTATCATTTAATCCGCGGGCAAAACTCACAGCCCCGGCACTTAAAAAATGTAAAGCATCTAAAATCTGTTGAGCGCTAACGCCTAATAAATTTCCCTGATAATACTCAACCGCTTTGGCCTGACAGGCTTCTTGCTCATCGACTATAATATTTAATGATCTTAACTGTGTGGTTGAAAATTTCTGCCCGTCACAACAAGCTAAACTTGGAACAGGAATAATCTTCTCCCCGATACAAACGCAAGTTTTCCGCGTGACTCCCAGATAATGCCTTGCTAAACGAAATAATGGATAGATAACAACCGTTGCCCCCAAAGCAATAACAGGGCTCATCAACAATGGTATAAAGAAATTCTTTCCCAATGTATTCATTCCTAATTGATGCGGCCCTATCGCCATAAGCCCAGCCCCAACCAAGGCCCCTGTTAAACCATGGGTCGTCGAAATAGGAATACCTGTTAATGCGGCAATGAGTACGGTCAGGCTTGCCCCTATCGCTACAGCCACCAAGAAATCCGGACTTGTGATAAGTGAATCCGGAACCAAACCTTTGCCGCTAAACGTTTTCACCAACGAAGAAGCAAAGAAAAAAGCTGTGAGGGAGCCTGCAAAAGTCGTTATTGTTGCCCACCCTAGCGCTTTACGATAATCCGTGGTGCCGCTGCCGAATAGCGTTGCCACACCTTTAAAATTGTCATTAGCTCCATTAGCATAGGCGACAAGGATCGTTGATAAAATAATAAGCGTTACCCAAATCATTCTTTTTTTCTCCTTAACAGCAACTGCCGGTTGGATGAGATTCATTTGAAACAGGCCCGCCTGCCTGTCTCCCGCCTTTGGCGGGACGGGCGGCAGGCAGGCAAGGAAATAAACCAAAATGTTTGGATGTGTTCCCAACAATTTTAAAATGTTTACCAAACCGCGTATTGCTGATCATTGAAGCCGTATTGCCGCAAACCAAGAGAGGCTTCCCCGTCACAAAAGTATGATGGTCATCTAATATAAATACATTCGGGCACCCTTCTATCGTGCCTTGATAATAAGCTACCTGTCCATAATCTTCACAGCGATCTTCAAGGTCATTCAATTTAAAAGCCCGGACGGTCATGGAATAAAAATCCATCGGACCGGCTTTTTGAGCAAGAACAGGATCATCGATTTCAATTTTTTTCTTCGATATGACGCGATAATCCAAGCAACCAAGATCGGCAAGCATACGTCTGAAATCTTCGATATACATCGCACCCCCCAAACATTCCCCATAGGCCAGCGCATCATCATGAAATTCTTTGGAGACCCGAGAGGTAGTAAAAATATCCGAAAAATAAAGTTCTCCGCCCGGTTTTAACACTCTGAATGTTTCCTTGAACACTTGAGCCTTATCAGGCGAAAGATTAATAACACAGTTAGAAATAACCACGTCGATACTGTTATCGTCAATGCCTGCTTCCTTAAGGTCTTCAATATATCCTTTTCGAAAGTCGACATTGCATTGAGCGTAATTAAATTTTTTCATTTGAACTTCCATATATTTACGCGCAACTGCCAACTGTTCATCGGTCATATCAACTCCGATTGACATCCCATTTTCTCTAACCAATTTTGACACGACGTAAACATCCCGTCCCGTGCCGCACCCCAAATCCAGGACTGTGCAACCTTTTAAAAGTTTCGGGATGGGAGAACCGCATCCATAAAACTTATCCAGTATTTCCGGATCGATATTCCTGATAATAGATTTAATTTCATCCGGCAACCTGTCCGTCGTACAGCAGGCGCTCGTTTTAAGATCATCGCTGCTCTTAAGTATCTTGCCGTAGTAATTTTTAACATCCTCTTTCTTTCGATTAAGTAAAGATGTGCTCATATTTTTTCTCCCTGCCCCGCCTTGGTGGGGCTATTTTTAATTTCATCCAAATCATCTAATGGGCATAACGTTTGATAACTTAAACGCAGATTACTGATGGCTTTATATGTTTGCGGTAAAACTTCACACGTACTCCAGGCGATCCCTTCAAACAGCTTAGGTTGAAAATGGCTTAAGCCAATTAAATAATATCCTCCGTCTTCAGCCGGACCGACAACAACATCATTTGACTGCAGAGCTTCAAACCCTTGTAGGATAATATCCGTCGTTAACCCCAATGTGTCGCTGCCTAAAGCCATAACACGTTTTCCACCTCCTCGAAAAACAGCCTCAAAAGCATGAGTGAGCCTTTCGCCCAAATCTCCAACCGATTGTTGGAAATATTCACAAGATAAAGAAATCCACCGTTTGACATCCTCTTTCCTTTCAGGCGGATCAAATACAACCACAAGATCGAAAATCTTTTGTTGATGCAACGGAGCAATCACCCCTAAATTTCTTTCGGTTAAATCACTGTATAGTTTTGCGGCTTCTTGATCTCCCACCGTCCTCGCCAAACGGGTTTTAACCCTGCCCGAAGTTGGATACTTGACAAAATATAATAGCGCTTGTTTCTTATCGAATTTCATTTAGATTCCAGTCATAACCCAGCCATTCAATTTTTGTTTGTTCCGATATGCCATTAAACAAACCCGCCGGCGCATAAGTCTTAACAAAGGCAATAATACCGCCAGTTTGCTGAAAATCCTCCTTAAACCACTTGAAAATCGGAGACAAATAAAGCGTATCTGTTGTCCTGTCATAATGAACTTTTAAAGGGTCGCTTAAAAATAACCGTATTTGCTCAGACAACTGTTGATCCAATTTTTCTGCCGTATAAACTTCCGATCGAATTTCAGGGCATCCAATCGACGCGCAGACAATCGCAAAATGGACTCGGGGATCTTTAAATTCCTTTCGAAGGACGTTGTTTTCAATATCATTTAAACTCACGTCCTTACCCATAATATTTAAAACCTTCCTTTTCCACACATCAGGTATTTGCTGGATGCTTTCCGCTGGATAACGAAAAGCCTGTAAACCGATAGCGCGTTTTAATGGATAGTGTTCTGATACCAGTTTGATTGCTCCATTATTATATGCATTGATTCAGAAAGATATTTCTTGTTTGATAGTAAATGCTTCAAACTCAGCCTTAGAAACACTTTCAAGGATTTGAATAGATGCCTTTAAGGGGCTATCGTTCGCTTTGAGGCCTTTATAGTTTACCCGCCCCTGATGCGTATAGGCATTCAACACGCTCTGCCAATGACGATATTGATGATCATACACGCCTTGAGCCTCAACCGTACCCATTGAAGCTAATAAAAGTATGCCTAATATGATTTTTTTCATGTTTCATGCCTCACAGGTATTAGTCGTACTCAACCCCAAATCCTTGCAAAATTTCTTACTATTTTATAAATATCTGTTAGATTAACCGTCAATGGTAAATTCCTTATCAAGCCCTCAACAATGGGTCGATTTATACGCCAATGACCTTTACGCGTACGCCCTCAAAATAATTCCTCATCCCGATCAAGCAGAAAATCTTATTCAAGAAACATTTCTAGCGGCTTTAAAATCAAAAGATTCATTCAAGGGCAACTCCAGTGAAAAAACATGGTTCATTGGGATTTTACGCCATAAAATTGCCGACTATTTGCGATCAAAGTACAGAGAAGCGCCTGTTTCCAGCCTTGCCCCTGAAGATGTTAGCATTGATTCTTTCTTTGACCAAATAAATGAAACTTTAAAAAAGAACCCAGGCTCATGGGATTTCCAACCCGGTCAATTATTAAATAAAGAAGAGTTCTGGAAGGCTTTTGAGGAATGCCTGAAACGATTGCCTTCTAAAACTGCCGAAGCGTTCAGTTTAAGCGAAATGGAAGAAATGAACTCAAAAGAAATTTGCAAGGTTTTGAATGTAACTCCGACTAATCTGTGGAGCCTGACGCACAGGGCGCGCGTGCAACTCAGACAATGCTTACAAATCAATTGGTTCGAACATGAATGATCGCCTGATGAAAATGATGCCCATGATCTCCTGTAAAAAAGCCTCGCGGCTGATGTCCGAGGGCATGGATCGGCGTTTGTCTATAAAAGAGATGATGCGTTTGAAGGTGCACTTAATGATGTGTGGGGCTTGTATTCAAGTTTTAAAACAATTGAAAGGCCTGCGAAGATTATTGAGGGCATATCGTAAACATCTTCTCATTAAATCAACCTCTTTTCCTCGTTTGAGTCAATCAGCAAAAGACAAGATAAAACAAGTGATCCAGGCAAGGATCGGCTGAGGCCAATTTCAAAACTCGTAATAACCTGAATAGCGTCAACATTTCTAACAACCGTTTTTCTCGCGGAAAGAATTAACTCGCAAATTTTTCTAAACAACGCTGCGTCATCTCCCGCCTTAACCTCGGCGGTGGATTTTTTGAATTCGATTGATTCGCCTGCCTGCCGGCAAGGCAGGCCTGCCTGCGGTAGGCAGGGATTCTTTCATTTTGTCTGATGAAATACGCACGCATCCCAGGGGATTTACGTGTGAATTATGCTTTCAACATCTTCTTCCCATTTCAAAGGATTGTTCCTGATATATTCACGGATACGGGTTAAATCCCCTTCGCCGCGGATGATGTGGTCGTGAAAAGAACGTTGCCAGGAAAAATAAACACCGTATCGCGAACGCATCTGTTTTATTGTGATATCTTTGAACGATTTGATCACCCGGGATATTGAAACACGTTTCACACATTTCATAGGGACAGAACATTGTTCTGTCCCTACAATTGTCCCTACAATGATAATAATCCCGTGCACATGATTCGGCATAACAACGAATTGGTCCAATGCCACATCTTTATAATGCCCTGGAATCTCCCCCCAATAACGATTCACCATCTCCCCATATTCGTTTAACATCATCCTGCCGTCTTTAACCTCACCAAACCTTTTGACCCGATCCTTTACGCAGACGGTCACAAAATAAAACCCCTCCTTCGAATAATCATACTCCTTCAACCGGTTCAATTTTCTGCTTCTGATCATCTGCCCCTGTCCCGGAAAACAGAACCCGCGCGCCAGCAGGATTTGCCGGCAATCCCCGCCCGGCCCCGCCCTGTGACCTTGCCACCTTCAACCTGTCCCGATGAGCGCTTCCACATACAACAAAACTATTCTCCTTCGCAAAAGTAATAGAATCGGTTCTTTTGCTTCGGAGCAATAATTCTGTTCGAGAATATTGCTGCGAAGCAAAACTGACAATTCTATTAGTTTTGCGTAGCAGAATAATTTCTGAAAAGCGCGAAATCGCACCCGTTGATTAAATCTTGGGGTGCTTTTTATTGTGCCTGGCACGTTGATTTTCCGTTGATTTTCTTGATCCTTAAAAAACAACCACAAACCCCGCAAAAACCTAATCGTGCCATAATCGTGCCATAATCGTGCCGTCATCATCCATGGCCTAATCGCTCCATCGATACCTTAAACTCCGGCCGCTTCCCACGGCCGCAATAACCTTCTTGACAACAAGATCGTTCAGATCTCTATTCGCCTGCCGGACAGAAATTCCAGCCAAATCGACGTATTGCTTGCGCGAAATATCTCCGTATTGCTTAATGAACTCCATTGCCTTCTTCTGCCGATCGTTCAAATCAAGCTTGTGAATCTTCACGTCCTCAATCGCCTTCTCAAAGCTCTTCCCCGGGCCAATCAAAACAATCTCAAAGCCGCCGGAATTGTTCGCGAACGCGGGATCCGGCAACTTCTCCTTACGCATTTCCTCAACGATCCGGTTCGTGCCGCGCCCCCATCGCTCGATATATTTGATCAGATAGAGTTTATCGGCGAGGAACTGGTTCCTCGGAATTGACCGGTGCTTTTCTTTCAGCCGTTGGGGGGTCAGTTGTTTTGGTAATTCGCCCGGGTTCCAAATCTCAATGCGGTCATCGTAGATCGCCAGTTGTATATCACCGTTCGCCCAATAATCCCGATGAGCCAAGGAGTTATTCAACGCCTCCTCCAACGCTCTAAGGGGATACTCCCACTTGTCATACCTCTGGTTCGCGTCAAAGAAAACCGCCTTCTTGATATGTTCCGCGATGAACCTCAACGCGCCGTCCCGAAGCTCCGTAATGGTGCCTTCCAGGACTTTCGTATCCAGAAAATCGTGGCCTTCTGTACCCTTGATCCGCCCTGCCCGGATTTTCGACTGGACAAAAAACTTCTGCGGGTCCTTCCCAAAAAGAAGGACAGCCGCGTTATTCAACTTGCCGTCATTAAGGACTTTGAGATATTCGAGCGCGTCCTTGGTGGAAACTTTTTCAGGAGTACTCAGCCGTCCCTCCTCTTTGGCCTTCTCCAAAAACCATTGAACCTTGGCCGGGTCTATGTCCTTAAGCGTTGCTCCCCGGCAAATCATCGTATCGAAATGCAGCTTGTCTTTATGCTTCTCGAAGATCAACCGCTCGTACTCATCCTTGCTCATCTTGACCGTGGAACGGCCGACACGCTTGTACGGTCGGCCGAACGCCAGGACCAGATGATCGTACGATTCCTTGACCTCGACAACGATCACTTCCTTGCCGTCGATTTTCTTCACGGATACCCTCGGGTGAAGTTTCGGGTCCGTGTGTTGGGCGATTTGGTTGACCAATTTTTCGATGGTACCCTTGCCGATCTGAACGCCAAGAACCTTGCCGTCCGGTGAAACGCCGATGAATATCCGTCCGCCTTCGGCATTCGTGAAAGCGGCCGCCGTCCCGATGATTTCGTAGATCTCGGACAAAGACTGCTTCCACTCGATGGTGGTCGATTCAGCGTCGCCGATGTATTTGAAATGCTTCACGTTCATTTGCTCCCGACCGTTTCTTCGCCCCGGCCATACTTGTTAAGAATAGCAGAGATCAAAATCACCGCCGCCTTAACCTCGGCGGTGGATTTTTTGAATTCGATTGTTTCGGATTCTTTTAACATGATTTCTCAATTTTTTTCTTATTGCCAATCAACTTGCCTGCCCCGTAGAATGGGATTGACACAGTCATGTTTACGGGGCCTGCCCCGCCGCCCGGCCTCACCTGTTCGCGAACCAGACCACGTATTCCTTCACCGGCCAGTAATTCGGATTATATTTTGACGTCACCTCGACATCACAAAGCGGGGCGTGGCCGGTCTTACGTCCTTCCTTAACTTTAACAAAAATACCGCGTAAATCATCCTCGGAACTGATGCCCAATACGCTGAAGGTGTGTCCCAGCCGAAAGAGCTGATGCCGAGCAACATCCGTAAAATAGGCGTCGTCTTCGTCTTCCATCCTTTTGACATCAAAAGGAAATGACAGATTCTCTTTAAGCCATTCATTCCAGTCCCGCTTCTGCCATCGGCAATATATGTCATTAAAGGCTCTTCTATTCCCGGAATTATTCCATAACGCATCATACTTATTTGTTTCATCATCAATCAAACGGATCAATTCGACCTTACTCGTTTCAACAAAATCTAAAATGGAACGCCCTTCATCTTCCCTGATCAGGCCGAGGCCAAAATGACTCGCCACATAGCAAAAGGCGAAGGCCATCGGAGGAGATTGAAGTCCTCCCGGGACATTATCTTGCGTGGCGTCATAACTGGATAACGCGGCTTCCGTGGTTCGATGAACGATATCTTTGGTCCTGCGGATGCCTCGGAATTTCAGGCACACGCCCGGCGCGAAATGGAAAATATTTTTTTCATCAAACTCCGTCCCCTCATCAATGAATTCCGTGAAGGGAATCGCGTCGCGCGCGTCATGATAAGCTTTGGCAATTTCCCTCAGCCAGTCTTCATGTTTCGCAGGAACCGGATTCTTGACTTTCACAATCCTCACTCTCCGTCCTTCCAGCGCGCGTAAATATCCTTATTAGTTTTTTTCCATTTTTCATAAAATGCCCCCAACTCCAGGAAATCGATGTATCGTTCGAGAATGTCGGCTTTAATCGATGAACTGCTTCCTTCTCCTTCAATCACTTTTATTCGATACTGCGGGACATTGAGAAACGCCGCGGCCTTCTTGACGGTTAACCATTTTTTCTCGCGGACCGCCCTGCAGGTATGAAACAGCGGCTGAGACCGGACCGTCTCCGCGGCGTTAATCCCGAAATTTTCCGACATCGAAAATACAGCCGGTCCCAGGACTTCACGCATCCTTTCGACAATCAAACCCGCCGTCTCTTCATCAATGATACCGCCCTTGTCTCTGAGGGCCTTGAGAATCTTCCGGTCATCACCGTCATCAGCCCGATAGTTTTTCATAATGCCAGCCTCCGCGATCCACTTTCAGTTCCACATATTTTTTAAAATCGGAAACATGCTCTGCTATCTGTTCCAGATTCAACTTCGTGCCGTGCAATCCTTCCTTCCAGGCTTTAAGGCAAACCGTCCCCAAAACAAAGTAATCATTGCCGACCATCTCCGGAGAATATTGATCAAAGAAAATACAAAGCTGCTCTTCGAGATCATCCTGATGGACGATCATCAACTCGCACCGTGGACAATAACGCGATGTCTTCCCCAGAGACAGTGACCCCCAGCCGTCAACGTGTATGAACAAAGCGAATTTTCTCATATTCATCACGCCTTTGCACTTCGGGCAATGACTGAAACGCGCGTCCCTGAATGGATTTAACGCGAACGCGTATCGCGAAGATAATTTGCCGATCCGTTTGATCGTTCGTGTCATAAAAGATCCTGAATCAATGTTCTTTACTTTTGAGTTCTTTAATGATCTCTGGCCTATTACTTTCCCAATATCTTTTTGCCTTTTCAAAATCAAACACAGTTCCTGAATTTTCTGCAGTTGACGCTGGAGATATATTCTGAAAATCCGTTACAAGATGTCTAAATGAGTCTAGGGCTGCCTTGCTGACAATAAGCTGTTCTTTCTCCGATACCATCGCATCAATAAGAGCAGGGATGATTTCTTCCCAATTAATTTTTTTGTCGACAACTTTATTTGTTTTGTCAATCTTTTCATTGGTAACGAATCGCAATAAATACATCACCTTGGCCCTAGTCAGCCAGAGATCATGCCCTTTCTGACTATATATATTTTCCAGCGTTTCAAACTGTTCTGTCTCTCTATTCTCCGGCAAATTACAATCCACATTGGCTTTACATAACGGTATGCTGCGGACAAATTCTTCGGTAGAAATATAATTCAATTAAATTTGACGAATGAATTCTTCCAAATCAGATTTAAGCTGATCCGTTGCTGTTTCTTTTCGTCTTACAAGGTTGTTATAACTTGATTTATTCCCATCATTCGCGGTCCATTGAGATTTATTGATATCCATAAAGATATCATACTGTTGTTTTATACCCACATTGGTTGATATCACATTTTTAAAGAGATCTACTGCCAGAGGCGCCGTCAAGATGGCAGCTAAAACTAAAATGTTTTCTAATCGTTTCTTTTTATTGTTTACACAATCCCGAATCGCCAAAACTAAATTGAGAGACAGAACTCCCATTATGAAAAAAATTGGAAAAAGCATTAAGTCTCGATTAACTATTCTGAGATCATCCGGGCAATATAATATGAAGAGCGTTAACAAGATAAGACCATAAAACTTCAGATTATCCTCAAAGCAACTTTTCAAAAAACACTTGATATGTCGGCGAAAGAATATTCCTGCAATATAGCTTAATGATAACCAAAGAATTTTCAGAAAAATTCTAATTCCGGATATTTATGATTTTTGAATTATCTCGTCTCAACTCACACACTCCCCGCTTTATCGAGGCGGTTTTTGACGAGTTCATTAACGCTCTTTACGTTTGAAACTCCTTCCACGATCTTTTTCTCCTCCTCCGTCAAGCTGTAGAGCTTGCCCTTCGGAGGCGAAAACCAATGATTAATTCTCTCGGCTAATAGAAAAATCAAAATACGGGAATTTTTGCCCTTGAATTTCTTCCTTACCGATCTCAAGCAATTCAATTTTATAGACATCACTACCAATAGTAACTTCCTGGATTTTCATTTTATCAAAATCAAATTTAAGCGTTCGTGTTTCATCAGTAGGAGTGGTCACCATTATTTGGCGAGCATTTATTCCTGACTGATCAGCGCTTTCCTTATATTTTTGTATATTGGGATTAATTTGTATTGTCACTTCTTTCTCAGAATATGGAACGTGCAATTTTAGTACAATATCTTCTGCAACTTCTAAATTGGATGAAAAGGGTGGGCATTTTATCCTGACTTTCTTCATCGTCTTCTCTCCTTAAGTGTTATTTCGCTGAGTTCTCCACTATCTTAATTTCCTCTTCCGTCAAGCCGTAAAGCTTGTAGACCATCTGGCTTGCACTGAAGGGATTTTGCGGCGCAAAACCTCCGAATGTGTCGATTTAGCGTTCGTAAAGTTTCACGCCTGGGCACGATTTATTCTTTTCATTATTTCAGAAAACCTGAAACAGACAACATCTTTGAAAAATAATCAGCTTTACTTTTGAATTCTTGCCTTATTTTAGCATGCTCCATCACCCACGGCTCAGAGCTAAACATTCTCAAGTTACCCGATACAAACCATCCCCAAAAGATTATAAGATAAGGCGCAAACTCACCTGTTAATTCTTTATATTTTATGCACGCATCGAGGATAAAATATTCGTTCACTTCAGGATTAAAATCTATCACAGCATCGGGATCATTATTGGCATGTTTAAAATGATTCTTGGCCTCGAGTAGCTTCTGCCGAACCTTTTTCTTATATTCATCCATAACCCGAGAATCACTGACAATCATCGGACGTCCACCATGTTTTTTATTGATATCTGACAGAATGCCATGTGCCGCACACGCCAGCGTATGAACTGAAATAGGATCAGCATCATTGAAGTAAAGTCTTATGGCTGTCTCGAGTTGTCTTTTAGCCGCATCCAATTTAGATATTTTGATATTTTTATTAACCATTACACGCTCCCCGCCTTGTCGAGGCGGTTTTTGACGAGTTCGCAGACTGACCAATAGACCTCTTTGCGCTCAGGCTGGGTGAGGCCGATCGCATCGAAAATAATGTCATCGAGCTTCTTGCGATCCGGAAGCGGTCGCGGCTCATGATCGCGCACTTCTTCATCTCGACTGAAACCACACTCATCCAATATGGACTTAGACGCTCTCTTTGATAACTCACGGAAACTGTCCGCGAGTTCTTTTGACCCGACCAACGATAAAGGCAAATAAACATGTCTCTTCGTTTCACCAGTAGGAGTTTGTAACGTTGTCCCACCGCCTCCTGGGTCATTTGCAAACACTTCAACAAAGAGCGGAATTAACGTAGAATTTAATAATGCACACAACGTGCACCCATCCACCCCATCGTAAGGGTAAACACCATAAAAGGTATGGTCAGCCACAAGTCTCCCCTGATTAAATAATGTGAAATACCTTTCTCTCCGCATCTCCATCCAGTAAATTGAAGGAGCCACCGGAATGGAAACCGAATACCAAAATGGTCGATGCCCTTTACATGTAGGCCTTTCAGCTGGGATGCTTGCCCCTCCTCTGCCGTGGAATTTCTCTTTCTCGCCTCGCACGATATAAGCATACAGATTTGTGCCGACTATCTTTGACTTCGGCTTATCCGTACTGACCAAGAAAATATCCGTATCGCTTGTTGCTGTCTCGAAGGTCTTTGCTTGATCAGATGATACAAGCAAAGGAGTTAAATACTCTTTCTCAATCTTAAGAAACAACGCTTGTTCTCTTGTGAGATAGAAAAAGCTATCCGCACCGGTTTTGATTCCAAATTTCACATCGGCGATATCGCCCAAACGAACGAGTTTGCCTTTGCCTTTTTCGAGGATCGTGAAAAAGATATCCGGCGCGCGGAGGAACTTGCCGCCCCATTTCTCGCCGGCATACTTGCCCGCGGCCGCGATCCCTGGCGCGTCCTCATCCGCCTCAAGCCCGCTCTTGAACAAATCCTCATCGGTAATCGGATACACGCGGAATTTCTCGTTCGCCACAACCGCGCGGGCCCTTTCTATCTCTAGCAAATTTTCCGTGAATACAACTTCTTCAAAAGGAAACTTGAAAGCTACGAACTTGACCATATGATCCTTGGTGACCTTTTTCACCGGTGCGCCAATAACACTGATAATCGTATTCACATCCGCGGCCGCAAAACTGCGCTTGGCATGATTATCAAAAATAAAATGTACCGGAGCATAATTCAAAAGAAACTTCTGTAACCATGCGCCATATCCAACATCCAGCCACGAGTTGGAACAAATAAAAACATGAACGCCTTTCTCATTGAGAAGACGAAGGGAACGGATATAGAAATAGGTGTAAAGGTCGGACTGGGCATTTAGCTTTTCCTTCCTGAACTCCCGGGGAAAGTCGCCCTGAACCATCTCGGCTAAGGCGTCCTTATATTCCTTGGCGATTTTGATCTTGCCCAAAGGATCGGCGATTGCTTCCTGACGGACATACGGCGGATTGCCGATGACGATATCGAAGCCGCCTTTGTCGAAGAATATCTCCGCAAACTCAATGTTCCAAACTAGCGGACGCTCCTCACGCAAGGCGAGCTTCTCTTCTTGAAGCTCTTCAATCTCGGCCCTCAAAGCGTCGATACGATCTTTGTACAATGCTAACTGTTCTTGCCGCTTCTCCTGAACACCACCCAAGAAGTCGAACTGCTCCTCCGGCTTTTCTCCCAGATCGCGTAACTTCTTTTTCTTTTCCTCGATCTGCGCGTCCAGGATGTCCCTGAAGACCCGGTATTCCGTCTGCCTGATCTCCCAGCCATCCTTGTGCTTGTTCTGAAAAAACTCCACCTTCAAGTCCTTCAAACGAGTGACCTTTGCCTTGACCGCTGAGGGTATATCAGCATGGCCGCTGACCGGGAACATTTTATTTCCAATTCGTTGCACCAGTGAATCTCCTTGTCGTATTTTAAAATCAAGGCTAGGGAGAATTGGCTGAAAAGACGCCCGCATACTGTCGGGTGCATCAATAAACAAAGTAATCCAAAGCCGCAATTGCGTGATCCATACAGCCCATCCTTTGACCTCAACTCCATATAGTGACAGGCTAACAATACGCTGTTTACGTTGAAAAATATCCAATTTATAATCTTGATCCCTTATGCGGCTCCGTAACTCTTGCTCAACATCATCTAAAACGTGCATCATGCCTACCAGAAACGCGCCAGATCCAACGGCCGGATCGCAAACTGTCACGCCCGAAAGAAGATCAATTAATTCTTTCTTCTGTTCAGTTGTAAAATCGCCTCGCCGCTGTTGACTTTCAGTTGCCTCGGGCCCTCCTTCCAAAAAAATCAATTCATAAAGATCCTTTAACTCGATCTTAGTTGTATTATTTTTATCGAGCCATTTCACTAATGCCATACGACACATAAAGTCGACTTCCGTGCGCGGCGTATAAATAGCACCATTTTCCTTATTGACCAGACGTTCAAAAATGATTCCCAAAAACTCTGGATTCAGTTCCAGCTCTTCATCATAAAGCGTGTTCTCCTCGATCGTAAAATTATAGGCAAACAAAAAATCAAAAAACTCCTTTACCGCATTATCAGTGATGAACCAACCCTTTTCATCCATATCCCGGCGTTCGAATAGACCACCGTTCAAATAAGGCGCCATCAGCAAAATTTTCTCAATATGTTCAGGGAACTCATTAGCACGATAGGCTACCTTGGTGCCGGGAGGTGAATTTAATGCTTCGAAAAAAAGCGGCTCAAGCCATTGATCGTAAAACTTTTCCCGGCCAAAGCCTTTCTTCGAGTATTCATTCAAGAAATCCGATAGGAATTTCTCGTTATCTCCGATCCAACCACGCTTCTGAATGAACCCAAGAAAAATCACGCGGATGACAAAGAGAAGGGCGAAATCCCTGACCTCGTCCTCACTCGGTTTGCTGTGACCGGCCTTCACAGAGCCGCACAATTTCTCAAAATGTCCTTTGAATTCATTATAAAAATCATTTGTGACCTTGGCCAAAGAAAACGACTCTTTGACCTTGTCCAGCGTGCTAAAATCACCATCGCCGATCTGCTTAATGAAGGTCTTATTGGCCAAATCGGGTGACACAAAATAAGTAAACCTGCGGAAATTACTCCAAGATTTTTTCTTCCCAATATACTGCGGATAGATCAAGCTGAAACGGAAAGACCCTTGAGCATCATAGAAGACAAATATACCGGCATCGAAGTACCCGGTTGATAAAACTTTTTTCCCAAGGTCGTACTGCGCTTTTCTGCCGGAACGCTCTGATAATGGCTTCATCACCCGCGCGGTGACGATGATGAGATTACTCTTCATCTCATCTGTGAACTTGATCTCACCCAGCTTTGTTACATCGCGAAACTGTTCTCTCGAAACATCCGTATACTCTTCGCGGGCCTGCCGGAAACTGGTGGACTTCCGGCGAAATAACGTGATCAGTTTTTCAGATGAAAAAGAACCGATAATGTCCTGTAGTATTTCTCTTGGCATGCCGCGATTCTACTTTTATGTCTTTTGGATTTGTTTTCCAGGTTGGTCCGACAAAAAATTTTCTTTCGAGATTACTCTGACCCCTGTCTGCCCCTCAATATCTTTTCGGGTTCTTCCCGCCACCGCGCCGCCATCTTTGGCATCCTTCTGCAATTTCGGCATCCCCCGCGAATCCCTGTCCTGTGTGATTTTGGTTGTTGTGGCCTCACCCAGCATGGTAATAATCAACTCCAAATCCGTCATGTGATCACGCAGGTTCTGAGTCTTCAGATCCTTATGCTTTTTATACTGCTCAACATTCATGTTGAACGCCCCGGACATGATCTCGTTGGTCAGGATCGCGTATTGCAGGTCAGTCTCCGCGCCGCGCCCGTCCCATTCATCGGTCAATTTCTGCCTGACGGCAATTCCGCGCAAACGTTTTTCGATCCACTCTTTGGGATAACCTTTCTTTTCATACAACGCCTTGGTGCGTTGCATGCCAAGTTCAGGGTTTTCAATCTCATCGATCCGTTCTTTCCCGACACGGGCCAGCCACCGCTTGAATGGTTCGGCTTTGGGAGAGGGGATAGACTGAATAATTCGAAAAACACCTTCCGTTTTGGAGCAATCAGTCATGTATTTCTTCCCATCCAGCGCCTCTAATTTCAGTCCGTGACAAAATGTCACGACCTGACTTCCTTCAGCCAACAGCCTTTGTTTGAGCTTTCTCCAATAAGCGCCCGCGTCAGGGCTGTCCGTAAGCACCCCGCAAATATCAACAACCGAAAACCACCATGCCCCGTCTTGAAATATTCGGCGGACCTGTTTGCCTTTAAAAACAACTGTTGTCTCTTCTACGGATTTCTTCATAACTTCACCTCCCCGTCAAATGTTTCGATTCTCAATTGCGATAATAACTTCCCTGCGGGTCTCAATCAATCGCGCTTTTTCCTTGTTGAGATAACCATCTCCAAGCTCGCGACGGATATCAACGATCTCCCGGACTGACCGCGCTCGATCCTTATCACTTCCCGGCTCAAAATTAGCCAGGCGGCGCAATGTGTAATCCGGAAGTGTGCCATAGTCGCTGATATCTTCACGAAGCATCCGTAAAAAAGCCATGTGCGGCATCAACTCATCCCATGGCGACTTCAAGAGCGTGCTGAGGCTATTGAAAGCCCGCTTCTCAAGGCTGATGTCACTGAGCGGCGTTGTATGCTGTTCGCGGAAATCTTTGGCCTTCTGATATCTATCCCAAAAGCCATCGCTTAAGGCCACGGCCTTCTCATCTGAATCACACACGATCCCATCGAATACATCTTCAAGCGTTGAAGCTTCAACGGTATCTTGATCTAATCCGCTACCCGGAACGACTTCGCGAACATGAAGTCTGCCTTTCCGGATAAAGACCAGAAGCGAATCCTCCTTAAATTTCTTTGCCACTTTCACTCTCGCCTGACATTCAGCAATACTATTTAAAACCTCAGGATGCTCGCTTGATATACGAGCCATCTCGCGGCGAACGCGTGTATAAAAACTTTCCTCCTGCAACTTATCGGGGCTTTGATTGATCCGGGCAAAGAGCGACGCCGGAGCTGGTTCTTCATCCACATCGAAAATCTTGGAATCCTCCCCGAGAGTATTGTGAATGAGGAACATTTTGTGTTGGGCGATGTCACGGCTTCGAACGATGTTCGCCCCGCGCTCCGTCGGGAAGAAGTTCACAATAAAAAGTTTATCGAACACTTTTCGGCTGATACGATTGATACGTCCAACCCGTTGAATAACTCGCACCGGATTCCACGGGATGTCGTAGTTGATGATCATCCCCGCGCGATTTAAGTTGAAACCTTCAGAAATTTTATCCGTTGATATCAGAATATCGAAATCATCGGGCTGATCTTTCAACGAAGCGTCAAAGTTATGATTGATCTCTTTAATCTTCCCGATAGACAAACTTCCTTCCACGACCAAGACACGATTTCGGAAAGCATTCTTCAAATATTTTTCATATACATGGATCACCGTATCGCCGTACTCTGAAAAAATAATGACTTTCCGCTTCGGCTCGCCGGGATCAGGCTTAGTATTAAGGACCTTTTTCACCTGCTCGACCAGACAAGCCGCCTTAGGATCTCTGTCAACCAGCTGAAGGGATGAAAGCCTATCTTTTAATTCTTGAAACATTTTAATATCGGACTGAATGTCTTTCATGAACTGCTCTTTTCGAGCAAATGAATTAACCTCATAAACGCGATTGTTTTTTGGGTAGTCACCATCCTCAAGCTTCATGGCATAATCTTTTAGCCTCTGCTCAATATCGTCAATGGGGTCGTTGAGGATAGCCTCAATCAACCCTCGATCAAGAATGTATTTCCCACCTGACTTCTCAATAAAACGGCTGACTTTTTCATGAACGCCCAAGAAATTAAAAATACTTTGATGGAAAGCCCCAAATGAACTCTCAAAACGTTTGACGAGCATCCGCCGCATAAAATCAAAGAGGTTACGCTGTTGCTGGAACTGCGTGTTCTCTTCTTCGGTCATTTTTTTCTTTGGATCAAGACGAATATCCTCCTGATATTCAAAAGGGCGATAAATTGCTCCCTTGAATCGTCCTCCTTCATCTGGATCAGCAAAATACGTCTCAAGAATTTCATCGTAAAATTTGGACTGTTCTTCTGTTAATTCATAAAACCACTCTTGTGGATCCTCGACTAAAGACAGTTGGCCGACTTCTTTTTTATATTCGGGATCATTCAGAAGGTCGAGACGATTTCGTCTTATCGTAACCGGTTCAATGACATTACGAATCTGGCGGGAAAGATAATGAGCGCGATCTTTAACCTTTAAGAGCGATATTGTTGACTCGCCAAAATATTTTTCATAAAGCCGCTGGGCTTTATCCCGCTTGACCGAAGACGAAGAATTATGGTTCTTTTTTATGAAGGCAAGGGCATCGAACAAGCTTCGATACATTCTGAATTTAGCCCGAAGGTCATCCTCAAGCGTGATGCGCGAACGCTTCGGAACAATAAACAATTCCAACAAAGATAAAATGTCATCGGGAGTATTGTTGAAGGGTGTGGCTGTAAGAAGGATAACAATTCGTCCACGGCAAATATTTTTCAAATGCTCATAATCTTTAGTGTCCTGATTGCGGAAACGGTGTGCCTCATCAACAAGCACGACCTCAATATCCGTCCTGTCTTTAACAAATTTCGCCACCTGATCCAGGTCGCCGGAAGAACGAATCTCCCAATCATGCAAACCAAACTCATCCGAGTATTTCTGCCAACCGGATTCTTTATTCCTGTCACCAATCAACCCTGGCGGGCATATGATCACACCCCGACGGCCCAGGGAACGCGCCACCAGACTGGCAATGACTGACTTCCCCAATCCGACGACATCCGCGATAACAACCCCGCCATGATCTTTAATGATCGCCAAAGCCTGCCGGGCGGCGTCCAACTGATACTTGAAAGATTTATACCCTTTCTCCTCCATCAGATCGACCAAAGATTTGCTGATCTCCTCAAACTTTTGACTATCAAGATAGGCTTTGAGAACAAGGACAAACGCCTCGAACGGGGTGATCTCTTTAATATGCGTTTCTTTCTCAACCAGATCAACGAGCCTCTGTTTTAAAGCATCATCTTCCGTAATTTTGACCGCATTGCTCCACAAATCGTCAAAATACTTCTCGGCGTCCTCGACTCCGAAATCGCTGATCTCGACATTAAACTCATTCTGCGTGGTTAGCCCGGCCCGCGTGAGATTACTGCTCCCGGTAATAAATAAACTCTGGCGGCCGACCTGATCGTCCTGAAGTTTGAAAATATAAAGTTTTGCGTGATTTGGTTTGTAGGTTTTACGGATCACCAACCTACCATCTTTGATCAGTCCAATAAAAAAGCGCACCTGCTCGTAAAAATCTTTGTTGTCGAAATCATCGGTATTGAGCGAACGTTTGACAGAATCAAAAAACTTGTATACCCTCTCTTCGTCAGACATGTGCGTTTCATCTGCCACATACTCTGTCAACCCCACTGTCAAAGTATCCGCATTAAGACCAACTAAAACTTTGATCGCCAATCCGTCTTTATTTTTCAGACTCTCGTACAACTCGCGAATACCTGAGAAATAAAAAAATCCAACAAGGAACTTCAATTCCTTGCTTTTGGCGACAAGCTCAACGATACGATCTTTAAGTTTAGAACGATCACTGTTGCTAATAAAATTTTTCATTACAAACGATCATCCTCTTCTTTTTTTATTCGTAGGCGCTTTGGGCCATGCGTCGATTTCATCTTTGCGGAATCTCCACTGCCCACCAAATTTAAAAGCCGGGATTTTACCTTCCCGGCTCAATCTGCGTATGGTATATGGATGCAGTTTTAATGCTTCTGCGACTTCTTCAACGGTATAAGTTTCGCCTAATTTTTTCATTTCAGTCCTGCAACAATTTGTTACACATTCAGGACTTTCGCGCTTGGTGTCTTTGCGAGGCTGAATATTTTGACCGGAGATCGAAGCCTGCCTGCCGGCAGGCAGGCAATCTATTTAAAAAGATTGCCACGTCGTCGCGAAATACGCTCCTCCTCGCAATGACACCAGGAGAGTATTCAAATGCGTAAGTTTTAGTATTATAACATTTCCAATCTGAATCACAATTTAAAAACTTTCATACCTAGATTTATTCGATTGCAAACGATGCCGACACAACAGCATAACTTTCTTATCTAACGAGCTGGTGTCGTTATACCCATAATCAGAAACATCTGTGGACGTAATCGGCGTAATTTGAAACACTCCCATTTTGGCTGAACGCAAAAAACCGATTTTATTCTCAGACGCCTTGATCATGTTTTCTGCCCGCAATTTTGCATTTGCTGTGGCTTTAGCGAGCATCTCTATTTTAAGTTCATCCAGCTTCGTATAAAAATAATCGGGTGGAAACTTGGCTGGATCGTGCTGAGAAAATGTTAAATTTTGCCGAGACCGCTAAAAATAGGTTTGAACTTGGGGGCATGGATGATAAGCGGGACATTCTGGCGGCTCTTGGTTCGAACCTGTCGCTATTAGACAGAAACCTGTCGATTACGCTCACTAAACCACTTGAACTGGTCGGAGAAGTCGCGCCCGAGGTTCAAGCGCTTCACAAACGGTTGGAACCTCGTTATCCGCTTGAGAACATTGAAGTTTACGAGAAATCCTACGCCAAAAATGAAAAATGGGGTCGCTGGCTGAAGAAGGTTCGAACCTGTTTGATGAATTAAGTCTCACTTCTCCATATCTTCTAGGCGAATAAATTCCTCAATGCTCATGGGCCGGTAATGTCGTTAATCGATGATCAATAACCGCCCCACCCATTGTAAAATGATAAAGACTTTGGAATTGTGTATCCCTAAAACCTAAAGTCTCATGGACAGGATCATCAAAAAAACAACCAATTCCAGTTGAAGAAATTCCGATGGCCTCCGCCTCTAAATACAAAAGCTGTCCTATCATGCCGGTTTCCCAAAATAATCGTTTATAAAACCAGGCCCCATTAATATTTAGGGAGGCATCGAATTGAGCGATCATCCCCAGGCTAAAGGCCCCATCCCCGGCAATATCTTGAGTACAACTCAACCGTTTAGAAACATCTATAAAATCCCCTTCCCTTAAACAATAAAGCATTAAGGATTCCGGACACGCGGCTGGTTTCTTCCACTCAAAATCTTGATGCGTACATGCTTTAAAGGCTTCTAACATGCTCTTTTCTCTGATAAGCATATATAGCCCTGGAAGGATTCCCTGTACACGATGAACAAACAGGCATAGATGCACCGTCGGGTTCCAAGGAACTCCTGGAAATGACGAACTCACTCTAAGAAGTATCTGAAAAAATTGTTCTTTGGTTATGCTGGTTTCCCCATCCATATCCACGGCACTGCGGCGTTTTCTTATCACTTGATAAGCAGAAAACCCTTGTTCATATTTTGTCGAATCAGAAAACTCCGGCGCAACGATGAATGGCGATGGCTCCGTCTCCGGTTTAAGCGAAGCTTGATGGGCTGCATCTATGATATCCCATGTATGATGATCGGTACTTAATTGGTTGGCTTTACCATACCAGGTACTCGACGTAACGCCTTGAATAAAATCATTAGGAATATCTGTCACCATTTTAGCATTCTTGGGGTTGAGGGTAACGACGGCTAACAATTCCGGTCTTTCTTCTTCAAGTTCTTTAAATTCTCCGTCTCGATTTAAGCCTAAAAGTTGGGCGATTTTTTCATCTCCTATCCCGGGCAATAAGTCTATCCGCCACCCTAACATCCTGGCTGCCACATTTAAGGCCATATAAGCATGGCCACAATCATGTTGACAGTAACGAAACGCCCTTTCTCCATATTTCCAAGCTTCCCGCCAGTAAATCGAGGTTAGACCAACCAGAAATATATCCTCGTGCGCCCTGCCGGGCGCACGTAAATAAGACCATAGTTCCTTTGAAAACTCCGCTCTTTTTTCCAAACCATGTTCTTTAGGGGCATAATGATAAACACCCGGCAGTTTATTAATACCCTCGATTTCCGGAAGGATGAGATATCCTTCGGTCGGATGCAAATTGCCGCTGGAAGGATTCATGCGCAGAGCCCACTTTACGTTTCCAAGTTGCTTCCAAGCAGAAATCGTTAAAGAATATTCTAAAAACTTGGCCACCGTCTCTTGATTTAAAGAATGGGGTTTTATTTTTTCTGGGGTAAATATGTCTTCGTAAAGAGGAGTATTGTCTTCTTGTTGCAGTGGTAAAGAGATCAAATCCGCGCCAATAAATCTACGAAATGGATCGGGTTGGCTATTCCAATCCATGTATCCTAGCGCATTCGCGAATTTATAATAGTGATGTTTTGTTTCTTCGTGATACGTTTTGATGATTTGAATATTATCGTTCATGATCTCTTTAGCTGTCATCCTGCCTTTTCACAGTGTAGGAAAGTATAAAATTTCAGAACTGCTAGAAAATTCCGTTCCTACACAGGCCGACTTTCCTTTAAAAAATTTAGATGAAGTCGGCACAGCAATGGCCTCCTCTATAGATTTAAGGAAAGCCATGCAGCAAAGAAGATATGACGACCATAGGGAGGAATTTTCTTGAGAACAATAAAAGGGTAATTCAAGCAAGGATCTGGCCATGCATGGGGGTCTGCAATCACTTCTCTAAAATGAATGGAGACCTTAGCAATATGATCCATCAAATTTAAACCCATATAAACTGTGGAGTGACCGAGCACTTGATGCAAATGACCTATACCTCCAGTGTAAAGAGTTTCTAATCCTCGTCGTTGCTTTAAATGCCATTTAAGAAAGGCCGCCGAAATCTTAATGAGACCTTGCAAGAAATCCCTGGTCGGATCATCTTTTGATACCTTCCGCCAAAGACTTTCAAAAATTTCATGAGATTCCCACCAAAAAGCATAATTGTATAAATCGACGCCAAAAAGATAAGTTTCATTCTCCTGCCAATGATCCGGTTTTAATATCCTGGGAACTTCGGCTGGCTGATTATAAGAATGTCCTTGCGGATCTTCGGTCGGATGAGGATTTTCCCCCACAACAAATCGATAAGGCGGAAAGGGCCTTTGAGAATAGCGGTGGTAGTGTTCATCAGGGGACTGAATCATGACCGCGGTAATATTTGAATGATCCTTAACAATGGCTACTCCTCAATCTTAATATCTTCCCCCTCAAGGTGTACTCTATAACTTTTAACACCTTCCGGAGCCGGCTCGCTTAATACTTCGCCGTTGGTAATATTAAACGTAGCGCCATGCCATGGGCAAGTCACGACCGTTCCTTCTACTGCTCCTTCGGAAAGCGTTCCACCGGCATGGGTACAGGTATCATCAATGGCATAATATTGGCCATTAACATTAAAAAGGGCAATTTGCTTTCCATTAACATCAACCGCGATAGCCGAACCGGCGGGAAGATCTTTTTTCTCTGCGACTTTGACTAATGTTCCCATCGGACACCTCCTCTCATGAATGTTATTTTAGATTGAATTCATTAAAATTATTATTTTATATAAACTGTCTTAATGTTCACAAACTCACGGATGCCAAAGCTGGACAACTCGCGCCCGTAGCCGGACTGTTTGATGCCTCCGAAGGGCAAACGCGGATCGGATTTGACAAAATCATTCACAAAGCAGCAGCCGGCTTGTAATTCCTTCGCAGCGATGTGCTCACCGCGTTTAACATCTCGTGTAAATATCGCGGCCCCCAATCCGAAGGCCGTATCGTTGGCGATCGTGACCGCTTCTTGTTCATTCTTCGCTTTGAGAATAACCGCAACGGGGCCAAATAATTCTTCTGCATAAGCGGGCATTCCTCGCCGAACATTGGTTAAGACCGTCGGTGGATAATACGCGCCGGAGTTTTCCGGAATTTCTCCACCCAACAAAAGCTTGGCACCCTGCTTGATGCTTTTCTGGACTTGCGAATGCAATTGATCACGCAAATCGTGCCGTGCCAGGGGGCCGAGTGTTGTGTCTAGCTCCATCGGCAGCCCCATCCGCTGGGCGCGCATCTTTTCAACAAATTTTTCTGTGAATTTTTTTAGAATTGATTCAACGGCAATAAAGCGTTTGGCCGCGACACAGCTTTGCCCGCCGTTGATCAACCGTGAAGCCACACACACCTGTACCGTTTGCTCCAAATCCGCATCGGCTAAAATAATATACGGATCATTGCCTCCCAGTTCCAAAACAGTTTTCTTGATGAGGGCACCCGCTTTTGAGGCGATCGCTTTTCCGGCTTGCGTACTTCCGGTCAAAGTCACAGCTTGTATGAGCGGATGTTCAATCAAACTTCCAATTTTTTTTCCGGGAATAAGTAAACTGCGAAAAAGACCATCGGGAAATTTCGCGTCTTTAAAAACTTCTTCAATCGCCAAAGCACATCCGCACACATTCGATGCATGTTTTAATAGTATCCCATTCCCGGCCATGAGGGTCGGGGCCGCGCAGCGAAAGACCTGCCAGAACGGAAAATTCCACGGCATGACCGCCAGAACAATTCCCAGCGGTTCATAAGTGACAAAACTTTTCGCCGCGTCCGTTTTGATCAATTCCGCGGATAAATAATGCTCTGCTTCTTGCGCATAAAAATCACAACCCCAAGCGCATTTTTCTACCTCGGAGTGGCCTTGCACCAATGGTTTTCCCATTTCTTCGGCCATGAGGCGGGCGTAATGTTCTTTATTTTTTCTTAAAATCTGGGCGGCCTTTTTCATTTTCTGCCCGCGCTCTTTAAAAGACTGACGACGCCATAACTGGAAAGACCGCTCGGCCTGGTTAAGGATGTGATGAATTTTTTGGGAAGAAAATTCGGCATAAAATTTTATTTTCTTACCTGTTGCCGGGTTAATGCTTTCCATTATTAATCCTTTCGCAGGCTATTGAGTTTATTGATCAATTCTTCATTCACGCTGGTATCAACGGGAATCTCAAAGACACACAATTCTCTGGATTGAAGTGCATGGGTTAACTGTATTTTAAGCTCCTTCGCATTCGAAGGACAATAGGCTTTGATGCCGAAACTTTCGGTATACGCTTTGAAATCAGGATTGGTGATTTTTGTCCCCGTCGTATGCCCCCGGTTGGTACGTTGTTTCCAGCTGATCAATCCATAATCGTTATCGTTAAAAATGATCGTAGTAAAACCCACCTGCAAACGTTTGGCGGTTTCCAATTCCTGAGAATTCATCAGAAACCCGCCGTCTCCCATGGCCGCGACGATCCGCCGATTTGGAGAATAAAGCGCCGCCGCAATCGCCCCGGGCAGGGCAATCCCCATACTGGCTAGGCCATTGGAAATGATGCAGCCGTTGGGGCAACACGCTGAGAAATTCCGGGCGATCCAAAACTTGTGACTGCCGACGTCGCTGATCAATAAATCATCGTCTTTCATAATGGATTGAAGAATATTTAAAACTCCCGGAACCGTAAAGGGCCGGCCTTCTTGCAAGGCATAACCGGCAATGTCTTTGATAATACGACTACGGACCGGCTGGTACCAGCTGCTGTCAAATTTGTAATCATTGGCCATTCCCAATTTTTTATTGAGTTCCCTTAAAGTCGCCGGGATATCCGCCACGAGTTCGACCGTCGGCTGATAATGTGTGTAGACTTCCGCTGGGGTGAAATCAATGTGAATGATTTTTTTATCCCGGTGAGGATTCCAGGCATCCGGCGCATATTCGGTGAGATCATACCCAACGGTCATCACTAAATCAGCCTTGTCCATCGCATCCATAACAAAATCACGGAATCCAAATCCAATCGTAAACAAAGACTGGGGCTCGGAATCTAAAATAGCCCCCTGCCCCATAAACGTATGCACGACCGGAATATTATGCTGTTTGACAAGCGCACTCAGCTGCTCTGAAGCTAACTTTCGCACTGCCCCGTTTCCGGCTATGATGATGGGATAACGCGCTTTTTTTAATAACGCTACCGTTTCCTCGAGCGCTTGGTCATCTGGATCAGGCCGGCGGACGCGTTTAGAAGAAATGGGTTCGCCTTCTTCAATGTCCATCCCTGCGATATCTTCGGAAAATTCAATATGGGTCGCCCCGGGTTTTTCGCTTTCCGCGATTTTGAAGGCCTTGCGCACAACCTCGGGAATAACGTCAGGACTCGAGATCGTCGAATTCCATTTCGTGATCGGACGAAATAAATTGACGAGATTAAGGTATTGATGGCTCTCTTTGTGAATTCGCCGTAAACCGGCCTGCGCGGAAATAGCGACGACCGGACTTTTATCAAGATTGGCGTCGGCAACACCAGTGACCAAGTTCGTCGCCCCCGGACCCAGCGTGGATAAACAAACGCCCGCCTGCCCGCTGACCCGGCCCCACATATCCGCCATAAACGCTGCGCCCTGTTCATGTCGCGTTGGAATAAATTGAATGGAAGATTTTTCTAAAGAAAATAAGATATCTTCCAACTCTTCACCGGGCAGACCAAAAATATATTTGACCCCTTCATTCTCCAGGCATTTGACAAATAAATCCGAACCTTTCATATGTCCTCGTTTCCATGATGACTTGGGATGTCAGTTGAAAGATCGATTTCTTCATCCTCGTCTAATTGTGCCTTAGGTCGGGATTTTTGATTTTTATTTTCGATTTTAGCCTCGCTTATTTTCTCGTGGGTATTCGGATTTCCTTCATCGATAAAACGAAAAACATCTTTTTTATTTTGTTCAGAAGACTTAATTTTCTCACTGCCCTTCTTAAAATTTTTCGTGATGTTTCTCATAAGGGTTCTCCTTTTTAAGTTCTTATATAATATCGTTATTCCGTTTTTTCATCGGGTCTGCTGGTCATCTGCTGCCAAACGGTTCCTTGGGCTTTGCCGCCACTTTCAATGCGTTCAATTGCCTGACGGATTTGCATGCGCACCTCAAATTCGGGATCATTGGCTGTTTCCTTTAAAGCTGGTAATGCGCTTTTATCACCATGTTCATAAAGAAACCGCGCGGCCCGCCAACGCACCAATTTATTGGAATCTTTTAAGGTTTCTATCATAGGCCCTATCGCTTTAACATCTCCTAAATCTGTTAAGGCATCGCCGGCGGTACGACGAACCGCCACGGCTTCATCTTTGAGGGCCTCGCATAGGGGTTGTAAAACCTTCTCCCCTTTAATTAATCCTAAATAAACAATACACAAACGTCGAATGTTCATCTTTAGGTCTTTCGCCATTTTAATAAACAAATCAATTTTTTGCGGACTGGCGCCAATCTGTGACAGGGCCGCAAAACGTTTACACCAATCATCGGATTCAATTTGTTCGTTCAACTCTTCATCACTCAGACGCTTTTTTTCCTTTTTATCCGGATCATATCGATGGGCGCCCTCCACCAGCATCTCTAAACGTTTCTCATCATAGGCCGCGTCTATTTCCTCAACGACGGCTTCCCCGACTTGGGCTAAGTTTCCATAACGGATGCCTAAAGCTTCCCATCGTCGTTCCATCAGCATATTTTTTGATGCCTGAGAAGCTTGGCGTACGGCATCCTGAAATCTCGGCGGGATGGCCAAACGCTTTTCTTCATTTCCATCGGAGACCTTGACCAACATAGGGATCCTTCTAAAACTTTGTAGTGAAATCTGTACTTCTCCAAAGTGTTCATTGAGTGTCTTATGATCCTCAAAGGCCTTCTTACTCGTTGTCGCCTCTTTTTCCAATACTGTCCTGACACTGGTTAAAATTTTCTCCCAATCAGCGGTAGGGTGCCGTTGAATCGACATAAAATCATTCACTTGAAAAATACTGACAATACCGGGAATCGCCAGAATCTTTTGCACATAATCAGGAAAATTGGCCTTATTTTGATGTGTAAACGTATACTTTATCCCCTGATCTAAACTCTCATCCAAATTTATTTTCATGCTATTAGGGTTTGGCGTCGGTTCTATGGAGACCAAATTCATTTAATAAATTCCTTACCTTCTTCGGTAATGGTCGAAACCTGGGTTGAGGCATTATAGGTGATCAACTTTTCATTGACAAACGATTCCATCATCTGTGAAAACCTTTGGTGTTGAATTAAATATGTCTTTAAACTGTAATCGTGCAACTTGTCCATTGGTAGAGAACCTCCATTTTCATCTAAATATTTAAGAACTCCTTTACGGGCCTTTTCAAAAAATTCCTTGAATTTTGCCTCTTTTTCTTGTTCATCAGTTTGATCTTTCATTTTTCAAGCCCCTCATTTTATAAATTCAATTAAGTTGTTTTAAACCTTTGACCTGCCCCCATTAGTTTTACCAATAGTTGTGAGAAAGCGAATGGTCAAAAAATATTTTCCGTTGGAGAAATTATAATGCCCTAAGTCTTTGACCTCCAAAAGTTAAAAACTCCGATGATCATCGACCATCGGGGATTTGTTGTAACTCATTGTTTGCAATAAGTTACAAAAATGGGGTGCATTGATGGACAAAAGTCGAACCTGGGAACTGCCTGTCGTTACTCTATTTATAGCATTCTATCGCAGAAAACGGCGCAAACTTGAGGTGTCGCTTGATTCAAACTTTTCCGATTAAATCGGAGGTTGTCCTCTATTTGCTATCAAACTCACTTAATATGAATCATTTTTAATTCTTCACCAGGCTTGCCAGACTTAATTTGCTCTACTACCGCCTCTGCAGTCCGCATCCGATCTTCTTCTATACTTTCTCCATTAGCTGTCTCTGCCTTTGCAACCCTAAGATAATCCTCCCAGATAGGCAATGATTCTTTAAAGTTGCCATAGCGAGTGTAATAATACGCTATCCAATAATATGCTGGTGAATAATCGGGTTTTACTTCTATTGCTTTACGAAAATATTCCATTCCCTTTTCAGAATCAATATAAATAAGCCCAAGGCTATACCAAGCCTTATACAGATTTGGATCTATCTCAACGGCTTTCTTAAAATGTTTTTCTGCTCGTTCCCATTGATCTGCATTTAAAAGACCTGTTCCCATAGCATGCTCGATTTCGGCTTCAGAATGGTCACCTGCTTCATATTTAATGACAGAATAAAGATCTTCCTCCATAGCGTCTGTAAAAACTACCTTTTTATTCAAATCTTCATTTGCCTTATTAGAAACATCTTCTGTCCCTTGTACAATTATTTCCTCATCTGTAGGAGATGAATTGTTTTCAGCATGCACCGAAAAAATTAAACTGAAAAATAGAACGGCGAGAAAGAGTTGCGTTTTATTCATCTTTAATTAATTTCTTATTCTTAAAAGGATTGCTTCTCATTTGCCACAAAACAAAATCGACTTTTTTTAAATCCGAGATTTCGTTCACTTTATCAGGGTAGAATGACGCAAAACGTTTACATATCTTTTTTCCATCGCCTTTCATTAGTATTTCATATTTCTTACACAAATCCTTATACACTTTAACAATCGATTTTTCCCTGTCCTTACTGCCGTAAGCAGGCCAAACCAACCCAAAATACTCCGAAACAAATCGATCAATAACCGGTTTATCAGGATCGACCGTCGCGATCATTTTGCTCACGAAAGACTTTTCTAATTTCCCCGTCTTGAGCCTTAACTCCTTTAACGCTATTGAAAAAGAAATCCTCTTCTTTTTCGCTTGTTCCATTAAGTCATAAAAATGGCTATACCAATCAGAAGATCTGAATGCTACTCTGTAAAAAGCATTAAACCGCCTCTGAAAATTCCGATCTTTACTGACATCGCAAACCCAAAAACTCTTCTGTATCCAACAATACGTGTCAATTGGACCACGAAGTCTCTTTAAAATTATATCAATCTTAGAAAAATCTATATTTTTCATTCCTGCTCTATTCCTATTCATCAAACATAGATGACTTTATTCTCCAATACTAAAAAAATATCCTTTTACCCGTATAATCCAAGTTCGACTTTTGTCCATCAACTTACTCAGACCAATCTCTTTCTTGCGAAAGCGAAACCGGATCCGGATTTGAGATATTTTTCAAACTGTATAGCCTGAATTTTATTTTTAAAACAACAATGCCAGACTAATTCAAACGGAAGTTTGGTGGATGAATATTCGCCCACTCCAGCATTATGCTCTTTAATTCTGCTATTAAGATCTGAAGTGAAACCGGTGTAATAACTATTGTCTTTTTGACTTTTAAGAATATACACGTAATACATAACTTTATATTTGGTTCTGCTGCGCTCTCCGAAACGTTAGCAACGGAGAGCTTCACAGAACACTTCTTCGCTAAGCTTGCACTTCGAAGTTCTCCTTCGTTAAAACTTCGGAGAACGAAGAAGTGGCTTGCACTTCGAAGCCCCTCCGAAGCTATTCTTCGTTGAAACTTCGAAGAGCGAAGGAGGGGCGAAGAAGTGGGTGGGCGAAGGGATTTGAACCCTCGACCCCAAGATCCACAATCTTGTGCTCCCCCGACGCTCGCTAACGCTCGGTCGGGGTCCCGACCTCCGACGTTCCTTAAAAAATAAAAACATGGTAGTCGGAGCGTCGGGATAACCGACAATTTTAAAATACTGGGGTGGATGACGAGATTTGAACTCGCGACCCCAAGATCCACAATCTTGTGCTCTAACCGGACTGAGCTACATCCACCATTGATTCAAATTTAAGACAATCAATTTAACTCAAAAAATCTAAAAGGTCAAATGACCTATCTTGCTCTTTTTGCCTTCTTAGCTTTCTTAATGGGAATCCCTTTAGTCGGTAAATCAAGCAAAGAACCACCGGCTGCTTTTTCATGCGCTCTTACTTCCAACACTTTGCCGCAATATTGACAGGCGATCGCATACTTATCAACATCCTGATGACATCCCAAACACTTTTTCATCGCACTCACCTTCCCATCAACTTCTTTATCAACCTAGATTTTGCCCCGCCAAAAGCGGGCAAAATTTGGGATCAACCCGGATGGCTACTCAGGTGTTGGTTTAGCCGACATAACAGATTCCGCCGATTCAACCGATTGAGAAGATTTATCCGCGTTCTGTCCTTGTGTTAAACTGCCCCCAAAAACATTGCCGGAAAAGGAAATGGATTCAAGCTTAAAATGATCCATTTTTGTTTTGAATTGAAAATCGAGAGCGATCTCCTTGGCCAGTGATTGAAGGCTTCCTAAAATAAAATCTTCCGCGGAGAATGTCCGTGATTCCCTGTCACTTTCCTTGCGCGGGATGATCCCTTTGATCTGAATTTTTCCCCGGACAACCATGTCGTTATTTTTCGATTCAAGATCCGCGGAGAGATCCGCTACGATCTTTTTGGCATATTTTGATCGCCGGGATTTATCAAAATACTGCGCAAAATACTGCCCGTCAAAATTGGAAATCTTCAATTGAGCCTTCATATTCTTACCGACAAAATCCACCCAACCCCGCCCTTCAACAGCTCCCGATTGAAATTGTTCTTTACTGCCTCCCACAAAGGCTGAGAAATCGAATTTTGTCCGTATCGACCGGAAAGGATAACTCACATTTCGCGCTTTTAACTGAACATTGCGAAAGACAACCTCCAGCGCCTCGCCTTCCGTGCCATAATCCAAAAATGTCACCGATCCGTTTTGGATGATCAGGTGGTCAATATAAATGGAAATGGCCCTTTTTTCTAAAGGGGCCGTTGAGATTTCGCGAAGAGGTTTTTGACCACTGCCTTCTGTTGTCCCGCCCTGACCCTGCGGCCCCTCATCGGGCACCTGCGCACTCACGGGTAAATCTCCCCAGATGATTACGGATTCTTTTGTCTTATGACAAATAATCTCCGGCCCCTCCAGCACAACCGCCGGAAAATCAAAATGCTTATCAAAAAGATGAACAACGCCAAAGCCGATGCGTACCCCCGAAATGGAGCCGTAGCCCTGGACTTTTAAATCTTTTAACCACAATCCTAAAGGATAGGTCACGCGAACAGCTCCGATCTCAACATGCTTTCCTAAAGCAAGAGACAGCTTCTTTGTTAAGATCGTCCTGCCATTGACTTTGATAAAGAAATAGGACGCGGCAAAAAGCATCGTCAGGACAATTACGATAACCAAAAAGAAACGGAAGAAGATTTTAATGATCTTTAACATTTTTCAATATCCGCAATGATTAAAGTGGCGACCCCGGCCCGAGTCGCACTGCCCTTGGCTTCTTGTATCGTCGCTGTGGTAGCCAAGGGCTGCTATCCCGGTCTTTTTCCTTTCAAAATATTTTGTGGAAAAGACCGGGGAACGGCTGACTTCAATAATTAAACGCGCCTGGCGCGATTCGAACGCACGACCTACAGCTTAGAAGGCTGCGCCAACTTTCCTCTTCAAAACCTTGTTGTCGTTGGCACTGCACTGGCTTTTTCTTGATAAATCTACGTCCCCGGGCCGATTCGAACGGCCGACCCTTTGCTTAGAAGGCAAATGCTCTATCCACCTGAGCTACGGGGACAAACCTTGCGATCAATCAACTGAAATTCGAATCTTTCCTTCCGCTATAATTTTATCGAGAAAATCCCGGCGTTTGAACTTCTTTAATTTATTTTCAATTTTCCGGGCAGTTTGGATATCAGAATAATTCTGTCTAAAAACTATTTTCAATGGTAACAACCTCTTCGTTGAATAAACCTGCCCGAGATTATGCTTTTTGACCCTTTCTTCTAAATCTAAAGTACTGCCAATATAATATTTTCCATTTCTCAAGCTTTGCAAAATGTAAACGTAGGCCATATTCACAAAACCTATCCACCTCCGACGATCCGACAAACCGTTAAGACCTCGGGTCGGATGTCGGAGCCCCGACCGAGGCTTTAGCCGAGCGTCGGGGCTGAGCTACGGGGCCACATCAATTTCTCCTGGGAAACATAGAGAATAAACGGCAGCATTATATCAATCATTCAATAATTGACAAGAATTCCTACGGAAACAACGCCTCGCGGGGTTTCAATTTGGCGACGGGCTTATTTTAATTGCACGGCAACTTTCTTTCCCAACCCGCCGGCGACTTTCTCCAGGGTTAAAAGGCTGATATTGTCCCGCCCCTGCTCGATACGGGAAACGACCTGCTGCGCAACTCCTAATTTCCTGGCTAAATCACTTTGGGTCAACCCGCTTTTTTCTCTGGTGGCCCGGATTTCCTTTCCTATTTTTCCGCAAATGGAAACAACGGCCTGTCTCTCTTTGCTCCGGCGAATACTGATCCCTTTATTTTTGAAATCCGCCATGAGCTTCTCGAAAACCGCCTGCCAGAAAATGATCCGCTGATCATTCCAGGCATTGCGGCGCATCCGGCGTTTTATTCTGCTCCAGTTTTTGACGAAAGTTTCCCGGCCGAAGTAATCGCCAAAAACCTCGGCCGGCGCGTTCGTACGGGACAAGAGAAGCGCCGCCATCTCGGCAAACCTCGGATGGTTCTCATCTTTTAAAATAACTTTTGCCTGGTCAGCCGTCATATTCCTGTCCCAGAGCCATTGCGTATCCATCACTTAATTCTCTCCAACCAGCGAAGAAAGAAGCTTATCGATCTCCTTTTTAAAATGTTCTTCCATACGCCGGTCATCCGGTTGACTTTTCGTTATCAAATCCAAAAGCCCGGTTTTCATCGCCATACGGTCATATGTCCTGAACCATCGGATCAGGCCTTCTTTTAAAGTCATCGGCCATTGCGACACAAAATCCGACAGCGGCGTTGACAGGCTCGACAAACAATACAGATCATAAAAATCCTTGGCTTCCTGCCGGCCTCCGATGACAATATCCTGGCCGATAACATCCTGGGAACGGACATGCCCCGCGGCGGCATATATTTTCCTTAAATAAATATCTTCCAGGGAAAGCACGCGAATTCCATCAACCGTCCGCAGGGGTCCTATCCTGTCGACAAAATCTTCCACAAAATCTATTTTGCATCTTTCCCCTCCCGGGAGAACCGCCATATAAACAACCATTTTGGCCATGCCCTCTTTGAGCTGTTCACCGGCAAGTTCTGTCTTTAAGGACAGGCTGTTTTCCAGATATTGAATGACAGTCAGCACCCTGTCTTTACTGAATTCTTTAGTAAAGAAATCCAGATCATAAGACTCGCGGTGTTGATAATAAAACATCGATAAGGCCGTCCCTCCGGCCAAATAAAAGTTATCAGCTTTATTGGCCAAACAACCCAGGATTTTTTTTGGAATGGCAAAGTCAATACCTGTCATGCCCATACTATACAATACAAATATTGTATTGTCAAGTATGGTACAACATATATTATGTACACAAAATTATTTATTTTTGAATTTCTAATCGCGGAAAAAGGGCTTCGTGGGATTTGAGTTGAGTGCCGGGTTTCAGTTCTCCCCACCGAGGTTTTGACTGAACAGCCCCGAGGATTTCTAAGACGGCCTGGCATTTGGAGGGCATAACGGCAGACAAAAGAATGGTGCTGATGCGCAGCGCCTCCGTGGCCGTATAAAGGATTGTTCCGGCGCGCGGCAAATCGGTTTTCGCAACCTTCCAGGGGGCCTGACTTTCCATATATTTGTTCGTCATGCGAACGAGATTGATCGTTGCTTCAACCGCCTCCTGGACTTTATACGCACGAATAAGGGTTTCGACTTTTTTTTCCAATGCGTTTCCTGCCGTTTCAATATCTTTATCGGAGGCATCGTGATGTGTTGGCGCAGGGACTTTTCCTTCAAATAATTTTGCAATCAACCCGCTGACGCGGTTTAAGAGATTTCCAAAATCATTGGCCAGGTCACTGTTGTAACATTTGATAAAAGAGGCGCGTGTAAAATTTGCATCCTGGCCTAAGATCATTTCCTTCATCAGATAATACCGGACCGGATCAACGCCGTGCTCTCCGATCAAATCCAGGGGATTGACAACATTGCCCAAGGATTTGCTCATCTTCGTCTCCTCTATCAACCACCAGCCGTGGGCAAATATTTTTTTGGGCATCGGCAGCTCTAAAGAAAAAAGCATGGTCGTCCAATAGACCGAATGGGTGGTTAAAATATCTTTCCCGATCAAATGCACATCCGCCGGCCACAGGCTGTTAAATTTTTTTTCATCAACGCCATAGCCGGGAACGGAAATATAATTCACGAGCGCATCAAACCAAACGTAAGTCACGTAATGGCTGTCAAAAGGAATTTCAATACCCCAGCTGAGCCTCGCTTTGGGCCTTGAAATACATAAATCCCCCAACGGCTTTTTTAAGAAACCCAATATTTCATTACGCCGGTGAACCGGTTCAATAAAACCGGGGTGATCATGAATATAGTTGATGAGCGCATTCTGGTATTTGCTCATTTTAAAAAACCAGTTGCGTTCCTTGAGCATCCTGACATCACGAAATTGCCCGGAATCTTTTTCTTCCTCTGAGATAAACCTCTCTTCGGCGACCGAATACCAGCCTTCATATTCGTCGAGATAAATATCCCCTTTGCCTTTGATCTTTTGTAAAACATCCTGGACAACTTTGATATGACGCGGCTGGGTCGTGCGGATAAAATCACTGTACTGGATTTCGAGCTTTGTCCACAACTCCAAAAAGCGCGGCGCCATGTCATCGCAGTGCTGCTTTGGGCTGACTCCCCGTTTTTCCGCGGCCTGCTGGACTTTCTGCCCGTGCTCATCGAGGCCGGTTAAGAAAAAAACGTCATCGCCTAAATTGCGGTGAAAACGGCTTAAAACATCCGCGAGGATAGTGGTATAGGCGTGGCCAATGTGCGGCTGGTCATTGACGTAATAGATGGGAGTCGTGACGTAGAATTTCGGCATAAATTTTTTTTGCCAGGCTGCCATTGCGGATTAAATTTTTGTGATTGTCCTTCGTAGGGAACGGTTTCAAACCGTTCCCTACAGGCGGGCGAATCTTTAATCGCCTTCTTTCACGGCAAAGAGAACCTTGGTCACCTGCCCTTCACCCAATTCGACGCTCACATAACGCTTGAGGATATTGACATCGGTGACCTTGCCCTTGCCTTGCGGAGTCGTTATTTTTTCTCCCATCTTCGGCAAATCACGGGCCAGCTCCCTATACACCTGAAATTCATAAGCCATGCAGCATTTGATGCGGCCGCAAACGCCTGAAATTCTCGTCGGATTTAAAGGCAGCCCCTGCTCTTTTGACATTTTGATCGATAAGGGATGAAAGGCTTTCATGTAGGAGGAACAACACAGCGTCCTTCCGCAAACTCCAAAACCTCCCACGATTTTTGCCTTATCACGCACACCGATCTGTTTAAGCTCAATGCGCACCTTAAAAATACGCGCCAGGTCTTTGACCAGTTCACGAAAATCCACGCGCCCTTCCGCGGTAAAATAAAAAATCACCTTGGCCTGGTCAAAAGAATATTCGCACTCAACGATCTGCATATCCATTTTGTGGTCCTGCACCTTTCGCAAACAGGCCGCCATCGCCTCGGAAGACTTTTTGCGATTTTCCTCAATAATTTTCATATCTGGTTCATTGGCCAAACGCTGAATTTTCCCCGCGACGGCTTCCTTCTGACCTTCACACACTTTTTCTGTATCCGAAAGAATGCGGCCAAATTCCACACCTTGATCCGTTTCTAAGATCGCAACATCATTGCGCTGACAGGCATGCTCCGCTGTATCAAAAAACGAAACACCCCGGTATTCCCCGAGCTTGACTTCGACTATTTTCGCCATAGCTTCTCCTTGACTAATGTTAAAGCAATCCTGGGGTTAAAATTATCCTCCAGGAGCTGGATTGTTTTTACAATATCACGCGCCCCTTCGATGAGCTCATCAAAGGTGTACTTCTTTTGGAAAACGGTTAAGTCTTTCATGCGGTCGCAATTGACGACGGTCCTATCTTTGATGCCAATCTTAAGGAGCGTCAAATCGCGAAACCATGTCAGCATCACTTCCAGCGCCTGTCGTGTTTTTTCTTTATCCGCAACAAGCCCCTTGAAATAAGGCTCACTTTGTGCCGAGTAAACAAATTGATCAATCACCTCATTTTTCATCTCAAAGATCCGGGCCTCCTTCAATGTCACGGCCCCCCCTAAAGAACCCCTGGCAAAAAAAGACAGAAAATGCGCCGTCGATTTATCCATATGATAATCGTCAAGCAGGCATTCTTCAAGCTTCTGGTCGGGAAGGCCGAAGAAGGGGACCTTTTGGCAACGGGACTTAACGGTATCTAAAATTTTCTCCTCGCAAGAGCTCGTCAGCAGAAGCAGGCTATGCTGTGAAGGCTCTTCGAGTGTTTTTAAAAACGCATTGGCCGATTCCGGTGTTAAGGATTCGATATCTTTCACGATAAATATTTTCATCGTCGACTCGTATGGCCGCATTTGAACTTCGGTGATCAACCGGCGGATCTGGGGAATGCGCAGCGAACGATTCTCGGATTTATCGGATCGATCGTTTGGCATTGGCCTGATGAGGCCATCCTCGGCTTCCTCTTTGGTCGTCGCTTCGAAAATATGAACGTCCGGATGATTTTCTTTTTCGATCTTTAAGCACGAAGGACACTGCCCGCAGTAAAATTGTTCCCCTCGACTGGAACAATTCAATAATTTCGCCACGGCTACAGCAGTCTCGGATTTTCCGCAGCCCCTGGCGCCGAGAAATAAATACGCATGCGCCAGCCGGCCTTCTTTGATAAAAGCGTCGAAACGCTTTAAAACATTTTGTGATGTCAGGTCAACGGTCATATTTTGAATTTCTCTCATTCCCACCCGCCTTGCCGGGCGAGGCAGACGGGAATGACAAAGTATTCTATGCTTATTTTATCGCAACAAGCTTGTTAATAAATGCACGAACAACCCTTTGAATTTCTATTTTCGTTCCCAGCGCTGAGATAACTTTAACACGATTTGATTCCCGACGGCCCAGATCCAAATAACCTTGCCTGACTTTTTCATGATAACTTAAAGGCCGGCATTCAATGCGGTCTTTGGTTTTTCCTGTCCGCGACAATCCCTGTTGAACGGGAATATCAAAAATAAAAGTGAGGTCAGGAGCGATGCCATGCGTAACAAATTTTCCAAGGGATTTAATAAATCCAATATCAACTCCATTACCGAAACCCTGATAAACAATTGTGGAATCAAGGAACCGGTCGCAAATGACGATCGTCCCTTTTTTCAAAGCCGGGACAATAAGCTCATCGACCAATTGTGCCCGCGCCGCCATGTAAAGAAGCGTTTCACAGGTGTCCGACATTTCTTTATTCTTAACATTGAGCAATACCCGACGGATCCCTTCGCTTATCCTCACCCCACCCGGCTCGCGGATAAATAACACCTTCTTGCCTTTTCTTCTCAAATACCGGATGAGCATCCCTGCCTGCGTGCTTTTGCCGGAGCCTTCGGAACCTTCGAATGTGATGAATTTACCTTTCATTTTTAATTCCTTCTACTGTACAAATTTTTGTCATTCCCACGAAAGTGGGAATCTTTATTGCACGTTAAGACTCCCGCTTTCGCGGGAGTGACAGCATACGTGTTACGCCCATCTCCAGGTTTGGCCGGCCTTGGAGTCTTCGACGATGATGCTGCCTTTAGCTACTTTAATGTTTTACGCTGTTTTCGTTCAACAGCTTTGATGCTTTCAACAACCGGAAGATTCTCCAGCATGGTGCCGCCAATCTCTTCAATGGCCTTTCTTACCTTTTTACCAACTTCATAATGAACCACACCGGCTGTGTGTTTATCTTTGACATTATCCCGCCTGAGTTTCTCTTCCGTTTGTGTCGCACGAAAGAGATTGGCTGCCAATTCCGTACTCCCCATATGATCAAGAATCTGCTGGCTTTTCTTTAATGTTTTTCGAACGTGTATATCTCTGGATGTGAGTCCGCCATAAAGCCCTCGATAACCATGATCTTGAAAAACGGCATAATCAATCGGTTCAATAATACCAGCGTTTCTTGCCACTCCCGCAAGCTGTTTATTATGGATTTTAAGTTGGTTTCGTAAAAAAAGACGTTTTGCCTCTTCTGTTTTCAGGCTTTGATAATCTGCCTGTTCAATCAATTCCTGTTTTCTGGTTTGAACGGCAAAATAAGTCTGCCCCAGGGCAACAATGGGCTTGGAAGGATCAGCATTCTGTACAATTAGATAACATGCATAGCGTGAAAGTCTGACATCCTGAATCTCCCGCTGTGCACCCGAACCGATAGGAACCATTTCGAGGATATCCTCGAAATGGTTGGAAGCCTCTTGTCCGCTATTTTCACAGGCTTCTTTTGCCTTATTGATTACGGGAATAAAGTGCCTGAATTCAGAGTAGCCTAATACCCTGGATAACTCCCGCGCTGACCAGAAATCCTGTCCGTGTTTATTGACGCTGCGTATGGCCTCAAAATTCGATCGATGCGCTTCTGTCATTTGGTTATTTTTATTCATCATGCCCATCTCCAGGTTTGGCCGGCCTTGGAGTCTTCGACGACGATGCCGCGCTTTTTTAATTCACCCCGCAGATCATCGGACTTTTTAAAATCTTTATGGACGCGGGCTTTTTGGCGTTCTTTAAGCAAAGCTTTTTCCGGTTCGCTCAGATATTTTTCCTGCTCTTTTAAAAAAAGGCCGAAGATATTTCGCGCCAGAGTTTCCATCACATCCACAGACCGGTAAATGATCCCCAGATCTTTGGGGGTTTTCTTCTCTAAGTTTATCAGTTTATTGGTTTGGTTCAAGAGATCAAAAAGGCACGATAAGGCCTCGGGCGTATTGAAGTCATTCTCCATGGATGCAATGAATTTATCGCGCGCCTGCGTAATAAACTCCGCCTCCAGCGGTTCAATCTTGTGGCTTCGAAACAATTCATAGGCTTTCCAAAAAAGGATATCGAAACGATCTAACGCCTTTTGAGCTTCTTCCATTTTCTTATCATTGAAATCAATATCGCTGGCGTAATGAGAAAATAGAAAAAACATCTTTAAGCCATCAACGCTGTATTTTTTAAGCGCCTCCCGGATTGTAATGAAATTTCCCAAAGACTTGGCCATCTTATGGCCGTTGATTGTGAGTAACCCGTGGTGAATCCAGTATTTGGCAAATTGGCTTCCCGTTAAAGCCTCGGCCTGGGCAATCTCATTTTCATGATGGGGAAAAATAAGGTCTCGCCCTCCGGCGTGAATATCGAGTGTTTGACATTTTAAGAATCGCAGGCTCATCGCCGAACACTCAATATGCCAGCCGGGGCGACCCGGCCCCCAGGGGCTTTCCCAGGAAGGGTCGCCCTCCTCGGATTTTTTCCAGAGCGCGAAATCCAGCGGATCTTTTTTCTTGGAATCTTTTTCGATGCGCACCGCCTCGAGCATTTTTTCAATACTCTGGCCGGAAAGCTTTCCGTAGCTATGAAATTGACGGACATGAAAATACACATCGCCGTCAACCGCGTAAGCAAATCCTTTTTCCATCAAACCTTTGATGTCTTCGATCATACCGGGAATGTTTTCGGTTGCCCGCGGCTCGGCGGTTACGGCTTTTTCAATACCCAAACTTTTAAGATCGCGATCATAAAGATCGATGTTATTGTTGGAAACCTCGTTTGCCGTTTTCCCCAGATCATTGGCTTTCTGAATGATTTTGTCATCAACATCGGTAATGTTGCGGACAAAGCGGACATCATATTCACGGTACTGAAGATAGCGGCGAATAACATCAAAAACATAAAGGCTCCTGGCGTGCCCGATATGGCATTCCTCGTAGACCGTCACCCCGCAGGTATAGATGTTGACGTGTTTTCCCGCCGGATCAAGCGGAACGAACACTTCTTTCTTTTTTGTCAGCGTATTGTAAAGACAGATGGGCATGTCAAAACCTTAAAGAACGAAAAGTTATTTTCCTTTTAGTTTTTCTTCGAGCGAAGCGATTTTATCTTTGAGTTCTTCAATCTGCTGCATGATGGGATCAAGGACGTGGATATGGTCCATGGAGGTATCGATTTTTTTGCCATCCTGCTTTGTCACCCGGCCCGGAACACCGACAACCGTAGAATTGGGAGGAACATCCTTGATAACAACGGCATTGGCGCCAATATAAGAATTGTCGCCAATGGTAATATTCCCCAAAATTTTAGCGCCGGTTCCCACAACGATGTTATTGCCGAGTGTCGGATGGCGCTTGCCGGTTTCTTTGCCCGTCCCCCCTAAGGTCACGCCCTGAAAAAGCGTCACATTGTCTCCGATCATCGTTGTTTCACCGATCACAACGCCCATGCCATGATCAATAAATAACCCCCTGCCAATTTGAGCCCCAGGGTGAATTTCGATTCCGGTAAAAAAGCGCCCCAGTTGAGAAAGGTACCGGGGAATAAAAGGGATCTCCATTTTCCACAGGCGATGGGTGATGCGGTAAAGAACGATCGCGTGAAAACCCGCGTACAATAAAACGATTTCGACATTATTTTTGGCCGCCGGATCCCGGTCGCGGGCAGCTTTCACTTCTTCCATGAAAACAATAGAAACAAGGAAAACAAAAATATACGTTGCCGCCATCGCAAACAAAATTATTTTTAAGAAAATCATATCAGCCTTTCCCCTCCTTTTCTCTTCACTAAAAGCGCCACCGCATAAGCGGCAATGGCCTTCCTTGTGGCTCCGCCAAAACCCAGGCCTTCCTGTGTCGTGGCTTTGATATTCACCTGTGCCGCTGAAATCTTCAGCACTCCGGCGATGACAGAACACATTTTTTGTTGATAAGATTTTATCCTGGGCTCCTCGGCAATGACAACCGCATCGATATTGCCGATTTGAAATCCTTTTTTTCGAACACCCCTGACAACTTCTTTCAAAAGAATCAAACTCGAAATATTCTTAAACCGTTTATCCGTATTGGGAAAATGTTCGCCGATATCTCCTCCGGCTGATGCGCCAAGAAGCGCATCGCAAATAGCATGAAGCAACACATCCGCATCCGAATGGCCTTTGAGTCCCAGGGAAAATGGGATTTCAACGCCGCCCAAGAATAATTTTCGCCCCACAACGAGACGATGAATGTCATAACCAATGCCGACTTTGGGGGGCATCATAGGAATCGCCGGTTACTCAAAATCGCTTTTGCAAGAATCAGATCTTCGGGCGTTGTTATTTTAATATTTTTGTAAGAACCCATGACAAACTTGACTTTCTGCCCCATTTTTTCCACCAAAAGCGCATCATCGCCGGGGTCTTTCATCCTGACTGTTCGATGGGCCTTTAAAATGATTTCTTTTTTAAAAACTTGAGGCGTTTGAACTTCCCAAAGGACTTTACGGTTGAGAGTCCGCTTAACAAAATTATTCTTTAAATCCGCTTCTTTGATCGTTGATTTGACCGGAACCGCAACGACACAGGCGCCGTACTTTTGTGCCGCGCGAATGCTGTCCTTAATAATCGCCATATCGATGAACGGCCTATCCGCGTCGTGAATCAAAACAATGGCCGTATCATTATCAAGCGTTTGAAGGCCATGATGAACCGACTGCCTGCGCGTTTTTCCGCCTTCAATAATTTTTTTAACCTTTGTAATCTTATAACGCCTGACAACCTTTTTAAATGCCCGGGCATCCTCTTTTCCCGCCGCAATGGTGATGCTGTCAATCAAAGAACATTTGCTGAAAACTTCCAGCGCGTAAACAATGAGCGGTTTTCCATTGAGCAAAATCAGCGGTTTGGGAATCGGTGTCTTCAGGCGTTTTCCCAAACCCGCTGCCGGAACAAGGACTTCGACTTTCATGATTTGACTAATTTTGCAAAGATCATTCGCCCGGCCTGCGTTTGTAAAACAGAGATGACTTCCGCTTTAATTTTTTGGCCCAGCAATCGCCGCGCATCCGCCACAACGATCATGGTCCCGTCCTCTAAGTAGGCAATAGCCTGCTCTGCTTCCTTGCCTTCTTTGACCAAACGGACATCCATGATTTCACCGGGATAGACCACCGATTTGACCGCGTTGGCCAGTTCATTGACGTTTAAAACTTTCACATTCTGAATTGCGGCCATTCGATTGAGATTAAAATCCGTCGTGCAGATCTTGGCTTCCAGGATCTTGGCCAGTTGAATGAGTTTGGCATCAACGTGCTGCGTGCCGGGGAGATCTTCTTCATGGATTTTGATATCGATGGCGGAATCTTTCTGAAGGCCCTGAACGATTTCAAGGCCGCGCCGGCCTTTATTGCGTTTCAGGGAGTCGTCGGAATCCGCGATCTTTTGAAGTTCCTCCAGGACAAAACGCGGGACAATAATCCTGGCCTCAAAAAAATTTGTCTTTAAGATATCCGTGATACGCCCGTCAATAATCGCGCTCGTATCTAAGATCACAAGGTTTTCCTGAACATCCTGCCTTCGAAACCGGACATAAGGAATAATGATGCTAAATTCGTCCCTTCCCCGAAGAGCCATCACAGCTCCCAGATAAGAAAAACTGATCGTTAAAATAACTTTCGACAATGAGATCACGAATTGCCCGAGCGGAAGCAGCGACAAAATATCCGTAATAAGTTTGGCCATGACAATCCCTAAAATCAAACCAAAGACCATGCTGGAAAGCCCGCGCACGGAAACACGGCGCATATTGGCTTCGAGTCCGATCAGCAATACGCCGGCAAATATTCCACCCGCCATTCCAAGGAGCGGAATTTCATTGATCTGGCCGATCTGATAACCGACAACGCTGCTGATGATCAGAAGAAAAGCACGAACGAAAATGAGTGTCATAGGTTTGTCCTGTGGGAGCGAATCAAATTTCGCTCAGAGCTTCTTTAACCGTCTCCACGGCGATCACATCAATTTTGTCAGCCTTAAATCCGCCGCGGAGCCTTAAATTGTTTTTAGGAATAATACAACGTTTAAACCCGAGTTTTTGCGCTTCCTTTAAACGCGGTGCCATCTGGCTGACGCTTCTGACTTCTCCCGACAAGCCGACTTCTCCTAAGACAACCAGATCCGAGGAAACAGCTTTATCTAAAAACGCGGAGGCAACCGCCAAAACCGCTGCCAGATCCGCCGCCGGGTCAATCACCTTCACGCCGCCGACAACATTGAGGAAAATATCCTTATCCTGCAAATTAAGCCCGATACGTTTTTCCAACACGGCTGTTAAAAGGGAAAGCCGATTGGAATCAAAACCTTCCGCTCTCTGCCGCACCATTGTGAAACTGGCACGGCTGACCAAACTCTGGATCTCCACCAAAAAAGGGCGCGTGCCTTCCAGGATGGGAACAACAACCGTGCCCGATGTCTCTTTTGGCCGTTCGGAGAGAAAAATTTCTGAGGGATTTAAAACTTCCGCCAAACCCGCGGATGTCATTTCAAAAACACCGATTTCATTGGTGGAACCAAAACGGTTTTTTGTCGTCCGTAAAACACGATAGCTGGAATAACGATCCCCTTCAAAATACAAAACCGTATCAACGATATGTTCGAGGACGCGCGGGCCCGCCAGCATCCCTTCTTTGGTCACGTGACCGATGAGAAAAAAAGCAATTCCCTGCGATTTGGCAACCTGGGTTAAGATCCCAGCACATTCACGCACCTGACTGACACTTCCCGGACTTGAACCCATATCAGGCTGGTAAACGACCTGAATAGAATCGATGATCACAATTTCCGGCTTCATCTCATTGATGTACTCGATGATCGTATTGAGATTGATCTGGTTGACGATATACAGATGATCCTTTCCTTTATTTGTCAATCGGTCCGCTCGCATCTTAGCCTGCTTAATGGATTCCTCACCACTCACATAAAGCACTTTATGATTGAGCTGACTCAAAGAGCATGCCACTTGAAGCGATATCGTTGATTTCCCGATACCCGGATCGCCGCCAATGAGCGTCACCGATCCCGGAACGACACCTCCTCCCAAAACACGGTCAAACTCATCAATACCCGTTGTCATGCGGTGTTCCTGGAGAGATTCAACCTCTTTTAATAAAACCGGTTCTTCTTTGTTCGAAATCGTTTCCCGGGAGGCCGGAAGAGGAACGGAAAAATTTTCCTCTACGATCGAATTCCAGCTTTCGCAGCTGGAACATCTCCCGGACCAGGCGGGAGATTGAGCGCCGCAACTCTGACAGACATAAGCCGTTTTGGTTTTCATGGCGAGCTTCGTGGTTTTGGAGGGCGATATAAAAGTTTCCAGGGATTGGCCTTCAGATCCGCCGAAAAGTCCTGAAGATTATCAAAAATCGCATCATCGGATAAAAATCGGCCAAGCGTCCCTTTCCCGTCTTTGATGTTGTTGACAATGATATTCAAGCCCGCTAACGTTTCTTCAAGGGATTCTTTATTTTTCGTACTGGCAACGACATCGTTAAAACCATCAATGGATATTTCAAGCTTTCTGGCAATCTTTGAAATCATCTCAGAGATCTGCTCAAGGGCAATAGGGTCATCTCCCGCCAACACCGCTTGATCTCCCAAGAGATGCTCCTGATCAACGCCGGGGATGATCTCAATATATTTCTCACCCAGAAGTCCCAGTTGATTGATCCACACTTTCGAATCCGCAGGGATCTCCGTTTTGTCCGTCACCCAGATATAAATATCCACCCTGGTTTTTTGGGTCGCGGCTTCATAATAAACTTTGATGTCCTTAACCGATCCGACATCCACGCCCGCCAGGCGCACCGGCGCGGCCTTTTTAACACCGTTGGCAAATCCAAAAACCACTTTCATGGACTTTCCTTTTTCAAAAAAAGAAAAATCACTGATCGAGAAAATGAGAATTGTCAGGGCGATAAAACCCAGGACTACAAAAGTCCCGACTTTTAATTCCAGATGGTTTTCTTTTGCCATAATGTTATTTTCCTCCAATTATGAGTGCGAACGTATCAAGGTCAAGTCAACGGCATCTTTATCCCCAATTTTGCCCCGTCTTTGGCGGGGCAAAATTCTGGGATTAACCCTGGCAGCTTCGTTGAAATCTCAAAGAGATTTCAACGGCCGGCCCTTTGGGCGGGTTTATCTGACGTGCCCAAAAACGAGATGCTCGTCGTCAGTAATAGGCCCATGCGCTTCACCATGAACAAACTGTTTAACAACCGGATGGCGGGATGAACGAATCTCATCCGGTTTTCCTTCCGCAATGACTTTCCCGCGGTAAAGCATGACAATGGTATCGGCAATTTTATAAGCGGAATTCATATCGTGCGTCACAACGAGTGAGGTCACCTTCAATTTATCGCGCATTTCCATAATCAAATTGTTAATCGCGTCCGCCGTAATCGGATCGACCTCGGATGTCGGCTCATCGTAAAGAATGATGCGCGGCTCCATGCAAAGCGCGCGCGCCAGACTGACGCGTTTTTTCATCCCACCGCTTAACTCGGAGGGCATCATATCTTCGATTCCCGTAAGGCCCACCAGCGCGAGGGTGTCGGCAACGCGATCGCGAACTGTCTTGGGGTCCAACGGCAGAAATTCATTTAAAACAAAAGCCACATTATCTTCGACGGTCATGGAGTCAAAAAGCGCTCCGCTTTGAAAAACCATGCCGATCTCCATGCGAGTTTTATTATACTCTTTCTCGGCCAAATCGGTGACTTCAACGCCGTTAATTTTTATGGATCCCCGGTCGGGGCGAATAATACCGATAATACTTTTAAGAAGCACACTTTTGCCCGTTCCCGATCGGCCGATAATGACCTTGGTCTCTCCACGGCAGACATTCAGGTTGATATGATCCAAAACAACCTTGTGCTCAAAGGATTTACAAAGATTTTTAATTTCGATCATGTTTTAAAAACGAAATAAAAGATCGCCGTAAAAAGGCAATCCGTCATGATAATGAGGATGAAGGAAATCACGACGGATACGGTTGTCGCGCGCCCCACCCCTTCGGCTCCGCCTTTTGTTTTTAGGCCTTGGTGACATCCCACCAGGGCGATGATCATCCCAAAAAAAATGGTTTTGATGAGCCCCGTCATAATATCTTTGCTGATCAACGATTGCGTCACCATATTAAAATACATCGCAGAAGAAATGGACAATTTGAAAACACAGATCACATAGCCGCCGATGATCCCGATCATATCGGCAAAAATCGTTAAGACGGGAAGCATGACGATAAGCGCTAAAAACCGGGGAACTACGAGGTATCGAATGGGATTGGCGGCAAAAGCGCGCAGGGCATCCACCTGTTCGGTCACAACCATCGACCCGATCTCGGCCGTAATCCCCGCTCCGATGCGCCCCGCAACGATGAGTGCCGTTAAAACCGGCGCCAGTTCGCGGGTGACAGAAACGGCAACGACATTGGCGATATAAATCTCTGCGGACAGTTTCTGCATGACGTAAGCCATCTGCAGGGCAATGATCATCCCCACAAAAAATCCGACGAGTGATGCGATGAGGAAACTTTCGGGGCCGACGCGTTTGGCCTGCGCGAAGAAGCGATCGGCTTTAAAAGGCGGCGTAAAAATGCCGTTGATCGTCTGGCCAAACAAAATGGCCAGCTCACCGACATAATGTACCGCATGAATCATCAGCCAGAACGGAAATGTTAAGATTTGAGTCATTGGCTTTCAGAATTTGATATTATGCTCGATACTGAACATATCCGCTTCGTCATTCGAAGCAGCGCCCGAAGCATCTTTCTTGTTTAAACGATACTTCAAATCTGTGGACGCGGCCTGTCCGTCGGCCTTTCTCTGGATCGTCCATTCCTGCCGTGAATTCTTTTCTTCAACAATGGGCGACATTTTAAGCGCCGAAAGGCCGCTCAAAATATGACAACGATTGCTTAAATCCAAATGGCCGTCGATATTAACGCTGATCCCGTCTTTCTTAACAATCATGGAATCATTGATATCGATCAAAGGATACACCCCGTCAAAATTGATCGTCAGATGATCAAAATCTGTTTGTTTTAAGGATCCGTTATAAAAGAAAAGTTTCCCCCTTAATTTCAACTGATGGAAGGTGCCGTTTAATTCGATACGCCCCGAGACTGTTCCGGTCAATGACGCATTGCTTTGCGGCGGACACTGAGAGGGGCCCTTCAATTCATCCAAAGACAATTCGCGCACGGCAAGGACCATGTCCATCACAAAAGGATCCACCAGGCTCATCGACCCATTCCCGATGAAACCTCCCCACGACATTTCGTTAAAGAACAGCTGATTGTCTCTGATCTCAAAATATCCGTAGAGCTCGCGAGCCGGCTTTTGATTGACAATGGTATCCTGGCTTTTGACAACACCTTTAAGAAAGGCTGTGTTTTTCCTGGTTGCCGCGACGGTCTTTAAGGTACTGCTGATTCGGGATGTGATTTCAAAAAAAGGCGTACGCAGATGATCCAGGTTTCCGTCAATAACGATACGGCCCTGTTGGGATGAATCGATTTTGACATGGATCGCCCCCCGCTGTGGAAATTGCAATGTCAATTCCCCGCGCCCGAACTGCAAATCCCAAAAACCTCTCAAAGAACATAAATTCTCAGCAAAGGCATCCTGCCCCAGGCAAAGAAAAAATGCCAAAAAGGCTATGGCCCAACGCCGCCTGCTACAAAGCAGAATTGGCTTTGGGTGAAAGTTGAGACGAATCACTGTTTTCAAAGACCAGAATATCATTACCCCTCGTGATTTTGATATCGCTTCCTTCCCCGATGTGCCCGGCGATAATTTCTTCCGCCAGCGGATCTTCCAGAAAACGCTGAATTGTCCGTTTTAAAGGGCGCGCGCCAAAAACAGGATCAAAACCTTTTTCAATGAGGAGCTCAACCGCCTCGGGAGATAATTGAAATGTGATTTTTTGCGTTTTTAACCGCTCACTGACCTCTTTGATTTCCAGATTAACAATATGAACGAGATTTTCCTTCGTCAGATGCTTAAACACAATGGTATCATCAATACGGTTTAAAAATTCCGGCTTGAAAGTCTTTTTAACTTCTTCCAGAAGCCTCTCTTTCATATCCGTATACGTCATATCGGGTTTGGGGGCGATAAACCCTAACGACCCGCCTTTACGAAGCATTTCAGCGCCGACGTTTGACGTCATAATAATAATTGTATTTCGAAAATCAATTCTGCGCCCCAGGCTATCGGTGAGCCTTCCCTCTTCAAAAACCTGCAGGAGGAGATTAAAAACATCCGGATGCGCTTTTTCGATTTCATCAAGAAGAATGACCGAATAAGGACGGCGGCGAACTTTTTCGGTCAGCTGTCCGCCTTCTTCATAGCCGACATAGCCCGGCGGCGCACCGATGAGCCGCGACACATTGAATTTATCCATGTACTCCGACATGTCGATCTGGATCAGCGCGTTTTCATCTCCAAACATAAATTCCGATAACACACGCGCCAGAAACGTTTTTCCAACACCCGTGGGCCCCAGGAAAATAAAAGACCCAATGGGCCGGCGAGGATTTTTAATTCCGGCCCGTGAACGCCGGACAGCGCGCGCGATGGCGCTGATCGCCTCTTCCTGTCCTATGACGGATGATTGAATGCTTTTTTCCATCTTAAGAAGTTTTTCGCCTTCTTTTTGCTCAAGACGGATGAGAGGTATTTTTGTCCACTGGGAAATGATCCGGGCAACATCATCTTCACCGAGAGTCGGCGTGATATTATCGCGTTTTTGCGTCCATTCGCTGCGCATGCGTTCCAAACGATCGCGCGCGTCACGCTCCTGGTCGCGCAATTTCGCAGCCCGTTCAAAGTCCTGGCTTTTAATAAAAGCTTCTTTTTCCTTTTTTAAATGCTCGATTTCAATTTCGACATCTTTGATCTCATCGGGAACAACCATGGTCTTAAGCCTTGCCCGTGAACCCGCTTCATCCAAAATATCAACCGCCTTATCCGGCAAAAAGCGGCCGGAAATATACCGGTCAGACAATTTTGCGGAAGCTTCCAACGCCTGGTCGGTATACTTCACGCGATGATGCGCTTCATACTTATCGCGGAGCCCCTTTAAAATGAGAATAGTTTCTTCAATCGACGGCGGTTCCACCATAATAGTTTGAAAACGCCTTTCTAAGGCTGCATCTTTTTCGATGTGTTTTCGATATTCATCGAATGTTGTTGCCCCGATGCATTGAATTTCTCCACGGGCCAGCGCAGGTTTTAAAATATTGGCGGCATCAATCGCGCCTTCCGCGGCCCCGGCACCGACAAGCGTGTGCAACTCATCGATAAAAAGAATCACTTTCCCGGAACGTTTGATCTCGTCCATGATGGCTTTGATGCGTTCTTCAAATTGCCCGCGGTATTTTGTCCCGGCGATCATGAGGGCCAGGTCGAGAACGATAATATTTTTATCGCGTAAAAGCTCGGGAACATCTCCATGCACGATCAGCTGAGCCAATCCTTCGACAATCGCTGTTTTGCCGACACCCGCTTCGCCCAATAATACAGGATTATTTTTCGTCCGGCGGCTAAGAATTTGAACAATGCGTTCGATTTCACCGACGCGGCCGATGACGGGGTCAAGTTTCCCGTCGCGCGCAAGCTTGTTTAAGTTGCGGCCATAGGCATCGATGGCGGGTGTGCGTCCGCCTTTGACGGGTTCTTGCGTTCCAAATCCCGGAATTCCAGAACCCAGAAGCGCCATGACTTCATTGCGAACCTTTCCTAAATCCAATCCCAGGTTTAAAAGCACGCGATAAGCCATGCCCTCGCCCTCTTTAATAAGCCCCAGTAAAATATGTTCCGTCCCGATATAATTATGTCCCAGCGCCCGTGCTTCTTCGGCGGACAACTCCAATGCCTTTTTGGAGCGCGGTGTAAAAGGGATGTCTCCCAACACTTGAGTTTGCGGCCCGGGCTGAACCAATTTTTCAACCGCAATGCGAATCGTTTCCAAATCAAGCCCTAACTTTTGCAACACCGCTGCGGCCACACCTTCGCCCTCGCGGATGAGGCCTAAAAGAAGATGTTCGGTTCCGATATAATCATGATTAAACCGGCGGGCTTCTTCTTTGGCAAGAACAATAACTTTGCGTGCGCGCTCTGTAAAACGATTAAACATGTTAAAGGCCTCCTAATTTGCTTCGGATTAGTGCTGCTCGTTTTTCATCCCTGTCGGGCGTGCTTAATTTTTTTCCATCCAATTTCTGCAAATGCGCCGGTTGAATCATAATAAAAAGCTCGTTGATCGTCTGGCGGTTGACATCTTTGATAAGCCCGACATCAATGCCGAGCCTGACCATCGACAAAAGCTCAACCGTTTCCTGACTGGAAATGATGTGCGCGGCCCTCAGCGTTCCATGAGACCGGCAGACCTTGTCTTCCAGCATTGAACGATTCTGCAATAACATCGCCTGCCGGGCCTGCTCTTCCTGCTCGATGACCTGGCGGATCAAACCGTTGATGTTTTGAATAATCTCCTCTTCACTGTGGCCCAAAGAAACCTGATTGGAAATTTGAAAGAAATTCCCAACCGCATGCGTCCCTTCGCCGTAAAATCCACGGCTCGTGAAACTGAGTTTTGAAATCGCGGCCAGGACTTTATTGATCTGCTTTGTCATGACCAGCGCGGGCAAATGAAGCATGACAGAGCCGCGCATCCCTGTTCCGGTATTCGTCGGACAGGCGGTTAAATACCCCCAATCCAAAACAAAAGCAAATTGTAAAAACTCCGAAAGCTTATCATCAACCATGTTGATGATGCGCCAGGTTTCCTGCAGGTTAAAACCGGATTGCAGAACCTGAATGCGCAAATGATCTTCCTCATTGATCATGATGGAGAGCACTTCTTCTTTGGAAACAACCAGGGCTTTTCCTTCCGGATGCGCCGCATGTTCATGGCTCATCAAATGGCTTTCAACTAAAAATTGCCGGTCAATACTGTCAAGCTCGCTCATGCGGAACAACGCCGAGTCTTTAAAAAGATCGATTTTCTCAATGGCCTCCTGAACAGCCGTAACAATATCCATTGAGGATTTCTTCGTCCCTCTATTGGGAAAGGGGATCCGGGCGAGGTTGCGCGCCAGGCGAATTCTCGTTGACATGATAATGTTTGAATTCGGGCCCGTCCCTTTTAACCATTCTCCGGTATGATGAATCAGGTCATCGATTCTCAACTTACGGCTCGTCCTTTCGTTCCAGCTGATGAATTTTATCCCTCAAGCGCGCGGCCTCCTCAAATTGCTCGGATTGAATAGCGCGTTGAAGCTGGATCTTAAGATCTTGAAGCGTTTCCGCTGTTTCTTGTTGTCCCGCGGGAAGCCGGGCCGGGACTTTTCCCAGATGCTGACTGGAGCCGTGAATCTTTTTTAAAAGGACACCCAAAGATTCGCGAAACGTCGTGTAACATTCACCGCAGCCCAGGCGCCCCAATTTTCGAAAATCATCGTAGACCAATCCGCAATTGGGGCATTTGGTTTTTGTTTCTTTAACATCCTTGCTCGTTTTAGAAAAATCGGTCAAACCGGCCAGCAGATCCGCCAGGCCAAACTGTTGTTCCATCTGCGAACTTTTCTCACGGGCACAATCTTCACAAAGATGCAATTCCGAAACCTGCTCGTCAACGATCTCGGTTAAATGCACGGTTGCTTTTTTATTTCCGCAAATATCGCACTGCATAAACGATTGACCTTTCCCAACACCCTTTTGATTCTCTTGTAACTTCACTTTCATCAAATAGGTGAGCAAGGCCCCTTGCTGTTTTGCGATGGCAAGACGCGGGGCCTTTGTCGAACCATCAATATTTCACGCCATCAACCTTTGTCAGGTTATGAAATAGTTTTATCAACTTTCCCGTAATCTCGCCGGGTTTACTATCACCGATGCGACGGCCATCAACTTTCACCACAGGAATGATCTCTGCCGCCGTCCCGGTCAGGAAACATTCATCCGCCACATACACTTCATGACGAGTCAATTGACATTCCCTAACAGGAATTCTTCTTTTCTGCGCCAACTGTAAGACGGCATCGCGGGTAATGCCTTTGAGCCGTCCTTGCGCCGGTGTTTTTAAAACGCCGTCTTTCACAATGAAAATATTATCGCCCGTGCATTCGGCCACATACCCTTGCGCGTCGAGCATGATCGCTTCATCAAATCCGGAATTATTGGCTTCAATCTTCGCAAGAATGTTATTGAGGTAATTCAAAGATTTTAACTGTGGGTTTAATGCTTCCGGATGGTTTCTCGGTGTGGGAACCGTAATAATTTCGAGCCCCCTTTGATAAAGCTCCTCTTTATAAAGAGTGATCTTATCGGTAATAATAATGATACCGGCTTTTCCATAGCACTTGCGCGGATCCAAACCCAGATCACCTTCACCACGCGTGATCACCAGGCGGATATAAGCATCCGACAAGGCGTTGACTTTAAGCATCCCCGTCACAGCTTTGGCCATTTGTTCTCTGGTGAGAGGAATTTCAATCATCAGCGTATGCGCGGTTTCATAAAGACGATTGAGATGTTCCTTGAGCTTAAACACCAGCCGGTTGTAGGAGCGGATGCCTTCAAAGGCTCCATCCCCATATAAAAAACCGTGATCAAACACGGAAATTTTTGCCTGGTTTTTTTCCACGAATTTTCCATTCAGATAAATTTTCATCATGCTTCTCCCGTTTACGTATTGATACGTTCGTGGCCTCCAAGCCCAGCCAAGGACCACTCAGTATCAACCCTGAGCCTACCCCGGCCTTAGGTCGGATTAGGCGAATGGGTTGATAAATTTCCCATCAGCAATATGAACGACGGAATGTGAAATCTGAGCGATATGCTCATCGTGCGTGACAATCACAAGCGTTTGCCGATTGCTTTTATTTAAGCCCACCAATAATTCAATAATGCCCTGGCCGCTTTTGGAATCCAGATTGCCTGTCGGCTCGTCACAAAAAATGACTTTCGGATCATTGATAAGCGCCCGGGCAATCGCCACGCGCTGCTGTTCTCCACCGGAAAGTTGATTGGGTTTATGCGCGCTGCGTGCTTTTAAGCCCACCTTTTCTAAAAGAGTGAGGCCTCTGGCAAAGAGCATGTCTTTACCCGCCATATCGCTTTTGATGAGCGCCGGCATCACAACATTTTCGAGAGCGGTAAATTCCGAAAGCAAATGATAGAACTGAAACACAAATCCTATTTTTTGATTACGAATTCCGGCGCATTCCCGATCTGTCATTTGATAAAGATCCTGTTTGTCAAAAATCACGTTCCCCCGGGAAGGTTTATCCAGGCCCCCTATGATATGCAACAGCGTCGACTTTCCCGCGCCCGACGGCCCGACGATCGCAAGGAAGTCCCCTTCGGATATTTTTAAACTGACCCCCTTTAACACATGGAGCGAAGCCGCCTCCTGATCATAAACCTTATGGATATTGTTCGCTTCAATCATGACTACTCATAACGCAGCGCTTCCACAGGCTTAAGGCCGGCCGCTTTCGCCGCCGGATAAAGCGTCGCCAGATAACTGATCAAGATAGCCGACCCGATGATCATCAAAAGATCGCTCAACTGCAACAAGACCGGAAGCCTGTCAATGTAATATATCTCCTGGGGAAGTTTAATAAACTGATATTTCTTTAAAATGATACTGAGTGTGACGCCCCCCACAACTCCCCAAAACGTGCCGATAAGCCCTAACGCCAGCCCTTCCATTGTAAAAATTCTGCGGATCGAACTTTTGGGAACACCGATGGATTTTAAGATCCCAATATCTTTCGTCTTGCTTGTCACTGTCACGATTAATGTGCTGACGATGTTAAACGAAGCAACCAGAGTAATGAGCGTCAAAATAATGAACATCGCAAATTTCTCCAATTTGAGCGCCGCGAAGAAATTCTGATTGGATTCAACCCACGTTCGTACAATATATCCAAAACCCAACTTTTCTTGAATTCTGTTTTTGACAGCATGCGCGTCATAAACATTTTTTAATTTGATCCCAATTCCCAGTGATGTGTCGGGCGCGATGTTAAAAATCTCCTGGGCTTTCTTTAAGTTGACCAGAACCAAATTCATATCATAATCATACATGCCCGAGGTAAAGATCCCGACAACTTTCAATTGATATCGCCAGGACTCTCCCGCAATGCCGGAGGCCGGCGCGATCAAGGTCACGCGATCACCCATATCAAATCCATAATAGTTGGCCAACTCGCTTCCCAAAATAATGCCATCACCAACAAGATCCGTCAGGTTTCCCTTCTTAATAAAATCTTTAACCTTCGTGACATTTTTTTCGGTTTCCGGCCGAATCCCGCGAATCGCAACTCCAACGGCACGATGATCGGTTTCAAGAAAAATACTTCCGTGAATGTAAGGGGTTGTCGTCACAACGCCATCGACATCTTTGATCCGGTCGCGAACACTGTCAAAGTCACGAATACCATTTTCCTTTTCGATGACAATATGAGATGTTGTTCCGATAATTTTGTCCCGCAAATCCCTATCAAATCCTGTCATAACGCCGATGACAACGATGAGCGCCATGACACCGATGGCAATCCCCGCAATGGAAATAACATTGATGACAGAAATGAATCGGTCTTTCTTCGTTGTCAGATATTTTAAGCTAATCCAGCTTTCGTATTGCATATTCCGGGTCGGAAGGCCGCAACGTCACCAGGGGCCACCCGTAAAAGATGTCTTATCTTCTGGGTGGGACCCTGTGGCTTTGTGACAGGGCAACCCGTTCCTTTTTTTTCGCTTATTGCTGTGGTTTTAACAAAGGAAATAAAATCACATCCCGGATGGACGGGGCATCCGTTAAAAGCATGACCAGCCGGTCAATCCCGATCCCCAATCCTCCCGCCGGCGGCATGCCGTATTCCAGCGCGTGAATGAAATCTTCATCGATGTTTCGATTTCCTGTTTCCGTATCGTCCGTCAGATCTTCGGTAAGTCTTTTATGCTGCTCTTGAGGATCATTTAACTCGGAATAAGCATTTCCCACTTCCATGCCGGCAATAAAAAGCTCGAAGCGTTCGGCGATATGCGGATTATCTTTTTTTGTCTTCGCCAGCGGCGAGAGGAATGCAAAATAATCAATTAAGAAAATTGGATTAACCGATGCATTCTCTTCCAGGGCATCTTCAACAATTTTTATAACACTCGAACGAGTCAAGCGATCGAGATGCGTGACCTTTCGTTTGACTTTAACTTTCTCAAGCATGGTCCCGGCATCATCTTGTGGATCAATATTAAATTCGTCTTTGACGATCCTGGCAAAAGATCGCCTTTCCCAGGGAGTTGTGAAATCAATGTCTTTCCCCTGATACGTGACCTTCAAACTTCCCGTGATATCGAGAACAACCTTTGAAATCAATTCTTCAGTCAACGTCATCATGCCTTCGTAATCGGAATACGATTCATAAACCTCCAGCATCGTAAATTCCGGATTGTGTTTCGTCGAAATGCCTTCATTGCGGAAATTGCGGTTCAGTTCATAAACCTTCTCCAGTCCGCCAACCAAAAGCCGTTTTAAATAAAGTTCGGGAGCGATCCTTAAGAAAATTTCCATATCAAACGCATGATGAAGACTTTTAAACGGGCGCCCGCGCGCTCCACCCGCCAATGATTGAAGCATCGGCGTCTCAACCTCAAGAAAGTCTTTTTGATCGAGGAACTTTCTGATGAGGGAGATGATCCGGCTGCGCTTGATAAACAATGCTTTGACTTCCGGGTTGGCAATCAAATCGACGTAACGCTGCCGGTAGCGAGTCTCAACATCTTTGAGCCCATGCCATTTTTCCGGAAGCGTCATGAGCGATTTGGAAAGAACTGTCACCTTTTTAACGCGCACACTTTCCTGGCCCATATGCGTTTTAAAAAGCTCGCCTTCCACCCCGATAAAATCCCCGATATCAAGGTTTTCAAAAATTTCAAACCCATCGGCACCAATAATATCCACCTTCACATAAAGCTGAATTTTCCCACTTTGGTCTTGAATATCCAAAAAGAAAACCTTGCCGTGTTTGCGGTTGGCCATAATCCTTCCGGCCAGAACAATTGATTTTCCGTCGGAAAAGTCTTTTAAGGCTTGCGCGATAAGGCCGGTACGCGTAAAACTTTTGCCGTAGACGTTGATCCCCTTGTTGGCGAGATTTTGCAGTTTACTTAACCTGACACTTCGAATTTCACTCGGTTCCAAAATGGCTCCTTCAGTAATATTTTAAATCGATATCGGTGTAATAACGCGTTTCATTATATGAAAATACATGGGAAGTGTCAACGAAAGACTGGCTGGTTTCCATCGACAAAATGTTGATTTAGTTGAAGTTACGTATTATTCCGAATTTTGTCCCTCCCTTAGCGGAACAACTCCCTTGGCCTGCCCTGAACCGTCACAGTTCAGCAGGTCAGGCGCCCGAAAGGCCGCCGGGCAAAATTTGGGATCAAGAGGCGACGATACAAATCCCAGCTTTATTGGCAAGTCTTACACAGGCCTCACGATCAATGATGAGCGTCTTTCCGGCTTCCATGGCAAGACAACTCGCTTTAGATTTGATCATGAATTGAATCGTCCGCGGGCCGATGACAGGGATATCGAAACGATGATCTTGATTGGGTTTGGCCATTTTAACGATCACCGCACCCGTCCTGGCAATTGTTCCACCGCGAAGAATTGTTTTGTCCGTTCCTTCCATGGCTTCAATGGCAACGATCGCGCGGTCTTTAATGACAACTGTCTGTCCGACATCAAGTTCCCCCATATTTCTGGCAATGACGCGGCCAAATGCGATGTCCGCAAGTTCGCTTTCAATGGGGCCGCGCTTCGTCATCGTTCCTTTGGGCGCCATAAATTCAGAAAGAAGGAACGTGGAATCCAAAAGCGCCATACCATTTTCTTTGAGCTTATCGGCAATCGCTGTAAATATTGTATCCGCTTTTCGGTCTTTGAGGGCTGCCAATAATTTCTGAAATTCCTCATCGATTTTAACTTTGGGGTCAAAAAGATTTTCGGGATTCACCTGACCGGCCATGACCACCTGCGTAATATTTTCAGCTTTAAAAAATTCAAACAACGTTTTTAACTGGCCCGGGCCTATGGCCCTATACTTATCAACGAAGAATCGCAAAAGAAATGACGTGTCTCCTTTGATACCGACGGCAACAACCTTAATCTTATGAGCTCTGGCATGGCGGGCAAAAAGGATGGGAAACTTACCGTTTCCGGCAATGAGACCAAGGGAATGAATGTTTTCCATGAAATAAAATAAGTTTCTTTAAAAATGTTCAGACACGTTATTTGACCGCGGGTATCGTGACGAGCTGCAAACCCCGCGTTTTGAATCCGCCATAAATGATAGAAGATGGTCCATCTCGGCAGAGGCGGAACATTCTTGTTTGACTTTTTCAATAGCCGTTTTCTTTAAGAGGCCGGAATAAAAAAAGATTTTAAAAGCTTTTTTAAGATGGTTGATTGTTGCCAAAGGTATCTTGGCTCTTTTGAGCCCAATGGCGTTTAAGCCATAAACCCGCGTTGGATGCCCATCGCATGTTGAAAACGGCGGGATGTCCTGAACCGCCTTTGAGCATCCTCCAATGATTGAAAGTTTTCCCAGACGGACAAATTGATGAACAGCCGCCAGGCCGCCCACCACCGCCATATCTTCAACAATAACATGGCCGGCAAGAGACCCATTGTTGGCGAACGTACAATTATTGCCAATGATACAATCATGGGCAATATGAGCATACGCCATAAAAAGATTGTTATTGCCGATCACCGTTTTCCCATCCATGCCTGTACCGTGATTGACGGTCATGTATTCTCGGAAAATATTGTTCTGCCCAATTATCAGGGATGTATTTTCGTCATTACGGAATTTTTTGTCCTGCGGAATACTGCCAATCACAGCGCCGGTAAAGAACTGGCAATCATCGCCAATGGTGGTGTTTCCTGCAATGACGCAAAAATTGCCAACAATCACATTTTGTCCCAAAGTGACATTGGCATTGATAACAGCAAATGGGCCGATTTGAACACCCTTCCCCAATTTTGCTTTCGGATGAACAATGGCTGTCTTGTGGATCTTTGTGGCCTGGACTTCTTTTTGAATATTTTTTTCTTTAATCAATGTTTCCATTTCAATTTCCTTATGATAAATATTCGGCATCGATAAAAGAGAAAACCATATCGGCCTCTGCGACAACCTGATCATGGACTTTCGTCTGAGCGCGAACCTGGGCTGTCCTGGTTTTGTTACGTATCACGTCCACAGCAATCACCAGCTGGTCTCCGGGGATAACAACTTTGCGGAATTTTACATGATCTGCCGAAAGAAAGAAAGCATATTTCCCACAGTGCTGAGGATCCGTTGAAAGGGCCAGGCCTCCCACCTGCGCCATCGCCTCCACCATCAAGACTCCGGGCATAATCGGCTTTGAAGGAAAATGCCCTTGAAAGAAATGATCATTGATGGTGACGTTTTTAATACCGACCGCGCGCAGGCCCCGCTCGATCGAAACAACGCGATCAACCAGCAAAAATGGATAACGGTGCGGCAAAACTTTCATGATATCGTGGATATCCATTTCTTTCGCATTGGAAAAATCATATCCGACAGCAGAAGGATTTTTTGTTTCATATTTCTTGCGCTGCTCATCGATCTTTTTTAATAACTCAAGATTAAGGGTGTGCCCGCTTTTGACGGCATAAACATGGCCGCGAATGGGCATTCCTAAAAGATAGAGATCGCCTACAAAATCGAGTATTTTATGACGAGCAAATTCATTGTCAAATCTGAGCACATTGTCGATAACACCGTCTTTGCCAATAACAAGCGTATTGTTAAAATTGGCTCCTTTGCCCAAACCCACCTTTCGAAGCTCCTCGGCTTCTGATTCCAGGCAAAACGTGCGGCACGGCGCAATTTCTTTTTCATAAACATCCGGCGCAATATCAACACTCAAATATTGGGCCCGGACACCGGGGTGAGGATAATCCAGGGTGTAAGAAACTTTAAAGTCGGGCGCCGGGACAACGTAAATAGAAGATCCATTGCGTTCAACCCAAATCGGTTCGCGAATGGCAAAATAGTAGCGGTCTTTTTCCTGCTCCACAACACCCGTCTTCTTTATGGCGCTGAGATAATCAATGCCACTGCCGTCTAATCCGGGAAGTTCATTGTTATCAATTTCGATCATGAGATTGTCAATTCCCAACCCGCAGAGAACCGACATCAGATGTTCTGTGGTATGGATAACAAACCCGCCCTGGCCCACGGAGGTGCATCGAGGAATCTTTTTATCAATTAGGATACTTGTAATGTCAACCTTGATAACAGGCTTTTGAGGCAAATCAACGCGGACAAATGAAATTCCACTATCAACGGGTGCAGGCTTTAAAACAACCCTGGCCTTATTGCCGGTATGAAGACCAACGCCTTCAAAAGCAACATCTTTTTTTATGGTTTTTTGTTTTTCACTCATGAGTCCATCTTTTTAATACTCTTTAGCTTTTCTTCCAACTCTTCAACCCGTTTTTTTAATTGCCCGATGATTTTAACATGTTTGGGCAAATTCTGGACACAGGCATTGATACGCATTGTCTCCCCGTACGGCCGCGCGGGATAACCCAGCATAATCGTTTTGGGGGGCACGGACTTTGATACCCCGGCTTGCGCGGCAATTGTTGCCCCTTCGCCGATGGTTAAATGTCCGGCGATTCCTGCCTGTCCGGCTAAGACCGCATAATCTTCAATAATGACACTGCCCGAGATTCCAACCTGAGAAATGATCAAACAATGTTTTCCAATGATAACGTTGTGAGCGACCTGGACTAAATTATCTATTTTGGTTCCTTTGCCGATAACCGTTCTTTCGAAACGCGCGCGATCAATGGTCACATTCGATCCGATTTCAACATCATCCTCAATGACAACTGTCCCGATCTGAGGGATCTTTTCATGCGCCCCTTTGACAAGGGTATATCCGAATCCATCGCAGCCGATAACCGTTCCGCTGTGAATGACCACGCGGTCACCCATCACAACTCTTTCGCGAATCGTTGTATGGGGATAAATAAGACAATGCCTCCCCAAACGGGTTTTATATCCGATATACGAACCCGCCTGGATTATTGTTGCGTCGCCGATACTCACTTGATCTTCAATAACGGCATATGGGCCGATCGCAACATGTTTTCCAAAATCAACACCTTCGCCGATCACCGCTGTTTTGTGGATACCTTTTAAAACGGGTGGTGTTTCATCAAAGAAAAGGGAGGCGGCTTTCGCAAATGCAAGGGAAGGGTTGTCTGTACGGATAATAGATTTACCCGCAACCGTCATGGTGCGCGGCGTAATGATCGCGGAGGCTTTTGTATCTTGCGCAAATGTAGCGTACTTCGGATTATCAATAAAGGTCAAATCACCCGGTCCCGCGTTTTTGATCCCGTGGATACCCTTTATGACCAGATGACCATCCCCCGCCACTTCACCGTCGATGTATTTTGCGATTTCGGAGAGGGTCCGTTGCATCAAATGCCTTATTTACTTTTGGGGGGCGTAAATTTATCGTTTAAGATCTTGGTAATCGGATTTGTAATATCCATCGTTGGATCGCCAAAGATTAAAACCCGGTCATTGAGAATAAGAGAATAGTTATTTTTTGCCGCGTAATCTTTGACAATTTTTTCAATTTCAGAAAGAATGTCGCGGATCTTCTCATTGCGTTCTTTGGTCAAATCCATTTGCACCTGTCGATCAAACGTCATCAAATCCTGCTTATCCTTATCCAACTGGGCTTGAAGCTTGGCTTTTTCATCATTCTTTAAAAGGGCCAACTTTGCATCGCCGTCCTTAATCTTCTGCTCTTTGTCTTTATGTTCCTGAACAAAGGCCGCATGTTTTTTCTCCAGGACCGCATCAAATTCTTTTGTTTTTCCGTATTCATCAAAAACACGGCTCAGATCCACAAACGCGATTTTTCCGCCCGCGGTTTGAGCATAGCCAGATCCTGTCATTACGACACTCAAAATCAGAATACCAATAAACGCTTTTAAACTTTTCACAACAACCTCCTTTTAATGAGCCCCGCCTTTGGCGGGGTGAAGTAACCCCTAAAATCCGCGACTCACACTAAAGTAAAATTTCCCCGACTTCTGGTCTTCCCCTGGTTCATTATTAAAGGGATATCCATAATCTAGATTGATCGGGCCAATTGGTGTTTTGACACGAAAACCAAAACCAGCGCCCGACTTGTACCCCCCTTTGCCAAAGTCTTTTATTTTTGACCAGACATTACCGGCATCAAAAAATGTCGCTAACTTTATGTATTCAATGAGCGGAACAGTAAACTCAACATTGCCGACAAGCATCCCCTCGCCGCCAATGGGATCCTTCGTAACCAGATCTAAGGGGCCAACTTTACGCTCATTATAACCACGAATAGTCGTGGCGCCACCGGCAAAATATCGCTCAAAAATGGGAACATTTTCAGAATTCCCAAATGGATTAGCCAGCCCGACGCGCATACGAAATTCCAGGACAGAGTTGTAGGGCATCGCCATATCATAACTGGTTTTGCCTTCTAATTTTGTAAAATCCTTATCTCCCCCGAAAGGTCCGCCGGCCACTTCTGCCGTTGCGCTTGCCAGGACTCCTTTTGTCGGATTGAAAACATTATTGCGCGTATCCCGCGTTAAACGAAAGCCCACGCTGCTGATGGTATTTTTTCCAACTTCCCTCTGCAGATCTGCCGTCGCTCCCGAATCCAGGTTGCTGATCTTGATGTTCTCGAGTCGATACGTCGTTCCTGCGGAAACGTACTCGGAAATCTCTTTACCAAAACGCAAATCCCCGCCAATTCGTCGTTCGTCATAACCATATCCAATATCCCGTGCACGTGAACGTAAGCTCCGATAAAGATCAAATCCACCGGAGACAGGATAATCAAATATCCAGGGCTCGGTGAAACTCAAACGCTGATTATTACGGACAGATCCCGCTTCCGCATGAACGGACAAATTCTGCCCGCCCCCGGTGAAGGTCGGCCAGTTGGCAAAATCAAAATTCTTTTGTTCCACTTCAACAAAACCAACGATCTTATCAATAGTGCTGTAACCACCGCCAAAACTGATCGTGCCGGTCTTGGCTTCTTTGACTTGGACAACGAGATCTTTTTTTGTCGCCTCGTCCGTGTCTTCAATATCATAACCAATATCTTCAAAATATCCCAAATTTTTCAAGCGTTCCTTGCTGCGCTTTAACTTCTCCCCATCAAAGCGATCACCCGGCTTTAAGCGCATTTCACGTCGGACAACAATATCGCGCGTACGGGTATTGCCATGGATCTTCACTTTATTAACATAAGCCAATTCGCCTTCTGAAATGACAAGTTTCACGCTCACATCATTCGTTTCGGGGTTAACGGATGTGGATTCTTGAACATTCGCATAAATATACCCTTTATCAAAATACAGGGACCGAATATCCGCGATATCTTCGTCCAATTTTTCACGGCTAAAAACTTTCGCAACCTTGATGTTTTTCATCACCTTTAAAATATCCGTCTCGCTGGATATTGTATTATTTTCAATGGTGACCTTCCCCGTATAGTAACGACGCCCTTCCTCAACATTGATGGTAACAATACTCTGGCCTTTTCGACTCTGGTCCACCTTGTAATCGGCCGTGACATCAATAAAACCTTCGCGTTCATAAAAACTTTTGATGCGTTCCATATCCTCTTTGATCGTTTCTTCCTGAAGTTTGCCCCCATTGAACAACCAGGCCGGCCGTGTCTTAATGAGTTTGATAATACGTTTATCAGAAAATATTGTGTTGCCATTGACGATAATTTTTTTAACTTTTTCCCGCTCACCTTCCTCGATAATAAAATGCAGCTTCACCTTATTTGTTGTTTTATCGAGGTCCGTTTCCGTATCAACACTCGCCGCCGTCAGGCCTTTTTTAACATACATGTCCTTGACCAGATCAAGATCTTCTTTGAGCACTCGATTATCTAAAAATTTTCCTTCTTTTGAACTTAACTTGGCCAATAAGGCACGAGATGTGTAATAACGTGTTTTTGTAAACGTAATCTTTTCGATAATCGGTTTTTCAACAACAATAATAATGACATGATATCCGCCATCCATCGCCTCGCGATCAACGCTCACATCAGCAAAGTAGCCGGTGTTGTACAAGCGCTTGATATCATCGCTGACAACATTTTGCAGGTAGGGTTCGCCAACACGTGTCTTGATTTTAGACAGGATCGTTGATGTGTTTACTGTTTTGAGGCCTCTTAATTCAATCTTTTTGACAATTTTCTGGGGTTCAGGGACCGGAAGCAGCGCCTCAGATACGGGTTCAGCTTCGTCTTCACTATTCCATGGCATTATTTTGGGAGCGGCGTCACCTGCCGTCTTTTCCAGAGGTTTTTCTTCCCCGGCAGGGACTTCTGAAGAAGGACTCACGGTATTGCCCACAGATTCGAGCGTTTGATTGACGGCCTTGATTTTCTGATTGAGATTTTCTTCTTCTGCGAGACGGGTTGCCTGCGGATCAGAACTATGGGTTTGAGCGAAAAGGAATGGGCAACACACAAAAAAAGCACTGAATGAGACCAGCGTCAGGAGAAATACTTTTTTCATGGACTGATTATAATATAAACAAAGTGAATGTCAATCAACTCGCGCAAGATTTTCAAAGCGCATGTATTCCTTGATGAAGGCCAGCTTTATGGTTCCCACCGGACCGTTACGCTGTTTGGCAATAATGATATCCGCGATGCCTTTATTTTCTTCCGTAGGATTGTAATACTCCTCACGTATAAGAAGCGCAACAAGATCGGCATCCTGTTCAATGGCCCCGGATTCACGCAGATCAGAAAGTTGCGGACGATGGTCCTGGCGGCTTTCGACAGCGCGCGAAAGCTGGCTGATGCCGATGATCGGGATATTAAGTTCGCGGGCCAACGCTTTCAGAGAGCGCGAAATCTCGGAAATTTCCTGTTGACGGCTTTCCACTTTTGAAGAACTGCGCATCAACTGCAAATAATCTAAAACGATCAATTGAATGTTGTGATTGACTTTAAGCCTTCGGGCTTTCGCGCGCAATTCCAATACGGAAATCCCCGGCGTATCGTCGACATACATCGGTGCCGCGGAAAGTTTCCCGGCTGCAGCCGTTAATTTTGGCCAATCGGATGGCGATAAAAATCCCGAGCGGACTTTGTGGGCATCCACGCGGGCATGCGCACATAACAGTCTTTGGACAAGTTGTTCTTTTGACATTTCCAGGCTAAAAAATGCAACCCCTATCTTTTTTTCAACACACGCGTACTCCGCCATGCAAAGCGCCAGAGAACTTTTTCCCATGGAAGGGCGCCCCGCCACAATGACCAGGTCGGATTTCTGTAAACCCGATGTCATTTTATCAAATTCTTCGTAACCCGTCGGCACACCCGTAATATATTCTTTGCGCTGATACAGGCTATCAATCACGGCGATGCTTTGTTTGATGAGATCTTTGATATGGACGGATTTTTGCCGCTCGCCAAGATCGGCGATCTCAAAGATCAGTTTTTCCGCATGATCGACGAGTTCATTGATATCGCTTTTTGTTTCGTAAGTTTCCTGAATGATCCGGGTCGCGTTTCGAATGAGCTGGCGTTGAATGCCTTTTTCCCGAACAATGGCGGCATAATGTTCGACATTCGCCGATGAAGGAACAAAATCGATGATTTGAGTGAGATAACTTACGCCGCCGATTTTTTCAAGCTGTCCGGTTGTTTTTAAACGGTCGGACAGAGTGATCAAATCGACGTTTTTATGATCGTTATAGAGAAAAAGGACAGCCTGATAGATAAGCCGATGGGCTTCTGTATAGAAGGCCGTTTCGTCGATGATTTCCAGAACAAGGCCGATAGCCTCTTCATCGATGAGGATGGATCCTAAAACAGACTTTTCAGCTTCTAGATTCTGGGGAGGAAGTTTGACATCTTCGACACTGGCCATAGGCACAACGCGCTTGGATCGGGTGATCGATTATTTTTTAGTAACCCACAAACGAATTTTTGTGGTGACATCCTGATGCAATTTGATCGGGACTTCGTAAATTCCCAATTCCGCGATCGGATTTTCTAAAAGGATCGCTTTCTTTTCGATCGGATAGCCCTCGGCCTGAAGAATTTTAGAAATATCCTGATCGGTCACCGAGCCGTAAAGTTTTTCCAAATCATTTGTTTCCACGGAGACCGTAAAGGACGCCTTGGCAAGTTTCTCGGCCAACGCTTCCATTTCTTTTTTAATCTTCTGTTCCCCGGCCAAACGTTTTATTTTTTCCTGCTCAATGCGCTTGATGTTGGCCGGCGTCGCCGGATAACCCTTTTTTTGGGGTAAAATAAAATTACGGGCATAACCGTCTGTGACTTTGACAACCTGGCCGGCCTTGCCCAATTTATCGATATCGTGAGAGAGTATCAATTCCATGATTTAGGTCCTTTATTGATGACACTTCAAAAATTAAATAATTACTCTGCCCCTTGAATAGAAAGAAGCCCCAAAAAGCGCGCGATACGAATGGCGCCGGCGATCTGGCGTTGTTCCCGGGCAGAAACGCCTGTCATGCGGCGTGATAAAATCTTGCCTCGTTCTGAAATAAATTTTTGAAGAAGGCTGATATCTTTATAATCAATTTGAACATCTTTGGGGAGCTGAAATTTGATCATCGGCCTTCGGCCCAGTGAAGACCTTGGCGATGATCCTCGTGATGATCCGTATGATGATCCGCCGCGCGATGATCCGTATGATGATCCGCCGCGCGATGATCCGTATGATGATCCGCCGCGCGACGAACCGGTGGTACGCATTGCTGCGCGCGGTGTCCCGTGTACTCGTTTACCGATTGGTTTTCTAGGTCTGGCCAACATTCTCCTCCTCATCCCATGAAACAGTTTCTGGTTTAATATCTGAAGCGACCGGCCCCAAATGATCCGCTGCCGCCTCATCGCTCGTATGCGATGGCAATGATGGGGACGGAGATGGGGATGGGGCCCCTTCTCTTCCTCCCAAAAATTGAATCCGTTCGGCACGGATTTCGATGGTACTTTTTTTCTGGCCGTCGGTTGTTTCCCATGAACGCGATTGCAAGCGCCCTTCTACAAAAATCGGACGCCCTTTTTTTAAATATTGATTGCAAACTTCCGCCTGTTTATCCCATGTCGTCACGGTGATATAACAGACCTCTTCTTTGTTTTCGCCCGATTTATCTTTGTATTTGCGGTTCACGGCTATTCGGATATTGGCAACCGCGATACCCGACGGCGTATAACGAAGTTCAGGATCCTTTGTTAAATTGCCGATCAACATGACTTTGTTTAAACTTGCCATAACATGACACCCTTTCTTTTTAAAAACCTTACTCCACCTTGATAAATACAAACCGCAACACATCTTCATTAAGACGAATGAGCTGCTTCATTTTATCGATTGTATTGGCCGGGGATTCGAACTTTATCAAATAAAAGGTCGCTTCTTTAACTTTTTTGATGGTGAACGTCAACCTTTGTTTTTCAAGCCAGACCTGGCTATTGGTGATCTTGCCGCCGCATTTGCTGACCATATCCGTTGCTTGTTTAAAAATAGCCTCTCGCTCTTCCTGAGACGATTGAGATTTCACAAGCACCACTAACTCATATTTATTCATTGTTTGTCCTTTTGTTGAATTGATCCATTGTGTCACCGACACCTTTCTTTAACCATACCTCAGCGCAATCCGCTGCTTTATTAATAAAATTGTTGATTGTTTTTTTCTCTGTTGCGTCAAAATTTGAAAGAACATAATCGACCACATCTCTTTGATGAGCCGGTTGTCCTATCCCGCCGCGCAAACGCGCAAAACTCTTAGAACCGATTTCATGAATGATCGAGCTGAGCCCATTATGCCCACCGTCGCTGCCTGCGGGCCGGATGCGAAGCTGCCCGTAATCGAGATTTAAATCATCGCAAATGACAAGAATGTTCTCTCCACCAATATCGATCTTTCTCAACAGGGCCTTGACAGCAACCCCCGAATGGTTCATGAAAGTTGTGGGCATAAAAAGGTAAAGTAAAGAATCGCCGGCCTGAGTTTTACCCACCAACCCGCTGAGGGCACGATCATTTTTCAAAGAGATCTGATAACGTTCTTTGAGTTCACCAACAACAAGAAACCCAAAATTGTGCCGGGTCCACGCATATTCTTTGCCCGGATTTCCTAAACCAATAATGATCCGCGATGATTCCGGCACAAAATTTACTTCGCCTCTTTTTCTTTACTTTCAGCCTTTGGTTTTTCTTTACCTTCAGCCTTTGGTTTTTCGGCTGCGACTCCCGTTTTAACTTCTTCCTTCTTTTCTTTGGTAACTTCGGGCTCTGCAGGACCGGCAACAACATCGGCTTCCGGTGTGATTTCTTTCATCGGCGCAGAGACGCTAAAGACAATGGATTCAGAATTCTGCCTGGTCTTCACACCTTCCGGTAATTTTAATTCCTTGACCAAAATAACATCATGGGTTTTCAAATGACTGACTTCAACTTCAATCTGCTGGGGAATTTTTGTCGGCAGGCAAATAACTTCCAATTCCCAAATGATGTGATCCAGCGCGCCGCCATCCTGTTTGACACCGATGGACTCACCTCTGGCAACAATGGGAACCTTGACGGTAATCTCTTGAGTCAATGAAATACGGCCAAAGTCGATATGAATCGTGGAATCTGTGACGGGATGATGTTGAACTTCCTTGATCATGGCAGAATAATCTTTTAGCTTTTTTTCACCTTCCATAATGTTGAGGTGAAAAATGGTGCTGGTACTGCGATGAAAACGCAGAATGCTTTCAAATTCCTTGCGATTCACCTTGATCGATACCGCCCTGTCGCGGCCGCCATAAACAATGGCAGGAATGAAGTTTTCACGGCGCAGAGCCTTGATCTTGCGCGTCCCGGCTTCCATTCGAACTTGAACATCTAATTTTAATTCTTGCATGTTAATCCTTTCGTGAGCGCGTCACTTATCAAACGAGCTTTAGCGAGTGAATATCCGTGGCTGCGCCAACTTAACCCGCCGGAGGCGGGGGTTATTTATCGTTTCGTATCATCAAACAAACAGCTGATGGACTCTTCGTTATGAATCCTCTTAATAGCCTCCGCTAACAACGATGCCACGCTTAAAACTTTAATCTTCGAATGTTTCCCGGCATCTTTCAACGGAATACTATTGGTGGTAATAACTTCCTTGAGCGCTTGACAATCCTGAATCCGGGTTAAAGCCGTGCCGGATAAAACACCATGACTGACAGCGGCATAAACCGAGAGCACGCCTTTTTTATGCAATGCTTCCACGGCTTCGATCATCGATCCGGCCGTTGCGACCAGATCATCAACAATCACAGCGTTCATGCCTTTGACTTTTCCTAAAATATGCATCACTTCGGTTTTTTCCGGGCTTTCACGGCGTTTATCAACAATGGCTAAAGCCGCGCCCAATCGTTTCGCATAGGCGCGGGCCATTTTGATCCCGCCGACATCCGGAGAGACGACAACCAGATTGGAAATTTTCTTTTTATCAAAATAATCGCAAAGAACGTTGATCGCATAAAGGTGATCAACGGGAATATCATAAAACCCCTGGATCTGGCTGGCATGCAAATCCATCGTCAGCACGCGATCAACGCCGGAGGCCACAACCAGATTGGCCACCAGCTTGGCCGTGATCGGAACGCGCGGCTGATCTTTTCTATCCTGACGGGCATAACCGTAATAGGGCATAACCGCCGTGATGCGTTTGGCCGATGCCCGCCGGGCGGCATCGATGATAATCAAGAGTTCCATCAAATTATCGTTAACCGGAGGGCATGTGGGCTGAATGATAAAAACATCTTTGCCGCGGATATTATCCTTGATCTGAACCCGCACTTCCCCTTCGCTAAAACGACCCACCAGCATCTCGCCGAGCGGCACGTTTAACTCACGGCAAATCTCATGCGCCAGATCGAGATTGGCATTTCCCGAAAGTACCATTAAATTATTCATCTCTTCGCCTCGATTGTTGTCGCGCCGGCACACCCACATAAACGGCGCCTTTGGGAACAATAGTATTTTTAACGATCACAGAACCTGCCCCCGTAACGCCTTTGTCTTTAACATGCACGGGAGCCACCAAAATAGAATCCGACCCGATGAATGCCCCGTCATCAATTTTCGTAATACTTTTATTTTTCCCGTCATAATTCGCTGTGACAACACCCGCGCCAATATTGACGTGACGGCCGACTTTGGCATCGCCTAAAAAACTAAAATGCTTCATGAACGTCCCTTGACCCAACGTTGAGCGGGACACCTCTGAAAAATTTCCCAGACAAACATGATCACTTAAGACCGACTGCGGACGAACGTGGCAAAAAGGGCCTAAAACACAATTGCGGCCAATGCGGCTCGGCCCTTCAATCACCGTAAAGGCGCGAATGATCGTGTCCTGGCCGATGATCACATTGTCATCGACAAGGGTTGTTTCAGGATCCTCGATCGTGACACCGTCCAGCATAAGCCGCCGTAAAATTCTTTTTCGCATGATACGGCCGGCCAACGCTAAATCTTCCCTGGTGTTGATCCCCAGTGTCTCGGCGGCATCGTCCGTTGTGAGAGTGACAACATTCTTTTTTTGCCCAACAAATAATTCTACAATGTCCGTCAGAAAAAATTCGTTTTTCTTCTGACTCAACCCGATCGTATCGATGCCCGCAAATAACAAAGAGCTATTGAAACAGTAAACCCCTGTATTGATCTCGCGAATTTTTTTTTCCTCATCGGTCGCTTCAATATCTTCGCGAATCGCTAAAAAGCGATTTTCACCATCACGAATAATACGTCCATAACCGTGAGGATTATCAAGGATCGAGGTTAAAACCGTACAAACGGCTTTGGTTTTTTGATGCCGGTCGATCAGCGCTTTGACGGTTTCTTTCGTTAACAGCGGCGTATCGCCGCATAAAACAACTAAATCGCCGTGATAACCTTTCAGTTGTGCGGCAGCGCTTTTCATCGCATCGGCCGTCCCTAAAAGTTTTTTCTGAATAACAATTTTGGCATCGTTATCCAAAACCTTGCGGACAAGCCCATGTTTAAATCCAACCACAACATATGTTTTCAAAGAACCCAAAGCTTTTGCGACAGATACGACATGCCCGATCATCGGTTTTCCGCACACCGGATGTAAAACTTTTGGAAGGCCGGATTTCATCCGAACTCCTTTTCCGGCGGCTAAGATGATGGTGCGAAAGGGTTTCATGAGGCCTTGCGGAATAAATCCTTTTCATAGGTTAATGGATATTTTTCGAGATCCGACAATGATTCGATTTCCAAATCAACGTCCAAATCGGGCCAGTGAAGATGATTGCCGTGCAATAAACGGATATTATAAATTTGAGAAACAATCGCATTGCTAAACCATGGAAATTCCCTGTAAGGCAAGAAATATTCCGTCTCGTTGACAATAAGCCAGAAGCCCTGTTGCGAGATCTGTGTAACTTCAACGGCTAAAATGTTTTTGCCACGATTTTTTAATTTCATATGGATTGTCAACACTGGCTACAACTTTTTAAGCAATTCTACATTACCACTAACCAACGCTAACTTCTTTCTACGTGTCCAGCCTTTGATTTGCGATCATCAAACCATCCTTCGACTCGGCTTCGACTCACTTGTCCTTAAACCTTGCTCGGGGCTCGTTCGCTCAGCCTCGCTCAGGATAACTTTCGACTCGTTCGCACAACATTTTGTGATCAGAAACTTGTACTGAGCGAGTGAGCCCTTCGTTTTCATGAATGGCGAACGAGTCGAAGTACTGCCCAGCCAGGATTCGAACCTGGAAAAGCAGATCCAAATTCTGCTGTGTTACCATTACACCACCGGGCAAAGCTTCCATCGATCTTAAATATTTACATTCACAAAAGCTTTGCCCAGTCCTCGCATCCACATGCTTTTATCTGGAAAAGCGAGGGCCGGGTAAAGCGACAAAAATCTTTTATCAGAAAAGCTTTGCCCAGTCCCACCTACCTTAAAAACATATTCAGAAAAAGCGGGGCCGGGATTATCAATTCTGATTCAATACGTCCTTACGACAAAAACTCGCGCATACGTCTTTCGCAAAGATCGAGCAACGGCTTTTGCTTGTTTTTGCGACCGCGCCACACAAAAAACCGAGGGCCCGCTGCCAGAAAAACATACCCCTCCGACGTCCAGCTTTTCAAATTTATTTTTTAATTTAGACAACTGCGGATGGAGTTTCACAATCGCTGCCTCTAAATCGTTTGAAAGAAGTGTTCCAATTCGCGGGACATCATTTTTCCGTAAAACGTGAATCAGAATATTAACATTCACTTTTGGCTTTGTCAACATCTTCGTACGCGCCTCCACCGTAGATTTTTTTGATGTCAAAAATGCCCCAAATACGTCTTTTGTATAGACTTTCAAGCATGGCACAACCAAAACATGCCATAGCTTTGTCTTTAAAGAAAGGCTTTGAATCTGATCGCCTCTTTGCGTTCCAACCGCCCAGGACGATTGCGCAATAAAAAATGGGACATCGCTGCCCATTGTTTTTCCCAGGGTCATCAGTTGTGCTTTTGACAGCCCCAATTCCCAAAGTTGGTTTAACCCCAAAAGTGTGGTCGCGGCATTTCCTGACCCTCCGCCTAATCCTGCGGCAACAGGAATATTTTTCTTAAGGTTAACTCGAACGCCCTGACGAATTCTGAATTTATCTTGTAAAAGCGCAGCAACCTTGTAGACAAGGTTCCCGGGACCCCTGGGGACATGGGGATGTTGACAATCAATGGTGATGCGCCCATCTTTTGTCCGTTCAAAAATCAGTTCATCGCACAAATCGATACGCTCAAAGAGCGTTGTCAGATCATGATACCCATCGGGACGTTTAAAATTGACCTTCAAAAGAAGATTTAACTTGGCAGGCGAAAGAAGACGAAGGCGTTTCATGAAATTTCAGATTTGATTGAAAGAAAGCGGCTTAGTTGGTTTTATTTTTTTTGATCGAGCTTAACTTATCAAGGACCTGGGGTTGATCCGGCGCGATGGAAAGAGATTGACGCCAATATTTTTCGGCATCACCATTTTGGTTCATTTTATAATAAACATCCCCGATGTGTTCATAAATAAGCGGATCTTTGTACAGCGTGACAGCCTTCATCAGGGAATCGAGGGCCTTCTGGTACATTCCCTTCTTATAATAGACCCAACCTAAGCTATCAAGATAGGCACCATTATCAGGGCTGAGCTCCAGAGCTTTGTTGACGAGATTTAAGGCTTCATCAAGATTGATGCCATCTTCGGCATACATATAGCCCAAAGAATTTAAGCCGCCTTCATGACGGGGATCGGTAGCAACGGTCTTTTTAAAATATTCCATCGCTGATGAACGATTATTCATATCGAGATAAACAGATCCCAACATAAACATCACATCGGCATTTTTGGACTCGATATCCAGGATGGATTTAAACTGTGCGATCGCTTTATTATAGTTTCTCTGGGAATAATAAAGTTGACCCAGATAATTGAGGATCTCGACATTATGAGGATCGACCTTTGAGAAGTGCTGCAAAATGATTTCATATTCACCGGCCGCTTTGTCGAAATTCTGTTGGGAAGAATAAACGAGGGCTAAAAGATAATGCGCCTGAAGCTCCCGGGGGTTAAGAGCCACCGCTTTGTTTAGCTCGGCAATGGATTCTTTGATTTTTCCAAGATGAGCGTAATCGCCTCCTAATTTGATATGAATGGCGTAACTGGTGGGATCAATGTCATGGGCTTTCATGTACTGGGAGATCGCTTCGTCCGTCTCACCATTCCAATCATGAATCAACCCCATCAAATAGTGCGAAACGGCCTTTGCGGATGCCTGTTCGTTATAATCTGAAGCAGCATCCGGCAAAGGCCCTTTGCAAAATAATACGGCCAATCCGACAATACAAACAATAGATGACTTAACTCTCATAATCAGGGAAACGAAATATTATGAGTGATCGCGTTTTTTTAAATGACGAAGCGACTTGCGAAGTTTCTTGCGTTTGTGAGTCCTGATCTTGCGTAATTTTCTTTTACGTCCGCACGGCATAAGTTCGTATCCCTCCTTAGTATATTAATTTGTTGAGTGAATATTCAATGATTCCCTGGGCCCCGGATTCTTTGAGTTTTGGAATGAGAGTTCTCACCGTTCTTTCATCAATAACGGTTTCAACCGCCAGCCAATTTTTCTGGCTGAGCGAAGAAATTGTTGGATTTTTTAAAGATGATAAAAGACCCAGGATCTTATCAAGATTTTTTTGCTCGACGTTGAGTTTCAAGCCAACCATATTGTGAGCCGCAATAGCCCCTTGAAGAAGCATGATGATCTGATTCATCTTTTTCTTTTTCCAGGGATCGCTCAACGCTTTCTTGTTTGCGATAAATTGCGTTGTGGATTCGCAAATGGTTGAGACGATACGCAGCTTGTTGGCACGAAGACTGCTACCGGTCTCTGTCAGCTCGACAACTGCATCCACCAGCCCTGAGGCCACCTTCGCTTCGGTCGCCCCCCAGCTAAACTCCACATCGGCTTTCACTTGATTTTCGGATAAATATTTTTTCGTAACGTTAACAAGTTCCGTTGCAATGCGTTTGCCCTGCAGGTCTTTGACAGAGTGAATATTAGAGGCTTCGGGAACGGCCAAAACCCACCGGACCTTGACCGACGTTTGTTTTGCGTAAATAAGATCCGCCAGGGAAACAACCTTTGAGTCATTTTCCAAAACCCAATCTTTACCGGTGATCCCGCAATCCAGCGCTTCTTCTTCAACATAACGCGACATTTCTTGAGCCCGCAATAAAACGGGATCGATGTCCTCATCGTCGATACGCGGAAAATAAGAACGATCAGAAATATAAACTTGAAAACCGGCGCGCTCAAAAACCTTGACCGTCGCGTCCTGCAAACTTCCTTTGGGCAATCCTAATTTTAATTTTTTCATGATAATCTCTCTTTGAACATGAAAGCTTTTTTATTCTTATCTAACCCGCCTGACTTCAACAAATTACGGGTTTGCTGAATTCTTCAAATACAAACCGGCGTCATTATACATAGACACCCTAGGGGTGTAAAGAAATTTGTCATAACCGTATTGGTAACATTGACTGTGAGGTCATGCCGTTATGACAAATGTCTTGTCAAACGTTCTTTTCAAATATATAATTCCCTTCTATTTTTAAAATGAAGCCCACATTTACGAAGCCTCGCCGTTGACGAGGCGACGTCTGGCGCACAACTTCTGTCGCAAGGATGCTTCATAAGTTGTGCGCTCATGATAGGAGCAGCCATGTTAAAGCACTTACGCAAAAAAGGGGTATCAAAAAAAGTGAGTTGGTTTGTGGCGGTCATCATCATTTTATCGTTTGGTATCTTCGGGTCAGCCAATATTTTAAACCGTACAACCGGGCCCCAGTACGCCGGTAAAATATTTGGAAAAACAATCAGCCTCGAGCAATTCGAAAAATCCTGGCGGCGTGCCCGCAACCAAAATATCATCCGTTACGGAGATAATTTTGATAAAGTCAGTCCATTTCTCGACCTTGACTCGGAGGCCTGGGATCGGCTGATCCTTTTGTCGGAAGCATCAAAACAACACATCAAGATTTTTGATCAGAACGTGATCGACGCCATCGAAAATTATTCGTTCTTCCAGCAAAAGGGAAAATTCGACCCCGAGATGTATAAACGGGTTATCCGTTATGTCTTTCGTTGCGAACCCCGCGATTTTGAAGAAAGCATTCGTGAATCGCTCATGTTTGCAAAACTTTACAACACACAGACCTTAAGCATCAATATCACCGATGCGGATGTCGAAGCATCCTATAAGAAACAAAATGAACGCATCCAGGTCAACTATGTCCTTTTATCTTATGATGATCATAAAAAAGGTTTAAGTGCCGATCCGGTTGAGGTCAAAAATTATTACGACACGCACAAAGAAGAACTGCGACTTTCTTCGACAATCAACATGGAATACGTTTTATTGGAATTCCCTAAAGACGCCGATAAAACCGCCAAGCTTGAAATTGCCAATAATGTTGAAAAACTTTATCGGGTTATCCTTAAGGATAATCGTTTGAACGAGGTGGCCGCCGTCAACAATCTCACGGTCAAGGAAAGCGGATTTTTTAGCGAAGAGACCGCTCAAAAAACGGGCCTGCCTTTAGAAGTCCTCCAGCGGGCCCTGGCTTTGGAACAAAATAAAATAAGCGGGCCCATTGAAACATCCGGTGGATTTTATATCATCCGACTTAAAGAAAAGAAGGATTCCTCTATTCCCTCTTTCGAAGAAGCCAGGGGGAAGGTCGAGGATATTGTCCTAACAAAAAAATCTCAAGAAATCACAAAACAAAAAGCAGACGAGACCTTAAAGAAGATTAAAGGGCAACTGTCCTCAAATCCGCAGAACAAATTCACCGATATGGCCGCTGCCTTGAATCTTAAGGCAGCTCAAACAGAAGCCTTTGCCCGCGGACAATACCTGCCGACGATTGGGTTTTCAAAAGAATTTCAGGAAACGGCATTTTCTTTAAACGCGAACAATAACTTAAGCGATGTTATCGAACTCGCTAAAGGTTACGCCATCCTTTCCTTTGTCGCGCGTCCGGGCATCGATCAGGAAAAATTTGCCAAAGAAAAAGAGGAGTTTACAAAACGTGTTTTACTCGCCAAGAAAAATGAGGCGTTTTCAAATTTTGTCGGCCGGCTTCGCCTCAAAGCCAATTTGCAGGACAACATCGTCCGTTATAAGAAAACACAAAAAAGCGAGGAGTAAATCCATCCATAGCGAATTGTTGGATGCCTTTGAGGAATCTTTAAATAGCGTACGAGATGGGGCTTATTTCTTTTTTGAGCGTGAGAGGATTTCGTCGTAATTTTTCGGCAGGGAATGCCCGATCTCCTGCACCAGGCCATCCTGATTGACAAAAATGAAGGTCGGAACGCCGACAAGGCCGTATTTATCGGAAGCCGCATTGTCCGCATCCAACAAAATATCTAAATCGATTTTATTGTTTTTTATATGTGCAATGACTTCTGCTGTTTCTTCACCAACATCAACAATCACCAATTTAATTCCTTTAGCCTCAATGGATGCTTTCTCGCGATTTAAATCTCTTAACGCCACACGGCAATGAGGGCACCACGTCGCCCAAAAGAAAATGATGGCTTTTTTCCCATCGCGGTATTTGGTCATGTTGACATCTTCGCCTTTGAGATTCTTGACAGTAAAATCTACCGCTGGTTTTCCCGCGCCTTGATCGCGTAAGAAATCAAAGAATGACATCTGCGCGGATGCCATCGATGATCCTGACGTCAATGCGAGAACACACACGAATAAAAATAAAGTCTTTATGAATTTCATAACAACAGCCTCCCCGCTTGGATAAAGAAGTATTCGGCAGCTAAGAGCAATATGAAGCCACAGAATTGTTTGACACGAATCAGCCACGAGCCCGACTTAGGCATTCGGCTTAACATCCCGCTGAACGTCCCGATCAGAATAAGTGAAGCGCCCAACCCATACGAAAAAACAAACATCAAACTTGCCCCGTAAAGGATGTTTTGCTTTGAAGCGATATGTAAAAGCAAAGACCCTAAGATCGGTGCCGTGCACGGCCCGATGATCAAACCCGATGCCGCTCCCAACAAGAGAACCATTGCCATGCTGGTGGGACGAATTTTGTTTTGAACGTTTAACCCCAACATCGGAAGTGGGATCACGTCAAATAAACTTAAGGAAAAGAACAAAAGAATATTGCCGACCACAAGAAAAACAACCGGAGAATTCTGGAATTGGCCGAAAATCTTTCCGGTCAGGGCGGCGGCCATCGCAATCGTCGAGTAGGTCACCGCGATTCCCAGAACATAAATGAGCGAAATAAAAAATCCCATCAGCTTCGTCCCCCGCGTATTAACTCCGGCAATAAAACCGGCCGTGATCGGCATGACGGGATAAACGCAAGGTGAAAAACTGACCAAAACTCCGCCGGCAAAAGCGGCAAAATAATCTGTGATATTTCCGGTTAAATGCATTCGTCTTTTCTCATCGTATTGTCATTGCGAGCCCCGCCTGCCTCTTAAGAAATGGATCGGCGGGCAGGGACTGAAAGGGGCGAAGCCCGTCTTCGCCCCGCTGTCTTTGCGAACCCCGACGTTTTTTGTCGGGGTGAAGCAATCCCGAAGATATCATTGATTATTAATTTCGGGGTTGCCCGCCTTCGCTAAAGCTTCGGCGAGGTCTCGGCGAAGCTCGAAGAGCGAAGACGGACTTCGTTCTCCGCCATCCTCCATAACGCTTTGGCGGATGGCGTCCGCCAGAGCTTTGTGGAGGACGCCAAAATATTCAGCCTCCCCGGCCCGTCCCGCAGAAGTGCTGCGGGACGAAGCGGCGGGGCGGGCGCAAAGACAATAAATTTTATACCGCAATGACACAAAATAATAATTTAAGCTTTGCTCAACGAGTCATCAATCCATTTGAGATAATCTCTATTGCCCTCGACAATCGGCAAGGCAATGATCTCGGGAACACTGTAACTATGAAGCGATTGGACGATATCTTTCACTTTTTTAAAAAGTTTTCTTTGGGTCTTAAGGATGAGCAGAACTTCTTTTGAGTTGTCGACTTTCTTGTCCCACCAAAAAATGGACTCAACCCCTTGAATAATATTCGCGCACGCGACAAGACGCTCCCGGACAAGCGCCTGGCTTATTGTCCTGGCTTCCCTGATATCTTTAGCGGTGACAAAAATGATGATGTGCAAAACTTAACCCTTTCTTAACTTGTTGTCATTGCGAGGAGGAGCGTATTTCGCGACGACGCGGCAATCTTTTAAAAAGTTTGCTTCGTTCTCCGGTCAAAAAATTCAGCCTCGCAATGACACCAGGCGGTTATTATACGTAATATCATCTACCATGCAAAAGAAATTTAATCCCGAAATTTTGTCCCGCCAAAGGCGGGGCAAAATTTCGGGATTACCCCGCCTGAAACGCAAAATCTCTTCGAGATTTTGCCCGGCGGCCCTACGGGCGAATTTTGCTTTGCAAAATTCGGGTTAATATCCCACCCTCAACCGATATTTCACGCGGACTTCTTTGTCTTTGGGAACATTCACATCAAAACGAATGGTGAAAGCATCCATCTTGGTGTAGGTATGGCTGCTGGTAATAACTTCCCAATTGGCGCATCCGGCCAACGGCTCAACAACGCCGACATTGATATCTTCGTTTTTATGATTGCGCAAGGCAACTTCCCATTCCGATTCAAACACGGTCGATGAAATTTGGCGAAAGTCCGTCTGCACACGCTCCGCCACCACATCAAAGGCATCGCCAATCTTTAAACGAATGTCCTCATCTTTAGGCGTATGATCGATTCTGTCCTCGCCGATAAACTGGAGCTTTCCTTCATCGTCCTGCTTGTAAAGGCGCATGATTCCGGCGGGCAGCGGCATGCCGAGCTTATTCTCTTTTGAATTCTTAAAACTGATCATGACATTGACCGTTTGCTTAGGCTTCTGTCCGACCATGCTGTAATTAAAATAAGGACTGGCTGCTGTTGTTATGAATTCCTTTTTGATCTTAAAATCATTCGCCTCAAGAAGCGATATTTGTTTGGTCTGATTATCTTTAATGGTGGTTTTTCTTTGCAGGTCATAGATGTGATATTCAAAGAATGCTTTTTCAGCGAATTGAGGGGCGCCTGCAGTCGATTCCATCATGAGCAAATTCGTCTTGGCATAAACATCCCGGGTCGGCTGGACACGATTAACATCTCCCGCCACCAATTTCAAGACGGCATTCTTATAGGTCGCCCCGCTTTTATTATCAACGCTGACCCACCCAGAAATATCCGCCGCATTGTCGGTCTTGTTGATGACCAATACATAATCGGCATTCCATGTGATCCCGCTTGTCAAATAAGAAACTTCCAGGGAATGCGCGTCTTTACTGGCGTTGTTGTAAAGCCAGGTCAACGTCGGCTGGGCAATGAGATTCTCGGGGATCTCCGGCAGGATCTTCATCCCCGGATAACCCAAATAAATTTCATTGTTGATCTTGTAAACCTGGCCGCCGTTATTGCTCAGTAACATCGCATCAACGGTTTCTTTTTTATCCGAATACTGATTCCAGTTCATGAGCTTGACTGTTTTGCCGACATATTTATCAAGAAGTTTATTTTCGTTGATCAAATCATATTCATAATTCTGTTCAAGGACTGAAAAATCATTGGGGTGATTTAACGATTTCGCGTGAACCGTGACCGGCATAATGTAGGCCGCAACGTCCATAAAACGCAGCTCACCGTTTCCTGTTGGCAAATTGATCTTGCGCGTGTCTTTGACAAGGCCGAGGTTGCTGTTGTAGACCGTGACCTCAACCGACGCCTGGTCATCGAGCGTGCTTTTGACAATGTCTCCGGAAAAAACAGGTCTCGCGAAAAGGCAAATTCCGATAACAACCAGCCACAATATATTAAGCTTCATCTTTTTCCTCCTTCATTCTTAAAATACTGTTCACACACCGCACACATATCATCCCCAGATTGAAAAACAACTGTGCCATCTGCTCCTTGAATTTCTTCTCTTCTTCGTTGTTTTATGACTGCCTTGCATTTGGCGCCACCTTGAACTGATTGATCCTTGCAAAATGATTCAACGGTTTGATAGGTTGAATGTTCTCCGTCATGGCAATCTTGCGGGCAATTGCAGACAGTTTCATTTCTTTCGCAGATACCGTTGCCGCAATTGATGCAAATCCCAACCGGAAACCCGCTCGCCATGCCGGTTTTATAACACTTGTCGGCGATACTGATGCGCGTGTCCATGCCCGCCTGCCATTCCGTCAATCCCGCACAACAATGTTCGGGATACCGATTTTTGTAGATAGAGGAAAATTGTTTTCCTTCTGTGGCGCAGCTACCCGCGAAAGCTTGGGAAGAATAAATGACAAGCGCAGCCAAAACAATTGAGAATATTCTTCTTTTCATTGTCCAGGCCTTTCATTCTTTCTTTGATCTTTGATCATCATCACCGACAACATCCGTCCGGCCTTTTTTCCGTCGCGGCGGAAGGAGAAATATTTGGAATTACAACATGTGCAGATACCGCAATCGAAAATGTTTCGCGCGCGCACGCCAGTCTTTAACAATTGCCGTTTGTTGACCAACGGTAAATCAAGATAAAGCCGTTTTATTGTGTCATTGCGCCCGCCCCGCCCCGACAGTTTCGCTTTGCGAAACAAAGCGTGCGGGGCTAAAGCCGCGGGCCGGGGAGGCTGAATTTTTTGTGCTGAAGACGAAGCAATCTGGTTTTTAAAATCGAGATTGCTTCGCCCCGACAAAGAGCGTCGGGGCTCGCAATGACAGCAAGCGTTTGGAAATAATTTCTTAAATTCCTCCCCCACCTCATAACAACATTTGCGGATGGACGGACCGAAAGCGACTTTCAGGTCTTTCGCTTTTGTTTTCCACTTCCTTTTCATGAGCCTAACAGCGTTTGCAACGATCTTTTTCTGGGTCCCTTTCCAACCGGCATGCACGAGCGCGATCGCTATCTTTTTCGGATCGAAGATAAAAACGGAAAGACAATCCGCCGTGCGCACCGAAAGCGGAATACCAGGTCTTTGTGTCATCATACCGTCGCCTTGCTGGGCAACGGTTGGGCGCCCTCCGCCACAATTCATGGCGGAGGGCGCCCCTACCGATATACACGACGGCTTTCTAACCACAATAATCTTTTTCCCATGAACCTGTTTCATGAAACCAAAACAAGTCGGATCAAGATGCTGACGGGATAGAAACTTCTTTTGTTTGGAATTAAAAGATGGCTGGTCGTTCAAAGCGAAGTCAATGGAACCATTTGTGGTAAAGGCTAGGACTTGAAGTCCAAGAAATTTCTCAAATCTAACAATCGGACTCTTATAGGGCATTGTCTTACGGGTGAAAAACAGATAATCAAACTTTAAACGTTAAGTACTTTTTAATCTAAATTAACAATTTCATCGCCGTATTCCGTCAGACGAACACCTTTTCGAACCAGAACATCCCGATCCTTCACATAGCTGCCTTCAAACGAAAAGGTAGAAATCTGTAGATGCCAAACAACGAGATATAAGTCATAGTTCTCAACAGGCAAGAACGCCGAAAAGCTTGAATCATTTTTGAATTGGCAGGAGGAATTAACATAATAAGTCATCTCACTTTTTGGTTCTGGTTTCCAAGTCGGCGGCAATTGAACCATTGTTGTCGTATTGTGTAAACCGGACCGCGCTTCAAGAGTTAAAAAATATTCCGGGAAACCCATTTTTTCTGCCGTTTTTTTTAAAAAATCGCTGCCAAGCATCTCGCCGTCAAGCGCAATCTGACCGACGATCTGATTGTCTTTATAAAATCGCTCCGCTTCTAACATCTGAGATGCTGCCTTGCCTGGGGTCCAGCCATCAGGCGCAATTTGACCGACGATCTGATTGTCGGCATAAAATCGCTCCCCGATCTTACCTTTAATATATGCGCCCCTGACATTAATTGCGACATTTTCATCAGTATCCAAAATGCGATCAGGCGTAAATGACCATGAAAATAACTGACTCTGACCATCGTCATACAGCCCTATTTCATAATCGATCTTATAACTTTGTTTATTAAAGTATTTGTCTTTAGAAAAAGAATGCAGCACCACGCTAAAAGATCCGTGTTCATCTGTCACAGCTTTAACTTGCACAGGCGTAGAGCCGCCTATACAATCCGTACAAGCTTCAGGAAGTGGATCCAAACCGGCCGTTAACCAAACCGTCCGATGCGAAACGGGCCGCTTCAGAGAGTCAATCAACGTCCCTTTTAGCCCTGCCATTGGAAGCGGTTGAAAAGATGGCTTCCACCTTTTGAAGAAAGATTGAAGTGTTTCAAAATCTCTAAAAGTAGTTTCCTTAAACACCGTCTGATAACCCGGGCAAAAAATGACCGCCTCTATATTATTATAAGTTTTGGCATGATCCGGATGAAAACAATCTTCTGATTGGCAATTGAGCCAGGTTCGATACCGATGCCATTTTTTGCTGAATCGGAAGAATTTCTTACAATCAATACATTCAGAAGGAATTTCTATGATGGATGGTACAACCGGTTTTTGAGAGACCTGAGTAGTTACCGGTTTTTTAAGAATCCCTATTTCCTGGCCATATTCCACAGGAGAAAGGTCATTAAGATGGGAAACATATTGTTCTTGGATTTTCTCGATTAAAATGGGTGATCCGAAGAGTAAAACAACGAGCAGAATGATTATTGCTGTTATACTGGCCATTATTCGATATTGTCGGCAAGGCGATTGATCGGAATTTCATTCTCTATCAAATTATTTTGTCCGGATACGGGAAGGACCTGGACATTTTTGAGTTTCTGTTCGATGGTGCGCGTCTTTTTAGTGGCGTCTTCAATGGAGTCGCTGGCCTGCCGAAGCTTATCATGTGTCTTTTGCAAAATGTCACCAAATTTTCCGAACTCTGTTTTAACAACACTGAGTAAATTCCAAACTTCACTGGCTCGTTTTTCGATGACTAATGTCCGAAAGCCCATCTGCAAACTATTTAGGAAAGCGGCAATCGTGGTTGGGCCCGTAATGGTGATGCGATATTCGCGCTGCAGAAATTCCCAAAGCCCGGGGCGGCGCAAAACTTCGGCATACAATCCTTCCGTCGGCAGAAAAAGAATTCCAAAATCCGTTGTGTACGGCGGATCGATATATTTGTCGCGGATATTTTTGGCTTCCAATTTTATCCGAGCTTCTAACGCTTTGCTGATTTCTTCTACTAAAACCGGATTGGCTTGTTCTTGCGCGGCAATGAGCTTTTCATAATCTTCTTTTGGGAATTTCGCATCAACAGGAAGCCAGGTGACGACACCGTCTTTGCCGGGAAGTTTTATGGCAAACTCCACCATATCTCGGCTCCCATTTTTTGTTGCGACATTTTTGGCGTATTGGTCGGGTGTTAAAATCTGATCCAGTAAATTGCCAAGCTGAATTTCTCCCCACGTCCCACGGGTTTTGACATTGGTTAAAACCTTCTTTAAATCGCCGACACCGGTTGCGAGGTTTTGCATTTCGCCCAAACCTTTATGGACAAGTTCGAGACGATCGCTTACTAATTTAAATGATTCACCCAAACGTTTCTCTAACGTCTCATGGAGTTTTTCATCAACCGTTTGGCGTATCTGCTCTAACTTTTTAGCATTATCATCTTGAATGTTAGTCAGATGTTTTTCCACCGTCTCGCGCATGGACTCAAGCTTTTGTTCGTTGACCTGCGTTAAATCAACGAGTTGTTTGGAAAAAGTATCGAGCTGGTTTTTCTGAAAGGTTGCGTTTTCGTTTAAACGTTTGAGAAGCGAATCGCTGAATTCTTTTAAAGAATGAGAAGCTTCCTGGCGCTCCTGGCGGGCATTGTTATTGCTTTCATCGCGCAGGCGCGCGATCTCTTCCTTAATAATGCGCTCCATGCGCTCTTGATTGTCTTTTAAAACAAGAAGTTGATTGCCGATTGGATCAGGTTGATTTTGTTTCTGCAGGAGAATCCACAAGAAAACAATTGCCGTGACATTCAGAACGACAGATAGGATTAACAATATAATAAACATAGCGACATCTTATCAAAAAGATGGGGGTTAATCAACCCGACTTTTGTCCTGCCGGGGGCGGGACAAAATTCGGGTCTGCGGATTGCCTTTAAAGAGGCGCTGGAGAAATGCCTAATTTGAATCTTAAATTTCTTACTGTTGCGGTACGTAGATCCCCAGGTTGTAGACAAAAAGCTTCCCTTCATCTGCCGTCACAAAAGCCAAGCCCCGCGCAGCATCAACTTTGATCTTGAGTTGCGCATGTCCTGTCGTCGGAATAACCGTTGAGGCAACAATAACCGGCCGGACTTTATCGCTGATATCGATCACTTTAAACTTTCTATCGATCGATGTCACGGCATAAAGGTAATTGCCAACCACCTGAAAAGAAATATTATCAGGAGCGTCGTTATAAGGCCAGGGCGATGGATCGGTGACCGTTAGATACGGCGTCCCGATAATACTGACAAAATTCGGCGCACCGAGGCTGGTGATCATGATCCCGTAGGCCGCGCGGCTGGTAAACACATAATTTCCGACTAACTGAATGTCGTCTTTGAAATTGCCCAGGCGCTGTGTTTCAATCGCGGCCGTTTGCGTGATGTTCGAAGGATTGGAAACATTTAAAGTCTTTACACCCGTGCTCGCGACAAACGCGAGAGCATTATTATCCGTGGCCACGATCCCTGAAGCATCATCGCGTTCATTGGGATATCCCCAACCCCGAAAACCGATCTGTTGGATATTATTGAGATCCGTCGCATCTAAAATGATCAAAACTGTCCCGGGATGGTTATCGGTGCCGGAATAACCAAGCCAATAGATTTTATTGTTTTTAATGTCCATATCGCGAGGAGGATAGCTATATTGATTATTATGACTACCATGGGTTGCCAAAAGAATGGGATTACCATTATTGATATCCCACACTTCAAGGTTCCATCCAAACATGCTGCTGTCCAAAGCATAATAACGATTACCAACGACGCGGTTAACAATATGGCGGTCGCCATAAGACGGCTCGGGATAAGCGTGCGGAATATTAAAAACATTGAGCGGCCGGTAAGGATCTGACACATCGTAAACGGGATCCGTGTTCATTGCAGCCAGGTAAAGAAGATTTCCCGACAGTTGAATGTCATCCGCACTGGCAATGGGCGTGGTCGATAAAAGCCACAAACCCTTCGGTATCTTACCAGCCGCCGATTTAGCGGGAGCTAAACCAGACCGCGAGGCCGCTTTCGTTTGGGCAAAGGTTAACTGGGCCGAAAAAGAGATAACGGATACAAGAAAAACACCCAAACAGATTTTTGAAAACAGTTTCATCGGAATTCCTCCTTGTGAATGAATTGATTGGCCATAAATAAAATTCTTAAATTTCTATTTTTCCTTTACAAGGATAGCATATTTCTTTGCAATCACTAAAAATAATTTAATCTGCCCACTATCCGCTAAACGCTAATCGCTATCTGCCCCACCCCGATGAATTGCCCCATCGCCGAATTTATCCTTAATCAGATCGACCGCTTTGTGGATTTTTTCCAAGCGAATATCCTGTTTGTTCTCAAAAAGGTTTTCCTGAAAGTAAGCGTCCTCGAAATGTGAAAGACGGACACCGATCAAACGGATGCGCATGGGGTATTTATAGAATTCATCGAACAACTCTTTGGATTTCTCATAGATCGTGTCGGTAAAATTGGTGCGATCGGTAAAGGTAAAAGCTTTCGTACAAGTTTTAAATCCTTCCAGGCGGATTTTCAGGGTCAGCGTTTTACCTTTAAGTCCAAGCTTACGCAAACGCCGTGAAACCTTTTCACTTAAAAAAAGAAGCGTGGAATGAATAAGCTCCCGGTCGGACGTGTCCGTGTCAAAAGTATGTTCATGGCTGACCGATTTGGCCTCGTCGCTTGCCGCGACATCGCGGGGGTCAATACCGTTGGCGAGGTCATGCAAATGTTGACCAATGATGCCAAAATGTTTCTGTAGGGGCACGGCATGCCGTGCCCCTACGGCTTGATCCTCTCCAACAGGTTGGTGCGCTAAATCACCGATCGTTTTGATTCCCAAACGATTTAATTCGGCCTTTGTTTTGGCTCCCACGCCCCAGAGTTTTTCAACCGGTAAAGGCCAAAGGAAATCAAGAACGTTTTCGGGCCTTACCTCTAATAACCCGTCGGGTTTGGAAAGATCCGATGCAATCTTCGCCGCCATCTTGATGGGGGCAATGCCAATGGAGGCAATCAGTTGAGTTTCAACTTTTATGCGCTCTTTAATTTTACGGCACGTATCCAAAGGTGTTTTAAAAAAATGAAAACTTCCCGTAATATCAAGAAATGCTTCGTCAATCGAGATGGGTTCGATGTCCGGCGTAAAATCATAAAAGATGTCGAAGATCTTGTCGGAGGCTTCATTGTATTTTTTAAAATCTACGGGAAGAAAAATGGCGTGAGGGCAAAGCCGGTAGGCTTTTGAGATAGGCATAGCAGAATGGATGCCAAACTTGCGCGCTTCATAAGAGCAGGTGGAAACAACACCGCGGCCCGCCCCACGTTTGGGATCCGAGCCAATGACGACAGGTTTTCCTCGAAGCTTCGGGTTATCGCGCTGTTCCACCGCGGCGAAGAAGGCATCCATATCAATGTGGGCGATCACCTTGGGGGGCATAGGGTTTTGTGGGGTATAGATAAGTTTGGGCCGCCCTGAATTTGAATTTCGGGGCGGCCCATGTTATTACTGTTTTTTCATAACAAACTCAGGATTTTCGCGCTTAGTGTCTTTGCTGAATATTTTGACCGGAGATCGAAGTCCTTCTTCGCTCTTCGAGCTTCGCCGAGACCTCGCCGAAGCTTTAGCGAAGGCGGGCAATCTATTTAAAAAGATTGCCACGTCGTCGCGAAATACGCAATGACACCAGGAGAGTATTCAAACGCGTAAGTCCTAAAACTATTTCTTGTCTTTCAAAAGCTTGATGATCGTCTCCAAACGATTCGTAATGACGATTGGAACAAAAATGATCCAAACGACCAGCAATGTTTTGATTCCCATACACCAGACCATATCGCCCTGATTTCCATGCATCCATGAACACATCATTTTGACCTCCTTGTTGTGTTAAATGTCTATGTGGAGAACCATTATAGGCGTCCGGGCAAGCCTTGTAAAGAATCACGTAGTTTAAGAACATGGCTTCGAATATCATCAGCAATGACCTTATAAATCTCGTCCTGATTTCTTAGCCGGGAAGAAATTTCTGCGCGCTGTGAAAAATCAATGGGTTTGCCAAAAATAATCTTCATGCGGTGCGGTTTGGGATACTTCTGAGCCCGGGGCCAGGATTCATAAGAGCCTTCGATGTAGGCCGGAACAACCGAAATATTCAATTCCCTGACAAGAATACCGACGCCTTTCTTGAAAGTCTTCACCTCTCCATCCACCGAACGCGCCCCTTCCGGAAAAATGCATAATATTTTATTCTGTTTTAAAATAAAACCTGCCGCCTGCATGGCACGAACAAGTTCAACCGCCGGATCAATCGGAATAACCTTGGCGGGTTTAATGGACCAATGAATGAGGGGATGGTCAAAAATATCTTTTAAGCCAATAAAGTAAGCCTTTTGCATCACTTGACGTGAAATCCCTGCCACCACCACAAACGCATCCAGATAACTGGCGTGATTGGGGCAAATGATATACGGCCCTTCTTTGGGGAGGTTTTCTTTGCCGTAAACTTTCAAGAAACCAAATGTTTTTAAAAAAAGCCAGATCGCCGCCCTGGCCGCTTGCCCCATGATACGATAACGCGTATCGCGATCGACCAAAAGATTTTCAAAATCTTTTTCCTGATATCCTGACAAAATGATTTCTTTCCAAGACGCTCGAATATTTAAAGTTGAGCCGTCATCAAGCGAGGCTTTTTGCATGAGCGTATTGATCTTTGTGATGAGTTCGGAAACGGTTCCAACATCATGAAACGCATTATCCGCAAATCGCATAAATAAAAGTTTTTCAAGCCCCACTGTTATTTCAACGCGGGCCAGCGAATCAACACCCAGATCCAGCTCCAAATGATCCTGCCCGCGAAGGGGCCTTTCAAGTTTTAATTCGCTTTTCAAGAATTCAACGATACGCCGGCCCAGAGGACTGCCGAGAAGGGCGTCGCTGGCTGTTGAACTTTCCGGAATATTCTCTGCCTCGGCCATTTTTGATTCTTTCAGATAGATCTGCGGCAAAAGATACCGTTTGATTTTCCCGAGGCGCGTCCTGGGCAACTCTTCTTTTGAGAGGACAAAGCCCAGGACGCGCTTGTAAGCCGACAATTCTTTAGAAACAGTTTCGAAATCCCAGCGGATCTTTTCCATGACGTTGACCTGCCCGCCTTTTTTAAATGCTTCAAAGTTGGGGACAACGATGCCCTTCAGCATACTTTTCCCATCAAGTTCGGATAAGAAAACACCGACCTCTTTAATGAATTTCGAGCGCGCGTAGTACCGCTCGATCTCATCAGGAAAAACATTTTTCCCTGAGCCCAGCACAATCACTTCTTTGCTGCGGCCGCGAATATACAAATAACCATCCTTATCCAGGATCCCCAGATCGCCTGAATAAAACCATCCCTCTTTCATGATCTGGTCTGTCTCGTCGGGTTTCTGAAAATATCCCTTCATCACACTGGGGCCCCGAATAATAATTTCCCCGACCCCTTCCGAATTGGGGTCAACGATTTTGACTTCCGCATTAAAAATGGGTTTTCCGACAGAACCGATCTTGATCTTCTGAGGCGGATTAAGCGTCACAATCGGCGCTGTTTCGGTGAGCCCGTAACCTTCAAGGATTGTAAAACCAAACCTCTCAAAATCCGTGGCGACTCTCGGTTCCAAACGAGCGCCGCCGCTGACTAAAAGCCTCAGATTTTTTCCAAATTTCTCATGCAGGGCGTGATAGAGGATCTTAGCCAGATTCATACGAGTTGTTTTTCTAAAATACCAGGAGATATCCGTCAATATCTTGATGATCATTTTTGCGGGAACGCTCAACATACTCAGCTGATCAACAATGGTCCTGTGAATTGCATAAAAGAGTTCCGGCACACCCACCATGATCGTGACGTTCGTATCCTTAATGATACTGATAAGCTCCGCGCTTTTCAGGGTTCCGGGGTAAATGATTTTCGCGCCGATAAAAAGCGGATAAATGAGCGTCGCCATAAAAGAATACGCATGAAAGAGCGGCAGGATGGAAATAAAAATATCCCTGTCATGACAGACTTGAAACCGATCAATCCCCAGAAAATTGGCGTAAAAATTGTCGTGCGTCAGTTCAATGCCTTTAGGGTTTGCGGTTGTCCCTGAAGAATATAAAAGAGATGCCGTATCAGGGCCTTCGATAGAAATCGCAAAGCTCTGATCTTTTAAACTCGGCCGCGCCAGGATGTCATCCAATGCAAAACAATGGTCAATCATTTTTTCGCGTTTCATGACGACCATCGCCTTGACCCGGCGGATCTGGGGCAAGAGGGTTTCCAGGAGCCTGTTTTCCAAAAATACAAAACTCGGTTGAGAATCTTCCACGAATGTCACAAGGTCATGATGACTTGCCTGCGGATCTAAGGGGACGGCCATGCCGCCCGCTAAAAGAATTCCAAAATAGACAATGCTCCACCGGGGACTGTTATCGAATATGATGGCCGCTCTGTCCCCTTTTAAAAACCCTTGCGACTGAAGCCAGCCGGCGACCCTGCGCGATGACGCAAGGAGGTCCTTGTATTGATAAATGACCCATCCCGAGGATGTTTTCACCCTCATCGCTTCACGCTCCGGGAAATCCAGGCAAATGTTAGTGAATTTTTCGTTTAAAGTCATCAAACAAATTCTCGATTTTTAAGGCGGACGCTGAAGATGTCGCGGCATTTCTTGCATAAATGCAGACGCGATGACGTGTAAATATCTTCCGATAACTCTGCCGGTGTTTTCACTCCGGCTTGGGACAGGAGCGACTTGATTTCGGCGGATGGGTCTTTTTTCAATTCGGCCTCCGTGGGAGCAATCTCGGGAGCCTGGTACAATTCGATATTGAAATGAAAGCGGTCGTAAGGCCGCGGCAAAGCCTTGTTGCAGGAATAACATTTGTATTTGATCGAATAACTCAAATTATTTAACGGGCAGATCTCGCAGAGCGGTTTGGCCTTACATAGATTTTTTCCGAGGCTCACCAGAAGCGCATGATATTCATTGTACATTTTCGGGTCCTGCGGCAGGTTGTCCATAAACATCGTCTGAATCGTTTGATAATCGGCATTACGGCCGACCAGATTATGACGTGAGAGCAGGCGTTTTGTGTAAGCATCGACAACAAAAACGGGTTTTTCAAAAGCGTAAAGCAAAATGGAATCCGCCGTTTCCGGCCCAATGCCGTTGATGCCCAAAAGTTTTAACCGCAGGTTCAGCCAGTATTCCTTCCCCATCCGATCAAGCTGGCCGCCATATTCTTTATAAAGGAAATCGATGAAATTCTTCAAACGTTTGGCTTTGATGTTGAAATATCCGGCCGGTCGAATAAGTTTTGCCAAACGCGGGGTTGGCATATTCTTAATTTTCGCCGGCGTCAGACAGCCGGCTTCTTTTAAATTATGAATGGCCCGCTCAACGTTGTCCCAGGATGTGTTCTGAGTTAAGATCGCGCCGATCATCACTTCAAAACGCGTCCGGGCCGGCCACCAATTCTGAGGGCCGAATTTCGTGCTCAGGCGTTTGTAAATCTCTTCTAAGTTTTTGGCTGTTCGTTCACCCATCGCATCACAACATCGTTACAATTTTTTATCGGTTGCCGCATCAGGCGCGATATGCCGATACGCCACAAAATGATCGTCTTGATCAAAATAGATATCAATTTTTTCTTTCTCTTCATAACTCACGCCACGGCGATACAACCAATGCTCCCGAGATTTTCCGTCTTTGACAATCCGTGTTGAGTAAACGGGATCACCGAAGGTATTGCGAAAACTTTCCTTCGTTTGATAGGAACCTAATTGATTTTGATGAATGGCCGCGAGCAACGTGTCAAAATCCTTTTTTTGCTTTTCGACCTGCCGCAATTGAGCCGCTTGTTCATCGGATAAGCCTTTGAGCGTTAAAAGTTCCTCGAGATGCGCCAGCTTGGCGCATCCGCCGAGGCCGAGGCACCCTAAACACAGGACAGCCGTAACAACACTTTTAAACATGATTTACCGCTCCCATCGAAAGTGAATGAAGATCCTTCCCCAATTTTTATCGTCTTTTTCGATCCTATGATAGATATTCTTATAATTCTTTTCCAAAAACCGCAAAACATATTTTTTAAGCTGGCCGCTCCCTTTGCCAGGGATGATTTCGACACAACGCGCCTTTTTATCCTGAGCCTCCTGCATAATATCAGTCAATGCTTTTTCAAGCCTGTACCCGTTGCTAAAAATATCGTGAAGATCGAGCTTGAGGTTCATAAAGTTAGGTCGCAAGACACCAGCCACACGACACAAGCCAAGTGATAAGCAACAAGGATTAGGGATATACACCTTTGCCTCGTGCGATCTGCATGTGTCTTGTGTCTGGTGGCTTTGTGTCTATGTATCACTTTTGGGTTTCCCAATATTGATCCGCTCTTCGTTTAATCGGTCAATGGTTGTTTCGATCTCGCGCATCCGCCGTTTGATAAATTTGAGCCTCTGGCCGTATTCTTTTAAGGTATCCGGATCGCGGTGGCTTAACGGCTCGGAGAGGATTCTGGATTTGACATAACTTTCCGTTTCAATTTCTTTTTTTTCTTTTTCCAGATCTTTGATTTCCTTTTTGATATCTGCGATGCGCTGCAAGGCCTGTTCATGGCGGCGCTGCAATTCGGTCAAAAGTTTATTGCCTTTCGATTGTTTAGCCCTTTGTTCCTCTTTCGCGCGGCGCGATTCCCCTTTGTGAAAAGCCTGCGCCTCTGAGCTCTCAGTCTCAAGCCGGGCTTTTTTATCCAGATAATAATCCAGGCCGCCGGGATACACTTTTAACGTTCCGTTATTGACCTCCACAATCTCATTGGCGATCTCTTTCACAAAAAACAGATCGTGGCTGATAAAGCAAAGCGTCCCTCCGTAAGCTTTAAAGGCTTTTGTCAGGGCCTCCACGCCATCGATATCCAAATGGGTCGTCGGCTCATCCAAAAAGATAAGATTCGGCGGATTGATAAGCAGCTTGGCTAAAATCACACGGCTTTTTTCGCCTCCCGACAAAACTTTGATCTGTTTAAAAACATCATCCCCATGGAAATGAAAAAGCCCCATGAGTGTTCTGACCTTAAGCGCCGGGATATTCCCCGATACGCTCGATGCCACTTCATCCAAAACACTCCTTTCGGAATTTAAAACATCCAGGCGTGTCTGCGAAAAATATCCAACGCTCACATTGTGCCCGAGCTTTCTTGCCCCCGAATCAAAATCAATGACACCGGCCAGGATCTTTAACAGCGTCGACTTGCCCGCGCCGTTTTGCCCGACGAAACACACCTTTTGACCGCGGCTCATTTCAAAATTCAAATTTTTATAAATCTCTTTGCCCGGATACGATTTGCAAATATTGTCCAGAGTGAGGACCGTATACCCGCTTTGCCCGGTGACGGGAAAATCAAACTCCTCAATGCTAATTTTCTCCTCCGGCAGATTGATCTCTTCGAGGCGTTCAATCATCTTACGTTTATTTCGAACCGCTGAGGCTTTATTGGGTTGAGCATGGAAACGTTCGGCAAAGCGTTCGAGCTGGTCGCGCTTTTTATCGACAACTTTTTTTTGCTTTTCCAGTGTCTTATAACGCTCGGCCTTCATCTGCTCATACTGTTCGTAATTTCCTTTGATCTTGGCGATCTGCCCGTATTCCAAAACAATCGTGTAATTGGTGACTTCATTTAAGAAAACTTTGTCGTGGGAGATGATGACAAACGTCCCCTGATAATCGGCCAGAAAATTTTTAAGCCAGATCGTTGCCGCTAAATCCAAATGATTGGTCGGCTCGTCCAATAAAATGAGATCGTAAGAGTAGGTTAAAAGTTTTGCCAGGAGCGTTCTCATCTGCCAGCCGCCGCTTAAACTTTTGACCGGCCGTCGAATATCCTCTTTTGAAAATCCCAATCCCAAAAGGATTTTCTCGGCCTTATGTTCCAGATCATAAATCCCGAGCCCTTCGAGTTCGTGGAGAATATCGCCATAGCGAAGCGAATCGGCTTTATTTTCCTCTTCGATCCGGGTTTTTTCTTTTTGCAAAGCCTGAATGCGGCTGTCACCGGATGTCAGCTCTTCCATAACGGTCCAATCGGTTTCAAAGTGCGCCTCCTGCGGCAAATAACCAATATTAAGATTTTTCTGGACATGGACATTACCTGCGCTGGGCTCGAGATGTCCGAGGATAATGGAAAATAACGTTGTTTTTCCGGTTCCGTTGGGGCCGGTCAAACCGATCTTTTCATTGCGGTAAATGCTGATGTTGACTTTATCCAATAGCATCCGCTCGTCAAAATTTTTTGAAAGATTTGTGATGGTGATCATGATGAATTATTTCTACTGCCAAATTCGGTTAAGTCGGTCGGTTATGGTAACGATGCCCGTATCGTCTATCGGCAACGTTATTTATTTTTGAACGTCACCGTCAAACGAACAACGAAACGGGCCTCGTAACCTTAACCGAAGACCGTAATCCATTTCAACTTCTTTGCCGCAGCGCTTCAAAAATCAGAATCGCCGCCGTGGCGGAAACATTTAAAGAGTCCGCCTGACCCTTCATCGGGATCTTCATCTTGACCTGAGAATGTTCGATCCAAAATCGCGACAATCCTTTTTGTTCGCTTCCTAAAACAATCGCCAGCGGCGTATTAAAATTCACGTGCGTATATCCCGTTGCCGCGTCCGGCAACGCCGCGCAAACCGTGATGCCCTTATCTTTCAGAAATTGCAGCGCCTTCTCATTCGTTGTCTCCCTGGGCTTGAGGGTAAAAATTGTTCCCAGGCTTGAACGGATGACATTGGGATTAAACGTGTCGGTTTGACTGTCACAGACCAGGACCGCGTCGACTCCCGCCCCGTCGCAGGTGCGCAGGATCGCTCCAAGGTTGCCAGGTTTCTCAACATTCTCAATGATAACGATCAAAGGATTTTTGGGCAAAGAAATATCTCCCATCGTCCAATCCGGTTTTTTAAAAAGCGCAATCACGCCTTCCGCGCGATCGCCAAAAGCGATCTTTTCAAAGACAGGCCGGCTGACATCAAAATTATGGGTGTCGGAAAACTCTTTTCGCTCCATAAGTTTTTGGATGTCTCGGGTTTTAAGAAGTTCGAGGCAGACAAATAACTCTTTCGGGCATAACTTTGATTCCAAAGCAAGCCTGATTTCGCGCTCCCCTTCGACTAAGATCAAACCCATTTTGTCGCGTACCCTTTTTTCCCGGTGCGCGATAACGTTCCTGACTTCGGGATTGCTGAAACTGGTAATGGATTTACTGACAAGCATCGGAAACAACCTTGATAATTTCTTTGTTGGGCGTGAAATGTTTTGTCCGCCAGGACTCCATGATCTCCTGCTTTTTTTGAGGCCACAGTTGAGCATACGTTTCCCACCCCGTCAGAAAGCCCTGGCGATTGACCCATGGCGGATTGGCGCGATAACTAAAAATTCCATCGGGAAAAATACTATTTTTAATCGCTTTGTAAGTCCAGTACGTCCAATGAAAACCAAATTCCCCAAAGCACTCCAGCATATCTTTCACCCACTCCTCTTCCCTGTATAAACCTTCCCTGGCATTAACCCCAAACTCCCCGACAAAAACCGGAACCTGCCAGCTTCGTGATTTTGCGGCGTAGTTCAAAAGTGTTTTTCTTAAAGATTTCTTATTCCAAAACGCGCCTTGATCGCCTAAAGGATAGGAAAGCCCGGCAACCAAATTAAAAGTAAAATCGATCGGTTGATAGGTATGAATACTCAAAGCCCAATTGTCATCGTCAAAACGTTTGAGACAACTCACATCGGTCGCCCATTTGTTTCCCTCGACAAATAAAATATGATGACGGTCAACCCTGCGAATGCGTTTGATCAACTTTTCATAAAACGTATTTAACAGATCTGTGTCATCCGTCACGGATTCATTTAAGAGGTCATATCCGGCGACTGCGCTTTCATCCTTGTAACGGTCCGCTAAAAACTCCCAGAGCGCGAATGTCCGCTGCTGATTTTTCTGGGTTGCCCATAAATTTGCCGGCCCCAAACTATCCGAGTGCCAGTCATGATTCTGAGCGCCGGGCGCGGCATGCAGGTCGAGAATGACCCAAAGGCCATTTTTCTTCGCCCAACCGATCGCACGATCCAGGCAGGCCGCGCCCCGTTGATCATAAGAATGCGGCTTTTTTTCAACAAGACGGCAATTGAACGGAAGCCGGATACAATTAAACCCGAGATCGCGAATTGTTTTAAAATCTTCTTCACGGATGAAATTGTTTCGAAACTCTTTTTCAAATTCCAATAAAGCCTTTTGGCCAAGTGTCCTGGCAAAATCCTTTTTAAAAATCTGCTCGGCACGGTTGGGGGCATGCAGGATATACCCTTCCATCATCAGCCACCCGCCTAAGTTAACGCCCCTCAAGACAACAGGCTTTCTTGAGGGATCAACAATTTGCGTGCCTCTGGCCTTGAGAAATCCCAATCGTTTTTCCCGGGTTGACATCATATGGTTAAGATACCAAATCAAGCTTGCTTAAGAATCGCTTGAGTTCTTTTAAATACAATTCTTTCGAATCGATATGGTTCGTATTGTGTCCGCCCATGATCTGCAAAAACTCTTTCGGTTCCCGGGCGGCATCAAATAACTTCTTACCTAACGCGAAAGGAATAATTTCATCATTAATGCTGTGAATAAATAATTTTGGGATCGAAATGTTTTTAACTTTCGACACAGAATCCATTTTATGGGCTAAAACAAATCCCGGCACAAAAGGAAAAACTGTCCGGCTGACATCAGCAATATTGCTAAAGGACGAATCCACAATCAAACACGCTGCCGGTCGTTTCGTGGCCAGGTCAACCGCCGCCACCCCGCCTAATGAATCACCGTAAAAAATCAGCTTATTTTTATCGATATCGTTTCGTGACAAAAGATAATCGTAAGCCGCCAGAGCGTCTTTATAAATCCCTTCTTCCGATGGCCTGCCTTGACTTTTCCCATAACCGCGATAATCAATGATAAAAACATTGACGCCCAGCTCATAAAACAGATGTATCTTTTCTAACCGATGACTTAAATTGCCGGCATTGCCGTGAAAGACAAGCATCGTGGCTCTTGCCTCTTCGGATTTTATAAACCATCCATTTAACGTTAAGTGATCGGAAGTCTGAAAATAAATATCCTCATAAGGCAGCCCGCCCAGCGTCGGAAAATCCGGCATATCCCGTGTCGGATAAAAAACACTTCGCGATTCAATATAACGAAGTGTGATGAAAATAAAGAAACTGATAATGAACAGATAAACAAAGATCTTCATCATGATCAAAACACTCATAAACTCCTGATGGGAATTTACTGGCCTTCCATTTCCGACTTTGACTTACGTTGAGGAATGAGGCTCACCATCAAACGAATCGCTTTTAAGATGAGCACAACATCGCAGGGTTTGGTCAAATAATGATCGGCCTCAAGGGCATACCCTTTTTTCATGTTATTTAACTCGCCGTATGCCGAAATAATAATCACGGGCTGCCATTTGGGCGTCGGCGGATGTTCGCGCAGATTCTTTAAAACCTCAAATCCGTCCATCTTGGGCATATTCAAATCCAACAAAATAATATCGGGCGATTCACTCTTAATTTTGTTCCAGGCTTCCTCGCCGTCATGGGCCACAATCACCTCATAACCTTCCGCGGCAATTTTTTTCTGCATGATCCGCAAAACATCAGCTTCATCATCGGCAATCAAAACTTTCGTGCTTGACATAGGAACTCCCCTTTCGTATGGGTCACTTAAATCATTTTATCGTTTCGCCGCGTAAGATTTGTGACAGGGGCTCGGCATCGATCCGCAGTCCCCCATCATGCTCAATTTTGATCGTATAAAGTGTTCCCGGGACAAAGGCCGTTCCCGGCGCTTCGATTTGCGCGTTCTTAATCCCCATCTGTTTTGCCTCTGACGGATTGACGGCATAAGCCCAAAACTTTTGCCAGAGTTTTTTCTCAAACTCTGAACTCACATTGTCCAATTTATAACCCGCGGGAATATCATTGACAGGCGTGATCTCAAATTCCTGCGTATTGGCACCATCTAGCATAAAAGCCTTTAAAAAAAGATAAGCGCTTTTGCCGCGCAGCTTATCCCCCATTTGCACCTTTAAATCATCAAAGCGGATGACGAGAGACTGAAATTGGATAATGTTACCGGCGAACGTAAAATATTTTGGCATCAGCGCCCGCCCTTTCGAATCATATTCGAGAAATTTGATGGTGGTATCAGTTTTTTGTGCCTCTTCGTTAAAACTGACCCTGGTCACCAACACTTCGGCCGCCCTGGAATCCGCTTCCAGACGGGAAATGATCTGTTTTAAGATTTTCGCTTCCTGGAGATGCCCTGCGATCATCCGGGCGATGACAATAACACCGGCAAGCACAACAAGGACTTCGACCCAATTGTAAATCTTTTTAAGCATCGTTTTAAAAACCTTATTTTAATTTTTTATGACGCGCCTTGAGATAATCCCGGATAATGTTCTTATGGTCAAACGCGTAATCGAGTTTTAAAAGGTCCTCGTATTTAACAACCCTCAAACCCTTCGCATCGTCGCCAAATCTCGGAGTCCCTTTTCCTTGCGCGATAAAAACGGTTCCAATCGTATGAAAACGCGGATCACGGTCGGGCTTGGAATACGTATGAAACTGCCGCGCCTTAACGAGCGTCATATTCGTTTCTTCTTTGGCTTCACGGCACACCGCCTGTTCCAGGCTTTCGCCATAATCCACAAATCCGCCGGGAAGCGCAAGGCCGTAGGGCGGATTGGAGCGTTCAATGAAAACGATGCCCTCTTTCAATTCAATGATTGCATCGACGGTGATATAAGGCCCCTGGGACAGAGTATTCTGAATGTGTTCGATATAACTGAAAGATGTTTTCTTAAAAACCTCAAAATCTTTTTTGTCGGGAATGCAAAATATGATTTCCTTTAAAGTGGTTTTTGTCCGTAAAAATCTTAGGGCTTCCTGTGTCATGATCTTGGCTGAACCGATCAGGGGAAAACCCCCCGCAATATCTGCCGTTGACAAGGTGATTGATTTTGATTTTAATCGTTTCGCCCTGGCCAATAGCCTGCCTATTGTCCGGCGCAATATTGTTTCGGTAATTATTTTCTTCGTTTCCGTAGAGACGCCCCGCTGGGACGTCTTCAGGCAAATGATCCGTAATTTAATATCCCCGATCCGCATATTTGTTCTCTTGATCATACCTCAACATTTTCCGGATGATTACGATCCCGTGACCACAATACAGGGTTATTCATGATGTATTCCTTGATGCGCTGCAGAGATGCATCACCGCGGATAATATGATCGAAAAACCGTGATTGCCACGCAAAATGCCGATGCCCTGCCACCCAAATACGTCTGGTGCATTTTGATTTAAATTGACCGATAATGGATCCCAACGATCCGGGTAACAACGTTGCTGCCGTAGAGACGCCCCGGCGGGGCGTCTCTACACCCGAATTATTCCTAATCACAATAATCCCATGAATATGATTTGGCATAATAACCCATTCATCCAAAAATAAATTCGCCCGGATTTTTTCTGTCTTCAACCATTCTTCCCGCACAATCAAACCGATATCTGACAATATCATTTTCCCTTCAATAATTTCCCCCAGAAAACATTCTCTGTCTTTTGTGCATATCGTCACAAAATAATATCCTGCCTTTGTGTAATCCCATTGTTTTAAACGGGTTGTTGCAATCCGGTATTCATCTCGAAAAAGGGTCATCTGCGTTCCTTCCCCGAGACGAACCGCCGGGTCGTCTCTACACTCATATGACGGGCCATCTGCCCTGCCAATATTATCGCTTCCTTTTTTGTCGTAATCTCTCCCAGAACCTGTTTCTCCTCAACCGCCCTTAAGATTTTGGCAAAAATCGGCGACGGTTTCAATTTTAATGTGCGGATTAAATCATAGCCGTTGATTAGACGGACAAGCGGTTTTTCTTTCCTTTTGTCGAAAAAACGCCCCAGCAATTTCCGGCAGATTGCTTCATGGTGTTTTTGGTCATATTCCGTGGTCAAAGGCCCCCGGGTCGAGCGCTGGTCCGCGATGGACAAAAGTAAGATGCTGGCCGCTTCCTCTTGGGTGTCACGAAAATAACGGAAGATCGCGCGCTCGGTCGGTTTTTTAAAATCCCCCAGATATCCGGGCCTTAAATGCCAGCGGACCATGTCTTCGAGCATATAACGTTCCCGGGTGGAGACCTTGAGCATATGGGCGATATGCCGGACGATATGTTGGCCCACGTGTTCGTGGCCGTGAAAGGACATGCGGCCATTTTCTTTCTTCTTCGTTTCGGGTTTGCCGATATCGTGCAGCAGCATTGCCAATTTTAAAAGGCTTTCGCGATTTCTGTCGCCGGCGATTTGTTCGTTTAAATATTCGCGAAGGTCAGGATCCTTTTTAACGTCCTGCAGGATTCCTTCAAGTTGATGAAGAGCTTCTTTCGAATGCGGCCAGACATCCAGGTGATGATAACCGCCCTGGACACAGCCAAACATCACCGATATCTGCGGAATAACTTTTTCTAAAAGGCCGATGCGATCCATGGCATTGATAACGCCGTACGTTTTATCAGATAACAGGACCTTAAATAATTCATCGCGAATGCGTTCATAAGAGGTTCCCTGCAAACGCTCTCTATCTTTCTTTATTTGAGCAAGCGTTCCTTTCTCAATCTTAAAGTGAGTCTCCGCCTGCACGCTGAAAGCGCGGATAAGCCTTAACGGGTCCTCACAAAAACTCTTCTTGGAAACCATGCGAATCGTTTTTGATTTGATACTGTTGAGAGATTTTTGCTTATCCATAAGAATATTTTCTAAAGGACTGGCCCTGGAAATCTTTTGGATATCTACGGCCAGGGCATTGATCGTAAAATCCCGATGGGCCAGATCGCCTCCGATGGTTTTGTCGCGAAAACCGGCGAAGTCGAAAGTGATGATATTATGAGAGCATCTCTGTGCGCCCAAAATCGGAGATTTTGGGTGCACAACCACCCGCGCACAGTCGTGTTCTTCATCAAGAAGGACAAAAGCGCCTTTTCCTGATCCGGCAAAAACACGCGCCAGCGCAATCGCGTTCTTTGAAACCGCAAAATCCAAATCAAAACTTGTCCGGCCCAAAAGACGGTCGCGCAAGAAACCGCCAACCAGATAAACCTTAATTTTTCTTTTCCTTGCGAGAGATTGGATAAAGGCAAGCTCGGGAAATTCCGTTAGAAGAGAAGACGATGACTGCGCCATAAGGGCCTTTAATAAATTACGGCTTTACGAAAGCCGCTTTTTCCAGAACTTCTTCCTCGACAAAAATAGGCGCGGAGGCGCGCACCGCCAGAGCAATGCCGTCGGATGGACGCGAATCGATCACCTTGGTCTTTCCGTCAGCGGTTTCCACCACCAGTTTGGCATGAAACGTATTGTCGATCAGTTTATCGATGAGAAGTTCTTTGATTTTGGCATCAAGGCTTTTGATGGTCGCAATTAAAAGGTCGTGCGTCATCGGCCGCGGGACCTGCAGGCCGGAGAGTTTTATCTTGATGCTGGAGGCCTCCAGAAGCCCGATGACAATGGGAAATTGCCGCGTGCCATTTTTTTCCTTTAAGACAATGATCTGGTCCTGCCGTTTTTCATCAATGATGATTTTACTGAGCTCGAGTTCAATCATAGGGATTTTACCGTCGTTTCTTTTTATGCCTGTCCAAGACAACTTTAAGTTCGCTCATAAATTGATTCACATCACGAAACTGCCGGTATACGGATGCGAATCGCACGTAGGCCACGTCATCGAGGGCGGCCAATTTTTCCATGACGATCTCGCCGATATCACGGTAACTGACTTCCCGCTCAAACCGCTTCTGGATCATGCGTTCAACCTCAGTGGTGACCTGCTCGATTTTATCCATGCTGATCGGCCGTTTCTCGCAGGCCTTGATAATTCCGGATATCAGTTTTTTGCGGTCAAAGGGTTGCCGGCGGTTATCACGTTTGACAACCATCAGGGGCACTTCCTCAATATATTCATAGGTCGTAAAACGTTTTTTGCACTTTAAGCATTCGCGGCGCCGGCGAATCGCCGTATCCTCGCTGCTGAGCCGGGAGTCGACAACCTTTGTTTCTTTATAACCGCATGCGGAACATTTCATTTCATCAAACCCTTGTACAAAGGAAACTTTTTTGTAATATCGGCAACTTTTTTGCGAACATCATTTAAAGCGTTCTCGTCACTTCGATTCGTAATTGTTTCATCGATGAAGGCAGCTATTTTTCGCATTTCCTTTTCTTTCATCCCGCGCGTGGTAAGCGCCGGAGAACCTATCCGCAGCCCGCTGGTCACCATCGGAGGCTGCGGATCGTAGGGAATTAAATTCTTGTTAACCGTAATTTTGACCGTATCCAAAAGATGCGCCGCTTCTTTTCCGGTAATGTCCTTGCCGCGCAGATCCACCATAAAAAGGTGGTTGTCCGTTCCGCCGGCAACAATGCGGTAACCGCGTTTTGATAATTCTTCAGACAAAACTTTCGCGTTCTTAATGATCTGAACCTGATATTTTTTAAATTCCGGCAACAGGGCTTCTTGAAAGGAAACCGCCTTTGCGGCGATCACATGCATGAGAGGGCCGCCCTGCAGCCCGGGGAAAACCGTCATATCAATTCTTTTGGCAAAGTCTTTTCGGCACAGGATCATGCCTCCGCGAGGGCCGCGCAATGTTTTGTGCGTCGTCGTCGTAATAAATTCGGCATAAGGAACGGGATTGGGGTGAAGCCCCGCCGCAACGAGTCCGGCGATGTGCGCCATATCCACAAAAAGATAAGCGCCGACCGCATCACAGATTTCGCGAAACTTCTTAAAATCAATGCTACGAGAATACGCGGAAGCCCCGGCCACGATCATCTTTGGCTTATGTTCCTGCGCAAGCCCCATGATGGCATTGTAATCAAGCATCTCGGTTTCTCGATTGACGCCGTAGAAAACAACGCGATAAGATTTTCCCGAAAAATTCAAACGATGGCCATGTGTCAAATGCCCGCCGCAGGCCAGATCAAGCGCCAGGATCGTATCCCCATGATTTAACACCGCGCTGTAAACCGCCATGTTCGCCGCCGAACCACAGTGGGGTTGAACATTGGCATGATCAGCGCCAAAAAGTTTTTTGGCCCGTTCGATAGCAAGGCTTTCGACAACATCAACATTCTCACAACCATCATACCAGCGCGCTCTGGGGTAACCTTCGGCGTATTTATTGGTCATCACACAGCCCTGAGCTTCCAAAACCGCCTGCGAAACAAAATTCTCCGAAGCAATCAATTCCAGATGGTCATTTTGCCGCCGGACTTCTTTTCGAATCGCATCGTACACTTCTTTATCGATTTTCTTTAAATATTGCATCTTAACTCCTTGACATGAGCCACATTATCTCGTTTATTCATTGAATGCGGGGCTTCCACATTCGATGTCATTGCGAACGTCTTTTGTGAAGCCTGACTGCCGTCAGGCAGGCAATCTTTTAAAAAGTTTGCTTCGTCCTGCCCCGCCAGAAAACGGCGGGGCTGTCCTCGCAATGACACAGAGATGGTATTCAACAATTCCTAAATGATATCTGTCCACCCAACAACCGGCAATCGCAAATGACGGTAAACCCGTACCAGAACCCATTCCTCCAGAACTTCCGCAAGCTGCCTGCGGCAGTCTTCCAAACTCTTTGCGTTGGCATAAACCCCTTTGCACTGCGGAATTTCCCCGTAATATTTTCTCTGATCTGACAAAACCTCATATTTTGCATGATGCATTGCGGCTTCGACGTATTCCATTGGCATACATCCCTCCCTTTAATTGTGTGTGGCAAAATGTTATTTCTCACAAAACCTACTTTCGATTTTCTTAATCTGATTCACCCGCCGGGCATGCCGGCCGCCTTCAAATTTGCTTTTTAAAAACGCATCCGTGATTTTAAAAATCTCAGCAGGCTTCACAAACAAAGCGCCTGTGACCAAAACATTGGCGTCATTGTGCGCGCGGGCAAAATTTGCCGCTTTCTTTGTATAACACAGCGCCGCTCGAATGCCGCGAATCTTATTTGCGGCAATGGAGTGCCCAATACCCGTCATGCATGCTAAAATTCCGAGTGAATTTTTATGGGCCAAAACACTTTTCGATACTTTTTCGGAGATCAGCGGATAATCGCACGGAGGATTTTCCCTGTAAGCGCCGACATCAATGACTTCGTGGCTTTTTTTTGTTAAATAGGAAATTAAAGCACTTTTAAGTTTAAATCCGCGGTGATCCGCGCCGATAAATATTTTCAAATCAGTTCCACTATCTTAACGATAGCCTCCTTGATCATCCACAGGCATTCTTCATAGGCCTGGGAAGGTTTTCCGATGGGGTCGGCAATATCCAGATCCGTTCCCGGCTGACGAGGAACATTGGCAAATTCTTTTAAAAGATAAATGCGATTTTCAACTGATGGGACTCGCTCAACGATCTGCTGACGATGCATTTGTGTCATGACCAGGATCAAATCAGCTTTTTTTAGCATTGTCATTGAAATAGGCTGCGACAAATGTGTGGACGCATCCAATCCCTCCCGGCGTAAAACCTCAATGGTTTCAGCGCTGGCGCCCATGCTGATATAAACGCCGGTCCCGGCAGAAACCACTTTAACATCATTACGAAGCCCCAACGCTTTTTTGAACAAAAATTCCGCCATGACAGAACGGCAACTGTTGCCCGTACAAACAAACATGACGATCTTTTGCTTTGTAATCCGGTCAACATCCTGTTGCCTGATCGGCCCTTCGCGAAGGACCCGCGGCGGCAGCGTGGACGCGTCAACAACCGATGATTCTTTCCCTAAACCCGCCGGGCCTCCATCAATCGCGAGATCAACCAGGCCATCCATATCCATCAAAGCTTCCTGGCAGGTGACGGGCGGTTTGTTGTCAGCTAAATTCGCCGACGGCGCTGCCAAGGGCGCTTGAATCTCTTTGAGTAAATTTAATGCTATTGTATTATTGGGCATCCGGACGCCAATGGTTTTTGTTCCTTGATTCGATGGAATAATGACGGTTAAAGGCCCGGGCCAAAATTCATCAATCAATTTATACACACACCGGTCGACGTTGGCGCCAAGCTCATCGATCATGTCTTTCCTGGCGATTAAAACAGCAAATGGTTTGTCGGCGGGACGTTTTTTGACATGGCGTAACTTTTCCATCGCCTTTGGATTTCGCGAATCCGCCACGACACCATACACCGTATCCGTTGGAATAACAACCAGCCCGCCATTTTTTAAAACTCTCCCGCATTGAGCGATCTTATCTAACTCTGGAAACCGGGGATGGATGTTAATAACTTGCGTCTTCAAGCATCGACCTTTATTTTTAAAATTTTTTCCGCCTGAGCCAGGCGATAATTCTCTAATTTCTTTTGAAGAGATGGATCGGACAATCCGAGGATGCGAAGCGCTAAGAATCCCGCGTTTTGAGCGCCACCCGCCCCGATCGCCACTGTCGCCACAGGAACACCCGGCGGCATCTGCACCGTTGACAACAGAGAATCCATTCCGCCCAAAGCCTGGGTTTGAATGGGGACGCCGATAACCGGAATGGGTGTTAAACTCGCCACAACGCCGGCGAGCGCGGCCGCGCCGCCGGCGCCAGCAATGACAACCTTGATGCCGCGCCCTTTTAAGGCTTTCGCGTAACTCGCGGTTTCCTCCGGAGAACGGTGCGCGGAAAGAACCCGGATCTCACAGCCTACTCCAAATTCCTTTAAAATATCCGCGCCTTCCTTCATCGTCGGTAAATCGCTTTGGCTCCCCATCATAATCGCGACTTGAATATTTTTCATTTCTTAAGCCCCCCTTAGCGCCTTTGCACCGATATCCCGTCTAAAAAAACACCCGTCAAACTTGATTTTTTCCACGCTATTATAAACGTTTTTTATAGCATCTTCAATCCCATTGCCGAAACTGACAATGTTAAGCACCCTACCGCCAGAGGTCATCATTTTCTGACCTTGCTTTTCTGTTCCTGCATGAAAAATGATCGTTGTAGGATTTTTTGAGGCGTCTTCCAAACCAAAAATCTCTTTTCCTTTTTCATATTTGCCGGGGTATCCGCGTGAACTCATCACAACACAAACACAACTGCGCTTATCCCAATCGAGACGAATTTGATGCAACCGCCCTTCACAGCTGGCGAGCATCACATCGACCAGATCATTTTTAAGCCGCGGTAAAATCGCCTGTGTTTCCGGATCGCCAAAACGCACATTAAATTCCAAAACGTACGGCCCCCGCGATGTGATCATCACGCCGGCGTAAAGAATTCCTTTAAACGGAATCCCCTCTTTTTTCATCCCCTCGATGGTAGGTATCACAATATTTAATCCCACACTTCGAAGAATATCGCGCGTCACAACCGGAGCCGGACAATAAGCTCCCATGCCGCCCGTATTGGGCCCCAGATCGTCATCAAAAATGCGCTTGTGATCTTGAGCGGAATCTAAAAGGGTCAAATGATTGCCATCGCTAACAGCCAGGATAGACGCTTCTTCGCCAACCAAACATTTTTCAATAATCACTCTTTTGCCGGCGTCTTTAAAAACTTTCTGGCGCATGATTTCATCAATGGCAATTTTGGCTTCATCAAAATTTTTAGCAATAACAACGCCCTTGCCGGCGGCCAAACCATCTGCTTTGATGACAATCGGAAAGCGGCATTTCTGTAAATATTGATCTGCCTGATCGGCATTGTCAAAGACCTCAAAATCCGCCGTTGGAATCTGATGGCGGCGCATAAATTCCTTTGCAAATACCTTGCTGCCTTCCAACTGCGCGGCTTCTTGGGAAGGGCCAAAAATGCTTAAACCGGATTTTTCAAATTCATTAACGATCCCCTGTGTGAGCGCCGTTTCGGACCCCACAACCGTTAAATCAATCTTCTCTTTCTTTGCAAAATTCAAAAGCCCTTTGATGTCGTCGGCCCCAATGGGCACACACTCGGCTTGCTTTAAGATTCCCGCATTTCCGGGAGCGCAAAAATTTTTTG